>Ga0307515_10000338_pt1 | contig 115630 bp, 92 predicted proteins | sample 17_EM_MG_FD_194513 | JGI IMG/M metagenome (GOLD analysis project Ga0307515, IMG submission 194513) | Populus trichocarpa ectomycorrhiza microbial communities from riparian zone in the Pacific Northwest, United States - 17_EM | ecosystem: Host-associated > Plants > Roots > Unclassified | place...
AAGCCGAATTTATTCTGAAGCTTAGATTCGAGTTGTACCACTTTCTGCTGCAACACTGCTTTTTCAGAAGCTTTGCTCAGCAGCGGTAAAATCTTTTCCTGGTGATCTCCCTTGGTGAGGTAATCAAAGGCTCCGTTCTTGATGGCCTTTACCCCATCTTCAATGGTGCCATAAGCGGTAAGTACAATCACTTCTACAGAAGGATGTTCCTGTTTAATTTTAGCGGTGAATTCAACGCCATTGCCGTCCGGAAGCTTTACATCGGAGATCACGACCTGAATATTTTCTTTGCCCAGTTGTTTTAATCCTTCCCTGATACTGGCTGCCTGAAGCACCGTATACCCTTCCAGCTCAATTACGCGTGCGATCAGCTTGCGCAGATTTTCTTCATCATCAATAATTAATATGGTAATCATTAATCGTCTGTCAGAGGCTTGTTGAAACTATAGTAAAGGTAATAGAGCGCAGGAAGAATGAATACGCTTCCCAGCAATAGTGCCCATCCCAATGCAGTAAGTGTTTTTTCCGGTGCGAGATGATCGAATAACGAAAGACTGGCTCCGTTGCGAACAATAATAAAGTCAGGATAATGGGCATACCCGATTGCGAGCAGGATCATAGTTACCTGGAAGGCCGCCAGCGGGCGGATAATAAATGACTTTCCTTTGATAATGAGGTACCACAGAAGGATCAGCGATAAAGTAGCAGCGGTCACGGCACTTAATCCAACGGGGTTGTCAAAGATCCAGTTCAATAGAGGGATTTCATCCAGTATGGCCGCCACGAATACAAAGATGCCGCTCAGTATAGCAGCGATATTCATGTGCTTTGCTTTGTTCACAAAACGGGTACGGTCTTCTTTGCTTTCCGCTTCGCCAATGAGATAGACCGAGGCAAGGAATCCGCAAAGAGCAATGACAAAGAACCCTACGCCAATGGAAAACCAGTTGAGCCAGCTATAGATATACGTGTCCGCAAATGTTTTGGACTGATGATCGATATGTCCGGAGATGACGCTACCCGCAATAATGCCAAGGAAGAAAGGAGTGATGAAGCTCGACAATACATAGATTCGGTTATATACCCATTGCATGTTGTCTTTCACCGCATCGTAGTGACGGAAAACAAAGGCAGTACCCCGTGCAATGATGCCAATCAGCATGATGACCAGTGGAATGTGCAGGTACACCGACATCTCGGCATAGATTACCGGGAACCCAACGAACAGAATAACGATAGTAATGATCAGCCACATGTGATTGGCTTCCCATATCGGTCCGATGGCCTGATACAAAGTCTTGCGTGTGCGGTTCCTGTTTTTATTGGAAGTAAACAGTTCAATGATTCCCGCTCCGAAGTCAGCACCACCTAATACCACATAGAGTAGTATGGAGAGGAACAGGTAAGCGATAATGACGTACTCCATAATTAAATTAATGATCGGATATAATGGTTTCATCATACAAAGCAGGCACCATGCTGATCTGCCGCTTCAGCAGGAAGATGACCGCTACGGAGAGTGAAATGTAAATGGCGGTGAACATATAAAACGAATAGGCAATACCCGGCATGGGAGTTACTGCATCGGCTGTACGCATCACGTTGTGAATGATCCACGGCTGGCGTCCTACTTCCGTCACCGTCCAGCCCGCTTCCACGGCAATGAAACCGAATGGAGTAGCGATGGCAAACAATTTCAGAAACCAGTTTTTGGTGAGCCAGCTTTTCTTTTTAAGAGAGATGAAATAGATCACCGCCAGCAGCATGAGAAACATACCAATGCCTACCATAATCTGGAAAGCGAAATGCGTGACTATTACCGGAGGCTGATTTTGTTCCGGAATCGAATCAAGTCCTTTTACCTCCTCTTCAAAATTTCCATGTGCCAGAAAGCTCAGCATACCCGGAAGCTCAATGGCATAATCCACTGTCTTCTCTTTTTCATTGGGTAAGCCACCGATGATTAAAGGCGCGGCAGTCTGCGTGTGAAAGTGCGCTTCCATGGCAGCGAGCTTGGCAGGTTGTCGTTGGGCTACATCTTTCGCAGAGATGTCTCCGCTGAGTGGTTGTAGCAGCGAAGCAATCGCTCCGAACAAAATCGCTATACGGAAAGCACGGGTATGGAACAGGATGTTTTTTTTACGAAAGATCATCAGCGCATGAACACCTGCTACCGCAAAACCGGTGGCTGCAAAGGCGGCAATGGTCATGTGTAACGCTTGCGTGAACCAGGCATCATTAAACATGGCTTTCATCGGGTCGATGTTGATGTACTCTCCCTCCACAAAATCAAAACCCGCGGGGCTGTTCATCCACGCATTGGCAGCAACCACCAGAATGCCTGAAGCCAGACCGCTCACTCCGACAATTACGCCTGTAAACCAATGAAACCATTTGTTCAGCTTATCCCATCCGTAAAGAAAAAAACCAAGAGCAATGGCTTCAATAAAGAAGGCCGTTCCTTCCAGCGAAAATGGCATTCCGAAAATAGGACCGGCATGTTTCATAAACTCCGGCCAGAGCAAGCCCAGCTCAAAGGAAAGCATGGTGCCGGAGACAGCACCTGTAGCAAAGAAGATGGCTACTCCCTTGCTCCACGCTTTGGTAATATTTTTATAGGTAACATCTTTTGTCGTCAGCCATTTGAAATGCGAGATGGCCATAAAGAAAGGCATTACCATGCCAATGCAGGCGTAGATGATATGAAAGCCCAGGGAAAGAGCCATCTGTGAACGGGCTGCGAGAAAGTCATCCATGAAACGGACTGTTGAGGTACGTGCAAATATAGGCGCTAATGAAATCAGCAACATTGTTTTTAATAAATTATAAACCGATGACAAGCAATGTATTCCGGGAGGAGTGGTGATGCATTCGAATTCGGAACAGGAAACTTCGTTTATCTAATAAGCGGATGTATTTGATATTCAATAAATCCTTACCTTTTGCGCTTAACCCAATCTTGTTGTGAGACGAAAGAAGTTTCCGCTGTTTTTTGCGTGTATTCTTTTCGGACAGGTCTGTTTAAGTCAGAATCTGGAATTGATTCAAAAGCTTAAACAGCAGCTTTATACTGCTAAAGACGAGGAACAATTTAATTTGCTTACCGACCTGGCGTGGGAATATCGCTCTTCTTATCCCGACAGTGGTATTTACTTTGGAGCAAAAGCATATGCACTTGGTCAGCAGCTGAAAATCAAAAAGACATTAGCGCGTCCTTTAAATTTTATTGGAATCGCCTACAGTCACCGTGGTGATAATCTGAACGCCTTTGATTATTACAACCAGGCACTGAAAGTAGCCGGCATACACAACGATTCGTTACAGCTGGCCCACGCTTATAATAACCTCGGGCGTTTGTTTTTTGAGCAGGGTATGCTTCCCAAATCGTACGACTATCTTAACAAGTCGCTTTTGTTATTTAAAGCGATCAAAGATACTTCGGGCCTTGCCTACGTGTACCAGAGCCTGGCAAGCCTTTACCGGATTCAGAAAGATTTTAAACATGCGGAAGAAAATTACAGGAAAGCGTACGAAATCCGCCTGGCCATAGGCAATACGCGAGAGATTATGTCAGCGCTGATTCAACTGGGAAAACTCCACCTTGATTATGATTTGAACGATCAGGCCCTGCATTATTTCAGACAAGCCGATTCAACAGGTAATGTGATCCGGGATGCCATTAACCTTGCTGAAGTAAAAACCCTGATTGCGGAAACCCTGATGAATAAAGGATTGCTGCCGGAAGCGGAGCGGATTGGCAGAGAAGGTTTGGAGTACATAAAGCGATCGCAAAATGCACGCATGCTGCCGGGCGCCTATCTTTCGATGGGGCGTATCCAGTTTAAGAAAGGTAATTTTGATGAGGCAATCAGGTACTTCACCTCGGCACTGGAGTCGTCCACGCAGCGTAAGGATCTGAACTCAAGAATGGAAGCGCATTTCTTCCTGTGGCAATCGTTCAGGCAACAGAATAACCCAACACGCGAGCTGGTGAATCACAATCAGTATCTCGTGCTGAAGGATTCTATTAAGACCATGGAGATGCTGCAACGGGAAGAACGTTTTAAGTTCGAGCAGGAAATCGATAAGCAACAGCAGGAGAATCAGCTGCTGAAAGCAAGTCAGGCTGAACAAAAAGCGATCATCCTTGCCCTTTCGGTGATGAGCATTGCAGCACTCTTTTTACTTTACCTGCAATGGCGGCACCGCAACCGGATACACCGGTTCAACCGAAGACTGGAAGAACGCAACGGAGAGATAAAGAAGATCAATAGCTTGCTTAACCTGAAGAACTCAGTTCTTGGAGGTCATATCACCACTTTACTGGAGCTTTCGAAAAACAGGAGCATCTCGCTGGGTGATCTGATTCAGTCGGCCAAAGATATTGTATCGGTTACAGCCAAAAATCTGAAAGCAAGCCGTGTGAGTATCTGGGTCTATGATTCGCAGGAAAAGAGCATTCATTCTATGGCGTGCTATGAGCTGGCCAGTGATTCGTTTTTACCCTCTATGAAAATAAGATGCATCGATGCCCCCGCCTACTTCGAAGCCATTGGTAAAGATAAAATGATTGTAGCCAACAATGCACATGTGCATCCCGGCACGAAAGAGTTCAGTGAAAGTTACCTTACTCCGAATGCAATTTACTCGTTACTGGATGCTACTTTTTTTCTGGACGGAGAGCTGAGAGGCTTGCTGTGTTGTGAGCAGACAGGACAGCCGCGAACCTGGAGCGCTGAAGATATTATTTTTGCGAGCTCTGTTGCCGACATTATTTCGTTGGCATTCCGCACGTCCGACCGGCTGGGTTATGAAAAGAAAATCAAGCAGCACAGCAGGGAGATTGCCCGGTTGAACGAAGTGCTGGAGGAACGTGTGCAGCAACGCACCGAAGAACTTGAAATAAGAAACAGACAGCTGGTCGAGTATGCTTTCATTAATTCACATCTTTTGCGCGGGCCGCTCTCACGCATTTTAGGATTGATCAACCTGATGGAACACGATAAGACCATGAAGCAGGAAGAAGTCATTGATCTTCTGCGCAAGTCAGGTGATGAACTGGATGGCGTAGTAACCAGGATCACGGATACATTAAGTCAGGAAGGTCATGTAACGCGCAACGACATTACCTGATGAAGTTATTCTGCCTTTTTGTTTTTTAACACCTGATCTAAAAAACCGGTTGTAAATTTGACTGTGGGATCAAACCAGGGATGAAACAGCCAGAAAGGATGAGGCGTATCGGGAAGCGTATGCACTTCGGAATATATTTTTAAGCTGTCCATCTTTTTAATCATGTCCTCTCTTCCCGCATGAAAACGCGGCAACGAGCTGTTGATGAATAAGACAGGCGGAGTGGTTCTGCTTACGTGATTCAATGCCGATGCTTCTTTCCATACCTCCCGCTTTTCCTCATACGTTCCGCCCAGCCAGGCAGCAGCAACTGCGCCTTCGGCCGATTCGGGATGATGGAAAGCAAGGATTCCATCGATATCAACAATGGCGTGTACGCGCGAAGAATTGTGATTAGCTGTTCCCAGCAAAGCAGCCAGTTGTCCCCCGGCAGAAAATCCCAGCACGGCAATGCGGGCGGTATCCATTTGATACATGATCGCATAGCTTCGCATCCAGGTAATGGCGGCTTTGAGATCATCCAGCGCAGCAGGATAAATGGCTTCCGGTGAAAGACGATAGGCTGCAGTGACCGCTACATATCCTTTAGCCGCTAACTGCTGAGCGAAAGGGATGCATTGTGATCTGTCCCCCGAGCGCCATCCGCCACCATGAATTAAAAGCACACCGGGATAACCTTCTTTAATTTTTCCGGCAGGATAAAAAACATCCAGTAAAAGAGAACGGTCACCATAAGAAATGTAAGCGATGTTTTGGCTGACCTTAACATTGCCAGGTAATGAGGAGCGGACAATTTCAATGAACGAATATTTCTTCTTTTCTTTTATATAACTGCTGTACACAGTAAATGAAGTGTCGCGTGGGATTTCCTTTTGTTGCGCGATAACTGCGCACGGAGAAATAAGGAGTAATAAAAATAATCTTCTCATGAGTGAGCATTCAAATTATCAGTAAGTAATCACTATTACAAATGATCGTGCTACTGATTCAATCTGAATTCCCCCAAGGTTGCAAAACGCATGCGATAGGCATTCATGGCATACTTGCCCAGTTTGCTGGTAAGCCGGTGATTGACATAAGCGCCAACAGCAGCACCAATACCGGGCACTAATTGCAGGAGCTTGGCAAGGTCAATATAATCGCGGTACTCCTGCTGAAAAGTACGCCAGTCAAAGGCATTCATATCATCGGGCAGCAGCATTTGTTCTTTTTCCCAGTTCGCCATAATGGAGTAGACTTTATTCCGGTGCTTCTGGCTGGAGAACGTAAGCTGAAAGATGTGCAGGAGATACACACGCTCTTTATAGTCGCTGGTGTCAACTCCATATTTGGCAGCAATATCAAACAGCATTTTCATTTTGATAGTGAGCCAGATGGGAAAGTCGGCCAGCCCAAGCAGAATGCCACCGGCACCGGTAATGGCCCCCTCTGCAGTAGCAGTATTGCGATAGGTTTTTATGCTTTGCATCACCTTACGCTCACGTCCTTCAAGGTTTACATCAGTGAGGGGCTTGCGGGTGGTAATGCCTGCTCCGAAAATCATGGCCCGTGTCATTTGTTTGATGGCCGTGGTGATGGCGGCATGTACTTGCTCCGGTATTACATTGTTGATGCGCGACTGCACTTTGCCGGATAACTTGTTAAGCAGCGAAGGACGTCTCTTCATGCGCCTCTGCCATCGCGAAAGCTCTTTGAAAGCCTGCTGATCGTAAATGGTAATAAGTTGCGTTGACTTCGGCATAAGTGATGATACGGAATAGATGTAGTAAATGTTAACAATGAACAGCTACAAATATCAAACCCGTCACAGACGTAAAGAAGTCATACGATTTCGGAAGCAAAAAGAAGAAGAGGGATTTCTTGTAGAAAATAGGCAACATACCGGGTGGCTTATCTTCTCTCTCAGGCTTCTTCATATTCGGTGCGACAGTGCATTGCCCTCTTTGTATCCGTGGTCCTATATCCGTGGTCTGTGTCCTCACAGACCACCACCAACCATGCATAAAAATTTCGCTTGTGGCAAGTAACCAGACTTAGGTAGCCGCAAATACGGCCCGCCTTCTTCTGTTAAATTTCCTGCTCTCTGCGCACTTTTCTTCATCAATGGTGTTGTACCGGATAGATTCATAAATTTCGATATGTCGATAAAGCTAAGTGTCCTCGATCAGACTCCCATCCGGAGAGGGAGCAATGCAAATGAAGCCTTGCAGGAAAGTATTCAGCTGGCGAAGCTGGCCGATCGTTTAGGCTACACACGCTACTGGTTATCAGAGCATCATAATATTTCCACGCTGGCAGGAGCGGCTCCTGAGGTATTGATCGCACGGCTGGCAGGAGAGACCAGGCGAATTAAGTTCGGCTCCGGTGGCATTATGCTTCCCAACCACAGCACGCTGAAAGTAGCAGAGAATTTTCGTTTGCTCGAAGCGCTTTATCCTGGCCGTATCGATTTAGGAATTGGCCGCGCACCCGGAGGAGATCGTTTAACCGCAAGCCTGCTTAATCCCACCAATCAATTTGATCCACAGGAGTATATACAACAGATCACTGATCTAAAAGGATTTCTGGCGGGCGATCATGAACCCGGCACCATTCGTGAGAAGGTAACAGCGATTCCCAGCATAGCTACAGAACCCGATCTGTGGATGCTTACCTCAAGCGGAGAGAGTGCTTACATCGCTGCTCACTTCGGTCTGGCATTATCCTTCGCTCAGTTTATCAGTCCCGTGGGCGGGCCGCAGGCATTACAGATCTACCAGGAGCGTTTCAAACCTTCCACACAACTTAAGGCACCTCAGACCAGTGTAGGTGTTTTTGTTTTTTGTTCCGAGAGTGAAGAGAAAGTAATGCGTATGCAGGCCACCATGGACTATCGTCTTGTAAGTCTCGAAAGAGGTCGTATTGACTTGAGCCCCGCTTATGATGATATAAAATCCTATTCCTATGATCCTGCCGAATGGTCGCGCGTGCAATACAACCGGCAGCGCATGATTGTTGGAAATCCGGATGAAGTGAAGCAGAAGTTCAACCAACTCGCCCGTAATTTTGGTACCGATGAAATTGTAGTGGCTACTTTTGCCGAAGAGCAGGAAGACCGGCTGAGGTCGTATGAACTGCTGGCGAAAACTTTCCGGTTATCACCTGCAGATCCGGAGAAGGCCGAAGCAGAAGTTCAATAGCAGATGCGGGATGTTTCCGATACCGGATTCCGGATTCGCGGCTGACAAGAAACAATAACCAGGCGTAGCTGGTCACATTGTCAATTGCCTGTTGTCAACTGTCAATTTAAACAAGCATTGTACTGAAATCACCTCTTCCGAGCTATTCATACCAATTGCATTACTGATTTTTTTCCGTTCATAGCACCGTTTTCTTCCCGGTATAAATAAGGAACAGGATTTCCCGGAATCCTCCTATATTTCATCTGGTTGCACGTAGGGGTAATTGATGCCTTCTTACGTCTGCATAGATAGGATTAACTATGTCTGCTATGATGATGATTCCAAACCGCTTTAAAAAGTACTTCTTTATTATCCTGCTGCTGTTGTCGGTTGCTGTTCATGCGCAATGGACTAATCTGATCGCCAAAGACTTAAAAGGCTGGAAACAGCTCAACGGAAAAGCAAAATACGAACTGATCAAGAACGAGATTATCGGCACCACAGTAGCCGGTGAACCGAACTCTTTCCTTACCACCGAAGAAACCTACGGAGATTTTATCCTCGAACTGGAATTTAAAATCTATGAAGGAGCCAACTCCGGCATCCAGTTTCGCAGCGAAAGCAAAGCCGATTATAAAAACGGAAGAGTACATGGCTATCAGTGCGAGATCGATACTTCGCCACGTGCCTGGACAGGCGGTATCTATGATGAAGCGCGAAGAGAATGGCTTTATCCTATGGAATATAATCCCAAAGCGAAAGCTGCATTCAAACAAAACGAATGGAACAAGATTCGCATTGAATGCATTGGCCCGGTCATGCGCACCTTTGTAAACGGTGTACCAACTGCTAACCTGGTGGATAATCTTACTCCGAAGGGATTCATTGCCTTACAGGTGCATGCGGTGGAGGCAAAAGATGTGGGCAAGGAAATCCGCTGGCGTAACATCCGCATTCAAACTAAAAACTTAACGCCTGCACCGGCCGATGATATTTTTGTTGTTAACCTTTTAAACAATGAGCTTTCCGAACAGGAAAAGAAAAATGGATTGAGCCTGTTGTGGGATGGCAAAACAACAGAAGGATGGCGGGGTGCTTATAAAGAAAAGTTTCCTGAAAAAGGATGGGAGATTAAAGATGGTTTGTTAAGTGTGCAGCCTTCCGGTGGTGCAGAGTCAACGAACGGTGGAGACATTGTGACGCAAAAAGAGTTTGCTTTCTTCGACCTGCAATTTGAATTCAAGCTGAGCGAGGGAGCGAACAGTGGTGTTAAATATTTTGTTACTGAAAAAGAAAATAACGCAGGCTCCGCCATCGGGCTGGAGTACCAGATCCTCGATGACGAACGTCACCCCGATGCCAAGTTAGGTGCCGTGGGTAACCGTACGCTTGGTTCGTTGTACGATTTAATTCCTTCTTTAAAAATACAAAGAGGTCTTCATAAAATAGGAGAGTGGAACCAGGGACGCGTGATCGTTTATCCTGACAACCGTGTAGAGCACTGGCTCAACGGATACAAAGTGGTGGAATACCAGCGAGGCACACCGATTTTCTATGCATTGGTTGCCCGAAGCAAGTATGCGCAATGGGAAAAATTTGGTATGGCCGAAAAAGGTCATATCTTATTGCAGGATCATGGCAATGCAGTGTCATTCAAAAGTATCAAGATTAAAGAATTGAAATAATTTATCCCGATAGCTATCGGGACACATTTTCAAATTATATATAATTATGAATTCAAGAAGAGATTTTATTAAAAAGTCAACTCTCGCATTAGGTGCGGTGGCTTTCAGTGCAAAGAGCTATGCGCGTATTATCGGTGCGAATGACCGGGTGCAGATAGGCGTGGTTGCCTTCTCGGATCGCTTTCGCGGATCATTGTTTCCGGCATTCAATAACCACTACAAAGAATTGAATTTCGATATCGTGGCGGTATCCGATATCTGGAAGAAAAGGAGAGAAGAAGGCCAGGCTTTTCTGAAAGAGAAGATGGGGCATGAGGTAAAAGCCTATCGTAATAACGAAGAGCTGTATGCAGCTAAAGGAGTAGATGCGGTATTCGTCAGCTCTTCCGATTTTCAGCATGCGCTTCATGCCATTGAAGCAGTGAAAGCGGGATGCGATGCCTACACGGAAAAGCCGTTTGCTGAAACCATGGAAGATAACCGCGCGGCATTAAAGGCAATCAAGGACTCCGGTAAAATTGTACAGATCGGTTCGCAGCGAAGAAGCGGTTCCAACTACCAGGCTGCAGCCGAATTTATTCAAAGCGGAAAGTTTGGGCCTATCACGATGGTGGAACTCACCTGGAATGTAAACCAGCCTGGCCGCTGGAGAAGACCTGATCTGGTGGCGCAACTCAAAGAAGAAGACACGGACTGGAAACGCTTCCTGATGAATCGTCCCTTTGAACCGTTCGATGCACGCAAGCATCTGGAATATCGCTTGTTCTGGCCTTACTCCTCTGGTATGCCAGGGCAATGGATGAGTCACCAGATTGATACCGTTCATTGGTTCAGCGGACTCAAACATCCACGCAGTGTGGTCGCCAATGGTGGCGTGTACATGTGGAAGGATGGACGTAAGAACTGGGACACTACAACGGCTGTGTTTGATTACGGACCAGAGAACGATCCGGCTACCGGCTTCCAGGTTACATTCAGCTCGCGCATGCACAATGGTGACGAACGTCCTGCAGAGATCTATTATTCCAACGGAGGGGAACTCAACCTGATCACCAACAAAGTTTCTCCTACCGGAGGATTAACAGAAAACTTCGCCAAGGCCATGAACCTGAAAGCGAATCTGTTGCCGGTAATGGATATTGCTGATAGCTCGGTGAAGACCAGCGCGGCCGCCAATACGGGTGGTGATGTCACTACCTCCAACCATGTACGCAACTGGATGGAATGTGTACGTAGCCGCAAGCAACCCAATGCATCGGTGGAAGCAGGATACAATCATTCCATCGCCACGATCATGACCAATGCAGCTGCCCGCACCGGAATGAAAGCAACGTTCGATGAGAAAACGCAGGAAGTAATGGCGGGAGGAAAAGTGTTTAAGTATTAATTGCGAATTACAATTTACGATGTACGATTTGGAAAGTGAAAACTGAAAATCGTACATCGTAATCTTAAAATAGTAAATCACCCGGTTAAGGCTTTCAGCAGCAATTCGAGGTTAGCGTATTTATGCTGCACTTCACGTATCTCGTCCAGTACCTGGTTTTTTGCATTGTATTCCTTATAGAGCGAAAGCCACCAGCTTGGAAACACGAAGTACTGCCATATACTGATCTTTGCCTTTGTATAATGGACAGGGGTGATGTCTTTCAGGTAAGCCAGTATTTCTTCAGAAGGAATATTTTTCCGGATGAACGCTTTCATCTCTTCCGAGTAACGTGCGAAATTTTCAATCGCCTCATCCGATTTATTCCCTTTCAATATCTGGTCGGCCTGTGCCTGCACATCCTTCACCTGCCGGATCACTAATCGTATTGCTTCGTCCTGGTTCATAGTATCTCACTTAGTGTAAAAACGATGCCAGTCATGTGATTATTAACTGGCTCCGTACCTCATTTTCAAATCATCCATTCCGATAGCTATCGCGGCAAATTATCAGGTTACAATAGGAGCCGCCAGACACTCTTCCGGAATTCCGAAGGCATCGACCAGCGGTACCGCATCCTGCCGGATATCCCAGCATAACTGATTAACGAGTTTGCGTATCGCTTTCGTCTTTACACCATCCATATATCCTTGCTCCAGGTACCAGCCTTTGTTCTTTTCAATTTGAGATAAGGCAAAGAGCTGACAAAGCTTGGTGAGCACGGCTTTCGTGCTTTCCTCTTTTACTTCCGCAATGGCGGCAATGAATTGCTCGAGGATAATGCGCTCGATGTAGGCAAAGCTTATCTGAATCAGGTGATGCATACTCACATTCATCGCATCAAACGAATCCATCCCTTCATCGATATGCCGCTTCAGCCGCTTGGCAGCCGAAGCAAGGATGTCGTGTTCACGGTACCGGAATGCGTTCAGATGAAATTCAAAATCAAGAAGATGTGCTTCATCGGTGCTGCGTACGATGATCGGGTTCTTTTCGGCAATGGAGGTCTTGGCCAGGTCGGCTACATAATTCAGTATGCCAAAGGCATTCATGTTGCTGAACGATTGTTTGAATTCCGTTAGCCTGCTCTTGGCTACCAGTTGCATGAGTACGGTGTTATCTCCTTCGAACGTGGTATAGATCTCTGCATCATTCTTCAGTGTGCCTATCCGGTTTTCAAAAAGATAACCTTTGCCACCACATGCCTCACGACATTCCTGTAACGTCCGTGTGGTATTCCAGGTCGTGAATGACTTCAGTCCTGCAGCCAGCGCTTCGATCTCCTGCATGTCGTGTTCTGATCGTTTCAGGAATCGTTCCGTAAGGTACTGTAGCGAGAAGTGCAGTGCGTATGCGTTCGCGAGCAAGGGCATCAGCCTTCGTTGATGGGTTCTGTAATTTAAGATCGGAACTTCCGCTCCGCCTTCAGGACCAAACTGTTTGCGCTGGTCGCCATAACGTATCGCTATCGTTAATCCTGATTTGGATGCCGCATTACCCGAACGGGGTATTCCTATTCGTCCTCCCACCAGTGTACCCAGCATGGTAAAGAACCTGCGGTTGTCACTGGAGATCGGACTGCTGAATGTTCCTTCTGCCGTTACTCCCGCAAAGCGATCCAGCATATCTTCTGCAGAGATCACTACATTGTTAAAATGAATCTTCCCGTTATCCACACCGTTCAATCCCATCTTGCGGCCGCAGTCTTCAATGGTAATACCGGGTAGTGTCTTGCCTGATTGATCTCTGAGCGAAACAACAAAAGCGCTTACACCATAATCTTTGCCATCGATGATCAGCTTGGCAAACACGGTTGCTTTCTGTCCGTGCAGTGCAGCATTTCCAATGTATTCTTTCTTCGCCTTTTCGTTCGGAGTCTGAATGACGATGGTTTTGTCCTGATGATTATAGGTGGCTGTGGTTTCAATGCCTTTCACATTCGAACCGTGCCCGGTCTCTGTCATGGCAAAGCAGCCGGGCAATTCCAGTGTACCAATATCTTTCAGGTATTTTTTATGATGCTTCTCTGTTCCCAGGAAGTACACACTCATGCCCCACAGGCCGAACTGCACACCGAACTTAATAACCAAGCTCAGGTCGTGATAGCTCAATGTCTCCATGATAGTGAAGTAGGCGCGCATGTCTGCCTGCCCTCCGTACTCTTTAGGAAAAGCCATGGAGCCGAAACCCTGCACTGCCAATAGCTTGCACCAGTGTAAAACCTTTTCGCGGTATTCGTTCAGGTTATCCGTTTCAACGTAGTTAAATTCCGGGTCAGCGATAATGGCTTTTACTTTTTGAATCACTTCGTGTTGCGATCCTTCCAGCACTGCAGCCAGTGTATCCACATCAAATGTACTTTGTGTGCTGTGCAGCTCTGTTTTAGTATCGCGTGCCGTTGAGCTGAAATGAAAAGAAGACTCGCGGCTGATGATCCCCAGCGTTCCTTCCATCTGGTTTAATGACCGTTGTGCTTCCTCACTGCTCACATTGCCGCCATGCATCACGGCCAGCTTCCTTCCCAGTTCACTCAGGCTTTCTTTCTTATCGTTGCCTGCGGCCTTTCGTATTTCCTGCTGCCAGCTTTTAAACTCATCAGGCGAAGGAGCCGAGGCCGGGTTGATCTGCTCCAGCAGAAATTCTTTCTCTTCCTGTTTCAGCCACGTGATCTGAAGAATCAGATTATGAATGACTTTAATTTCACTTGGCGTAAGCACCGCATCTTCCCATACGGTGTACAACAAAGGAAGAAAAATGAAGAGGTTCGGATTCTTTTTAAGCAGTGGAGAATGAAGCATAACGGGCTACCTTTTGGATGGCGCTAAGGTAAGGAAACACTTAGGAAATAGAAGGATTAATATTCCTTTATGAAACGGTTTAGCTATCTTGAAGTTTCTTCCTTTTTCTTCCATTCTTACTGATTATGAGTATAATAAAGTACCGCGAACTATCCCTGTCAGAAGTAGTTGAGGAATCCAACCTGATCATAGAGGTGGAGTTTGTTGAAAAATACAATGAAGAGATTTCTGTTTCCGGCAAAGAGGGTTCGGACTCGGAAGTAAAGGCATCTCCTCCTTTCATTAAAAAAGGCAATGTCTTTAATGTAATAAAGGTGTTGAAAAATACGGGCCTGATTAAAGTACCGGCTCAGATCAGAGTGCCTGAAGAGAACTGGCGCAGGTCACTCAGTCAGTATAAAGAAATGCATTTTAACGGAGTGAGTAAATCGTACACCGTTCTGGATTATGCTACTGAAACAAAATCAGTCTCAAAAGCTGCTGTGTTATTCCTGCATCATTTTCAGGACATGTATGAGCTCACTGCACGAAATGCATTCGAGGGCAAAGCCTCACTTGAAAAAATCACTATATTGATTTCTGCGGAGTAGGGGGGATGACTCCCGTAATTATGGATATAGTCGGTCGCTAACTATTTTGTAGTCAACTGTTGTTAGGAAACGATTTTTTTCTTTGTTGACCTTTTCTTTTTTGCAATAGTCTTCTTCGTGGAAAGTTTCTTTAAATTCTTCGCTTTTTGCTCACGAATAAACTGGCTCAATTTTTCTCCCTCCTTTTTTGTCAACGGTCTGCTCTTGATTATAAAATCAATTCCTTCCGGCTCCTTAATTAATCCCATAATTTTATTCTTTAAAGTACTTGTCAACTAAAATCTTTGCGGGTCCCGTAGTTATTTAAAATTCAAATTGCTCTTCAATGGTGAGAAGCATTTTCAAATCACCTAAGTCTTCTGTTTCTTCTTCTTGGCCGAAGGGAATAACACGTTATTCAAAATCAACCGGTAGCCCGGTGAGTGCGGATGTAAATTAAGATCGGTGGCTTCGCGCCAGCGGCCGGGTACACCTTCGGGATCGTGGCCGCCATAGAAAGTCCAGTGACCAAGACCCAGTTCGCCATAGAGGTAGCGTACGTTCTCACCGTTTCTGTTTTCTCCCAGTATGGTGGGTTGTATTTTAATCAGGTATTTATTGAAAGCAGTAGTCTGCCCGATAAATTCATGAATCACGTGCTCATGATTCTGGTTGAGCAGTGAGGGAACAATGTCCCACTTGGCAGAAAAATCAAAGAGCGTAAAGTAGCCCAGGTTTTGCTCAAAGAAATTAGTGCGGCCCGTGTTGATGTCGGAGAACTTGCGGCTGTGTCCGGGTTCCAGCGTAAAGTTTTCAAAGGCCAGTGTCTTGCTGAAGTCGAGTTTGGTTTGTGCAGCAGGGTCGGGCTCGTCACCGTCATATTCGGCATCGCTGATGTCGATCCCATCGGCTGCCAGCGCAATGTCAAACGTTTCGGCACCGGAGCACATGGCAAACAAATAGCCGCCACCGGCACAGAAAGCTTTGATGTGTTTGGCTACCTCCAGCTTCATTTCCGATACCTTGTTGTAACCCAGCTGCGCAGCAAGTGTCTCCTGCACTTTCGATTCGATAATCGCGGACTCCCTGCGCAGGAAGCGGCCATGCTGTCCCGTGAAGTCTTCATGGTGAAGGTGCAGCCAGTCGTACTTCACCAGTTCATTTTCCAGGACCTCCTTGTCATAGATAATCTGGTAAGGGATCTCTGCATAATCCAGCACCAGGATCACCGCATCGGTATCATCGGTGATGAATGCATTTTTGGGAGAGTATACTGCGATGCGCGGCACCTTTTCCATGGGCAGCACATTCATGTTCACCGCAGGGCTGGCAATCTCGCTGAGAATCGCATTGGCCCTGGCATCCGGAATCACTTCATACGAAACACCACGTATCGTACATTCCGTTTCAATGGCAGAGGAATGTTGCACCATAAAGCTTCCCCCGCGATAGTTCAGCAGCCAGTCCACCTTCATCTCCTTCTTCATGATCCAGTAAGCGATACCGTAGGCTTTCAGGTGGTTCTTCTGGTGATCGTCCATGGGAATAAGCAAGGAAGTGGCAAAGCCCGCTTCCGGTCCCAATAACAAAAGAAGTAGCAAGTAGCGTTTCATCTCGGCAGGATGATGTACCTGATAAATATAAGAAAAATAAATTAGTCGACAGTCACAGTCGACCGTGGACTGTCGACTGACTACTACCTCTCAAAATACAATGGATAATGCAAACTGCAATTGGGATTAAACAAAGCGGAGCAATTCGGACATTGATCTCCCGCATTCAGGTATTCATTAATCGTTAGCTCGTGCCTGCACTGGCCGCAGAGAATGGCTTTGGTGTCATATTCCTTCTTTGGCCACACCTGCGGTGTATGATCCGTTGTTTCTTCGTGGCACGAGAAGCAGGGATAATACTGATCACAACATTTGAACTTGATCGCGATGATGTCTTTGTCGGAATGATAGTGAACGCAGCGCGTAAATTCATCAATGGGTTTACCCATCACGATTGGAAAGTGCATGATCATGGAAGAGGCAGCATGGAGGCATAAAAATAGTGCATCCGGCCGGATTAAGAAAAGGTTGCCAGCAGAACAGCATCAAGCCGTCAGCAGGCTGCTAAGAGAAGAAGAATGCAGCAAGCGTTAACAAAACTCTGTCACGGGGTCGTTGATCATCGTTTACCAGCGATGGATAGATTTAACTAACGTGGATTAAAGAGTAGATAGAGAAAGAAAGAATAGACAGAGATACATCCTGTTTTTATACATCCTTCCGCACTACTGGCGGAAGGATGTATAAAGAGGACAGACATCGCGAAGAACAAAATGTATTCCGGCAAAGCAACTCATTCGTTCATTGCTGAATGGTCGCCCGCCTTTTTATTCTTCACTTTATCATGGGCAGGTACTTCTCCCGATTCTCGATAATGATCCAAAGATTAATCACCAGCAGCACAAGCGCCATCGGCAGTCCTGATGGTGCAGAAAGTAGATTCGTTAACACAATTCCGATCATCACCGGGAGAATAATGATGGCACCCAACGCGCGGGTCTTTGTTGGAATAACAAGCAGACCACCCACAACTTCAGCCGCGCCAATCAGTGGCATCAGCCAGCTGATTTCCATAAACGCACCCATTAATCGCTTCATATTTTCCGGCAAATCATCGGGCGGGGGTAAATAATTGAAAAACTTATTCAGTCCCGCGTTAATAAACATCAGCCCGAAAAGGAGGCTTACTCCAAATAGAATTTTCTTTTTCATCGGTTTATCATTTACACTAAGATAGTTTTCTTTATTGACTTCACTTATTTTTTCAATGAAACGATCAGCTTGTCCAATCCTTCCATAGCCATGGTCAGACCTTCTTTAAAGCCCATTTGGATGGTAGCTTCAAGCTGGGCCAGATCGTCATAGGAAATAAGAGATTCCACCAGCGTTACTTCTCCTTTATCGGTAAAAGTCACTTCCCATTTCGACTGGGGTAACTCTTTATTCACGTTGCCCTCTGCATCGGCAAAAGCATCAAAGGCGGTGAATTTTTTTTGAGTCTGAATACGCTTGTAGTTGGCCAGCGCCCAGTGTTCTTCACCTGCCGGTCCTACCATGGCATAGTGCCAGTGTCCTCCTTCCCGGAAGTCCATGGTTTTGGTTCTTGCCTTCCATGGTTTCGGTGCCCACCATTGGTCAAGCAATTCGCTTTTGGTGTACGCGTCCCACACGAAAGAACGTGCTGCTGCAAATTCCCTCTTTACGGTGATGATTTTGTTTTCCTTGTCTACGGAAAAATTGAATGCGAGATGGATGCTCATTTTTTGTTGGTTTTCATGGTTGATAATACGTTGTCCAGTTGATTGAAGCGGCTTTCCCATATCTTCCTGAATTGGCCGAGCCACTTGTCAATTTCTTTCATTTTGGCAGCGTTCAGCTGATAGTAAATTTCTCTGCCGGTTTGCTCTTGTTTTACCAGCTGGCATTCCGTCAGTATGCGCAGATGTTTCGATACCGCCTGCCGCGTGGTGTCAAAGTGTTCGGCAATGGCATTGGGTGTCATCGCCTGAAACGCAATGAGTAGTATAATCGCCCGCCTGGTCGGGTCGGCAATGGCCTGAAAAACATCTCTTCTCATTTTTTTAATTTTTTTTCGCGAAACTGACTGGTTGCAAATATATGCAATTGATCGGTTGCTCAAAATATATTTTAAGAATAGAATATGTTTTTTTATAACCTACACCCTAAAACCTAAAACCGTCATTGCGAGGAGTGAAGGGCTGGCGAGTGCCGATGGTATGACGAAGCAATCCCCAATTACGAAGCAGTATGAACTTGTTTTTCAATCGAAGGTCTGTACTTCGCCTTTATAAAATCAACAAGCAATCTTCTCTTCCCATTTCCGAACGTATGTTGGTGACTCAATCGCCATTCAACAGTATCTTCTTTATTCATGATGGCCCACGCGATTGGAACACATAGGCGGGAGGCGTTACTTTCTACAAACTAAATCGCAGGTCTGATGCATCTTCTATGTGTCCAATCTTAACTACTCTTTCCTTCCAGGTCAGCACACCTAACCCATGCTCTTCGTCCCATGAACAGCCCCCGAAATACAGCCCAACGAAAGAAGTATTGCCATAAGAATTGGGGAGAACATAGACTCTTGTCAACTCCAAATAAGTTACGAGTTCATTGCCATTTTGGAGTTTTGGCATGTATGAACTATCGTCCGGTTCTTTGTAAATACTTCTTTGTCTGTTGTATTCATCAAAGATATTATTAACGACTCTTTGTCCCAGACTTGCCTCATTGCTTAAGAAAAATAGTAAAGCTTCCTTTTGAGAGCTTGTGGGGATCACGATATCTCGATTTGGAGAAAGATATTTCTGAATAACTCCCTCTCCTATAATCTGTTCTTTTTCCTCGTGAACAAATGGGAATTCGATTATAACGAAATCATCTTTCGAGTTCCATCTTATTTGATTGTATCTAAATTGCGCCCAATAATTAAATTTATACTCGATCATGAATCCATCATCATCTTTATAGGACCGATTCTTTTTTAGGATTTCATCAAAGTTCATAAGTTTTTTAGTAATGCCTTACAACATCCCGATATAAGCAATTAATGTCCTATACCCCTTATTCTCTTGCCCATGTTAGTGTTCCCATTGCCATCGTAAAACAATCAATAGCCATTCTCCCACGACACCGAACATTGTTTGAAAACTAAAACTACAAATTTACACTGAACCCGCCATTGATTATGCACTTTGTTGTGGGTAGTTATTGCCTTCTCTACTTTTTCTGGTTACCGTAAATCTTGTCCCACGCTTTTTTTGTCATCACTGTCAGTTGGTCGTTTTTACAATTCCAGATTGAAACGTTCTTTTGTGACATAACGTAATGTTGCCCCCATTTTGCATATTTCTCGTAAAGCATTAAAGTACACACGTCTGTTGGTGTAATTAAATCTCCAGTCTCTGGTAAATGGGTGTGCATTGTCGCCAAAATAATTTTGTCGTCCTGTTTGCCGTAGTCAATTGATATTATATTTTTATGGAGTCGTCTTTTTTCTTTTAATCTATTCTCTTTGTCAAAAGTCAATATGTAGTCATTACCAAAAACTACGACTCCTTGCTTTTGAGGTCCTGTCAAAATGTAAACTCTTTTTCCTTCTTCGTCATTCAACGGAATGAAATTCGCACTCATGTCTTTGTATGATTTAAACAATGTGTCAGCCTTAAATGCGGTTAAAGCCGCTTGCCTAATTGTTAACAAATCAATTTCTTGTTTTGTCGGTTCACGTTCTTGTCCGTCAACTACTGCTGTATTCACATTGTAAGTACTGTCAAAGCTGAATGTTCCAATTATTTTAGGATTGTCTCCCTTCGAAAAAAATACGCATACTGCTTTGTTGTCTGTGAGATATGAAAAATACCCGCCTGAATTCGGTCGTCTGTCATTGAACTTTTCTAAAAAAATATCTGTCGCGTACCACGCGGCCATTTCTGTCTTGTAAAGTTTAGTCCCTTCTTTAATTATTTCTTTCTCCTCTTTGGATTGTCCGTAAGAACTTGCCCCCAGTGCAATTGCCAGAATTATGATTAATACCTTTCTCATTTATCGAAGTTTACTTTGTCCGGCAATAATTACCCACAACGTTTAGCTATAAAGCGTATGCGTTTAAGTACGCACGTCTTTGTCCCACGTTGCAAACGAAATTTAACAGCACGCACTGTAATAACCCACAATACAGCATATGTTTTATAGCTTTTGTGTGCGCCCAGTATGACGCATTTGTATTCTAGTCGGGAATATCGATAGATTATCAAAGAGTGCAAGTCTCTTATGTGCAAGCATCGATGCGCATTAGCAAGCTGCAAGGTGGTTTGGAGTGATCCATGCACTGAAGAAAGCAGGACTGCAAAGATCTGTACTGACGAACAGAAACTACATACCGAGGCATGTTGATACAGGTGAGTGAGCACATCTTCACAAAGCCTTTCAGGTGCAATCAGCATCAACATGTAGATGTAGCAGCGATAGATCGAAGGATAAGCGTCTTACCTGGGGAGGTCTCTGTACCACGTGTTGGTATAAGAGAAGTCAGCCGAGGTCATAGTAGTTGATAGCAACGAGCCGTAAGCACTACGGAGGTCTCACACATCAACGAAGGACTGAACATTGAGTTGTTCCAAATGCTGTAAGGATCGCGATTCTATCGGAAGTCTTACGTTAAGCGGAACAGAGAAACAAATTAGTAGTAGTAATGTAAGATGATTGAAAAAGTAATCAGCCGAAAGAACATGCTGCAAGCCTATCATCAGGTGGTGTCGAACCAAGGTTCGGCAGGCGTGGATGGTATGAATGTAAATGCACTGTGGGGTCACCTGAATAAAAACAAGGACATGATCATCACAGCGGTATGTCATGGACGCTATTTACCTCAACACATCTTAGGGGTAGCCATACCCAAAAGCAACGGCAAAACACGCCTCTTAGGTATCCCCACAGTTACTGACCGTTTGCTACAGCAAGCTGTCAGTCAGGCGATGGCTCCGTTATTTGAAATGGAGTTCAGTGAACACAGTTATGGCTTCCGTCCAAATCGTAATGCCCATCAGGCAGTACAACAAGCACAGAAGAACATACATGAGGGTTATGATCACATTGTGGATATCGACCTGAAGAATTTCTTCGATGAAGTAGATCACAGTTTACTTCTCCAACTTGTGTACCGCAAGGTAAAATGTCCCTTCACGCTGCGCCTCATTCGCAAATGGCTACGCGCCCCGATAGTAATAAAAGGGCGATTAGTGAAGCGAAGAAAAGGCGTACCACAGGGAAGCCCGTTAAGTCCACTGTTATCCAATATTGTGCTCCACACGTTGGATAGAGAACTGGAAAAGCAAGGACATCGGTTTGTGCGTTATGCCGATGACTTTAGTGTGTACACTAAAAGTAAAACCATCGCTCGTAAAGTAGGCAACAGCATTTACTTGTTCCTAAAGAACAAACTAAAGTTGTCGATCAACAGCGAGAAGAGTGGTATCCGCAAACCCGTACAGTTCAAACTACTGGGTTATCAATTGGTGCCCACGTATCAGAAGGGCGACAAGGGAAAATACCAACTGGTAGCAAGCGATAAAAGCTGGCAAGCTTTAAAGCGGAGACTCAAATCCATCACCAGGAAAACTGCGCCTTATACTTTTGATGAGCGCATCGCCAAGCTAAAAGAAATTCAGCGAGGGTGGCTCAACTACTTCCGCATGGCAAGTATGCAAGCCAAACTCAAAGAACTCGATGGATGGCTGCGCAACAGACTAAGGTATTGCATCTGGGAAGACTGGAAGAAACCCGAACGGAAAAGAAAGAATCTCATCCGACTAGGTGTATCGATCAATCAGGCTTATGCATGGAGCAGAACACGTATGGGTGGATGGGCTGTGGCACAGAGCCCGATCATGATTACCACCATCACACTGCAAAGGTTACTCAAACGTGGATACGAACCGTTGCTCGCTTACTATGAAAAAGTATCTCCACAACTTAATGAACCGCTGTATACGAGACCCGTACGTACAGTGGTGTGAGAGCCTCTCCCCGCTAGCTCCTGCTAGTGGGGCGGGCTACTCGATTAGCGGTTCGGTTTTCTTCATTCGTAACTTCCATTGTCCCAAATTAAAAGTCCGCCAATGTTGTCAATGTATAGTTTTTCGTTTTTGTTTATTTTATTAAGTCGTTGCTCAAAAGTTTGCAATTCTGTCTTGACTTTTTCAACTGCTCTTTTAAGTTCAAGTCTGTCAATTGATAGAATGATTTCTGTTGGTGTCGGTTGAAAAGGTTCGTCAAACTCGTCAACCGAAAAATCAAATACAATATTATTGTCTTCAAATTTGATTTGTGGGGCAGGATGTCCTTCGTAATAAGAACTTTGTGCATCTGAAAGTCTGTCCCAATAAATTATGTCGCTCAACTCTCCGCAACATTGAGGAAAATATTTGGCTTGTCCGTCAACTTGCAAAACATAACCACCAAAAAATGTAGAGGCTTGTTGGCGTTCATACTTGCCATCTCTCATTTCTTGCGTATGGTCAATGGTTAGTTTAGTCAAATTGTTGTCTGTAATGTCGGTGAGTATGTAAAATGAAGAACCCTTTAAATAAGGAGTCAACTTGTCTTTAAAACCAGCTTTCAGATAACACTCTTCATGATACACATCCCAAATTTCAGAATTGTCCCAATAAGGATATTTGTCGGGTGCTATCACATCCTGATTATTATATCCAATTTCAATTACTGGTATCAATTCAATTGTCACGGTATATCTGTTTGGTGTTGGTCATTAAACTGACCGCTAACTAACGAATATATGCCATTAGTGGCATATACCCAGTATATATCTGGAAAACAGTGGCACAATACTGCCTGTTTTGGGTGGTATTGTGCCACTCGCTGAAACGCTCAATTGATCACCTTAACCAAATCACCGTCTGAATCGTACGAGTTTTTAAAGCCGCTCCTTCCTGCATTCTAATATCTGGCGTGTAGCTGGCTTCTGGCTGGCCTCGAGCGTTCATAAACGATGCCTTTTATGAAGCTCAGTCGCACGCTTCATGCTTCCTTGTAGCATCCTTCCCAGGAGCGAGAGAGGACCAGGAGAGGAGGAAGAGAGGATAAAGAGTGGAGGAGCAAGCTATCTACCCCTAATCTTCAACGAATCTCTGCTCATGAGAGTAGTACGGCAAATCTTCCATTGCGTAATCCAGGTTGAAAATAGTTTCAGCTTTTTAGCAGGTTGTCACTAGATGGCAGGCTGCCCGCTTATACTTGTGAAAAAAAGAAAGATATGGCCACCGTAGCAGATAATGTATTGATTGACGGCCTGCGTGGCAGGTTTGGCGACTCACTGGTTTTCAAAACCATGCGTGGTAAAACTTTTGTAACCAGCCCCGCACGCAAACCCGACAGGCTCAAAGAAAGCACTGCCCAGCGCAGCACACGCACCAACTTCCGGCAGGCTACGGAGTGGGCACAACAGATCCTGCTCCACCCGGATAAGAAAGCCTACTATAGCAAGTGTGCCAAAACATTGAAGCTGCCCAATGCCTATACCGCAGCACTGACTGACTTTATGCGTAAGCCTAAGGTGAATACCGGTAATAGCTATGATAACACCATTACCTGCACGGTGAGCAAAAAGGATTTTCAGTTGAAGAAAGTAGAAATAGTGATACCCAAAGCGGAAGGCGAAGAAGTACGTGCTGTTACAACAAGTAGCGGCAGGTGGATTTTTAAGCTGTTGAAAGATGACATCAACGAAAGGAATTATATCCGAGTGATAGACGAAGCAGAACGAGAGACCATCATTATGCTTATGGCTGTTTTTTGACCAGGCACAAGCTTAGTTCTTATTGCTAACGCCATATTTAGTGTATCTGATAAATTGTCATTTGTTGGATTCTTAGTATATTTTAGTAATTAATTGTTTAAGAATTTGATCTTTTCTAATGGCTATTAAGAACATAACTGCTAATACCTTATTGCAGATAAACGAGTTGTTCGAACTTAAGAACTGGCCGATCGAATTAGGTAATAATAGGTTGACTTTGTATCAAAGATTTTGTGAAAGATTGAGAGTGTTTGATTCAGAGGAACAACTATTGATGATTAGGTTGTCCAGAAATTTTGAAAGGGTACTAATTCAGCAATACACTGAGTATTTTTGGTTAGGATATTATAATATTCCAACTGAAATTTTGGAGAGCGTTGATAAAATTATATTCATGCCTCTCCTGAAAATTCAAGACACCAAGAAGAAGAATAAAACGAAAAGTTCTTCAGCATTGCATTATATTTTAAGCAGTGGAGATTATGATTGGGTTGATTATAGCAATAAGTTTCTTTTCATTGAAGATGCTGCTGATTTACAAAGAGAATTAAAAGAAAGAACAATCCTCATTTTTATTGATGATTTCCTCGGCTCCGGAGGAACAGCGCGTGACACTATTTCATCTTTTATAGAAAAGAATATCAATTTGACTCCTGTTAATACTATCATTTTAACAATGATCGCTCAGAAACAGGGTGTAATAAATGTGAAGACACAGACTGGCTGCCAAGTTTTTTCAAATCAAGTTTATGGAAGAGGAATTTCTGATACTTTTGAAGGACATATGATTGATTCAAGTATTGCTTTAATGAAGGAGATGGAAAGGAAAATTGCCCCCGAAATCCATAAAAATGGATGGAGTCTTGGATTTGAGCAGACTGAGGCCTTAGTTAGTATGTCAGCTAAATCACCAAACAACACATTTCCTGTGTTTTGGTACGAAACGAAAACGAAGGTATCTCCATTTCCTAGGTATAAAGAATTTAAATATTCTTGACGGTATGGAAGAAGCACCAAGACTTAGACTTTTGAAAATCATTAAGTTTGATGGAAACGTTCAACCTTTAATAGATTTTGGATATGAGTTCGCGGAAGTTGTATCTCTAATTAAGAATGAGGAATTGCTTGGAAATGCTATTTACAAAAGGGGTAATCTTAGCATCACTCCAAAAGGTTTAATCGAAATAGAAAGGTTAGAGAAGATGAATGGAAGAAAATATCCTTGGATTGAGCCACAAATAGAAAGTAAAATACATCCCCTTGAGAAAGACGAAGTATATATTCCTAAAAGACAAAGTATTAGGCACTTATTTGACTAATATTTATTAGCTTTCTGACTGCGATGAGTCATCGCATCTTTTGGGAACATGGTTTCAAGCTTACAGACTAATCCTTTCTGAAAGGATCGCTGCCAAACTTGATCGTTGTAGTGGGATTGTAGTGCTCAACCATTTCAGAAAGGATTAGTCTGTTATTCAATATGGGAAGGCTGTGCCTTCCCATTATAGATTTTATGGATTTCAAAACGTATTCCAAAAAATTTGAAGAAGGTGCTAAAATTGCTGGCTATTCTGCTTCTCAAATTTCAAAGTGCTTAACATATGCTGAGATTTTGTATAGCAAAAATCTTCCAGTTATTTATAACAGTGATCATTTATCTGTTTTAGTAGGCTACTCGAAATCATATCTTAAAAGAGCAGTAGCTTATCCGAAATCATTTTACCGAACATTTTATATTGATAAAAAGCAAGGAGGGGTTAGAGAATTGTCTGAACCTCTTCCTAGCTTAAAAGAAATCCAGAAATGGATTTTAAATAATTTATTGTGTACGGTAAAAACTCATCCATACGCTAAAGCATATGTGACCGGCTTTACTATTAAGGATAATATTAAGTATCATAAACGAAAAAATGTAGTATTAGCTCTTGATATCGCCAATTTCTTTGACTCAATAACATTTTCCAAGGTTGAGATGATCTTTAAGGAAATGGGTTATAGTCCTATCATTTCAAATTTTTTGGCAAAACTTGTTACATTAAATAATTCGCTTGCTCAAGGAGCTCCAACTAGTCCTTATTTGAGTAATATTATTTTAAGGGATTTTGATTCGAGAATGGAATCTTATTCCAAAGAAAGTAAAATTATGTTTACCCGATATGCTGACGATTTAACTTTTTCTGGCTCAGAAATAGATGTAGAACAAACTATTAAGCTCGTCTCTTTTGAGCTTGGAAAATTAGGATTATCACTTAATTCAAAAAAGACTAAATTGATGACTCGTAAGGACAGGCAAATTGTAACGGGTGTTGTTGTCAACGAGAAATTGCAAATAATGAGAGCTGAGAGAAAGTTTATTCGTCAGCAAATTTATTACATCCAAAAATTCGGTTTAAAAGAACATATGGAACGTACGAGAATTGATAAGAATAATTATATAAGACATTTATTAGGGAAGGTAAGTTATTCTCTATTTATAAATCCACATGATAAAGAAATGGATTCTTATAAGATTTTTCTGCATGGCATACTTTGATGTAACATTGGTTGTCATGTCAATCATTATCAACTGACACCTGCTGCCCGGTATCACCACACCTTCATCACTCCCGCAGATCCGTCATCATCACTTCCATATCCGCACTTACTTCCTCTTTACTTAAACGAAACGCCTATTCACCATAATGATTAACGAAAAGCAGAGAGCTCACTTTAGAATAAAATGAATCAGAAAAAACTGCTCATGATCTCCTCCAGCATTTCTTTGGTTATCGGCTTGGTTTTAAAATCGCTGACAATACCAAGGTCTTTTGCTTTTTTGATGTCGTCCGGATTTTCGGAAGTAGTGAGCATGACGATGATCCTCCGGTCCGGTATGGGCTGAACGAGGTGCTTGTATTCTTTTAAAAAATCCCATCCGTTCATGCCCGGCATGTTAATGTCCAGGAAGATTAAGTCGGGATTGATAGAATGATCACTGCCGGGTTGGAGCGCCTCGAGGGCCGAAGCAGCCGACAATTGAATGAGCACATCATGGGCTGCATTACATCTTTTTATTATCCGTTCGTGAAAGAAATTATCATCAGGACTATCATCAATCAACAGGATGCAATTTATTTTTTTCATTGAAGCGATTGGTGAGGTATACGAGGTATAGTAAAGTGAAAGGTAGTGCCTTGTCCTACGGTGGATTCGATCCAGATCTCTCCCTGGTGGAGCTCCACAATTCGTCTGCAGTTGGCCAGCCCGATTCCGCTGCCTTCATACTCGTGTTGCGAATGCAGGCGCTGAAACATTTCGAATACCCGCTCATAGTGATGAGGTGCTATTCCGATGCCGTTATCGCTGACGGAGAACTGGTATTCACCGTGTGTTTCTTTAACAGAAATCTGTATTTCAGGATGCACGTTCTTTCTTTGAAATTTGATGGCATTGGTGATGAGGTTCTGAAAGAGTTGGCGTAGTTCTGTTTCGTATGCATTCATCTCCGGCAGGTCTCCGATGGAGATCACTGCTCCGGAGGTACGGATTATGCTCTGCAAATCGGAGATGACCATTTCAATTAATTCGCTTCCCTTCACTTTCGCTAACTTCTTGTTATGCCCCAGTCGTGAAAAATCCAGGAGCGCATTAATCAACATACTCATTCTGTTGGTCGCTCCGTTGATGGCGGTCAGGTACCGGATCGCATCGTTGTCCAGCAGGTGATGGTAGTCTTCTTCAAGTACCTTCATGTAATTGGATACCGTTCTCAGTGGCTCCTGCAGATCGTGCGAGGCGAGGTAAGCAAACTGCTGAAGCTCTTTATTCTTTACCTGTAGTTCAAGCTGAATTTTTACAGCCTTTTCGCGAAGTTTCCGTTCGGTAATGTCGATGATGGTGGCCAGCGCCAGAGGGCCCTCTGCTGTTTCTATCGGGTTCAGTCCGATTTCCACCTGTATTTCGGTTCCGTCTTTGCGTTTGGCAAACAAATCGCGGCCCACGCCCATCATGCGTGTTTTAGGAGATGCAAAAAAACCTGTTCGCTGGTCGGGGTGGTGTTGGAGAAACCGGTCGGGAATAAGTATCTCGAGTGGAACACCAATCAGCTCTTCCCGGTCATAATCAAAAAGCAGTTCTGTTTTGTTGTTGACTAATGTGATCATGCCTTTCGGATTGATAAGCACCATTGCATTGGGGGCCGATTCCACCACCAGCCGGAACCGTTCTTCGGCACGCTTTCTTTCTTTGTTGTCCTGCAGTGATGCCTCCTGGCTTTTGATCAGCTCTGCATTACTTTGTGCCAGCCCTTCGGATTTCAGCTGGAGTTTCTCGTTCAGCAGCGTTAGTTCAAGCTCGGTACGCTGGCGGTTTTTTATCTCCTCCTGCAGGAGTTGATTGGTATGATGTAGTTCGGAGGTTCGTTGTTCTACGATGTCCTCCAGCACCTGCGGACTTTTGAAATCGAGGATTTTGGGCGCGATACGAACAAGTGCAAATACAGTGCTTAAAGAAACCGCGGCAGTAACGAAGCGGAGCAGCGCACTTAAATTATAAGCGGGCCACCAGAAAATGGCGACATCAATAAGGTGAGTAAGTCCACACGATAATATAAAGATCATGAACAATAATGCGACCAGTCTGAACTGGAGAAATTCATTTTTTCTTTTCATGACAAAGAAACCCAGAGCAATGGGAATCATAAAATAGGAAAACCAGATAACGAGATCTGAAACGATATAGAGCCAGCCGGCAAAAGGCAGCCAGCGGCCACAACTCCATCGCGCAGGCCAGCTTTGTGTGTCCAGCAGGGAAGAGAAAAAGAGTTGGGGCTGTGCGCTGAGGGCTGGAGTGGGCTGGACGGTTTGCAGGGTTCGTGTGCTGCACAACAGAACGGAGCAATCCCCTGGCAGCTCTTCCTTGTGCTGCTGCACCAACCGTTGCGCGTACATGGCAGACGATGAAAGAAGGAATAGGATAAAGAACACGAAAGCATTCATTTTTTGATGATTAAAAATGCATAATAGTTTCTGAGCTGGAATAAGAATTGAAAATACCTTAATGAAAGATAGTGTCATTGCAGACGATCAACTGCAATGTCGTATTACTTCAATCGAAATGATGGGCCACTCACTTGTCTTAAGTGAAGTTAGTTGAAATTAAGTTGAAACCAACACGAAAAATTCACTAAGAAGATAATTAATTGAAATCTTGTTGGCCTGTCATGGGCAGGTCACTGCACCACCGCATTCTTTACCTTTATAGGTATTCTTCAATCGCAGACGCTGTTATTACTGCATTCATTCCGGGATTTCAATATCCCTGGTCTTTGTTGCTCTTCGTCACACAAACAAACAAACAAACTCCGCGTTCTCAGCGTTGCGGTTAGCATTTCCAGTTTCCGGCAATCACTGTATCCGAACTCAAAACAATTCTTTTCCATGCGCATCTAAGTAACCCAGTTTACCGCTGGCCGTAATCACGACAAAGAACTGACCATGGTCGATGTTTTTGATGTAGCGGTACTTCGGTGCGATGTACACATCGGTAGCGGGGCAATAGAGACCAAACAGACGCGTGCGTTTATTAAACAAGTGTTCGTAGTCGGATTCATAAGTCCCCACATCGGGAGATCGTAGCAGTATTTTTCCGTCTGGTTTTAATACAAACGAAGAATCGTTTCGCCTTCCGGCCAGGTAATCATGGTGAGGGTCGATGAAATCAAAACCAAAGAAGGTAGCCAGTGTATCTTTGCTCGTCTTGTGGATGATGTAATGCACGTTCTTCTGTTGTTCGTTCCTAAATGAGTTCACGATACGGTATTGCGCTTCCCTGCGGCTTGCCTCACTGTAGGAAGACGTTTCCCTGGTTGCCACCTCGTCATACGTAGCGATGGTTTCCACTGTGGTCAATACTTCTTCTTCAACCGGATAGACCTGGTAGTTACCTTTATCATTCATCACTTCGTAAACATCGTTAACCAGCCGGATGCTTTTCCTGGGTTGTGCAAACACGGCTTTATAATCTTTGCCAATCAGGTTGTAGCGGCCTTTGCTCTTCACCTTCGCATAGTCCGACACAAAAGGATAAAGCGAATCATAGACAGCAGGAAGCAATAGCTCCCCCTTCAGCGAAAGTAATCCCCATTTGCCCTTCTTTATAAAAGGGACAGCATTGTTTATGCCAGAAGAATAGTAATACTGTTTGTACTTTTTGTAGAATGCTTCCGCGCGTTCCTGGTTCACGGTCTCCAGCACGTTAAGGTCGTAATGAAACTGCGATATGGTCCGCATCGTTCTGGCCAGCTTCAACTCGTTATGGAGAATCAAAAACTGGAGGAGGATCCGCCTGTGCCGGTCTTCCTGATCGATGATCTTTCGAAACGAATTGAACACAATAGATACATCGATAAGTTGCTGGCCACTCTGAATGTAGGTAAGCGTATCCCACGACACGGTCTCTTTTACCTGGCCCAGGTCTTCTTTGATTTCCTTGTACCTGAAATGGATACGCTTGATTTCTTTTTCATAGGCAGCGGTTAACTGGGTTTCCTCCATCGGCCTTCGCGATTGGCGATTCAACTCACGGAAATCGTCCATCGACATAAGGAACGCAGCAGGAGCCTGTACATCGCTGGTGCGCAAGGCATCCGCAAATGAGTGGATGGTAGGTATCAGCTTAGTGAAATCATTGACTGTCTGCCGGCCATGAGCAAGGCAGATCATCAGAGCGAAGAAGGAGAGAAGCAAACTGGATTTCATCGGAAGAGTAGCAGGTGATAGATACAGGTTACAAAATTAAGCAACGGAAGCCAGACAAATACAATGACCTTTTATGTATATAAGCAAACAAACTCTGCGCCCTCCGCTTCTTTGCTCCGCCTATGTTGGTGTTCCAATCGCGTGGCACATCATGAATAAAGAAGATATTGTTCAATGGCGATTGGGTCACCAACATACGTTCGGAATGTTTATCGCCATGTCAAGTGTTATCACCCTGACATTCTTTTACTACCAAAGGATTGCATAAAACGTTGGACATTTGACAAATGAGTACTAAATTGAAGATGATTAAAACATAGAGAAATGAAGAACGAAAGAGCAATCCAAATTCTTAAAGTAATTGCCGTGATATTTATCATTTCAATTATCTACTCGTTGACAGTTATGTATCCTGATTTTGGCTCATCCTTTGACACGGGTTTTTCCGCAGGTTTAGCTTTTGGACAAGCTATAAAGATTTTAGGAGCCATCGGACTACTTGCTTACGGTATTAGGACTATAAAGAGGCGTGGAATAAATTCTTTAAACTAGAAAGTATCCGCAGACAATTTGTACGTAACGACATTGACTTGTATACTCAGAGAACTTCAGACTAAGAAATACAATTACTCCGCGTTCTCCGCTTCTTTGCGGTTAATAAAAAAATTACATTAAAGATAGGCAGCTACGACTCCACCATCCTTGAGTGTGCCATCTTGCGGAAGATATCCGCACTCTTGCGTTTAGTACGCTCTTTGGTTTCGATGTTGCATTCGTAAAGCCCGAAGCGCATCGATGGGCCAAGGTGCCATTCAAAGTTATCCCACGTGCTCCACCAGAAGTACCCTTTGATATCGATGCCATCGCGTAATGCTGCATGCAGCACTTTGGCATAATCGATGATCGCCTTTTGCCGCAGCTCATCACTCGCATCGCATACACCGTTCTCAGTAATGATGATGGGCTTTTTATATTTATTCCAGTAGCGATCAATACAGGTGCGTAATCCTTCGGGATGATATTCCCACATATCGTCATGCGGCACACCCATCTTCTTTATCTTCTCCGGATGATCGATATAGGTAACCGGCAGCGGATCATGTGTGAGACGTGCGTAGTAGCTCATGCCAAAGAAGTCCACCTTCTCGAAGTGGCGCGGTACCCATTCCATGTACCACCAGTCGCTGAGGCGCGAAGGAAACCAGCCCAGTACATTTTCATTATCAAACACCACCGCATTGTGCGAGATGCCTACCGGCTGATGCGGAAAGGTTGCTTTGATATAGTCGTACATCAGGTCATGTGCTTTGCCCATGTTCTTTACTACGATAGCAGCCTTCACCGGATTGATTTTAAAAGGAGGGAAGAAGGCGCTGATCCATCCAAAGCTGGCGTACACATTTGGTTCGTTGAACGTATTCCAGTGGCTCACATATTCACCAAACGTATCCACTACTTTCTTTGCGAAGTCCACCCACAGGTGAATGTTCTCTTCTTTCTCCCAGTTGCCAGCCCTGGCAAACCAGACAGGGTTGGTGAAGTGATGCAGCACCATCATGATCTTCACCCCGCGCGATTTTAAATCATCCAGAAACAATTTGTATTCGGCAACACTGGGTGCATGCAGTTCCTCCCGGGGTCCGCGCTGAAGCTTGCTCCACATCAAGCCCATGCGATAGCACGGAGCCAGCGAGGCAATGATGGCGGCATCTTCTTTAAAATGGAGTTCGTGATCAGTGGTACGGTCGAAAATGTTACCGTCTTTTGCTTTTACTCCCTGCCAGTCGTGGGCGAAGGCCGTTTCAATTTGCGTGGCGGCAGTACTTGTACCAAATAAAAAGTCTTTCGGAAAGTGATATTCCATTACTGCATCTGCGGGGCAGCCGTCACTTCTTCTTCCTTACGACTCATGGTCGCTTGTTCGGTCTCCCACGCTTTCCAGTATTTCTTCAGTTGATTCAGATCATCTTCCAGGCAGGGATATTTCTTTTGATCGGGGAAGGGAGGCAGTTCACCGTTGGCAAGTTGTAACATGCTCAGCCCTCCGGTCCATTCAAAGTGTCCCGGATCATACAAGTGTCTCCAGCGTCCGCCCCAGCGAAGTCCTAATTGCTCACCGACAACACCTACTCTTTTCCAGAGCGCTTTGTTATGCCATTGTGCTTCTCCGCTAACAATCGGTACCACATCAATCGCCAGCCCATACTGATGTTTGGAGCGGCCGCCCTTGGAGCGCGTATATTTTTCACCCATCGATTTGTATTCGTTCTGCTTGGAAGAAGTACGGAAGCTTTCCACCACTGCCAGTGTAATGCCTTTTGATTTACAGATCTTGATCAGCTTAATGATCTGATCGCGGAAATAGGGATGAAGTGAATTGAGGTCGGCAATCATCGTCATGTCGCCACGGTTCTTGCCAAAATTATAATTGCCTACCGTAGACCACTTCAGCCAGCTGTCATCCGTATCGTCATGGACCACAGGTTCGCCCTGCGATACAAAGGAATGAGCAAATTCTTCTACAAGTAAAGCATGCTCTTTATTGAAGGGAGCCAACTGTGCCTGAGATGCAAAAGCAGTCAGCAGAAGCAGGAAGATTAAAAAATGTCGTATGTGGGTCATCTTCTGAAAAGACTAAACAACAAATTTAATAGAATTCTATTAAAACACGACAGGTGCGTAATCAAGGAATTGTTAAGTAAAGGTTAGCGGATGTAAGATATGGGATGAAGTAGGTGAGTTACCGGTTGCCCGTTACCGGCAACCTGTAGCCTGTAACCATATTAAAATATAAACCTTAGCTTTATGTAAACTCCACACTACAATGCAACCCGATAAGCAAAATATTCCCACTGCACATTTGCTGGCGAAGCCGGATAAGAAAATAAAGCTGCGTGATTTTGATACCAGGTACACAGGTAAGGAATTAACGAAAGAGGAATCAGAAAAAATGCTGGAGCAGAGTCGTGAGGAGCTGGCCGAGATTCAGGATATGTTTTATGCTGATAACCGGTACAGTGTGCTGATCATTTTGCAGGCCATGGATGCGTCCGGTAAAGACGGAGCAGTGAAACACATTATGTCCGGCTTTAACCCCATGGGAGTAAAAGTCTACAGTTTTAAAGCGCCTACCTCGCACGAGTTGGACCACGATTACTTCTGGCGGCATGCACTGGCGCTGCCGGCACGCGGTGAGATTGCCATACACAACCGCTCGCATTACGAAAATGTATTGGTGACGCGTGTACATCCCGAATATGTGCTTAATGAAAATATACCGGGTGTGAATTCATTAAAGAAAATTGATAAGGATTTCTGGGAAGAGCGCTTTAAGCAGATCAGGCGCTTCGAAAAAAACCTCACAGAGAATGGAACGGTAATTCTGAAATTCTTCCTTCATCTCTCAAAAAAAGAGCAGAAGAAACGGTTCCTCGATCGTATCGAAGACGAAAGCAAGAACTGGAAGTTCTCCGCTGCCGACCTGAAAGAAAGAACACACTGGGAAGAATATCAGAAAGTGTATGAAGAAGCGATATCGGCAACAACAACAAAAGAGGCTCCATGGTTTATTATACCTGCCGATAACAAGTGGTATGCACGATTAGCCATTGCCCATGTAATTACCGGCAAGTTCCGCTCATTGAAGATCAGCTACCCCACCGTAACCGAAAAACAAAAAGCCGAACTGCAAGCTGCGAAAGTCTCACTGCTGGCAGAAGACGGAAAGGATACAAAGCAGTTGGCTAAAGTTAAAGCGAAGAAGAAGGGATGAGGCTATACAATTACGAGTTTCGGATTTCGTATTAGATAAGATTGGGTTTGTTTCACGCCAGATACGCGCAAAACGTTGAAGATATTTTGCGTCTTATATGTCAAGTCTTCTAAAAACAGATTGGGTCGCAGAGCCTATGTGTAACTCCAGCCTTCAGGCTAGAGGATAAAACCCGCTACGTAGAACCTGTCGCGCCACTCATGAGCTTTTGTTGGAACTCAATAGTATTGGCGCGAAACAACAGCACGCATCCGAAGCTCTTGCCAACAGTGCATGTGCATGGAACACTACTCTTGATAAGAATACCCCCTAATCCGAAATTGATAATCCGAAATCAATCCTGCTCCTCCCCATACGAATCCAGGTGCACCGACACATGCTGATCTCTCAGTTTTTTTACAATAGCAGGAAGTCCATTCTTCAGCGATTCATTCCATGGGTTATCAACAATGGCAAGTATCTTCAGATGAGGAAAAGAAAAAATACCGGAAGGCAAATCGGTAATATGGTTATCGGATAAGTCCAGCTCTTCCATGTTCACCAGTTGGTCAAAGCAGGAGGGAAGCGCTTTCATTTCATTAATGTTCACACGCAATACTTTTAAGGTTTTGACATCGCAAAGTGTGGCGGGCAATTCTTTAAGTGAATTGTCATAGGCGTAGATCTCCTGCAGCGCAGGCAGCTTGCTGATCACATCAGGTAACGTGGTGAGGTGGTTGTGCGACACATAAAGCGTATGCAGTTGCTGCCAGTTGTTGATCTGATCTTCCAGTTTAAAGATCCGGTTATGAAACAAGTCAATAACTTTCAGTGACAGAATGGTGTAGATGCCCTGAGGTACCGCTTCCAGCTTGTTATTGTAAAAGGAAAGATGTTCCAGCTTTTTCAGCTCACCGATTTCCGGAGCTACATCCGTAATGAGATTATGATTGAACCCGATCTTTTTGGCGTTGCTGAAATGCTTCACTGAAGATGGCACGTAGTAAATTTTATTGAATTGCAGACCCACTTGTTCCAGCCAGGGATGTGGTTTTATATTATTTTGATTTAGTGTGATCTTGTTGCGCTGCAGATCCAGCTCAATTAATTTTTTATTATGACGCGCTGCGTTGGTAAATTGGGTGATCCCATTTTCCGAAAGGTCAATCTTGGTGAGCGCTTCCATCTTTTTATATGAGCGAGGCAGGTTACGCGGATGATCTCCGCGGATGGCAATATGCTTTACTATTGTATTTTTGCTCAGCTTCAGCTTGTGGCGCGAGGTATTGTTGAGAATCTGGATCTTTCCCAGATTCTTCAAGCCATTTAGCTCACGTTGCAGCTTGCCAAGCCTGCAATTGACAAGTTCCAGCACTTCGAGCTGAGTGCATTGCAAAACTTCATCCGGTATCCGCTTCAGCTTACGCGAAGCAATGCTTAGCCGTGTTACAGTAGTTTTATCCCGGATATATCTTAAACTATCGAAAGGAAAGAAAGCAGGATTGGGATAGTAGGTGTTCCGGAAACCAAGAATCCCTTCTTCCATGATTTTACTTCGCAGGAAAAGAATACTGTCGGCCTTTTTTTGATTAACAGGATTATGCTGATAGACCTCGTTCAATGTGCTTTCGGTAGCAATTAGTTTTAATGAATCTTCTTTTGAACGGTACACAGGCCCTTCGATTGAATAGAATCCGCCATAGGTAGGACGTGGTTCTTTGTTTGAAAACTTCATCTGGCCCCATACCGTAAAACACGATGTAAAAAGTAAGACAAACGCGATGCAGACAGAAGGGAAAAGTCGGTTCATAACGTTAAAACTAAATCTTTAGTTGAATAAAAACAAGAGCCGTTTTTGACCTTCCATCCGATACTGAAAATACTTTCATTATTTCAGTAAAAGATTCTACGGAAGCGCTAGAAAACGTTATTTTTGGAGGTTGTAAAAATTCACTATGAGCGAAAAGAAAGTCAATGTGCCCGGTAGTTATTCGGCCAATAATATTCAGGTTTTAGAAGGATTAGAAGCAGTAAGAAAAAGACCCGCCATGTACATTGGCGATGTGGGCGTAAAAGGACTTCATCACTTAGTTTGGGAGGTAGTAGATAACTCTATCGATGAGGCGCTTGCCGGCTATTGTGACGAGGTATTTGTTACCATCAACACGGATAACTCGGTAACGGTAGAAGATAACGGACGTGGTATTCCTACCGATTACCATGAAAAAGAAAAACGTTCGGCCCTGGAAGTGGTCATGACCGTACTCCATGCAGGCGGTAAGTTTGATAAAGATACGTATAAGGTGTCCGGTGGTCTTCACGGTGTGGGCGTATCGTGCGTGAATGCCCTTTCATCGGTATTGCACACCACCGTTTATCGCGAAGGCAAGATATTCGAACAGGAATACCATCGTGGTGTTCCTCAATACCCCGTGCGGGAGATTGGTACCACAGAGCGTACCGGCACGACACAGCATTTCAAACCCGATACAGAGATCTTTACACTTACCACGGAGTATAATTATGAAACGGTGGCTTCGCGTCTGCGCGAGTTGTCGTTCCTTAATCCCGGTATTAAGATCAATCTCAAGGATCTTCGCGACATCGATGAGCAGGGACAGGCCAAGTCAGATGCATTTCTTTCCGTGGGCGGCTTACGCGAATTCGTGGAGTACCTCGACTCCACCCGTGAGAAGCTGATTCCGTCACCGATCTATATCGAAAATGAAAAGGGCGCTATACCCGTACAGGTCGCGCTGGGATACAATACTTCCTACAGTGAAAACCTTGTGTCGTATGTGAACAACATCAACACCCATGAAGGTGGTACACATGTGGCCGGCTTTCGCAGAGCATTGACACGTACATTAAAAGCGTATGCCGATAAGTCGGGACTTTTGGAGAGAGCGAAAGTAGAGATCAGCGGTGATGACTTCCGTGAGGGATTAACCGCGGTGATCTCCGTAAAAGTACAGGAGCCCCAGTTCGAAGGTCAGACCAAAACCAAGCTCGGCAACTCCGATGTGATGGGTGCGGTGGACATTGCTGTAGGTGAGGTGCTTCAAAGCTATCTGGAGGAAAATCCAAAAGAAGCACGCATGATTGTAAACAAAGTGATTCTTGCCGCTCAGGCCCGTATTGCTGCGCGTAAGGCGCGCGAAATGGTGCAGCGTAAGAATGTACTTACCGGATCAGGACTGCCCGGAAAACTGGCCGATTGTTCCAGCTCCGATCCTGCCATCTGTGAATTGTACCTCGTAGAGGGAGATTCAGCGGGTGGCTCGGCCAAGCAGGGTCGCGACCGTAACTTCCAGGCGATTCTTCCGTTGCGTGGCAAGATCCTGAACGTAGAGAAAGCGCAGGAACATAAGATTTACGAGAACGAAGAAATCAAGAATATGATCACCGCCCTGGGTGTAAGCTTTGGTACGGCTGATGGGGAGAAGGCACTGAACCTCGTAAAGCTTCGTTACTTCAAAGTCATTATCATGACCGATGCGGACGTGGATGGTAGTCACATTCGCACATTGATTCTTACTTTCTTCTTCCGCTACATGCGTGAGCTGATTGAGCAGGGCTATGTGTACATCGCATTACCACCGTTGTACCTATTGAAGAAAGGAAAAGATGAACGCTATTGCTGGACGGAAGAGGAACGCATTGCGCTGATCAAAGACATGAGCGTGGAAGGTAAGGAAGACAGTGTAGGCGTGCAACGTTACAAGGGATTAGGTGAAATGAACCCCGAACAACTTTGGACTACTACCATGGATCCAAGCAAGCGTACCTTAAAGCAGGTGACCATTGAATCCGCTGCCGAAGCCGATCACTTATTCTCGATGCTGATGGGAGATGAAGTAGCCCCGCGCAGGGACTTTATCGAGAAGAACGCCAAGTATGCGCGCATCGATATTTAAGAACTGAAGAAGCAGGGAATATAGACACGAGTAACCCCCGGCTTAAGCCGGAGGTTATAAGAATCACGGTACAGGGCTTTAGCCCAATACGTGCTGTAGTGTATAACTTGAAGAACCGTTGAGCATCCTGGATGATCAACACTGAAAAATAATTTTGAGGTAACTCCTGGTTAACGAAAGTTCCGGAAGTTTATAAATCCATTTCATCTCAAATGACGGAGCCATTAACAAAAGAGCAAGCCAATAACCTGGTATTTGAAAGTAATTACATCAGCCGCGACTTAAGCTGGCTGCAGTTTAATTACCGTGTGCTGGATCAGGCCCGCCACATCGATCGTAACCTGTTCGACAGGCTGAAATTTTTAGCCATTACCGCGTCCAACCTGGATGAATTCTGCACGATCCGACTGGGGAGCTTGTACAACTACCTGGATTTTGGCAAGGAACGCTATGACTACAGCGGCTTGCGCGAAGAACCTTTCCGCCAGCTGCTGTTGAGCGAGATCAGGAAATTTGTACTGGAGCAAAACGATTATTACGTCAAGCGGCTGAAGCCACTCTTCGATAAGAATGGTTTTAAGATAGCGGACTATGCGGCTTTATCCATCGATGATACGGCAAGGGCAGTGACGTATTTCAATAAGACCATCTACCCGATGCTTACCCCGATGGTTTTTGATAACTATCACACGTTTCCTACTTTAAAAAATAACCGGTTACTGTTTGGAGTGGTCACCAAAATGAATGGTGAGCATCAGAATCATCCGAAGGTTTCATTCATCCAGATTCCCAGCAACATTCCGCGTTTCTTCGAGATCACCCAGGCGGATGGCGTTATCCTTTTTGTTCCTATTGAAGAGATCATACGGAACAATATGCACAACCTGTTCCGCAACATCGAGATCACCAGCATTAATCTATTCCGCATCAACCGCAACGGAGACTTTACTTTAGAAGAGAGCGAAGACATCGAATCCAATTTCCTTGGAGAACTGAAGAGAAAACTACAGACGCGCAGGAGTGGGAGAGTCGTGCGTGTGGATATCCAGGAGAATCCCGATCCGTGGATGATGCGCCTGCTAAAGATTCAATGGGATATCGATGATATGAACATCATCCAGATTCCCAACGAAAGCCTTATGGATTTTACCGGTGTCACACAGATTACCAGTCATAAAAGCTTCAAAGACAAGAAAGCACCGCTGCATCCTCACCGCACACCTGTTTCCTTCCCTGAACATGGCACACGCGATTTGTTTGAAGTACTGAAGGAAAGAGATATCCTTCTTCATCATCCCTACGATTCCATGGAGCCGGTGCTGGAACTGCTGGAAAAGGCAGCCGATGATGTGAAAGTGCTTTCCATCAAGATCACCATTTATCGTGTCGCCAAAGATTCAAGAATAACAGCCGCTTTATTAAAAGCAGCCGAAGCAGGAAAGCACGTATCGGTGCTCTTCGAAGTGAAGGCGCGCTTTGATGAAGAGAACAATCTCCGTGAAGCGCAGCGCCTGCAAAAAGCAGGATGCTTTGTGATCTATGGAGTAAGCAGCCTAAAGACCCACACCAAGCTGCTGCTGATCGTGCGGCAGGAAGAAGATCGTGTCTATCGTTATGTACACCTGGCCAGCGGAAATTATAACGAAGCGACCTCCAGGCTGTATACCGATGTAGGTTTGCTGACGACCAACGAAACCTATGGTAACGATGTGTCGGAATTCTTTAATGTCATCACCGGACATTCACAACCTACTGCTTATCGTAACCTGATTACCTCACCGCGCGATATGCGTATTCAGCTGTGCAATCTCATCGAGAGAGAGGCAGCGAATGCAAGGAACGGCCTTGCATCAGGAATCGTGATCAAGATGAATTCACTTCAGGACAAGGAATTCATTGATACATTATATGAAGCATCGCAGGCAGGCGTGCCCATCAAATTGATTATTCGCGGCATGTGCTGCTTGCGTCCGCTCCGTAAAGGATTGAGCGACAATGTTGAAGTACTCTCCATTGTAGGCGAATACCTTGAACACTCCCGCATCTATTATTTTCATAATGAGGGAGAGCCCAAAGTGTATATGGGCAGTGCCGATGCGATGGTACGCAGCTTCGACCGCAGAATAGAATCGTTGTTTCTATTAGAAGAAGAGATGCTGAAAAAGCAGGCGATCAACATACTTCGCTACAACCTGATGGACAATGTGAATTCCTATACCATGAATGAAGATGGTTCCTATTCCATTAAGGAATTGAATGGAGAGGCACCTTTTAATATCCACAAGGAATTTTACTATGTTACCCAGGACACATTCCGCAATGTAAAGTTGTTCTGATACTGAGGAATATGGCTACCGGTAATGATAGTAATCGGGGCACTGGAGGTTTTTGTGTACCGAAGTGATCTTGGCTCTGTAATTCAATACAAACTCGTGTGATCCGTTGGCGAATTTATTCAGCGCGGAAGTAGTCAGGTCATACGAATAGGAAAAATAGAACTTCTCACTCAGCTTCAGGCTGATGAAGGTGATGAAGGCATCGCCACTTCGGTAAGATACCCCGATACTGAAGGCATCATAAAAAATAAATGCATTATTCAGATCAGCGCTCAGCGGCTGGCCTTCCTGTGAACGAACCAGGATAGAAGGATTGATTTTAATTTTCTTGTCCCTGGTTAAATCAAAAATAGCCCCGGTGTGAATAAAATAATACCGTCTTTGAACGATATTATTTAAGATCCCCTCAAAGCTGCTTTTGGCTACGTCACTGTTGATGATAAAAGGAACCGAAAACCCTACGAAGTAATTCTTCTTGTTAAAATAAATCCCTGCTCCGAAATTGGGCTTTAGCCCCTTAAAGGCAGCAAAGGAAGCATCGTCAGGATTTTGCAAATCGAGGTTTGAGAAATCGGCACCCACAATATTGACCCCTGCCTGCAGGCCCATCGACAACGTGGCATTGGGGAAACGCAGCATATAGGAATACATTCCGTAAACATGGTCGTTGCTGTAGCTGCCGATCTCATCGTGATTCACCAGGAGGCCAACACCTACTTTGCCTTTTACCAGCGAAGTATGCCCGCTGATGGAATAGGTGCGGGGTGCACCAGGAAGATTCACCCACTGGTTACGATACATGGCCGTGGCACTAAACTGCACATGGTTACCTGCGTAGGCAGGATTAATGATCAGCTCATTAAAATAATATTGTGTGAATACCGGGTACTGCTGTGCCATCAATGGACGGTCTGCTAACAATGCCAGTACTAAAAGGAGAAAGAATAAAAGTCTTTTCATACTGATTAGTTAACAAGTTCAAGATAGCCCGCAAGTGGCTTGGATCCATCGCGTTTATCGATGATATAATAATAGGTACCGTCAGGAAGATTGATTCCCATCGGACTTACTCCTTTGTTGGACTTTCCATCAAAGTAAATATCGATGTTGTCATAGTTGTTATCTTCATACACCTTCGTGCCGGCCCGGTTAAAGATCTTCACATTGTTGCCGGGGAAGTTGTCAATACAATTGATATAGAAGATATCATTGCGCCCGTCACCATTACGCGATACTCCGTTGAAGGGCCGGATATCGGTGGTGATGACGATGGTTTTGCTTTCCACGCAACCGAGCTGTGTAGTAACGGTGACATCGTAGGTTCCTGCTTTGATCTCTGAAAGGTTAGGGCCGAAAACTTCGGTACCATTAGCACTCCAAACGATACTCTCGATCTCCACTTCATTCGTCATGAACAGGGAGGCCGATCCGTTGGCCGCTTCACAGCTTGCCGGAATGATTTTGAAGTCAAACTCCGGCAATACTTTTTCTTCAATGATCTGATCCGTATCCGGGCCGGAGATACAACCAGTGATACGGCTTGTAGCCACAACGGTATACAATCCAATACTGAGTTCATCAATCATTTCGCCTGTATAATCTACGCTTGCCTTTGGCGTATTGCCCACATACCAGTTAAAGAGGTAATCCTGGGTGTTGCCTTCCACAGAGGCGCTCATAGACCCATTGTCCGTAATACAGCTGGTTACGTTCGACAGAACGACAATCTGCGGATTGGGTATCGCTAACGGATTTTTAGTTACGGTTACCTGCGTGGTGCCGGTACATCCTGTAATCATATCCGTAGCCACAACAGTATAAAGCTGATCCATCAGTCCTCCTGCTTCCGATCCGGAATAGAACGATGTTCCCGTAGCAGTAGCACCGGCATACCAGTCGAACGTATAGTGAAGTACATCGCCATTTACAGAGGCAGTCGCTACTCCATTTGCTTTAACCGGGTCGCAATTGGTAAGCGGTGAACTTAGCGCAGCGGCTACCGGAGGGGTTACGCGCATATCTTCCAGAAGCACTGTCTTGGGCTGACTTACACAAAAGTTATCGACAAAGTCTGTTGCAATCAGTGTGTAACTTCCTACGCCCAGATTGTTTACCTGTTTGCCCGTATAGTCTGCGGTCGGTTTTACCGTAGTACCGATGGACCAGCTATAGGAATATTCAAGGCTGTTATCGTTGACTACGGTACCAAATACAATTCCATTATCCATCACACAGTTGGTAATGGGAGAGGAGGAAGAAGCCGTGATCACGACATCATTGACCAGAGAGGAGAGCGCATAAGTATCCGTTGCCCAGCAATTGTTTGAATTGTTAATGGCTTTAATGGTATAGCTGGCCGGTGTGGCTGTAAATAATAATCCATTGAGATCCGGAGTAGTGGCAATAGGTGCTCCGGAAACCGCTGCTCCATTGAACCATTCATAGGAGAAGGTGGGTGAACCGCTGACCGCCTGAGCCAATACCGTGAGCTTGCCATTTTTTGGATTTATACAACGTTCCGGTTTCTCAAAAGAGATCAGGTTAACAGAAGGAGATCCCATCGTCATGTCCTCGATATTAAATTCGAGCTGAGTAAAGCAGCTGGAAGAAGTTTTGGTGGCTTTTACGTAATAGGTTCCGATACCAAGACCAGTTAATGCCGGAGAGGCACTGGATTGTAAAGTAGCTCCTGTTGAGTTCGTCCACAGGAAGTTATAGTTGGCCAGATTTCCTGCGGCTCCGTTTTCGGAAATAGCCGTAAGCGTAGCCGAGCCATTGTTCAGGATATTACCTGTGGCAAGATCGCAGGAAGTAAGATCCTGCGCTGTTAGTCCTGCAGGAGTGATGGAAATCGTTTCCGGATTATCGGGCACAGCAAAAGTGGCTACTGAAAAACAACCGGTGGCATTGTCAGTGGCGCGTACGGTATAGAAATTGCTCGCCAGGTTAGCGTACGTGGCCCCTGTGAAATCGGCTGTCGCTTTTACGGTCTGTCCATTGAACCAGTCAAAGGTGGAGGCAACATTAGCAGCAGCCGTTATTTGACCATTACCGGTTGACCCGGCACAATTTGTATTCGGCCCGATCGAAGAGGAAGAGAGAATAGGATCAGTCGTGTTTTTGATTAACTCAATGGTCACAGGTACAGAGCGACATCCATCGAACTGACCAGGTTTTATGGAGACGGCAACTACGGTATAGAAGTCTGCTGTTAACGTTGATGGAGTGGTGTAAGTCAAAGAAGAAGTAACTCCTGAGGGTACTACAGCCGTCCCGGTCAGGCCAGGATCGTTTGTTCCCCGATATACCATAATTTCATAATCACTTTCAACAAATCCCCCGCTGGTTGGAAGAGTAAGGTCAACTTTAATGTTTCCATCATTATCAGGAACACATTTTAATATATCTGTCCCGCTAAGAGCCAATGTAGGAGAACCGACAAACGGCAGATCAAACGCCTTGGATGAGAAACATCCTGAATTAAGATCAGTAGCAATGACGGTGTATAGCCCCGATTTCAATCCGGCAGCCGTTGATGTGGTTAACCCGTTGTCAATTTTTATTGCAGGAGCTGCAAAGGGAGCTTTTCCATAAAACCATTCTATTTTAAATCCTGATGTATTACCAGGAGCAGAAACATTTACGGTCATTTCGCCATCAGCCGAATTACAATCGGTAGGGAAAATGGTGATGGCGGAATTTAATGTAATTGAAATAGTAGGCGAAAGATCCTGTACAGTAAACGTCTTCGCAGCTGCCTGGCAGAATGTAGTGGTGTTAATTGCTTTCACGGTGTATTTGCCTGCGGATAATCCGCTGAGCACATTATCCGTATCTGCATAATCGGGTGTGGCTTTTACACTCGTTCCATTGTACCACGAGAATGTATAGTCAGAAACAGCACCGGTAGAGACACTTGCCGTGATGCCTCCGTTATAGGGTACGCACTGGGTTTGATCAGTAACGGTAGCCGAGATAACCGGTGTTGGGCCGAGATTGAGAACCACAGTCACTTCTTTTGTATCAAAACATCCGGTAACATTATCTGTTGCTTTAACGGTGTAAATACCTACGTTTAATCCTGCAACAGCAGCAGAAGAGGCGAACTTATTAGCGGCTAATGTATTCTGTCCTTTAAACCATTCTATGCCGATACTTCCGCTTCCACCTGTCGCGCCCGCTGTTGCTGAACCATTGGGTTGAGTAGGATCGCACGAAGTCTGATCGGCCGTAACACTGGCCGTCACTGCAGGTTTGGTAGTCTGGCTAATCGTGATGGTCACTGGATTGGAGGCACAATTGGAAGTCGTGCTTGTGGCCACAACCGTATATGTTCCGGCAGCAAGACTGGAGTACGTCACTCCTGTAAAGTCGGCAGTCGGTTTTACATTGTTTCCCTTATACCATTCAAATTTAAAACCGGAGGTGGCACCACTCACATTAGCCGATGCACTTCCTGAATTCGCACTCGAGCAGAGTATATCCGTTTGCGTAGTGGATACGGTTGGCTGGCTGGTGTTATTGGGAACGGTGAACGATTCTACAGTTTGGCATCCGGAGGTTTTGTCCGTCACCAGAACGGTATAGGTCAATGCTTTCAGATCAGTAACAATGTTGCTCACTCCCACCTGTGGAGAAGTGAATATATCATTTCCTTCATACCACACATACGTAAAGTTGCTCACCGGCTCGCTGCCATTGTTCACGATCGCTTTTAATTGACCGTTTGGTGTTTTACAATCCGTAACACCATTTATCAGTGTGATGGCAACGGCAACTGTCCGGTTAACCTGGCCCACCACTACGCTAACCGTATCTGAACTACAGTTGGCTGTTTTGTGAACAGCAAAGACAGAATAGGTTCCTGCAGCAAGGCCTGAGTAAGTAGCCCCGGTATGATCAGGAGTTGCATCTACCGTAGTGCCGTTGAACCAGAAGAAATTATAATCCGCTGTATTCGGAGTGGCTCCTACGGGAATGAATGCGCGCACAGCTCCATTATCAGGTGTTGTACTGCCCACGCATTTTACATTATCGGCTACTTTAAGCGCGGTAAGAGTAACGGGCAGGGGATTAACAAGCACACTGATAATATTATCATAATTACATTCCACAAAGTTGGTATTAGGCAAGCTGATAGGCGATGTCTGCGTACCGGCATCATTGAGTACAATATATAAGGTGAACGGAGAACCCGGACCAGTGATGCTGGCATTGGTAACAGAGAAAATATCAGCGTTCTTGAGTTTAACGAGAGTAACATTCAGCGTCTTCAGTTTGATCGCTCCAACCTTGGTGGGATCTCCATTATAAAAAGAAATGGGAACAACACCATCCAGTTGCACATCGCCCAGGTTGGTTATCTTGAATGAGATGGTAAAACTGGTATTGGGACACGTAGGCGGATTAACAATTAACGAATTGGGCACGTGCGCCAGATCGGGTGATGCATACGTAGGGCACCCTTGCGAGTTAAGGTAAGGAGACTGGTTAAGAAAAGTATTCAATGGCCGGTTAGGGCCCTGCGTACAGCTTCCGGTAGAAAACACCAGGTGATGCTTTTGCTGAATTTTAGGGATTGTCAAATCGTCATTGACGTTTACGTTAAAGTATCCGTGCTGGTTCCATACTCTGCGGGCAGGGACCCAGGGTTCGCTGGCAGATTTGTAGACTCGGATTTGAGAAGGTGCTTTTAAAAATACGGAATTGCCGAAATCGGAAAAATCCATTCCCGCACCATCGTTGGTAATACAGGGCACGCAGATTTCCGTGGACCCGTCTGCATCCACATCGGCTACGATAGGATATTCGCGATTGGTGCGTGATACACAGGTTTGAGAAGTAAATACGGAGCCATCTGTTCCATTGATAATATAAAGGAAGCGCTCATCACGATAAACAATTTCCGATTTTCCATCACCGTTAAAGTCGAATAAAGTACAACCCGTGTACCCGGAAGTTTCTTCATTGATAACTACTCTCCATTTGAGATTTAGACTTTCATCCAAAGCGTATAGGAACTTACCGGAGACATAGGACACATTCAGCTTTCCGTCACCATCCAGGTCGGCAATGTTAAGACGACCCGTACCGTTGCCCCAGCCATTAGGCAAATAAGCTCCAGCTGTATTGTCAAAGAAAGTGACCGCATTACTATTGGGCGCGTTGTTGTGTACATCCCAGAAAAAGATAGTCGTGTTTAAAGGATTACTATTACTTGTTGATCCCGAAGCCAGAACATCCAGAAATCCATCCAGGTTATAATCAGCTACGCTGGTGGCATTAAAATCATTGCGGAGAAAGTAGTTGGATGCTCTGTTCAGTTCGGTAAGGCTTCCGTTATCGAGACTTCCGTTTCCCAGGTTTACACTATAGATGATACAGCCTACTACCAGTTCCAGATTAGTGTCACCGACCATATCCACTGCCACCGGCCCGCCATTTAACGTGCTCCAGTTTACACTTTTTACCAGTCGTACTCCTGTTTTCGCATCGTAGATTTCATCCTTGGCATAAAGCTCTACTTTTCCATCTCCGTTAAAATCAGCTAACCCGAAATTGATAGGGTCTCCATTGATTTTAGTCTTCCATAGCTGCGTGGTGAGAGTGCAATCATAGGAATAGAGGTACGTATTACCCGACTCTGTACCGAAAGTAAAGATCTCCGCACAGTTATCATTATCCAGATTGGCGATGGCTACTTCCCATTGTGGTTCAAAAGGAACAGTTGCAGAGTATTTTATTGATCCCCCGTTTCCGTTAAGCACAAATAGTTTATTGGAATACCTGTTCATGGTAATGATTTCAGGAATACCGTCACGATCCAGATCACCTACAGCTACTCTGGCAAGGTTGTTGGTTGTATTATCGGGCGAAGCAAAATCCAGGTCGATGGTGAATTTGGGAAATGCAATTGGTTTAGCCTGGCAAAGAATGTCGTTACCAAGGAAAGTACCGTTGCACTTTCCGAAGTTAGCGCAGTCCGGATCATAACAGTCGATGAAACCATCTCCGTCATTGTCTTTACCATCATCGCAGATTTCGGTTTGTGAGAAGGCAGCTGCTGCAGACAGGCAGAAGAGCCATAAAAAAATGATCCTTTTCATAATCAATAGTCGTTGGGTAAACCGATTAAAGCCTTTCAGTTTAGACAGAACAAAAGTCTTCAGTTTGACTCATATATTTTGCAAACCATAGCGGTTGTAACCGTGCCATGTAAGAATTGAAGCCAGATTGACATATCTGCTTTTAAACTGCATTTCATGTCGCAAAACTGACCGTTAGTCGATCAGCATTTAACGTATTAATGTAATACTTCCCGTTTTAGGTGTACTCTCTTCACCATCGCAACGGATGATATAAAAATAAACCCCATTGGGAAGCAGTTTTCCCTGGTGCGACCCGTCCCAATCATTCATGTAAGGCTTGGCTTCGTAAAGCTTTACTCCTTTATCGTCATAGATAGTGATAGCACATTGAGGGAAGTTTAAGATGTTATCCACACTCCACAGATTATTTACGGCATCACCATTGGGAGAAAAAAAGTTGGAGGGTTTTAATCGATTTACAATTGCTTCTCCCTTTACTCTTACTTCAATGATACCTTCACCGGCACAACCGTTGCTCCCCTTTCCTTTTACTATAAATTGTACCGTTTCCAGAGGCAGTGCAGTAGGGTTGGCTACCGTAGAATCGGATACTACTTTTCCCGGATCCCAGTCATAATTAACAAGACCGGATGCACTTAGCTGTACCTGTTCGCCCACGGTGATCTGGTTAGGGATTGCAGTGACTACGACCTGGGGCGATGGCAGCACATCCACCTGCTGGCTGACATTAAATTTACATCCGGCAGAATTAGTGACATCTACAGAATAATTGCCTGGCTGAGTGATGGTTACTGAAGGAGTAGTTGCCGTGGTACTCCACAGATAGGAAACAAATGCTCCATTCACTTCCAGCTTTAAATTTTCGCCCGGACAAAACTTGAATACATTGTTCGCGGTAGTGATACTGGCGCTTGGGGCATCCGAAATTTTAATGGCTTTGGTGAGTTCTGAAGGACAGCTTCCGCCCGCATAAGCGACAGAAAGCTTTACGTTAAATGTTTGGATACCAGTAAAGATATGTGTTGGATTTGGAGTGGTGGAGGATTGTGTATCACCAAAATCCCACGTGTAGAAGGGGATTGCCTGTGGATCGGTAACGGATTGATTGGTGAACTGAATCAATCCGTTTTTACAGGCTTCTGCCGGGGCATCAAATAACACTATCGGAGTAGTGACAACCGAAATTTTTGCGGTTGCTGATTCCACTGCGGGGCAGGATGGAAAAGCAGTCGACTTTGCTTCATAATAAAATTCGCCCGACTGTGAGGTGGAATAGGAGGAAGTAACTTCGCCTGCTATCTGGCCACTTGTTTTTTCAAACCATTGATAGCTGTAGCCAGCCACAGAAGGAGACACACTCAGCGTTTTTGAATTACCGGAACAGACGACCTCAGATCCGGGGAAGCTTACTTTGAAATCGGGTAACTCTACCGACTCCACGATCAATGAGCTTTGCAGTGCAATACATGTTCCGATCTTGATGTCCACATTATAACGCCCGGCAAATTCCGTTTTGAAATTGGCCCGTTCAATGGTTGCACCGCTGGCTGTGTATCCTTCGGGTCCTGTCCATTCATATCCATCTGCTCCGGCACTTGAAACAGCCACTTGCATTTTGTCATTGATACAAACCGGAGAGTTGCTCGTAAACAAAGGAGCTCCGGCACTACCGGTAACCACTACGGTTACATCTACGGCATTGGAAACTTTACTACAGCTGCCACCCTCACTGATAGCCGTTACGGTATATTGACCGGTGGCCGTCACATCAAGAAAAGAAGGTGTACCTGAAGCGATGGTTGTTCCGTCTTTTTTCCATTCAAAGGTAACCCCGGCAGATGGGTTGGAAGATAATCGTAGCGGGAAAGTACTGCATATCGTGATCGGTCCTGCAGGATCAAGTTGGGGAAGCAGGCAGCTCTTGTTTCGGAAGATGGAAACCTTCGATGCCATAATACCAAGATTATTATCATCGATACTGGTGAATGCAATTTCCGGTTTGCTGTCACCGTCCAGATCGCCCATACGGATATGGCGGTTGATGAATGTGGTAGGAAGCACCGACTTTACAAAAGATAAATTGCCGGGTGTGCTTTCGTTGTTCAGCAAAGTCAGTGATTTGTTGGTGATGGATGCGACTACAATATCATTCTTACCATCGCCATCCATATCGCTGAAGTCGATTCCCCAGGGGCGGTCGTCCGTAATGATTGTATTCATCGGAGAAAACTGAGTTAGCCCGTTGCTTCCCTGGTTAAGAAATACAGCAATGGATGAACTTAACAATTGAGTTGCTGCGATATCCGGTTTTTGATCGCCATCCAGATCGCCCACGCGCAAATTGACAAGCGTACCGGGTACCGTGAGTGTGATCTGATTATCCAGCTTGATGTTCCCCGGTGTGCTGGTGTTTTCAAGAATGAAGATGTTGCTATTGGCTGATAGAAACTGGTTGACAATGATATCCGGGATGCGATCGCCATTAATATCTTCCACCGCCAGCCCGTCTGTGCTTGCAGCGCCTGTAACGACAACTACTTTAATCGGTGCAAATGAAATGGCAGCCAGTGAACTGGTGTTAGGTAATACCAGGATGTTTCCGTTACCCTGATCGGTAATCACCAGTTCCGGTTTGCCGTCCAGATCAAGATCGGCTACTTCGATGCGCTTGGGTCTCTTTCCGGTAAGGGGAATGGTCTGAAGATTGAACGAAAGGCTACCCGGAGTACTGTTATTCTTAAGTATAAAAAGACGGTCGCCATTTCCTCCTTCTGACAGGATCAGATCCTGCTTACCATCTCCGTTAAGATCGCCACAGCGTACATGAAGGGTACGCGTTCCAATGGACAACGCAGACTTTACAAAGCTCAGGGAACCGATGGTGCTGGTATTGCGAAAGATGGAAATCGAAGTAGCATTGTCATTCACAGAGGCGATGTCGTTCTTATTGTCCCCATCCAAATCGCAGAGGCAAAGATCGTACAGGCCCAGCGAAGCATCAAAATCAAACTGTCCCTGCAGATCGGTAGCATTGAAAGGATGTTCTCCACCATAGGATAACAGGAACTGATCATTACTAAAGCCGGTAAGCCCTGTAGTGGTATTGGTAACGGTAATGTTTTCGAAAGTAGCTCCTGCCGGTACATCGGTTTCCAGCACCTGATTAGTTACGGAAAGTACGGTGGCTTTGGCACCTCCAAAAAAAACAGAAAGCTGGGTAGCGTCTGTTCCGAAATTGGAACCTACCAGAGTTACCTTGCCTCCTGATGAGGATACATATTTATTTGCTGAATGGATAACGGGTGCCTGGGCACTTAACAAAGAAATGCTTAAAACTCCTGTTGTAATGTAAACGGCTATTTTAATAATCAATTTCATTGTCTGATAAATCGGTTTAACCAATTCATTTGTAACCCACCTATTTTTCCTGGATGACCACCACCTTGGCATCTTTGAGTTTTGTATACGATTTCAGGTTTCTCACCTCTTCGTTTGCTTCCTGCGATTTTACGGTTTGCAAAACATGTACATAATACCTTTTGTCTTTAGCGTAGTAATAGATGTCGGCATTGAATTTTTGCTCCATCAGCTTTTTCTTAAATGCTTCAGCCTGATTAAAATCGGTAAAGGCTTTGATCACTACGAGGTATTTTTTCCTGGCTTCTTTTTCCTGCTCGCTGGCTTCTTCCTGTTCCGGATCGGATACGGAATGTTGCAATCGGGTACCAGCCTGCTGAGGTGTGGGCTTCTTTAATGCAGATCGTAATACCGGTGCTTTTCTTTTTAATCTTTTCTCTTCACCAAAGCGTACTCCAAGTTGTATTTCATGTGTACCCGAAGAGAAGCCACTCTCCGGCTGGCTACCGGGTTCAAAAGAATAACTGAGTAAAAATTTCTTAACTGTAACGCCTGTGCTGGCGGTAAATCCATATTGTTGCCGGTAGCCTGCACCCAGCCAGAAAAATTCCGACAGATTTACTTTGGCTAATACTTCAAACTGGCTGTTCTGATAGGTGGAATATTTATACGTAGCATAAAATTCCAGCGGAGCATAGCCTGCCGCTGCTTTGGTTCGGGTACGCATGCCTTTTACCGTACGACTTACGAATCTTCCATCCAGTTTTTTTTTATAGTAGGCAGTAACTAAAACCTGGTCGAACGGGCTAATGGAAGGAGCTGCCGATAGTTGACCTGAAATAGCAGCCTGGGAAATAAATTGCGGAAGGCTCACCCCGAAATTGATACCTGAGGCTGACTTATAAACAAAACCTGCGCTTGCAGCGGGTTGCAGATTATTGGTTAAGTAATTGGCAATAGCAGGATCGCTGGGATCTATGATTTTACTTTGATCGACCGAATTGGAGATAAAGCCACCTGACAATCCGAAATACAAGGCATCATTTTTACTGATGGGAATGCCATAAGCAAAAGTAGCCTGGGCATCAGTGGTGGTAAGCAATCCTCTTTTATACGAGGAGACTTTAGCCCCTAAGCCAACACGTGTTTGATCGAGCAGTGTACTGAAATTGATGGTAGATAATTGGGGTGACCCTTCAATACCCGTCCATTGCTGGCGGTGATTGATAAAAACAATAGCATACTCGCTCGCTGCTTCGGCCGGATTATACAGGTAAGAGTTGGTTGGATAGCTGTTGTATACCGGATAGTTTTGAGCGAAAGTTTTGAAACAGCAGCAAAAAATAAAAGTCTGCGTAAACAAAAAATAAAAAAATCTGTCTTTCATTCGATGCTATTTATAGGCAGAGGATTTATAAGGTCACCTCCCCTTTAAACCAGGCGGCTACCCTGGGTTTTTTTGCCTTTTATTGCGCTTACCTATTTGTAGGTTTATCGATTTATTAGTGAGTTATAAAGTACGGTGCGAATATACACCGAAATTGATACCGGTTAGCCATCACCACGTTCATGGGTTCGGAATTAAGAGCTTAATTTGCACCCTGATTCGACCGGTCAACTTTTTTAATAGTCAGAATGAATATAAGAAACCTAGCCGCACTTCTGTTTTTAATTGCTTCTCTTCACAGCAAAGCCCAGGTTTTAATCGGCCCGGTTGTTGGTCCGCAGCTATCGTGGGTATCGTTTGACGATAAGGATAACGCGAAACGTTTTAAACAAATTCCGGTAATCGGTTTCCATGCCGGGGCGGATTTATCCTTTCGCGTGCAAAAGCGATTCTTTCTTCATACTGCGCTCTTATATTCGATGAAAGGAAAACTACTGGAAAAAAAAGACGATGATACTTTCCGGCACAAGGCAAATTATCAGTATATCGAAATGCCCCTTGCTTACACAGTTGAGTTCATCACAAAGACAGGCACGAATAAGCAGTTCAAATGGTACCTGGGGTTAGGACCTAACATAAGTTACTTACTAAGCGGAAAAGGATCACTACAGACGTCCGAGCTGGATGAGATACTTGTTCACAACATCGACTACAAGATGGTATTTAAGAAAACGGAGGACGAAGTGGCTAATAATGAAATGGCGGTGAAAGAACCCAACCGGTTACAACTCGGATTAAATTTATCTAGCGGTTTGGTTTTTGAGCCAGCCGGTGTGGGGAAATTCATGGTTACGTTGAGATACGAAGTAGGTCACAGTTTTTTTAGCCGCGGAGACGGGAAAGGAGTGGTGAGGCAGGCAACCGATTATGTAGATGATCTGAGAGTAAGGAATGAAGGGTTTCGTTTATCCATTGCTTACCTCATTGATTTGAAAACTGAAGACAGGAAGCGGGGAAAGAGTACGATCAAAAAAAGAAAGATGAAGTAGCGGTGAATGTATTACTTCAGTGGCCGTGTCTTTTTACCCTGCGATTGATCTTCCTTGTTTATAAAATCGACTTTCTTCCGGTTTGCATTTTTCTCGAAAAGATGAAGCAGTATTCCATCTTTTAAACCTACCTCCGGTACAATGATGTTTTCTGCACCAGCCCACTCCATAACCTGAATATAGATGGTACTGGCAGGAACGATTACATCTGCACGGTCAGGGTTCATCTGCAACTCATAGATTCGCTGCTCCATCGAATGCCCTTCAATCATTTTTTTAATCTCTTTCACTTTTTTTAAGGGCAGCGATTTTCCTGCCTTCAGGTGAGCCAGCTCAAAGATCTTGCTGATGTTTCCTCCCGTGCCCACAGCAGTTACTTTACCATACTCGCTGCTTACATTTTCTTTGATCCATTTTTCCATGCTGGTCCAGATAGCGGGGGAGTCGTGATGTTCCAGCAAACGAACCGAACCCATTTTGAACGAGCGCGTTTTAATTTTTTTGCCACCCACATAAATGTTCAGTTCTGTGCTTCCTCCGCCCACATCAATGTGGATATAGGATTGATCGGAGAGGTAGGAGGCGATCGCTTTGTTGATGAGTTCCGCTTCGCGCTGCCCGTCAATGATATTAATCGTAATGCCTAATTGCTTCTTTACCTGCTCCGCCAGTTCAGCTCCGTTCTCCGATTCCCGCATGGCGGAGGTAGCGCAAAACATATAATCATCGGCTTCATATAATTCCAGCAGAAGCTTATATGTTTTCATCAGCTTCTTGAATTTTTTTATACTGTCTCTGCTGATTCGATTGGTAGAGAATACATCGTGGCCAAGGCGCAATGGAAAGCGCACATACTCCAGTTTCTTGAACAGAATACGTGGTCCCTTATCCAGTACAGATGAGATTTGAAAGCGGATGGCATTAGAGCCGATGTCGATAGCAGCTAGTTTCAAAAAGAGGTCAGGTTTTGAACTACAAAATTAGGCATCCTTGTTTTATTATTATTACCAAATTGTGTTTCTTTGTAACGCTTATCCAGAAAGACCGAGGGTTGGGCCCGAAGACGTCTTAGCATCCTATCCCGCTTACAGGTGGGACGTTGTGCTAAATCCCATCTCGCTCCGATAGAACTTCGGGACGGGAAAAGATAGGCAAACCCTCCATAAATAAGGGCTCTCTGGATAGGTGCGAACTTAACTGCTTGAGAGCGATGAAAATTCAGGACATTTTAAAAGAACGAATCATGGTGCTGGATGGTGCTATGGGTTCATTGATCCAGGAATATAAACTGGAGGAAAAAGATTTCCGAAATGAACAGCTTAAAGATCACGCCCATCCGCTAAAAGGAAACAACGATTTGCTTTCCATTACCCGCCCGGATGTGATTAAGGAAATCCATCGAAAATACCTGGCTGCAGGTGCAGATATCATTGAAACCAATACGTTTGGAGGAACAACGGTGGCTCAGGGTGATTATCATCTCGAATTTCTTGTTTACGACATCAATTTCCAGGGAGCGAAAATCGCTAAAGAAATAGCGGATGAGTTTACAAAGAATGAACCTCACAAGCCCCGTTTTGTTGCAGGCGCTATGGGCCCCACTACCAAGCTTTCGTCCATGTCGCAGGATGCAAACAATCCCGGCTTTCGCAGCATCACCTTTGATGAATTGAAAGTAGCTTTTAAAGAGCAGGCCAGGGGATTGATCAATGGGGGTGCTGATTTGATTTTAATGGAAACAGTAACCGATACTTTAAATGTAAAGGCCGCTTTGTTTGCGATACAGGAATTGTTCGAGGAAACAAATAATTATGTTCCTCTGATGGTATCGGGTACGATCACCGATGCCAGCGGTCGTATTCTCACAGGCCAAACGACAGAAGCATTTTTAATTTCTGTGTCACATGCCCCTTTGTTAAGCATTGGGTTGAACTGTGCCATGGGTGCGGCAGCCTTGCGTCCTTATTTGCAAGTGCTGAATGAAAAATCACCGTTCTTTGTAAGCGCGTATCCGAATGCCGGATTGCCCAACGAGTTTGGCAAATATGATCAGACACCCGAAGAGATGGCCACACAGGTAGAAGAATACCTGAAAGAAGGATTAGTGAATATTGTAGGCGGATGCTGCGGATCGACCCCTGCACACATTAAGCTCATTGCTGACCTGACAAAAAAATATAAGCCAAGAACATTAAACAATGAAGTAGCTGCGGTAGAACTTTAACTTTCATTGCTTTATTGAATTCATAAGACCTAACCACACATTGACTTTGATTACTCCATACAGACCATTGCAGCTTAGCGGTTTTGAAGCTGTGACAGTTACGGTACAATCTAATTTTGTAAACATCGGTGAACGAACCAACGTTACCGGATCTGCAAAATTCTTAAAGCTCATCAAAGAAGATAAGTTTGATGAAGCATTGAGCGTTGCCTTGGATCAGGTACGGGGAGGAGCGCAGGTAATTGACGTGAACATGGATGAGGCCATGCTGGATTCCAAGGCAGCCATGATCAAGTACCTTAACCTGATGGCCTCCGAGCCGGAAATTGCGGCTGTGCCTGTGATGGTTGATTCATCCAAGTGGGAAGTGATTGAAGCTGGTCTTAAGTGCCTGCAGGGAAAAGGGATTGTTAACTCCATCAGCTTGAAAGGAGGAGAAGAAGAATTTATTCGCCAGGCTAAGCTGGTAAAGCGCTATGGTGCTGCTGCGGTAGTGATGGCGTTTGATGAAGTGGGGCAGGCCGATACGTACCAGCGAAGAATTGACATTTGTAAACGGGCGTACGATGTGCTGGTGGATGTGGTCAAGTTCCCTTCACAGGACATCATCTTCGATCCGAACATATTCCCGGTAGCCACCGGTATTGATGAACACCGTAATTACGCATTGGATTTTTTCAAGGCAGCCAAATGGATTCGTGCAAATCTTCCCAATGCGCATATCAGCGGGGGAGTAAGTAACGTTTCGTTCAGCTTTCGTGGAAATCAGCTGGTGCGTGAAGCGATGCACTCTGTCTTTCTATATCACGCTATTCAGAATGGTATGGACATGGGCATTGTCAACCCTGCCATGCTGGAGGTATACGATGATATTCCCAAGGACTTATTAGAGAAAGTAGAAGATGTGCTTCTCAATCGCAGGGAAGATGCTACGGAAAGATTGCTGGAGTATGCGGAGACGGTAAAAGGGGCCGGCAAGAAAAAAGAAGTAGACGATGCGTGGAGAAAAGAATCAGTCGAAGAAAGACTAAAGCATGCATTGGTAAGAGGGATCATTGATTTTATTGATGTGGATACCGAAGAGGCAAGACAGAAATACGGCAAACCACTTCATGTGATCGAAGGCCCTTTAATGGCCGGTATGAATGTGGTAGGCGATTTGTTTGGTGCCGGTAAAATGTTTCTTCCCCAGGTAGTGAAGAGCGCCCGCGTAATGAAAAAATCGGTAGCTTATTTAACTCCTTATCTCGAAGAAGAAAAGCGATTGAATGGAACTACCGGCAAGCAAGCACCAAAAGTATTGATGGCTACCGTAAAAGGAGATGTGCATGACATCGGGAAGAACATCGTAGGAATTGTATTGTCGTGCAACAACTATGAAATTCTTGACTTGGGTGTGATGGTTGCTACCGATAAAATTATTGAAGCCGCCATTCGTGAAAAAGTAGATATCATTGGTTTGAGCGGACTGATCACTCCTTCTCTGGACGAGATGGTGCATGTTGCCAAAGAAATGCAACGTGCGGAGATGACATTGCCTTTACTGATAGGAGGGGCTACCACATCACGCATTCATACTGCCGTAAAAATAGATCCGGTTTATGATGGTGCTGTGGTTCATGTGTTGGATGCTTCGCGTTCTGTGCCTGTGGCCAGTGAATTAATTAGCATGGAAACGCGTGGTGCGTTTAAGGCAAAAATCAAAGCGGAGTATGTTAAAATGCGTTCCGATCATGAAAGCCGTCAGCAAGCCAAAAATTATATTCCTTTAACCGAAGCAAGAAAGAATAAAGTAAAAGTAGACTGGGATACAACCACCTTGGTAAAGCCGGGCTTCATTGGTAAAAAGGTTTTTTTGAGCTACCCATTGGAAGAAATCAGGAACTACATTGACTGGACACCTTTCTTCCAGACGTGGATGTTGTTTGGTCGTTATCCCGGAATCTTTGAAGATGATAAGGTAGGAGAGGAGGCAAGGAAACTGTTTGCCGATGCGCAGAAGATGCTCGATGAAATTATAAAAAATAAATCCATTGAGGCAAACGGAGTAATCGCTTTCTATCCGGCAGAGGCAACGGATACGGATGATGTGATCTTGTACACAGACGATAACAGGGATAAGGAATTAACCACCTTCCATTTCTTACGGCAGCAAAATAAGAAAGCTCAGAACCTTCCTAATTTTTGTCTCTCCGATTTCATTGCCCCGCAATCCACAGGCAAGAAAGATTACATCGGCATGTTTGCAGTGACAGCCGGTGGCGAGCTGGATAAGCTGGTAGAAAAATACAAGGCGGATCAGGATGATTATTCCGAGATCATGGCCAAAGCGCTTGCCGATCGTATGGCCGAAGCATTTGCTGAATTGATGCATGCCAAAGTGCGTCAGGAGTACTGGGGTTATTCGCCCAATGAAAAACTGGGTTACGAAGAACTGATCAAGGAAGAATATGTAGGTATTCGTCCGGCACCAGGCTATCCGGCTTGTCCTGATCATACCGAAAAGAAAATCATTTTCGAGTTGCTCGATGCGGAAAAAGAAGCAGGTATCCGGTTAACGGAGTCGTATGCCATGTATCCGGCTTCCTCCGTGAGCGGATATTATTTTTCAAATCCCGAATCGAAATACTATGGCTTGGGGAAAATAGAAAAAGACCAGGTAATCGAATATGCCCAGCGCAAAGGAATGCTACTGGAAGAAATGGAAAAATGGCTATCTCCCAATCTGAGTTATGATATATAGATTTTTATGATTTTATTTTCAAATCATTCAATTGCCGAATCTTCAAATTAATACATGAAAGTAGTCGACCATCTTAGAAATGCTAACGGTAAAACGTTATTCACTATTGAAATACTTCCTCCTCTAAAGGGGGAGAATATAAAAACACTCTTCAGTAATATCGATCCGTTGATGGAATTCAAACCTCCGTTCATTGATGTTACCTATCACCGCGAAGAATATGTGTACCGGAAAAAGGAAGGTGGCTTGCTGGAAAAAATATCTACCCGCAAACGCCCCGGCACGGTAGGCATTTGCGCGGCCATTCAAAATCATTATAAGGTAGACACTGTACCGCATATCATTTGTGGAGGATTCAACCGGGAAGAAACGGAGAATGCCTTGATTGATCTTCATTTTTTAGGGGTGGACAATGTGCTGGTGCTGCAGGGAGATGCGATCAAAAGTGAATCGAAATTTGTGGCCGATCCGGACGGGCATAAATATGCTTCTGAACTTCTGGACCAGGTGGTGAAGATGAACAAAGGGCTTTATTTAGATGAAGAGCTGGACAGTGCGGCACCCACTAATTTTTGTATCGGTGTAGCCGGTTATCCGGAAAAGCATTTCAATGCTCCTAATCTTAAAACGGATTTGAAGTACTTGAAACTGAAAGTGGATATGGGTGCGGAATACATCGTTACCCAGATGTTTTTTGATAATAGCAAGTATTTTGAGTTTGTCGATAAATGCCGTGATGCAGGAATTCATGTTCCGATTATTCCGGGCATAAAACCATTAACCGGAAAAGCACAGTTGACTGTCCTACCCAAGACATTCAATATCGATATACCGGAAGAACTTTCCGATGAAGCAGAAAAATGTGCCGATAACAAAGCATTGAAAGAAGTAGGCATCGAATGGTGTATCAGGCAATCACGTGAGCTAATGAAGAAGGGAGTGCCTACATTACACTATTACTCCATGGGTAAGTCCGACCCGATTTACCGGATCGCAAAAGAATTATTTTAGATCAAGGTGCCGGTTTTATTTAAGCCGGTGGGTTTATCCGCCTCTCTCAGCCCAAAGCACCTGAGTAAACTTTCTTGGCTCATTCAGTCGTGTTTTAATATGCTGATAATGTGATCTTTGATAGCTCATCGACAAATTACTCAACGTATTGAGTAATTTGTTAAGCTCATGCATTTTTTGTTTTTGAGAAATCGAAAAGAAACGTCCTGTAAAGTTTATTTTCACAGGACGTTTCTTAGTTGGTATGCTAAACCTACTGCCCGTTTACTGGCAGGCCAGTGCCTTTATAATCGGCCAGGCTTGCCTTGGGTACATTGGCGCTGAATTTGGTGTTGATGGCATCAATGAAGATGTTGGCCATAAATGCATAGCCTCTGCTGTTGGGATGCACACCATCTTCGGAGAACGCACCAGTAGGAGGGGCGAAGCTGGGAGTAACCGTTACACTGTTATAAACTCCTGCTTTGTTAGTAACCAAAGCAGTAAAGGTGGCATTGATATCGGCTAAAGCAAGTCTGCCTCCTGACCCGTCAGCTGCATTTTTGATAATGGTATTGAAGGCCACGGTACGAGCTTTGACTTCCGTTGTTTCGGTTGGAATCAAAACATACTGATCACTTACCGGATAAGATACTCCATATACTGCTGTCGTGCTGCCTGGTACTGTTGTACCCAATATAGATCCTGCCGACAATGGAATCAGATCTGAAGAAGCAGCCTGCCTTGCTCTGGCATAAGGAAGTAGTGGTTGAGTAGAGGGGCTTGCATTCATGTAAGGCGTTAAATCGGTTAACGTTTCATCAGTGAGTAGTATGCCGTTGCTTCCTGCCTTGTAGCTTAATTTTCTTTTATCCGCTTCGGCCTGTGAAATGTATCCTGCTGCTTTCATTCCATCCAGAAATGCATTGTATCCTGTTGCCAAGTTGGTTGTCAGCGTGGATGAAGTAGCTGCATCCAATGTGATCGCATTCCACCCTACAGTAGTAAAGAACGGAATGGTGGTTACATCGGGAATATTAGCCACTACCCCCTTTGCATTTGGATTGGTTGTGAGAAGAGTAGTAATCGCGCTGTTGTACTGAGCCTGAAAGTTCGCCTCTGATGTGAAGATAGCTGGATTGGAGGCACCTCCGGTAGCATAACCAAGAATATCATTGTTACCTAAGTCAAACAGGAAGAAAGAAGGTTGAGCAGCAATGGCATCCTGTAGAATAGATTTTACTCCCGGTTGTGAAGCAAAGCGCGCCCATAGTCCATTGTAATAAGGTGAAGCAGGATTTCCTGTATCAGGAATTAAAGCTTGCCCTAACAGGATTCCAGGTACGGCAAAGTTATTCAGCTTGGTTTTGTCTCCTGTGAAAGCGGTTGGTAAATCGCCTCCTTTTGAATAGGGAGCAGGCATGCCAGGTGTTCCTGTTGGTGCAGGGGCAGTTGTCTTCGGGCCAGTGGTTCCATCCGGATCATACAGGATCAGACGGCCGAGCTTTATTGATCCTGCCAAACCATAATATCCATAATCGGAATTAATATCCGGCTGATTGAATGTGAGTGTTGTTCCCTGTGCCAGCGAAAACTGTTTGGACAAGATTAATGGCAATGAGTTCTGCTGGCCTTCGGTAAACAATGCTCCCGCTTGAAAACCTGCCGTCAATGAATTTCCAATGGAGACAAACTTGGTAAAGTCTGCGCTTCCTTTTGATGGCGTAGTTGTTTCAGGCGTGGTTGTTTCCGGTGCCTCCAGTTCAAGTACATCCTGCGAGCATGCTCCCAGGATGACCAGGAGTGAAGCGAGTAATTTTATATTGATCGTTTTCATTGTCGTTCAGATTTTATTTCAGGAATTCGTCAAACGTAAGAGACACATAATACTGCTGACCAATAAATGGCGAACCTAAGTTGGTGCGGTAGTCGCCACCGCCAATGTTAGTACCTCCGATTTTAATGATGGTTTTGATCGGAGTTACCTTGTAGCTTACCTGTGCATCCACTAAACCATAAGCGGGCACATTCCACTCTCCGTACGAAGATTGCCACAGGTATTCTTCCTGCCAGCGGAAGTTGACGTTGAACCCGATGTTCTTGGTAACTTTCCGGTTACTGATACCGATAGAATATTTGTTCTTGGGAGTATTGAATCCAGCCCGGAATTCAGGGCTTTCGTTCGCATCGAAAGTAGCCCAGCTATAGTTTCCGTTAAGAACAAAATTTCTGGGCAGACTGTACGAAACACCAAGCCCTGCACCATAAGAGGTAACACTTTCCGAAGAGTTTACATAAGGAGAATACAGTGTGCCGGCTGCTACTGCTTTGCCTTGGTGCGTGGTAGCATTTTTGCTGACGATGATCTGGCTACCGATAAAATCCTTATAGGAGGTATAGTATCCGTTCAAATCAACAAGAAGCTTGCCCGCGATCAATCCTTTATAACCGACCTCGAATGATTTTAGTTTTTCCGGAGTGACGTAAGGAATGTTTACCGATTGGAGCAGGGATGCATCTCCACCGGTAGGAACACCGGTCGTGGCATTGATCGTTCCGCCTGAAGCACGATATGCGTTATATGAATTCTGTGTATACGCTCCTCCATCTGTTCCGTTTCCTCCATTTAAAACATTATAGCGTTCGGCATTGTCTTTTACACTGCCCAGCAGAATACCGCTGGAAGAAGGAAAGTAAATGTACTGCGCCTGTGTATCCGGATTTCTGAAACCGGTTTGGAAAGAAGCGCGGATGTTATGATCGCCAGGTAAAGAATACACGGCCGATATACGTGGCGTAACAAATCCATCGAAGTTTTGATTCTTATCATAGCGAAGTGAACCGGTCAGCTTCAATGATTCTGCAATGGTTTTGGCTACCTGTGTATACACTCCGAACTCATTGATCTTGATTCGCTTGAAGTTGGTACCATCATCCGGATCTTCGTTGAAAACCGTTCCTTTAGTAAACAGATCGTACTGTCGCACATTACCGCCTACCTGAATCTCTGCCCACTTAATCTGGTTGAAGAACTTATAGTTGAATTCAGCATGTCTCAGTTTTGAGTTATCAGAGAAAGAGGCTCCGGGAGGAGTACCCTGAAAAACCTGCTTTCTTACCTGCTGCATCAGCGCATCGTAAGCTTCTGTTCCTTCCTGTGGTCTGTCGCGATCAGCATACGCGCGGGCAGCGGCATTAGCAGCGGTAGGGTTTCCTGCAGGAACTCCACTTACATATCCCTGCATAGCCAGTACATACGTCTGTGCATACTCGGGTGCCCACTTGGTAGCAGTCGGACTATACGTTTCATTTGCATAAGCACCTAACGCAGAAAGATTATACGAGTCTCCCGCATTGGTAGCAGTTTGATACGCGCGCACAAAGAAGTTTTCTCCTTTTACTTCCAGCTTATGAAACTGCTGTGTGAAATCGCGCAGTACATATTTTTCAGTGCCTTGGTAAATAGAGCTTCCTCCGCCATACCGGTAATTATAAAGCGCTTCTACCTTGTCGTTGATCCGGTAATGTAAAGCTCCATCTGCTTTAATGCTGTTCGCATCGCGGTTATCACTGAAGGATTTCAACATGTTCTCTTCCTTAAAACCGGTTCTGCGAAGATCCAATGTCCCAAATGTTCCACCGATTGGAACAGGTATTACGGGCTCATCACCATATAGATTCAATCCATCAAAATTAGGATTGCCACTCAGGTCTGTTTTTGATTCCGGATTTACGCGTGATGTTTTATAATCGTTACCCAGCCAGTCGGTAGCCATCTGGTAGGCAAAATTTAGTTTGAAAGCGAGCTTGTTATTGAATGCTTTTGCATAACGGATGCTGTACTGACCCATTGGATGAGTACCGCCTGCATCCGACTTGGTTAATCCCTGCTTTACCTGTGCGCTTAATCCCTGGTAGAGGAAAGGACTTTTGCTGTTCATCAATAAAATTCCGTTGAAGGCGTTGGGTCCATAGAGTGCAGAAGCAGCTCCGGGAACAAGTTCCATGCTTTCCACATCCAGCTCACCGATACCAATGATGTTACCGGTAGGGAAGTTGAGAAGTGGAGCTTGTGTATCCATACCATCTACCCATTGTACAAAACGTACATTGGCAATAGTAGCGAAACCTCTGGTATTAACTGAAGTCATATTTAAGCTTCCGGAGGTAGCCTGCACACCTTTAATGCTCGCTAATCCATCATAAAAATCTGGCGTGGCGGATTGACGGATAGCCAGCAAATCCATCTTCTCAATAGTAACCGGAGATTTAAGAATGCTTTCCTCCACACGTGAGGCAGCTACGACCACCTCCTGTCCCAGAAGCGTTTGCTCTTCAATGGTAATGGTAAGATTTGTTTTGTTGGTGTCTGTTATTTCGACCTCCTGTGTTTTGTATCCCACAAAAGAAAAGGAGAGCGTAAATGGAGGGGCTTGATTTACTTTCAGATTGAATTCTCCACTTCCATTGGAGATCGTTCCGGTAACGGTTCCTTTCACCACTATATTGACACCCGCCATGGGTTCATTATTGGTATCGTTGATTTTGCCGGATACGGTACTTTGTGCTATCGCACTGGCCAGCCCCACAAGCGCCAAAAAAATGGGCAGCACTAACCTCTTGTAGAATTTAGACATAAACAGATGGATTAAGTTTTTCTAAATCTACAAGAAAAAGAACAAAAGCAAACGATTGAATCGCTGTTTTAAGGAGATTTTAAGATATCTAATCGCTCTGCATAGCAGCGGAAATCAGGATTTTTTTACGTGCTCTACGAGGCGGTCACATAATGCGCGCATCTCTTTGGCCATCGTTTCGTCTCCGGTGGCTGTAAGCACACTTTGCGAAAGACCACCTACGCAGTCGATGTAGAACCGTTTCATGTCATCCACAGGCATATCCTTAGACCACAGATCGATACGCATGGTATTCTTCTGAGTATGATCCCAGAGGGCTATACAGATGGCCTTGGTTTCATTTGATCCTTCATCTGGCTTGTCGGTGGCATCCCACAGAATGCGGTCAGGTATATTTTGATCGTCTAACTGAACTTCAAAACTGATAGTTGATTTTTTCATTTCCTCTTTTCGATTATTCTTTTCAAAACTTCAAGATCGTACTTATTCTAATGGGCCTTTTCTCCAGATCTGTTCAATGCTTCTTTGTTCCGAATAAGATCGCGAATGTCGATCATTCGTATCATTAATCCACCTTATTATTTAATGCTTTCAGGAAAGCTAAATGGTCTTTTTTATCAAAGGCTTCATATGGATTTTCGTACTCTCACAACCATTCCAGAGAAGGAATAGTTTACGTCTTGTCTTCTCATTTTTTCTCTTACCCTTCGGGCATAATCCAACCGCTCCATAGGAGACAACTTCAGAAAAGCCTCATCTTTTTGAGCTTGTTCCTTTTCAGATGTAGTTTTTACAACGCGAATCATACCACAAAATTAATCAATCAGTTTAATACCATCTCAGGAATTTCGCCTGTAATAATTAGCTTCCCTTCTGTTGCATTTTTGATTTGCTCAACAGAAATGCCGGGAGCGCGTTCCAGAAGCTGAAAGGCTCCTTCGGGAAGGACATCCAGCACGGCCATGTCCGATACAATTTTCTTTACGCAATTTAATCCTGTAAGGGGAAGCGAGCACTTCTTTAATAATTTGGAGGCCCCGTCCTTGCTGCAGTGCTGCATGGCTACGATGATGTTTTTTGCGGAAGCCACAAGGTCCATGGCGCCACCCATTCCCTTCACCATCTTTCCGGGAATTTTCCAGTTGGCAATGTCTCCGTTTTCGGAAACTTCCATCGCTCCCAGGATAGTCAGATCTACTTTGCCGCTACGGATCATTCCAAAGCTTTCTGCAGAGCTGAACAGGGCTGAACCCGGCATCATGGTAATGGTTTGCTTTCCGGCATTGATCAGATCGGGATCAATTTTATCTTCCGCTGGAAATGGACCTATGCCTAACAACCCATTCTCTGATTGCAGCACTACGTTGATACCCGCAGGAATATAATTAGCAACCAACGTAGGTATACCTATTCCGAGATTGATATACATACCATCACGCACTTCCTGTGCGATGCGTTTGGCAATTCCTGTTTTGTCTAACATCCTTTTAATTTGAAAATTTGATAATGTGTCAATTTGAAGATTGCTAAACCGTTTAGTTCTTTGATGATCCGATAATTTTTGAAATTACTTTAATGATTACTTCGAGGTCATTTAATAATGCACCAGGATCGGGATAGTTTTAGATTCTTTGCAGAGGAGAAGCCTGTATTCCGTTTCATCTGCTTCCTTAGCTGCTACTTTAAACTTATGAATGAAGTCGGCTTTGCTTTCTGCATTCTGTGCTTCTCTTGTATTTGCACCGATGGATGTTGCTGATTTCAGTAGCTGTCTCGCCAGTACATATTTCTTTTGACTTTCAAGTAGCTCACCATATTCAATGGTATCCAGTGCGAATTTGAAAGTGAGATTAATAATCAGATTATCCTTATCATTTCTCATATTCCATCTTCAAATTTTCAATTTCGATAGCTATCGGGACACATTTTCAAATTATTAAAGTCGTATCTTCTATTTCATTTTCAAATCCCGATAGCTATCGGGACACATTTTCAAATTCTGGTAATCGTTCTCTGTTCAATTCTCTTCTCATAATTTTTCCCTTCAAAGATGCGGTGAACAAAAATACCCGGTGTGTGTATCTGGTTGGGATCGAGTTCTCCGGTGGGCACAAGTTCTTCCACTTCCGCTATGGTGATAGTTCCGGCTGTTGCCATCATCGGATTGAAATTGCGTGCGGTTCCTTTGAAGATCAGGTTACCCGATGTATCGCCTTTCCATGCTTTTACCAATGAGAAATCGGCACGAAGCCAGTGTTCCATTAAATATTTTTTTCCACCAAACTCACGGATCTCTTTTCCTTCGGCTATCTCTGTGCCGTAGCCTGCCGGTGTGAAGAAGGCAGGAATGCCGGCACCACCGGCACGCACCCGTTCTGCTAATGTTCCCTGCGGGATAAGCTCTACTTCCAGCTCTCCGGAAAGCAGCTGGCGCTCGAACTCTGCATTCTCGCCCACATACGATGAAATCATTTTCTTCACCTGGCGTGTCTTCAGCAAGAGCCCGATACCAAAATCATCGACACCGGCATTGTTGGAAATACACGTCAGTCCTTTTACTCCTGTTTTTAATAATGCAGTAATACAATTTTCGGGGATACCGCATAAACCGAATCCGCCCAGCATCAGCACCGCGTTATCGGTAATATCTTTTACCGCTTCCTGCGCGTCTTTTACTATTTTGTTGATCATTGCATTTAATGATTAAGTGAAAGCAAGTTGATGAAAGGAAAAGAATTTCTGAAATGAGGAGGAGAGAAAGTTGACGGTTGAAAAAAGGCAATTGACGAAGAATTGGCCTGCTTAATTGTCAACGGTCAATTCTTGTGCAATGCCTGCAGTGCTTGTTCTTTGTCTTTGTGAAGCTGTACTTTCAGGGCTTCGAGGCCGTTGAACTTGATATCGCCTCTTAAAAAAGAGACCAGGTTAATCTTCAGGCGCTCGCCATAAATTTCCTTATTGAAATCAAAGAGGTTCACTTCGATGGATCTTTTGGCTCCGTCAATTGTGGGGCGATTGCCAATGTAAAGCATGCCCTGCAAATGCTGATGTTCATACTCTGCCGTTACTGCATAGATGCCTTCGTTGGGAATTAATTTGTGATGCGAGTCTACATCAATATTTGCCGTGGGGTAACCCAGTTCACGCCCGATCTTATCGCCCTTTACTACGGATCCGGAAATCGAATAGGGCCGGCCCAGAAAATGACTGGCTGTGGCAATGTCACCTTCTTCCAGCGCCTTACGGATCTTGGAAGAGCTCACTCCGACATGATCGACATCCTGTCGTGGTATCTCTTCCACATCAAATCCATAGCGTGGCGCATTGATTTTTAATTCTTCGAAGCTTCCTTCGCGGTTACGGCCGAAGCGATGATCGTAGCCAATGACCAGCTTACGGGTACCGATTTTATCCACCAGTATGCTGGTAATAAATTCCTGCGAAGGAATCTGGGAAAACTCTTTAGTGAACGGAATGCGAAGCAGGTGATGAATGCCTTGTTCTTTTAAGAGCTCTGCTTTCTCTTCGAAAGTATTGAGCAGTTTCAGACTATCGTCTTCCGGTTGAAGGATCAGCCTGGGGTGTGGCCAGAAGGTGATGACTACCGTTTCTCCGTTATTTTTTTCTGCTGTTTCCTTGAGTCGGTTCAGGATGGTTTGATGACCAAGGTGCACGCCATCGAAGGTGCCGCTGGTGACGACCGCATAATCTAATCGCTGAAAGTCATCGATGGAATAATAGATTTTCATTCGGCTGTATCAGGAATTAATTCGATCTCAATTTCATCAATGTTCTTCGCATCGGCTAATCGAAATTGCCCTATTCTGGTTCGGCAAAGCCCGCCCAGATAAGCACCGACACCAAGGGTTTCACCAAAGTCACGCGCGAGGCTGCGGATGTAGGTGCCTTTGGAGCAGACGATGCGAAAATGTACTTCCTGTCCTTCTATTTTAGTAAGCTCAAATTCGTGTACCGTCACCTGGCGGCTTTTGAGTTCTACCGCTTTGCCTGCACGGGCCAGATCGTACGATCGTTTGCCATTTACCCAGATGGCGGAGTGAACCGGTGGCACCTGGTCGATGATACCAATGAAATTTTTAGTAGCCTGCTGAATTGTATCGGGAGTAAGGTGAGTGATGTCTTTGGCTTCGCTGATTTCTGTTTCCAGATCGTAGGAAGGGGTGGTTTGCCCGATGATGAACTTGCCGGTGTATTCTTTTTCCTGGCCCTGGAATTCTTCGATGCGCTTGGTCATTTTACCGGTGCAAAGAATCAATAAACCGGTAGCCAACGGATCGAGTGTGCCTGCATGACCGATCTTTTTGTTCTTTAATTTGTAACGCAGCTTGTTCACTACGTTAAACGATGTCCAGGTCAGTGGTTTATTTACCAGCAGGATGCGATCCTGATTTGCTTTCATCAGACGATGGAGAGTTCAACTTTGAGCAGAAACAGGAGAAGCAGGATCACGCCAAGGACAATACGGTAGTAACCGAATACTTTAAATCCATGTTTAGTAAGAAAAGTGATAAAGGATTTGATCGCGAGTAAAGCAACCGCAAAGGCAACGGCATTGCCAATGGCTAACAGGATGATTTCGTTTGATCCGAATTCATTTCCTTCTTTATAGAACTTCAATAATTTATACCCGGTAGCAGCAAACATGGTAGGTACTGCCAGGAAAAAAGAAAACTCTGCTGCCGTTTTTTTATTGAGCTTTTGTGTAAGCCCGCCAATGATGGTAGCTGCCGAGCGCGATACACCGGGTATCATGGCAATGGTTTGAAAGAATCCGATCTTCAACGCAGAAGGGTAGGAGATCTCACTACTTCCGCTGGTTTCAGTGTCTTTAAACCAACGGTCGATGAACAGGAAGAGAACACCACCGAGGATGAGCATGAGGGCCACCACCTCAACGCGCTCCAGCAAGGCATCGATGTAATCGTTTAGAAGAAAACCGATCACTGCGGCAGGAATAAATGCGATCAGTAGTTTGAAGTAGAAATCCAAAGATTGAAAGAACCGCTGCCAGTATAACACGATAACAGCGAGAATGGCACCCAGCTGTATGGCCACGGTAAATGTTTTGGTAAACGGATCGGAAGCAATACCCATTACAGAAGAGACAATGATCATGTGGCCGGTAGAAGACACGGGCAGGAACTCGGTAAGTCCTTCCACGATCGCCAGAAGAACCGCTTCAAAAATTGACATGCCGTGTTATTCTTTTTCTTTGGGTGTATGCAGGATGGCAAACGCTTCGATGATGAAGCCCGCTACCACAACAACAGGAGCAAGTGTCAGTCCGAGAAAACCGAATCCGTGCTGCTCGCTGTCCAGCGTCATGAAAACAAAACCAAGCGTAATGGTGACCAGGCCAATAGCCATCCACTGATAGTTTTTCTTTCCGAAAGGTAATTTGCTCATAGAATTAATAGAGTTCGTCTAAGGATAACTTAAGATACTTGCTTACGGCACGCTGCGTGCTGAACACAGCGACTACAATTCCCAATACCAGGAGCGCGCCAATCAGCAAGAGCAGCCGTTCATTATTTTGAATGACCTGCAAGTCTTCCACCCGCTTGTTGGCATAGGAAATAAGCGTGATCAAAAGGGCGGAGGCAATACTACCGGCAATCAGTCCATGAAGGGAAGCGCGAAACAGAAAGGGTTTCTGTATAAACCATTTTTTGGCCCCCACCAATTGCATGCTGCGAATAAGAAAGCGTTGCGAGAACAAGGCCAGCCGAAGCGTATTGTTGATGAGCATGATTACCGTAATGAAAAGGATGGAGGCAATGCCGATCAATACCAACCCGATTTTGGCTACATTTTTATTTACCGATTCGATCACATTCTCTACATAGTAGACCTGGAATACTCCGCTGATGGCCTCTACTTCGGTTTTGATCTTCAGCATGCTTGCATTGTCCTGGTAGGCAGGATCTACCCCTACAAGGAATGCATCGCGCAATGGATTTTCGCCCAGGAAATTCTTAAAGTCTTCGCCCGTCTCTTTGATGAATTGTTTGGCTGCTTCCTCTTTCGATACGAACTGAATGGCCTTGTCCTTATTGGTCTTTGGAAGGAAGTTTTTGGAGTAAAGATTTTTTTCTACCTGTGTACGCTGTGCTTCCGTCAAGTGATTTTTCAGGTACACCTGGAACTTGACATTCTCCTGCACCACGCGCTCCAGTTCCTTGGAATAAATGACGAGGATGCCGAAGATGCCGATTACAAAAAGAGCCAGTGTAATACTGAGCACCACACTCACGTAGGGATAGCTTCCCAGCGTCTTCTTCCTGGCTTTGAATTTCGGCTGTACGTCCTTCATTAAGCCGTAAATGTAAACAAAAAATCCCTCTCTGGCGGAGAGGGATTGGCAGGTTATTTACTGCGGTAGTCTCTTAGTTTTTTGATCAGCGCGCTGTCCGTTATAGGTTCCAGCCGTGTGATCTTGATCTGTTTCTCATCCAGCAGATAATAGTTCTCTTTGTAGAAGAGGAACACCGCATGGGTATCGCTGTTGATTTCGAGGATCTCGTATAAGTTCTTGTTAAAAGCCCCATAGAGGAAAAGCTTGCCGCTGGCAAACTGGTAATGAAACGTGTACCTCTTATTGGCGGTATCTGTTTCTACTTCCACGTGTGATGCTGTAACTGTGCGTTTGCTGGCCTCCGAAATTCCCGGTTTGTTTTCGGTGTCCTTCATTTCTTCGGAAGGATCGGTCACTTCCGGCTTTGGATTTGTCTTGGGCTGGCTTACTTCTTCGTTATTCTTTTTTACCGGCTCTTTGTTGTCTTTAGTATCCGCTGCCTTCTTTTCTTCCGGAGCGCTGATTACCGGTGTTGTTTCCTGCTGCGGAATGTTTTCAGGTTCTGCAGGAGGCTTGGTCTGATCTTGCGGAGCCTGAATCTGTTCGCCTTTCTTTGCGAAATCAGCGGAAGCATCTTTCAGGCTCGGTACATCGCCCGGCTGAAAGTAAAAGTAAACGGCCGCTCCGATTACACCGGCACCGATGATACCGGCAGCCATTCGCGCTACTGAAAATTCTATCGTATGACCTGTACTGATTGGTACATTGTTCAGCATGGATTTCAACTGTGCTGCACGTGCACCTTTGATGCCTTGCAGTATGGAACGTTGTAAATCCACATCGGTCTTCAAAGCAGGATCAGATTCCAACTGTTTTTCAAACCCTTCTTTCTCCCCTTCACTCAACCGGTTGGTCAGATAATCATCAATTAATTCAAAATTGCTCATGCTCGTTAATCTAAAAAGTCCTGCTCAGAGTACTGAGTCTTTACTAGTTCATCCAATTTTTGTTTACACTTATATTTCTTTGTCTTGGCAGTATCCGTGTTGGCAAATCCCATCTTATCGGCTATCTCCTGCATCGACATTTCGTCAAAGTAATAATACATCAACACCTTGCGGCACGTTTCTCCCAGCTGATCCAGACATTTGGCAATGATCTTTTCCCTTTCAGGACTGTCCATGTCCATGGTCTGAGCCGTGTCTTTCTCTTCGTTCGATAACCGTTTCTTCCGGTCCAGTTCTTTGCGCCACAGGTTCTGACAGATGCTGTATACGTAAGTACTGATCTTAGAAGTCATGATTAACTTACCTGATCGCGCCTTTTGCCAGAACACTACCAGCGCATCCTGGTAAACATCACGGGCCTCATCTTCCGTTCCACTATTGGTGATCACCATTTTGGTCATCATCCGATAGTATTTCTTATAAATGAACTCCAAAGCCTTTTCGTCACCGTTTTGGATCTTCTCGAAAATTTCTTTTTCGTCCATTAATGAGTTCGACTTGGATACGCGAAGTGCCACGTTTGGTAACCTGATTAGTTGATGAATGGATTTATGCTGGGGATAAAGGTCGGTATTTCCGGGTAAACTGCTACTGTAACCTTTGCCATGTTTGTGTCCGATAGAAGGGACCCCAGTAGCCCCTGAGTTTCAGGTCGTTTCCTTCCAGCCATAATTTGCAGTTATAAATTTTGCCGTTGTTCGGATCAAGGATGTTTCCTTCTGAATATTCTTCGCCTGACTTTTCCATGTCCTTTAAAATCTCCATACCAATTATTTTTTTCTGATAGCGCGCATCGTCTGCATCGCATTGTTTACATACGGGATCCTGCTCTTCACCGGGTTTCAGCAGGAGCTTTACAATTTTACCATATAGTTTACCATCGCGCTCATAAATCTCTACTACCGATCTGGGTTCGCTGGTTTCGTCATCAATTGTTTTCCATTTACCGAGGATGGACTGGCTATGTGCCGAAGCGCTGACGCTCAATAAAAACAGGCAGAGGCAGAAGTACTTCATCATAGGGCAGGGGTAGAAAATGAAATATTCAGAGTAAGGTATCGAAATTAATGAATGGAAAGTTACTGAACCCACCCGTAACAAAAAAAGCCCTGATTGGTTAAATCAGGGCTTTTGCATATTAATGAGAAGCGGATCGTTTACTTTACGGAAGAGACTTCCGTACCCGTGCTCACCGCTTCGGCCTTTGCTTCTGCGTTTTCGATAGCAGGTTTTACGTCTTGTTTCTTAGTAACGGATTGGTCGCCCTGATAAATGTAAGGAGCGATTACCAGCGATACGATACTCATCAGCTTGATGAGGATGTTCATAGAAGGACCTGATGTATCTTTGAAAGGATCACCTACGGTATCACCAGTTACGGAAGCCTTGTGCGGTTCCGATTTCTTGTAATACATTTCTCCGTTGATCAGTACTCCTTTTTCAAACGACTTCTTGGCATTATCCCATGCACCGCCTGCGTTGGATTGGAAGATACCCATCAGCACACCGGATACGGTAACACCAGCTAATAAACCTCCCAATACTTCGGGGCCGAAGATGAACCCAACTACTACCGGAGTGATCAATGCAATAGCGCCTGGCATTAACATCTCGCGGATAGAAGCTTGTGTAGAGATGGCCACGCACTTTTCGTATTCCGGTTTTGCCTTGTATTCCATGATGCCCGGAATTTCGCGGAACTGCCTGCGCACTTCCTGCACCATATCCATTGCCGCTTTACCTACTGCCTGTATACACAACGCAGAGAAGATAAACGGAATCATACCTCCTACAAACAGACCTGCCAATACAGGAGCTTTATAAATATCGATAGCGGTAATACCTGCTATGCCTACGAAGGCTGCGAACAGCGCCAGCGAAGTCAATGCGGCAGAAGCGATAGCAAACCCTTTGCCGGTAGCAGCAGTTGTATTACCAACCGCATCGAGGTTATCGGTACGCTCACGTACTTCCGGAGGCAGCTGGCTCATTTCAGCAATACCACCTGCGTTGTCCGCGATAGGACCGAAGGCATCGATGGCTAACTGCATGGCAGTAGTGGCCATCATACCGGCAGCTGCGATAGCTACTCCGTACAGACCTGCGAAATAATACGATGACATGATACCCGCTGCTAAAACCAGGATAGGAATAACCGTTGACTTCATCCCTACCGAAAGACCGGCAATAATGTTGGTAGCATGGCCTGTTGATGATTGCTGAATGATGGACAATACAGGAGCTTTGCCCATAGCCGTATAATATTCCGTAACGATACTCATGATGGTACCTACTACAAGACCTACCAGGATCGCATAGTATACGTTGATGTTGGTAAACTCATAACCACGCAGGTTCAATGTTTCGGGAAGCATCCACATCACAATGAAGTAAGAAGCTACTGCGGTAATGAGAATCGATGACCAGTTGCCCAGGTTCAATGCTTTCTGTACGCTTGACTTTTCGTCCTTGATCGTTACGAACCAGGTTCCTACGATAGAGAACAGAATGCCCAGTCCGCAGATCACCATTGGTAACAGGATAGGGGACATGCCACCGAAGTTATCGGTCACGGTAATTTCCTGACCCAATACCATGGTAGCAAGAATAGTGGCTACGTACGATCCGAAAAGATCGGCACCCATACCGGCCACGTCACCTACGTTGTCACCCACGTTATCGGCAATGGTAGCAGGGTTACGAACATCGTCTTCAGGGATACCTGCTTCTACTTTACCTACGAGGTCAGCGCCCACATCGGCCGCTTTGGTATAAATACCGCCACCAACACGGGCGAACAATGCGATGGATTCAGCTCCCAGGGAGAAGCCGGTTAATACTTCGATAGCTGTCTTTACCGTATCGGCACCCAGGTCAGCGAAGATGGTAAGGAATACGATGAACAAACCTCCAAGACCCAGCACAGCCAGGCCCGCTACACCAAGGCCCATTACGGTACCACCGGTGAACGATACTTTCAGCGCCTGCTTCAGGCTGGTACGTGCCGCCTGTGTGGTGCGCACGTTGGCTTTGGTAGCCACCTTCATACCGATATACCCTGCGGTGGCAGAGAATACGGCACCAATAATAAAAGCGATGGAGATGATCCAGCTGGAGTGAATTTCACGTCCGTTGATTTCGTGGATAGTGCCTGAATACGCCAGCAGGGCGGCAGCGAATACAACAAAAATGCTGAGCACTTTCCATTCTGCTTTGAGGAACGCCATGGCGCCATCGGCAATGTATCCGGCCAGTTCCTGCATTTTAGCATCTCCGGCATCTTGTTTACTTACCCATGCGGATTTAATGGCCATTACGATCAGCGCGACCACGCCCAGCACGGGGATCATTAATAGAGTATTGTTCATTTTAAGGGATTTAGGAACATTTTAACACATAAAAACCATCCTGTCTTTTGCCTTTTCAGGATGGCTTTTTTTCGAGCCGCAAATATAGAAATAGGAAGGAAACGGACAAAGGGCGAAAACGAGTGCTGAAAATCTGTCCGCACAAAGATTTCGCCTGGAACAGAACGAATTATGCTTCTGAACCAAAAACTTAGTACCCTTTGAGAAGAACCTCGTGATCTCTGTGGTGAAAAGAAAATACCGTTTGCCACGAATGCACGAATGAAATACAAATTGGACAGAAGCCTGGGCTAACTGAGCGAGCAAGCCACTAGCACGAACACAGCAGCAGGACAGTGTGGAGCACGAGTGGACAACGAGTGCAGGAAGAGTGGAGAAGGAAGCGGTGAAGAAGAAGTTCAATGAAGGGAAGAAGGTGCCTTTGAACGATGCGGGAAAGACGGACGGATTAATCCATTTCAATCCTCCATCAAGGTACAATAAACACGCGCTACTCACAATACCCGGGGCATGGAAGTGCCGTTTTAAAAAGGAGGAGTTTGCCGCTTGTGTGTTGAACGTCTATAAACATTCGACCCTTTTCAGAGTTAAACGCAACGCTTACCATTCATGACATTACAACTGCGTGTTTCATTAAAGGGCTTTTAGATTTTAAATTATTACACAATCATTAAGAATAGTATAAAATTACTCCTATTCATTTCCTTTTGACAGCGGATGACAACGTGCGTTGCTACACTTGCGTTGTATTTTAAAAAAGGAATATGGCAGCGGTAAGAACAAACCCGATTGTAAATGGCCTGAGCGGTATGCTGGGTGGAATGGTATTTAAAAACCTGCGAGGTAAAACCTTTGTAAGTAAAAGCCCGCAGCCACCGCAGCGGCAGAGTGTACAGCAGAAAGCCAACCGCAGCAAGTTCCGCGATGCATCGGAGTGGGCAAAGAAGGTAGTACTCGATGCAGATAAGAAAGCATATTACCAGAAGAAGGCAAAGAAGCTGAAGCTGCCAAATGCATATACGGCTGCGATCACTGATTATATGCGCAAGCCTAAGCTGAATACGTTTACCAATCATGATAAGAGTGTGACGTGTTATGTAGAAAAGAAAAATTTTTCTTTGAAGAAGGTGGAGGCGGTGCTGCGTAATGCTGTTAATGATGGTGAGGAGGTGCGTGCTGCTACGGCTGTTGGTGAGGAATGGATGTTCCGGTTGACAAAAGAAGATATTGATAAATTGATTGGGGTGAGAGTGATGGATGAGGCGGGAGAGGTTTTTGATTTGAGGTTGTAAATCCTTTCGAATTCAGGTTTCAGTAGACCACCATTAAGCCTGGGCTACTTACTGGTAATGAGTTTGAACAAAAGAAAATCGGTGACTTATTGTATTAAATGATTAATCTTGTCCCGATTTATTAAAATACCCCAAGCCTATTCACTTATGCTCCCTCTTCAGTGTGTCCTAACCAGGAATCGGAAACCTATTTTAATTTCTCATCCGTGCTTAATCCCTTATCCAATGTCCGGTAAGGTGTGTGTGCCACTGAGCTTTTTATACTTTTAATGGGTGTAAGAAAAGACAGTCCGATCATCTTTTTATTTAATCAACTCGAATTATATTCTCTTAAAGAATCGCCCGATAAATTAATCCTGTTGAACGGATTAAATTATAAAAGAAGACCCTCCCATTATCTATAATGAATTCACCAATAAGAATGAAAAGAATAAATTTTATACTCCTTGGAGTAATCGTTTTAGGTACACTCAATGTAATTGCACAGGATCAGGATCAGATTAAACGGATGATGCCTAATCCCGTTCCTGCCTCACCTAATGTGGCTTCGCTGGGCAAGTTTGGTGATTACCAGGTAAGTCATTTCAGTGGCCTGCCGGAAATTTCGATTCCGATTTTTGAAGTGAAGAGCGGAGGACTTTCAATTCCTATCACCTTAAGCTATCATGCTTCAGGAGTGAAGCCGACCGACATTGCCAGTTGGGTAGGGATGGGGTGGTCGCTTTCGGCTGGCGGCCAGATTTCCAGAAACGTGCAAGGTAAACCTGATGATGAATACTATTATGGTCATGCCCTGAATGAATCCCCATCGAATTGCCTTACTTATCAATACCTCAAAGAGTCGGCTACCGGTGTGTCGGATACCGAACCGGATATTTTCAGCTATTCGTTTGCAGGGCGAAGTGGAAAGTTTATTCTTCCACCTAATGGATTCAACACACATGCTTCGCCTTATCTGATTCCTTATGCTCCCCTGAATGTAAAGCGGATTAGTGATATCCAGTATGAGATTACGGATGAAAGCGGAGTGCTTTACCGTTACGGAACAAATTCGTCAGGCCAGATTTATACGGAAAGTACACATGCTACCAATGGTGGCAATCCTACTCTTAATGCCACCACCGCCTGGTACATCACCGATATGATCGCTCCCAATTCCAATGACAATATTTCATTTGCCTATCAGGATGTGGGAACGGCTAACACACACGACATCTCTCATGTATATACGATAATTGATAAATGCCAGGTCTCCAATGGAGGAGGATGTCCCGCCTCAAGCACAATTCCTCAATCACTGAATGTAGACAGTTATGTAAACCAACAAGGGTTAAGCAGGATTGATTTTGAAACGGGAAGAGTAGAGTTTACGATGGGCGCCACCCGGAATGATTTCGGACAGGATTTACGCTCGCTTTCCGCCATTACCATTTACAGCAAAGTGAATGGTAATTATATCCTGCAGAAAACAATCCGTTTTGTCTATTCGTATTTCACCAGTTCAACCGGAGATAACGATGCGTTAAAGCTGGATGAAGTACAGTTTCTAGGAGGTGCCACTACTCCGGTACAGAGTTATAAGTTCAGTTATTTTACCGATTCCTTTTCATGGAGCCGCTCCAGCAGCAACTATCTGAATGCCCGTGATCTCTGGGGTTATTATAATGGGGCCACTCAGAATACGGATTTGATTTTGTCTAAAACCATTTCGTATACCGCTAATGCCAATGAACAGCTCACTTTCGGGGGAGCACAGAACCGAAGTGTTAATACACAGTATATCAAAGAAGGAGTTTTGTCACGTATCGATTTTCCTACGGGAGGCTATACTGAGTTTGATTACGAATCCAATAAGTACCTCGATGAGACCAACGCTACTCCTGTACCTACACTGGCGGGTGGGTTAAGAGTAACCCGTATTACCAGCAGTGATGGTGAAACAGCAGCGCCCCTGGTTAAAACCTATAAATATGGTAATGCGCAATCCGGATATGGCAAACCTAACTTCAGCAGTTTTCAGTTCAACTATATGAGCGCACAATTATATTACAGTGATTGTGTCGTTACGGGTCCGAGTTCCAGCTACCAGGTTCGTACTTTCTTTTCCAATTCCGCTTTCAGCCAGGACTCGTTTGATGCTTCACCCGTGAGATATAGTTATGTCACCGAGTACCTGGGTGATCCTGCCATTCGCATTAATGGAAGAACAGAATATATTTTTGACAATGGCGTTTCACCGGGTGATGTGGACCTGGTAGTGCCCACCTCAGGTAAATATTACCGGAGCAGTTACTCCTGGAAAAGAGGTAAACTCACCAAAAAAACAGTCTATGATGCGGGTAGCCACATTGTTTCCTCTTCTACTATCCATTACGATTTGTTCCAGGAAGTGAATACACAGATTGGTTATGGTGTAACGCAATTTTATACAGGGAATAACTCCACGTGTTCTGGTACTTCCTGTATCAATGAATCGGGTGATCATATAAACCCGAATACTTTTTTCTTCCGTTCGTATTATCAGAATAGCGGGGTGCTGGCGGAGACTTCAACAACAGAAGATACGTATGAGACCGGTGCTACACAGCGGTTTTTTACGACTGAAACAAACCGGACAATACATGCTTCTAAAATTCAGCCGCTGGAGATTGCTGTTTCTCGCAGCAATAGTACGGACGAGGTGGTCACGGTTAATACCTATCCCTTTCAGTTATCTGCTGGTAGCTCTTCCACTGGTGCGGCACAGGGTATTTACCTGCTCAACACAAAAAATATCATTTCCAATCCTATAGAGACATTTACCTATCTGCAAAACACAGACGGTTCTAATCAGCGAGTGATTTCGGCACAGGTAACTTCGTATAAGCAAAATGCCGCCAATAGTAACCAGGTGGTTCCCGATCAGATCTATTTGTTTGAATCATCGGCACCGATACCAAAATCACTTTATACCCAGGTAACGGTGAACGGCACCAATAACGGACTAAGCATGAATAGTCACTTTAAGTTGCGGATACGACTGAGTAGCTATGACAGCGATGGTAACCTGCTATCGGCAAATAAAGTAAATGATGTAACCGATTCTTACCTGTACGGCTATAACAATGCATTTCCCATAGCCGCTGTAAAGAATGCGTTGCCTACAGAACTCCTGTACCAGAATTTTGAAGAGCTTCCTGTTTCGGCAACAATCATTAGTTCCGGCCAGGCGCGAAGTGGCACTCAGTATTACCTGGGTGACTATACGGTAAGCTTTATCGCTCCCAATGTACGCTCCTACCTTCTGGAGTACTGGTACTTGGATGCCCAGAATAAATGGCAGTTCGTAACCAAGCCTTATACCGGCAATAGCATGGTATTGACGGAAGGCTTGGCCATCGATGATGTGCGCATTTATCCGAAGGATGCGGAGCTATCTACCTATACGTATAACCCCGTGTTTGGCATTACTTCCACGACCGATACTAATGGAACAGGTACGTACTATGAGTACGATAATTTTGGCCGCCTGCAGCTGGCACGCGATGCCGATAAGAACATCGTTAAGACGTACGAGTATCAATATAAGAAGGTTCAAAAATGATCAAGTTGAATTGTAATAAATCTCTTCACGCTGACTTATTCGCTATGAAAAAAATAGGTTTACTTATTGCTTCTCTCACCTTTGCATTCCCTGCTTTTACCCAATCACTATCACATAGTGGAGGATCCATTATCCCGAAAGGCCAGTACGTTGATATTTATTTAAATGGTGGTACTTCATCTTGTACTCCAATAGTACCTTCTCAAAGCAGATGGAGTGTGAGCCCGACACCTTCTGATATCACCTACTATGAACAGCCTGAAGGAAGTGGAAAATATCCTCATATAAAAGCCAGATGGACTTCGTCTGCAGATGTGAGTATTACGGTATCGTACTCTTGTTCTCAAAATGGATCCATCAGCCCGGTAACTACCGATCCGATAAGCTTTACTGTAAATGACGTTACACCTTCATTAGACGTAAGATTTACGGGTATAGGTGAATACAACTGTGGGGCAGCCGTTGTCACTGTAGAGGCAATCAATACACTGTATGGTGGTTCATCTCCTATATTTTATTGGTACGTAGATAACCCAGACCAACCGGTTCATTATAGTGGCAGTTCTTCTTATGTTATAAGCGTAGGGCCTGGCAGCCACCGGTTGTGGATGAAGATGTATAGTTCGATAACCGGTACTTCGGCAGTATCCAGCAATGATGCCTGGGTAAATGTAATAGAACGAACCTCTAATCTTGGCGCGATTATGTATGTGAACGGAGCAATCTGCCCCGAGAATCCGGTGGCCAAAGCCTCGGTGAATGTAACAGGAGGTGCATCGCCCTATAAGTATACGTGGTACAGGAACGGGTCGCCAATTGCAACTACGCAGGACGGGACTGGCCCCCCGCAGAATCATTATGATTATACTAACGTGCGACAGGGAGATCTCATTTATTGCAAAGTAGAGAGTATAAATAGTACGCCCGCAGGATGCACAGAACCACCCACAACACAGGTATATACTATCGATATTGACGGAGCCAACCCTACAGTAAGTATTACCACGCTAAGTAAAGATTTATGTGAAGGTGAGTTGATTACTTTCTCTTCTTCCAAACTAGCTTCAAGTTACTCATGGAAACTAATACACAATGGTTCAATAAGGGCGACCAGTAATGCCCGAAATTTTGACCTAACAGCCACAAGTGATGTGGCCAGGCGGGAAGATTTTAATCCCAATTCGCAAATAACCCTTACCGTAGACGGCCTGATAAGTAGTGGATGTTCGGGTAATGGTTATTCAGCCAGCACTCAGCTTGATGCAAGCACTTTTGCTTTTCGCTCTCGTCCGGCAGCTACAATATCGCCCTTAGGAGACATCGTATTCTGTACCACGTGTGTTCCTGTTCTTACCGCCTCTACAGGTACCAACTATACCTATGGATGGATAAAAGACAACCTTTTTATACCCAATCAAACAAGCGCTACGCTGACTACTGATGTAGAGGCCACGTATAGGGTACAAGTCAGCAATCCCTTTTGTACTGCTACATCAGCGCCAACTAGTCTTAAGAGAAATACGCTGCCGCAGGTAAATGCAGGCCCCGATCAGCATATTGCGCTTCCACTGTCCAGCGTATCGGTACCGGGTACAGCCAGCGATGCGGAAGGGCCGCTCCTCTATGCATGGTCGCAGATTAATAATCCGGCCAATCCAGCGATTACACTGTCGGGCATAACCACACCTACTCTTACGCTGACCAATGTTGCGGTTGGGGTGTATCGGTTCCGGCTCACCGTTACGGATAACACCAACGAATCGCGATACGATGAGGTAAAGATTATCATCGACCCTCCTAATAATTATAACTATGTAAAAGAAAACATCATCAACGTTACCGGTATTGTCAATTACTCCGATGTCGCTTCGCTACCCATCGGAAACCGGAATGAGGTTGTCAATTACGTAGATGGATTGGGCCGTACACTTCAGACCGTTACCTCGCAGGGATCTCCATTGCAGAAAGACATTGTTCAGCCTGCGGAGTACGATGAGTATGGAAGGGAAAAGAAGAAATTTCTTCCGTATGTAGCCAACGATGTAAACGGATGGTATAAAGCAGATCCGTTGCATACAGGAGGTAACTATGCCAGTTCACCTCACTTCCTGTTTTACCAGAACGGCACTACAGACAAAATCATTGACGATACCCGGCCTTATGCGGAAACAACCTTCGAACCCTCTCCTTTAAACCGGCCTGATAAACAGTATGGAGCTGGAATAGAATGGCATGCTGCAGGTAAATATGTACAACACAGCTCGCTGCAGAATGATGATGGAACAGGGCCCGGGCAGGAGAAAATTATGCGTTGGACGATTAATGACAATGGCGATCTGGATATCAGTTCAGCAAACCAGGGATATTATCCTTCGGGCACACTTTCTATTACTTCCACGAAGGACGAACATGGAAACGAAATCAGGGAATACACAGATAGCTATGGACGTATGATTTGCAGGAAAGTGCAATCGGAAGGAACCGCGCTGGCTCCGGTTTTCGCTGAAACCTATTATGTCTATGATGACCTCGGGAATTTGGCTGTAGTTCTTCCACCTGAAGGAGTGAAGAAGACAAAAACGTTTATTAGTAGTAGTAATTAAAATAGTCAGATGTAACGGTAGCAGCGTTGTTCGGACTGCAGTTGCATTTAGGATTTTTATAAGACCTCATCTAGTTGCTTTAATCTATGAAAACATATTTTACCTCTAAAGTTTTATTCTGTTTCCTTCTTATCGTTTTCGCTGTTGGCATTGGGCAGGAAGGATTTGGCCGGCCACCCTTACCTCCCGGAGTATATAGCGTGAATTGGGTGGACGTTACCAACGTGACGGTGAACGGCAATAATTCGTTTTCGAAAAATTCCGGTCTTCCGTGGGGTTATGGCAATGGTGCTAACAGCGCCAATGTGCTTGCACCTAATACGGACGGGTGGGTAGAATTTACATCTACTACGCCAGGTACTTTTGTCATCGGCCTGAGCACCTTTGAAGAGGGGTTTGATTACACCAACTTCAGCTACGGTATCCGCAACGAAGGCGGAGCCTGCTCTACGTACGAAGCATGGGTGGGAACTTCGCTGGGCACAGGTATTTTTGTAACCGGCACGGTGTTCCGGATAGCGCGCGAGGGCAGCCAGATCAAGTATTACAGAAACGGAGTGGCGGAGCGTACGGTGAGCACCGATGCATCGCGGGAGCTGCGTGTAAAAGCAGTGATACAGGAAGGCACCACTCCGGTGGTCACTACATCTATAAGTCCGCAGTTGTTAATCAAGGGTATTGTTACCGGATTAAACAGCTCCGGCAGCACAGGCAGTATATCGCTTACTGTGTATGGAGGCACTTCACCTTATACCTATAGCTGGACAGGTGGAGCGACAACCAATGTGCTCTCCAATATCGCAGCAGGAACCTATACCGTTACTGTGACCGATGCCAATGGAGTAACGGGAAACAAAACGTTCCGTCTTGGATACAGGGTCTTCTGGCAGAACCTGCAGGGAGTAACAGAATCTTCCAACACATTGAGTAAAAGCGGAGCAGCGGGGTGGGGAACAGGAGCAGCCAGCTTCAATTTCCTGCTGCCCAATACAGACGGATGGGTGGAATTTGTTGCCAGCCGGGCGAGCAGCTACATCGTGGGCTTCAGCTCTTCCGCTAATGGTTATGCTACACAGGATATCGCCTATGGATTGTATAACGAAACAGGTCAGGGAAATCTTTCCTTCAATGAACAATACACCAGCGCATCGCTGGGAAGTTTCTTTTCCGGAGATGTGTACCGGGTTTCGAGGGAAGGCAGCCAGATGAAGTACTATCGCAACGGAACCCTGATCCGTACTGTGAGCACTGATGCTTCGTTGGGATTGTATGTGAAAGCCCTGGTGAATTCAGGAAATTCTCCCATCGTGAACTGCTCGATGGAGTCCGTCCTTCAATTGAAAGCAAGCATTGCAGGTATCAACGCAGTAAATGGCCATGGAAGTATTTCCCTGACAGTGAATGGCGGAACACTGCCTTACACCTACTTGTGGTCCAGCGGAGAAACTACTTCTTCCATTACTAACAAGGCAGCGGGAACATATACTGTAACTGCTACGGATGCGACAGGGCGTTCGGTGAGCAAACCCTACACGTTGGCATATAAGGTGATCTGGCAGCCGGGGCAAAGTATAACCGAAAGCAATGGAGCACTTACCAAGACCGGAGCTGCTACCTGGGGATATGGAGCGTATGGTTACAATTTTCTGGCCGCCAATACCAACGGCTGGATTGAATTTGTAGCCGGAGAGAACAGTACGTATGTGATGGGGCTGAGTGTTGCCGGAACAGGCTTTGATCATTCGAACCTGAGCTATGCTTTTCGTTTAGAATCGACCGGGGAACTCTATGCTTACCAGGACTGGATGGCCACATCGCTGGGAAGCTACCAGGCCGGTGATGCATTTAAAATTGCACGCACTGCCAGCCAGGTGATCTATTATCGAAACGGAACAGCCGTGCGGACCATCACCGTGAATCCTTCACAGGAACTGTATGCGAAAGCATCTGTTTACACGGGCACTACGCCTGCGCCCATCACTCAATTCTGGATACCTGCAGGAGGAGCGCAGGGAGCAGTGTCTGACATTGTGGAACTCCAGGCATTGAAAAACATGTATGACGGTTTAGGGGGTAATGCCTGGTTTAATAAAACGAATTGGCCTGCCACGGGAAGCTGGCCTTCTTCTGCCACCGCGGCTCAAATGGGAACCTGGTATGGAATCACTGTTGAAAATGGAGATATTACGCAGATCAATTTATATGAAAATAACCTGACGGGAAATCTTCCCGCCTCCATCGGGCAACTTACTGAGCTGACCAGCTTTAATGTTGGCTTTAACAGCATTGAAGGAATCATCCCCTCTTCGTTTAACCAGCTTACCAAGATGCGTTCGCTATGGTTACTTTATAATTACTTTTTTGGTGATATACCTGACCTAAGTGCATTGACTGATCTTAGGTCACTCGATATCAGTCGGAATTTCTTCACCCCTAATCCCATTCCTTCATGGATAGGTACATTAACCCATCTGAATAATCTATCACTTTTCCGTACCAGCGTAAACGGTGTATTTCCTGCTAACTTCCATAACCTGACAGAACTGGTAACTCTTGATTTAGCACAAAATGAATTGGGTGGTCCGATACCGGAGTGGATTGGAGACCTTACGGCACTACAATCGCTCAACTTGAATACCAATCAATGGACAGGATCTATTCCTACCTCCATTTGCCAATTGACCAACCTGCAATACCTGCAGATTGCCCTGTGTGGTTACATCACAGGTAAAATCCCCGAGGAGATAGGCAACCTGACTAATTTAAAAGTGCTCTCCTTTTGGCTGACGAATATAAGCGGTTCCATTCCTGCATCGATTAATAACCTGCATCAGTTGGAGCAGCTACAGCTTTTTCAAACGCGGCTATCGGGTCCGCTTCCTAAAATGGATCAGCTGACCAATCTCTATTTGTTCTACGCACACAACAGCCAGTTCGAAGGTTCATTGGAACAATTAAAATCAATGCCTTCACTTGCCTATGTATCCCTTACAGGCAATCATTTTTCTGGTAGTATTCCTGCAGGCCTTCCCGCTTCTTTACAAGCCATCAATTTTTCCAATAATTTTCTTTCAGGGTCACTTCCGTCAGATCTGAACAGGCTGACTAATCTTCAGACCCTTTATGTTTCAAATAACCTGCTGTCAGGAAGTGTTCCTTCATCATTTGATAGCATGAACAACCTGACGTTGCTGGATCTGAGCGGTAATGAATTTACCGCTATTGCTCCGGGTGCTTATGCACGGGCAAGCAGGGGTAACCTGGAATGGCGGTTAGAGAACAACTATCTTGACTTTTCACTACTGGAGCCATTGGCAAATAATGGTTCAGTAAATGCCACCTATTCCCTGACTCCTCAGAAAGACCTGAAAGAACCCGCCAAAGTGGGCTATAATAAAAATGACGTATTGACTATTCCGATCACACATGGCAAAGGTCAGTACACCGCCATCGGGTGGGAGAAACAGTCGGGCACGGATTGGATAAATGCATCCGGTACCAATCAGGATGGAACTTCACTCACCTATAAAAGGAACAGTGCTTTACCTTCTGATGAGGGAGTCTATCGCTGGAAGATGACCAACAGCCAGGTAACGGGAACATTGTACAGTACGCCCATTACCGTAGCAACGAATATGAAAATCGCTCTTGACAATTGGGCCTTTCAATACAAGTACGATGGAAGAAAACGGATGACGCATAAAAAAGTACCCGGTGCCGGCTGGATATATCTGGTGTACGATGAACGGGACAGACTTGTAATGACTCAGGATGGCAATCAACGATTAAGCAATCAATGGAGCTTCACCAAGTACGATGTATTGAATCGCCCCGTGCTGACCGGAATGCTTACCGATACAATACACACTGCCCAAAGTACGATGCAGCAGGCAGTGAATGACTATTACGCCAACTTAACGCAAGATCAGGCTTGGTTTGAAACGTTTACTACAACTACCAGCATTCATCATGGCTACGATGATAAATCGTTTCCGCAGGGAGTGAATTATCAAAGTATCCTCACAGTAACTTACTATGATAACTATGACTTTAAAAATCAGTGGGGAGAAACGTATGACTACCTGCCCGCTGCTATTACAAACAGGACGGTAAATGGAGTCGTGTATTCCCAACCTTCCGAAGCTTTTCCCCACTGCCATGGACTGGTTACCGGAACCAAGACCCTCGTAGCCGATACCGAATACCGTGGTCACTTCAAGTTTCTCAAATCGGTGGTGTATTACGATCATAAATACAGGGCTGTACAAAGTAGTGCCGATAACGATCTTGGAGGTACCGACCAGGTTACCAACCTGTATGATTTTGCGGGTAAAGTATTAGCCAGTAAAGCAGCACATGCTACCCATGTTATAAAATGGAAAGATCCGGAATACACTTTGCTAAGTGCCAATTCAGCGGGCAGTACTATATCGGGCATAGGGTCGTGGCCCAAGTCGGTACAATTGCTTGCAGCCGGAACGGACGGGTGGATGGAATTTAAAGTGCAGCGTACAGACGGGCTGGCCGCTTATGTCGGGTTTGCGTCAGAAGACGGAGGAAATACAATATTCAGAATCAGAATTTCAGGAGCTTCCGTAGCCGTAGTGGAAGGCAATGAAGTGAAGGCGGAATATTATCCTCATTACCCGGATAATGTATATCGCATTGAAAGAACCGGGGGTACGATAACCTATTATGCGAATGGCACGCTGTTCTATACCTCACTGGTAGCGTACAACTCACCATTGCAGGTCAATGCATTCCTCGACAGTTTTTCAAGTGTTCAGGACATCCGGACTTCGTTCTCTTTAGATCATTCCGGTTCGACAGAACGGATCTTTGACTACGACCATGCAGGCCGCCTGTTAACAACCCGTCACAGCGTGGACGGTGCTACACCCGTATTGCTGGCAGCCAATGAATACAACGAACTCGGCCAACTGGTAGACAAGAATCTGCACAGCACCGACAATGGCGCCACCTTCAAACAAAGTACCGACTACCGCTATAACATCCGCGGCTGGCTCACCTCCATCAACAATGCCGACCTGACACCGGGAACCACCAACGATGATGCAGCAGGCTATGGCAAAGACCTGTTTGGTATGGAGCTGGCCTATGAGAAGCCAGTGACCGAGCTGACTACGACCGATGATGTACAATTCAACGGCAACATCAGCGCCATTGCCTACAGCAACAACCTGGCACTGGGAGCCATTAAGAGCAATGGTTATAAATACAAATATGATCCCATGAACCGCCTGAAGGAAGCGGAGTTCCGGCAGAAGAAACCAGGCACCTGGGATTTATCAGAATATGTAAAAAACGATCAGCAAAATCAACCGCAGATAATCAAGCAGGAAGCCTACAGTGAAACCGGCTTTGATTACGACCTCAACGGCAATATTAAGAGCCTAAACCGGAGCGGTGCAGCCGGGTCACAGCCAATGGATGCCCTCGGTTATGTATATGAAGGCAACCAGCTATTAAGCGTAACGGATGAAGGGGATGTAAGCAAAGGCTTCATTGATGGGAATGTAACCGGTGACGACTACCATTACGATGTGAATGGCAACATGACGGCCGATGCCAATAAAAATATAACCGCTATTAGCTACAACTATCTCAACCTTCCTGAAAAAGTAACGAAGGCGACAGGTGACTACATCAAATACGTCTACGATGCTACGGGCAGAAAGCTGAGTCAGCAGGTATTCGATCCATCGAAAGTATTAAAGAAGAAGACCGATTATGCAGGCGAATATTTTTATGAGAACGATACGTTGAAGTTCATTAATCATGAAGAGGGTAGAGTAGTGATTGACCGGGATTACAGTCAACCCGAATTGGTGGCCAGTTTTGATGGCAGTAACCCTTCTGCTTTTTCCACCTATGCTGGAACACATGGCACTATTTCCAGTGAACAGCAGGGAGGGGAGGTTTATACGAAGTTTACAGGAGGAGATTATAGATTCGCTGGCCCAATGTCAAGTGCCATTGCGGTGGAGCCTGGTGAGACCTACAAATTCCGAATGAAGGGTTACACCACTGCTAATACAGTTTATGCTTATGTTATGCGTCCTGATGACTCCGACTTGGTATGGCCAGCGGCAGGATTTCCTTTGGGGTCAGAAAATGAAGCCTGGATGGAAAATACGTTTACTATTCCGGCCGGTTTGAATCAGATACATGTAGGTGCAATATTTGATAATATGGCCGAGCCACAGTTTGCTATCTATATCAACGAACTTGAAGTTTATAAAATAACTAACCCTGCTCCATTAATTAGCAATGAATATCAATACCACCTCAAAGATCATTTGGGTAATGTGCGAACTACGTTTACTACGAAAGATGAAGTTGATGAAAGTACAGCCACATTGGAGACAGCTAATGAAGATGAAGAGCAAAGTAAGTTCTTAAGGTATGAACTGGCCAGGAGAGTAAACTCGGTCTTATTGGATCATACCAATGGTACGTCTCCCGGCTATGCGGTTCGATTGAACGGCACAGAGAAAGAGCGTAACGGCTTAGCGCGATCACTTAGTGTAATGCCCGGAGATATCATTCATGTGGAAGCTTATGCCAAGTACATCGACACCGACAATACAAATTGGTCAGCCGCATTAAACACACTCATGAGTCAGGTCACGGGTACTGCTGCAGGGGTGGTGGTAGATGGTGCAGGATACCTAAACAGTGCATCTGCCCAATTACCGTTAACGGCCATTGATCACTCTGCGGAAACAGGTACAGCACCTCCCATGGCGTACATCAATTATATTTTCATTAATCGCGATTACGATCTGTCGTCAGTGAAGATGGTGGCTACGCAAATAACAGAGGCAGCTGCCGAAACCGGCTACGTGAATGGTGAGGCGGTAGCGAACGGAAAGCCGCACGAGCTCATGATATTAACAGAGACCGTAACAGAACCTGGTTATGTGTATATTTATCTGAGCAATGATAACCTGGCGTTGAAAGGGGCGAAGGTGGAGGTCTACTTTGATGACTTCAAGGTAACACATACAAAATCTCCAGTGATTCAGCAGGAGGAGTATTATCCGTTCGGTTTGGCGTTTAACAGCTACCAGCGCGAGAATGGAATGATCAATAACTTCCTGTATAACGGGAAGGAGAAACAGGATGAGTTAGATCTTAATTGGCTCGATTATGGAGCTCGTATGTATATGCCGGAGATTGGAAGGTGGGGAGTGATAGACCCACTGGCTGAAACCGGCAGGCGATGGTCTACATACAATTATGCTTACGACAATCCAATACGTTTCATTGACCCTGATGGGATGCAGGCTGATGATTTTGGGAATGTAACGTATAATGGATTTGCCGGCTTAGATGAAAATGGAAATGTTGGAGGAACGGAAAAAAGAGAAGAAAAGGCAGGAAATTCTCAGCCGTGCAAGTGTTCATCTTACAATGCGAATGGAAATCCGGTTACTTATGGAGACCCTGGGAGTGAAGAAACAAATAATAACCCTGGATCTTCATGGCAAAAAGTAGTTGGTGACGTTTTATATGAAGCGAATAAATTTAACCCAATCGCTATTGTTGTAAATAGTATAAAGACCTATGCAACGGGATCGGATACTTACGGAGTTGAGACTTCAAATGCAGAAGCGACATTAAACCTAGCATCAGTTATTCCAATTGGGAGAATGGCGGGTGCAGGCTCTAAGTTATTGAGCACAGGGCTTTCTATCGCGGCTAAAGGTGAAAGCATTACTTTGTTTCGTGCAGTTTCACAGGCAGAAATTGATGATATTGCTTTAAATGGCATAAGAAACGTTTCTGGATATGAAACAGGAAAATTATTTACCGCATCGGCACAAGAGGCAGCAAATTATGGTAAATTGTTTTACAATAGTTTTGGTAAAGAACCTTTTTCAATCATTAAGACTTCTATACCTCTTAAATATACTCCCATGTTATACAGAGGAGAAATGGATTTAATGAATGCAATATCGGTTCCTACGAGCTTGTTAAATCAATTGTCTAAACCTAAAATACTTAATTACATACCATTGCCAAACCATCGATGGATAAAATAAATACCATGTTGAAAACATTTAGAATTCAAGCTGAGATAAAAATAAAAAAAGAAGGGGGGCGGTCTTGGCCTATTAAAACTGGTTATAGGCCGGGTTTTAATTTCTTAGGCAATCATCAGACCTCAGGTCAAATTAATTTGCTAAAAAGGGATGATATTAAGCCAGGTGAGCAAGGAGTGGTTGAGGTCGATTTTTTTTCGGATGAACTTTTAGGAAATATAGCGTCCGGAAGTGAATTTAGATTTTATGAAGGACCGACTGAAATAGGAGTAGGTAAGGTTCTTAATGTAATCGGATGGGTAGAGAATATAGATCAAGAAGACTGATTCTGGTAAGTCATGGAGTAAAGTATCTGGCGAGGATGAAAACCCTAATTTAATCTATTGAGAATCAAGGATCAATTAATAAAATTAGTAAATAAAATGAGCAGGTTAGTCCCGCTCATTTTATTTTTAATGAGTTGAAGAGGAGGGGTGTTATTTTGACCAGCGTGGTATAATAGGTAATGTAAGAGTGACGTTTACCACCAAGGATGAAACCGATGTATCAACAGGTACATTAGAAGCAGCGAATGCAGAACAAAGTAAATTTCTGCGCTATGACAATGCCCGCAAAGTACAATCTGCCTGGTTTGATCATACCAATGGAACCGCTACCGGTTATGCCGAGCGATTGAATGGATCAGCTAATGGAAAGTATGGACTGGCTCGTTCCATCAGCGTAATGCCTGGTGATAAAATTAATGCAGAAGTGTATGCCAAGTTTGTTGATACTAATAGCAATAATTGGACTTCCGCTCTCAATACATTATTAACTCAGATAACCGCAGGTACAGCTTCGGCAGGTACCGTGATTGATGGAGCAGGCTATAGAGATGACTTCTACCAATGGAGGAGCTTCTGCAAATAAAGTTCTGGATAAAGCAGATGAAGTTGCTACAGTTACTGCTAAGGTAGGACGTGTTTTTACACAGACTGCGAAAGATGGAGACCTACTATTCTATTCGACAAAAATTGGAGAAGATGTAATTGAATTTGGAGGGAATTTTTCAAAATCCAATGGCACTTTGACAATTAAAAACTTCGACATAGATGGAGCCATAACAAATGAATTGGGGATACGAGGAATTAAAGATGTTGTTACTGATTTTGGAAGGCAACAAGGAGTAAATCAAGTGATTATTCAGGGAGCAAAAAGGACAACAGGTGCTAATCCTGGAAAAGTGCCCTCTCAATTAACATTTAAAATTAATTAAATATGGTAAAAATAATATTTGAAGGTTGGGATGTTGGTATGAGAAAAATACCATTCACAAAACTATTAAATGAGAAAGCGGGACTAACATTGGCAGAAGCAAAAAATCTAAAAGATAGATTGGTTGACAATAACGAAATTGTCGAGATAGAAATTGATGATGAAAATTTGGCGAAAGAGATTTTAGAAGAAGCCCAAAAATTAAAAGTGAAAGGAAGAATAAGATAGAGAAACGCTACGGGATCTACAGTAAATCCTAGCAAATTTGATTACTTCCAGGAGGGGTGTAAGTGTATCTATCCGATCATGATATTGTTGGATTTGCTCAAAATTTAAAAAGACTTAACGACTCTTGGAATTAAAACAGAGAGCCAATTGATAAGTGTATTTGGACATGTCATTGAACGTGGAAAATCATATCCATGGTGGAGAGCAAACATTGGTAGTACCTTTCAAATAAACTATTACAATATGGCGTTAAATTTTGTGAACAATGATTGTTTCTTTTGTGGTGAAAAACTTAGCGATACTAAACAAGTTTTTTCTTTTCCCCCCTTTGTTCAGAATACTAAGGATCCTTTTTCAGTTTAATGATTCTACTTTTCACTTCAGTTGTCTGCAAAATCATCCCTTGGGAAAAAGGGCACTTCAATATGCTGAGGATTTCTATTTTAAAACCCGTCCGGAAAATCGGATTTCATCTATCACCGGGAAACTTATAATTCATCCGGATGATTATATTTTTCTTGATCTACTTACATCTGATTCGCAGGATAAATTGTATGAATTCAATTTTGTAACCCTTGATAAAAGCAATATTAAAAAATGGATTTATAGAGGACGGTTTATTAATGCCGCTAAATTATTTAGTGAGCAAAATAAGTGGGGTGATTTAGGTGCATTTAAATATTTAGATAATTTGATTTCCATAATGAAAGATTGAGTTTATTGTTTAGCCATGGTGTAAAGCATCTGGTGTGGGTAAAAAGCCGGTGTTTACCCCTATTGAGAGTTAAGGACCCGGTTAATAGTAAGTAGATGAGCAGGTTAAGTTCTGCTCATTTTAGTTTAATAAGTTGGAGAGAAGGGTTATTTTGTTCAGCGTGGTGTAGTAAGCAGAGTGGTGCATGGTTGAAAGAGGATCTTTACAAACATATAGATAATGGCGGTATCACTTTAAACCAATCCCTTTCAAATAATATCATGGTTATTGCCTGCCTAAATGATCAAGCAATGGCCTCATCCATAATTGTGCCTATGGTTACTAGCTTAAAATATTATCTACTCATCATTTGCGCGGTGTTATGTTGTTCTTGTAATACTAAGAATAGCGAATTAAGTGCTACCGTAAACCCTAAGCAACTCACCTCAGTGCAAATTCTTGAATTAATTGAGGATGCAGCATTTAAACCGTATGGCAGTAATAATTTCCATGTATTTTATGAGGAATTTTTAAATGACAGTACCTGGGTTCTTTATATTATTCAAAATGATTTTCTTGGAAATGATACACTGGGGATTTGTCAGGTACTTGATTTTCACGAACGTCATGTGTTTATATATGGCGACAGCTGTAAGATGAAGTTGAACGAAGATATTAAATCGAAAAACGGGGGACCATTTCAATATGATGGAGCCTCCAGGCTTTTACTGGTGGAAAACAGAAGTGGTCGTTTGGGCTATTTTACATTAAAAAAGCGTGTCAAATTTGATGTCATTACAGAGCCAATCGATTCTAACATAATAGAAATTGGAAAGGAGATAGATAAATAACATTAGAATGTTTTACCCACGCTGAATGGCAGCTTTAAGAAGATAAGTGATATGGCCTGTGATTAAGGTCGGAGTGTGGATTTTAATAATTGGGCACCAGGGAAATAAACGATGGAAAGGTATTCTTTAATCAGTACGATATCATATACAGGGACAGCAATTATTATAATAGTAGGAATCTGTTTTGAAAATAACCTTGGTAGGTCTACGAATATTTTTCTGGCGTTCTTAGAAGCTCTGTTTTTAATAACAATTGTTTTTATTGAGTTTAAAAAGAAAAGAAGGCAATAAATATGCATACAACAGAAGAACTGAGTGATTTACTCGAGTCAGAGGAGCTTTCGGATCAGAAAAGACGCACTATTGAACTTCTTATTGAGGCAATGAATGATTGGCCAGAGGATGTAATTTTTTTAGAGGAATTTTTAGAAGCTGTTGAGAAACGTACGGGAGGTGTTATTCATTTATCAAACACAGAAAAGGTTTTAAAGAAAATAACATTGCCAAATGAAGCATGGATTGGAGAGAGCCTTACTTCAATTAAGGAAATCATTTTATTAAATGATAAATTGGATCTGAGACAAATAATTGGTGCATTATGGAATAATAAATAGCGCGTCAATAAAGTTTGTGGATCAACAGGAAATTGGAGTACCTTCAGAAGGTTTGCTCCATTGCCAAGCCATCGATGGATAAAACGGAATAATTGCCATGCCAAAAACATTTAGAATTCAAGCGGTGATAAAGATTAAAAAAGAAGGTGGTCGATCCTGGCCTGTTAAAACCGGTTATCGGCCGGGTTTTAAATTCATAGGCAATCACCAGACTTCAGGTCAAATTAATTTGCTAAAAAGGGATGATATTAAGCCAGGTGAGCAAGGAGTAGTTGAGGTAGTTTTTTTTCGGATGAACTTGTGGGAAATATAGCATCCGGAAGTGAATTTAGATTTTATGAAGGGCCTGTTGAAATAGGAGTAGGTAAGGTGCTTAGTGTAATGGGATGGGTAGAAGATATAGGTCAAGAAGAATGATAACATGGTGGTACTAAGTCCGTTTATCTGGTTAACCGCTATTGGCCTGATCTACCTGGCCGGAATGCTGTTGTATAGTTGGGGAAGTGCGCTTGTAATAAAAGCATTGGCCATCAACGAAACGGTAACTTTTAAAAGGACTTTTGTGTATTGTATTTCAGGCGCACTGATCGGGATAGTAATTTCAATAGTCGTCTTTCATCTGTTTAAGGCGACTAGTTTTAATGGCCCTTATCCTGATTTCAATGTGAAACTGTTGCAGAGGTGCTGTCTGTTACCAATTCCCGCGATTTTTTTAATGAGCCTGTTCTCATTCAGAAAGCAGAAGATGAATGGGGAAATGGGATAGCTAGAAAAATAAACTTTCTCTTGATAAGGATAAATGGAACGACTAATTATTTTCCTGATTCACTATTAAATACCAAACATCTGCTTCAAAGCCAGCCACAAACTTTTCTTCTTTGCATCGTCCAGCAAAGGAAAGTCTTCGGCTACAATAACCTGGCTTTGATCGATCGTCAGGTGCTCGTATAATTTTGTGGATGTATTTAAGGTCGATCCGAAGGATATAATGCGTGATGCTCCATAGGCGCTGAGCTCTTCGGGTGAAAAGGTTTTCAGTGTAACGATATCTACCCGGGCGAGGCTTTGTTTTACGGAACCGAGGATCTTATTGAGCAACGCTTTTTCTTCTTCGCTGATCTCCGCCCAGCTTCGTGGAATGACCACCAGCACTTTGGGGTGGATTTTATATAGCTCTTCCTGGTAGGTAACGGTTTGCAATGAACTCATTTCTGTGTTTCTTTAATATCGAATATCGACCGCAGCTCGTTGGCTTCCGATGGCTTCATGCGGCCCGACAGAATCAGGCGAAGTTGTCTTCTGCGAAGGGCGCCATTATAAAGTTCGATCTCCTCTTCTGTTTCGGGCACCAGCTCAGGCACATCTACCGGCCTGCCATCGCGGTCGATGGCCACAAAGGTAAAGTAGGCGGCATTGCTTTCAAACTTATGTGCGGCAGGAACATCTTCCCCTTCTACATCAATACGTACTTCCATGGATGAATTGAAGGCGCGGGTTACTCTTGCCTTGAGTGTCACCACGTTGCCCAGGCGGATAGGTGATTTAAATGAGATATTATCGACCGAAGCAGTGACCACGGTGCTGTTGGAATGCTTTTGCCCGGCTATGGCCGATACGATATCCATCCAGTGCATGAGGCGTCCACCCATCAGGTTGTTCAGTGTGTTGGTGTCGTTGGGAAGCACGAGCTCGGTCATGCTTACAAAGGACTCTTTGGGCGATTTCTTCTTGCGTACCATGGGGTGAATTAAGAACTAATAGTCGTTAGGAATTTCTGATTGTCGCAAAAATCATTAAAAATATTTTGCAAAGCACGCAGCTTAGTTATTATTTAGCACAAGTAATGCAATTGATCAACACCATATCGGCTTCAGCAACATCGTTCACTACGATGACTACCGGCATTACATCTACCATTATTACGGGGTAGCGCCTACTATATTTATAAACCTCCGCCCCAATTACAGTTATTTTATAGACTGACCCCAACAAAAGGTTAGTTCCTCTTACTTCTTAAAAAATCATTACATAAATGAAAGTGTTGAAATTCGGAGGCTCATCGGTAGCTACTCCTGAACGAATAAAATCAGTCATTGAAATAGTTAAACCTTATCTCGTTGGTGAACCCATTACGCTGGTCTTCTCGGCCTTTGGAGGCGTAACGGATATCCTGATCAAACTAAGTCAGCAGGCATGGACGGGAGACGAGAGTTATAAAATTAATCTGAAGCAACTGGAAGACCGGCACATTGATGCGGTGCGCGCACTGATTACCGTGCAGCGCCAGAGCTCGATTCTGGCCAAAGTGAAAACCACCATCAACGAACTGGAAGATGTGCTTCACGGCATCTACCTCGTAAAGGAGCGCACCCCGCGTACCCTTGATTTTGTGATGAGCTTTGGTGAACGCCTATCCGCTTATATTATCAGCGAAGCGTTCATTGATAAAAACATTGCCTGCGAATACCTGGACGCGCGTAAAGCAATCCGTACCGATGGAAATTTTGGTCATGCCAAAGTGGATTTTGAGGTAACCAACAAACTGCTCCATGAGCATTATAAGTTTCACACTGATCTGCAGGTAGTGACCGGATTTATTGCTACTTCCGATGGCGGAGAGACCACCACCATTGGCCGCAGTGGTTCCGATTATACCGCTGCTATTTTAGCGGGTGCATTGAAAGCTTCTTCCCTGGAGATATGGACCGATGTGGATGGCATGATGACGGCCGATCCACGCAAAGTGAAGAAGGCATTTACGGTAAAGGAAATGACGTACCAGGAGGCGATGGAGCTTTCGCATTTTGGCGCCAAAGTTATTTTTCCGTCTACGATGCAGCCGGCCATGGTCAACCAGATTCCGATCTGGATCAAAAATACATTCAATCCTTCTTTTGCAGGCACGCGCATTGGTGCCGATGGCAATGGAAAAGATCTGATCATTAAGGGAATCTCTTCCATCAACCGCATTAGCTTATTAAGTGTGGAAGGAAGCGGATTGCTTGGTGTTGTTGGCGTGTCCATGCGCCTGTTTGCTGCACTGGCCCGGGAGAAGATCAACGTGATCCTGATCAGTCAGGCTTCTTCGGAACACTCCATTTGTTTTGCTATTGATGCAGAGTCGACCCGCCCTGCCAAGTCGGCTATTGAAAAAGAATTTCAATACGAGATCCGTGGCAACGAGATGGACGAAGTACGCGTGGAAAGCGACCTCGCCATTATTGCTATTGTGGGAGAGAACATGAAACATAATCCGGGTACTTCCGGAAGAATGTTTCATGCCCTGGGTAAAAGCGGAATTAATGTGCACGCGATCGCACAGGGATCATCGGAACTGAATATCTCTGCCGTGATTCGCGAAGCGGATGTTTCCAAAGCGCTGAATGTACTGCACGAAGCATTCTTTCTTTCCGATCGCAGGGTAGTGAACCTGTTCCTGGTAGGCACCGGCCTGATCGGGAAAGAGCTGCTCAACATGATTGATGAGCAGTACAGCCAGCTGGCCAGTCAGCATTTGCTGGAGGTAAATGTGGTGGGCATTACCAACAGCAAGAAGATGCTTTTTGATGAGGACGGTCTGCGATTAAAAGGACTCAACGAACGCAAGAATGCAGAAGGCGAAGTGATGAACATCGCGGCCTTTGTAGAGCGGATGAAGAGCATGAATCTATCCAATAGTATTTTTGTGGACTGCACCTCCAGTGAAGAAGTGACCAATCACTACGAAGAGATCCTGAACGCCAATATTTCGATTGTTACACCCAACAAGAAAGCCAACTCCGGCTCGTGGCAGAAATACCAGGCGATGAAGCAGGCGGCTTTTAAAAGAGGCTCCCGCTTTCTGTATGAAACCAATGTAGGAGCAGGGCTGCCGGTGATCAATACCTTGAATGATTTACTGATCAGCGGTGATAAAGTGATCCGCATCGAAGCGGTGCTGAGTGGTACCATGAACTTCATCTTCAGCTCTTTTTCGGGAGCGCAGAAGTTCAGCGAGATTGTGCTGGAAGCCAAAGAGAAAGGATATACTGAACCCGATCCGCGCGATGATCTGAATGGATTGGATGTGGCGCGCAAGATCCTGATCCTTTCCCGCGAAGCAGGCATTCCGCTGGAGCTGAAAGACATCAATGTAAAGAGCCTGGTGCCGGAAGATTGTGCTTCCGCAAAAACGGTGGAAGAGTTCTTCCGAAAACTGAAAGAGCACGATGCTTATTTTGAAAAGATGCGGCAGGAGGCGGAGAAGAAAAACGAAAAGCTGCGCTACATGGCCGTGCTTGATCAGGGTAAGGCAACTGTATCATTGGCCAGCGTGGGTACCGATCATCCTTTCTATTCATTGAAAGGAAGTGATAATATTATTTTGTTAACGACCGAACGTTATCATGAACGGCCCATGGTGATCCGTGGCCCCGGTGCAGGAGCAAGTGTAACCGCAGCCGGTGTTTTTGCAGATGTGATACGAATAGGAAACTACGCAGTAAGATGAAGAAGATAAAAGTAGCAGCCCCGGCTACCGTAGCCAATGTGTGCTGTGGTTTTGATATTCTCGGCTTTGCCGTAGATGCTCCGTGCGATGAAGTGATATTAACACTCACTGATGAACCGGGAGTGCGTATGAAAAGCATTACTGGTGATGGCGGAAGGCTTCCGCTGGAAGCAGGTAAGAATACCGCGAGTGTTGCCGTGCAATCGTACCTCAACGCCATTCATGAAACGGCAGGTGTCGAGATCGAGCTGATCAAGAAACTGCCGCTGGGCAGTGGTATGGGTTCCAGTGCGGCCAGCGCTGCTGCTGCGCTGGTAGCAATCAATGCTTTATTCAATGAACGCTTAACGCGAAGCGAACTGATCGTTCATGCCATGGAGTCGGAACGCATTGCCTGTGGTTCTGCACATGCCGATAACGTAGCGCCTTCACTGCTGGGTGGATTTGTTTTAGTGCGCGGCTATCAGCCGCTGGATGTCATTAAGGTGCCGATCAAAGCAACATTATTTTGTACACTCGCGCATCCACATCTTGAACTGAAAACGGAAGACTCGCGCAAAGTACTGAAGCCTACCATTTCATTGAAAGATGCCATCACCCAAAACGGCAACACTGCAGGACTGATGGTGGGATTGATGAGCGAAGACTATGAACTGATCGGCCGTTCGCTGCACGATGTGATTGCTGAACCGATTCGTTCGTTGTTCATCCCGGGGTTCGACCAGGTGAGAAGTCTTTGCAAGGAAGCCGGGGCATTGGGATGTGGTATATCCGGCTCAGGGCCTACGATGTTTGCACTAAGTAAAGATCAGGATACGGCTGAAAGAGTAGGAGAAGTACTGAAAGCACATTTCTCAAGAAATAACCTGAACAGCGACAGTCATGTTTCCCAGATCAACTTGCAGGGAGCGAAAGTCATCGGATAAATTGCGAAGTACAATTTACGAATTACGATTGTTAAAAGTTATCACCGTGGTCTGTGTCCTCACAAACCACAAATTTAAGTTCATCAGTTTCGGTCTGTGAGGACACAGACCGAGGAGTAATGAAGGGTAATGAAATTCACACTTAACACACTATGGAATTCTATAGCACAAACAATAAAGAGACACGAGTAAGTTTGAAAGAGGCAGTGCTGCAAGGCCTGGCACCGGATAACGGGTTATACATGCCGGTGACCATTCCCCGTTTGCCGGATCAGTTCTTTCGCGATCTTTCTTTGAAATCTTTTCCTGAGCTTTCCTTCGAAGTAGCCACTCATTTGATTGGTGATGATCTGCCAGCCGCTGAGTTGAAAAAGATCATTGATCAAACCATCACCTTCGATGCTCCTTTGATAAAGACAGGAGACTACTATTCGCTTGAATTATTTCACGGCCCAACGCTTGCCTTTAAAGATTTCGGGGCGCGGTTTCTTGCCGGTCTGTTGGGCTACTATGCGCGGCAGCAGGATAAGGAAGTAACCATCCTGGTGGCCACTTCGGGGGATACCGGGAGCGCGGTAGCCAATGGCTTCCTGAATGTGCCGGGTACAAAAGTGATCGTACTCTATCCGTCCGGGAAGGTAAGCGAGATCCAGGAGAAACAATTCACCACGTTGGGAGGGAACATTACCGCACTGGAGATAGAGGGCACCTTCGATGATTGTCAGCGTATGGTGAAGGAAGCTTTTCTTGATACCGAACTCCGGACAAAGCTGTTTCTTACTTCTGCCAACTCCATCAATATGGCGCGCCTTATCCCGCAGATGTTTTATTACTTCAGGGCATTTGCGCAATTGAGTAAAGAAGATGCGAATACAAAAGATATAGTGTTTGCCATCCCCAGCGGAAACTTTGGAAACCTCACAGCCGGATTGATTGCCAAACGAATGGGCTTGCCGGTAAAACAGTTTATTGCGGCTACCAATACCAACGATGTGGTGCCGGAGTATCTGCAGTCGGGCCTGTTTGCACCACGGCCTTCAAAGCAGACGATCAGCAATGCCATGGATGTGGGCCACCCGAGTAACTTTGCACGGATGCAGGATTTGTATCAGGGCAGCTTGGCTGCTATGCGCAACGATATCACCGGGTATCATTTCACCGATGAGGAAACCGGTGAAGCCATGCGTTCTGTTTTGAAGGCACATGATTATGTGCTCGATCCTCATGGTGCGGTGGGATACCTGGGGTTGAAAAAATACATGGAGACACAAGCGAATAAAGTGCATGGTGTTTATCTGGAAACAGCCCATCCCGGAAAATTCAAAGAAGTGGTAGAAGAAGTTCTTTCCAGTGAACTTCAGCTGCCCGACAAGCTGAATGCTTTTTTGTCCAGGGATAAAAAATCGATGGCGATGAAGAATGAATTCCAACAGCTGAAATCTTTTCTGATGACGATTGAAATTAGCTGAGGAATTTTTTGCAAAAGATGGGTATTAAATCCTCAAAAAATTGGGGTAAACCCTCCTTTTATACCACAAAAATGCCCTGAATGGCTTTGGCCTGGTTTTTTCTGTAAAGACAGGAAACAACTATAGCAATGGACATACTGTTAATCTTTTTTTATATCATCGGGGCGTATGTGATCTTCTTAGGTCTTTCTTACCTCCTTGTAAAAGTTTTATTTCCAAGACTGGAAGAAGACGAAAGTTCAAGCACAGCCCGTTTACATTGGCATCAATTACGAAGACTTACCAGCATGAATATCAGCATGCCGCAACGTATAAAGAGACTTACTGAAAAGCGATTCCGGAAAGTTCCCTATCCGTTCAGTAATACAGCTCATTAATTAAATTAATACTATTAAGATTTTGAAGTGACGTGGGTAAAGATGTACGAAACATTTTTTGAGAACTTGTGAGTAGGTTAGTTAGATGAGTCAGAGTAGAGGCTTTCTCATTTAATCAGGTATCACTTCAATGTTGGGCTGTCATTTTCGCCTTTTAATGACAGCCCTTTTTTTGTTAAAGGCCAGGTCATTTCCAGCCGTCATCTCCCAGCAAGGGTACAAAGGCAAAGTAATCGAATTCTTCCTTGATCAGCTTTCCCTTTTCTTTTTTGATCTTAATCATCATTTGTCTTGTACGGTCGCCTACAGGAATGATGAGAACCCCTCCTTCATTAAGCTGGTCAGTGAGTGCAACAGGTATTATGGGAGCCCCGGCAGTCACAATAATTTTATCGTAAGGGGCGCGGGCGGGGTAGCCTTTAGAACCATCTCCATAAAGGAAGAAGGGCCTGTAGCCCAGCACGGGAAGGAAGTCCTTGGTTTTTTCGTATAGTTTCCGGTTGTATTCGATGGTAAATACCTTGGCCCCCAGCTCCATCAAAATGATGGCCTGGTAACCTGATCCTGTGCCTATTTCCAGTACTTTATCTCCCGGCCTGATCTCCAGCTTCTCGCTTTGAAAAGCTACCGTGAAAGGCTGGGAGATGGTCTGACCCTGGCCGATGGGAAATGCCTTGTCTTCGTAGGCGTGATTTAAAAGGGCCTCATCAAAGAAAACATGGCGGGGTACTTTACCGATTGCATCGAGTACACGCTCGTCTTTAATGCCCTTTAAACGTAGTTTTTTAACCAGTTTATTCCGTAATCCGCGCTGTTTATAAGAGTCTTCAATCATCATTTCGATCCCGCTTGTGGATAACCTGTGGATTCTTTGTGGAATAACATTTTCGGCCTTTTCGGTGTAAAAAAAGGCATTTTATCTCTTTTAACAAATTTTGCTTCCCTTCGGATATAGGAAATTTGAAAGCGATGTTTCTACTTTGGGATATCAAAAACACAGTAAGAAGCTTTGCCATAGCGTTATCACTGTGTACCAGATTACATCAGTAGTTGTGGTTCAGAGCCACGACTACTGAATGTGTCGGGTTCCTTCACTCCCCTTCAGTTTCCAATCAACACAAAAGGAGCCCAATAGTAAGGTGAATTGAATTTTCCATCGTCCATCATTTTTATTTTGGATTGCTGCAGTGCCTTTCTGAAGCTCATCTTTTGCTGCAAATGATAAGTATAGAAATCCGTCATCAGCAAGGCAGTCGATTCATCAGCCACACTCCAAAACGATACGATCAGATTTTGTGATCCTGCATAGATCAACGCGCGCGATAAACCGATTACTCCTTCACCTTTAGATAATTTACCAAGCCCTGTCTGGCAGGCAGAAAGAACGGCAAGCCGTGCATTCAGATCAAGGTTATAGATCTCACCTGCAAAGAGATTTCCGTCTTCCTTATCGTTGGTATTTAAAAAGATACGGGAGCGTTGTGGATCTACTTCATCCACCACACCATGTGTGGCAAAGTGCAGGTAGCTGAATTTTTTAAGATCGCCTGATTTAACCCTGCTCTCATTCGCTTCTTTATGTTTGACCACCGATGCTGTTGTACTGGTAAATAAGCCGGCAATCGTAGCTACCTCTTGCTCCGTGGCAGGCAGATCATTCAGATTATCTTTTTGAGGAAACTCAACCGGGGCGCACAGGAAGATGGAAGGGGAGGAAGCACTTACCGGTAGGTTGGTTTTCTGAGCGATCAAACCGGCAGAGAATTCGTAGCTTACTGCATAGCGTCTGGCCAGGAAAGGAACAGCCGCAAAGTCATCCGATTTGATTTTGTCATAAGGTAATGCTTCGAATGGAAGTGTACTCAATTTGCCCGATGGGATAATGATCAGTTCATCGATGTGTGCCGGCAGGCGGGGAGCAAGTACTTTTCTAAGTGACTCACCCGTTTCTGTATAGCTGCGCACATCCGAATAGAGCAGGCTATTGCTGAAGCCTTTTGTAAGGCGATCGAAATTCTCCGGTAAAGTAAGATTACGAATAGTGAAATTCGTTCTGGTAATCATAAACTGATAAATGCGTTTGTTCTTTTCTGCAATAAAAAAACTGACAATAGCCGTTTTGAGATCCAACGCTTTTTGCAGGTTAGCAATGGTGGGAGCAGCCTGGTTGTATTTCAGGTTGTAGTAGTTTGGAAATTCCTTCTCCAGCTTTTTTATAAAGTCATTGTATTCACCATTGAGGTTGAAGATGGACTGGCGCAGTTTCTTTTCTTCTTCGGCCGATGGTTTTTGGGAAAGTTTTTGTGTAAGAAAGGTAAGGGAGAACTTCAGCCCTTTTTCTTTTTCTATCAGGGTTTGCGGAATACCGGCAAAGGATTTGGCATTGGCATCGGCAATGGCTTCCTGCAATACAGCCGATTTGCTTTTCTCTGCAAAATAGAAAGCTTTTTCGCGGTAGTAGCTTGCCTGAAGTGTTATCTCGCTCATGGTTTGTGCGATACGCACGCCATCTTCATACACTTCACTGGCCTGCTCGCCTAACGCAATCTTATCACTTTCATCAGTGCTGTGATGGCGGATGTTATCAATCAGGGTGTCGCAGGAATAAAGCGAAGCCATGGCAAACTCCAGGTCTTTGCGCTTTAATGTCTTGCCATCATGGCGGGTTTCCAGGGCCTCTGCTTTGAGGCGAAGCGAATAGAGCAGCACATAGCCATTATAGAAATCAGTTATCGCAGGATTCTTTTCTTCCTGCAGATCATTGAAGCTAATGACATTCGCAATGAGAGCCTTCTGAAAATCCTGAATGGCATCATCGTAGTGACCTGCATCGAGTTTCAGTGTTCCGATCTCATTTAAGGTAGAAGCGATCTCCGGATGCTTGGCTCCGTATGCTTTCTGATAGATGACCAGCGCTTTCTGAAAATATTCTTCTGCCGCTTTTACGTTCTTCATCTTCAGATAGGTCTTTCCCAGGTTGGAGAGCACAAATGCTTCATTCGGATGGCCATTGGGATAAATCTTTTTCCAGATGGCCAGCGCTGTTTCGAAGTTGTTCACTGCGTCACCGTATAATTCCAGCTCGCGGTAGATAAAGCCGGTGTTGGTATTGGCGATCGCAATCTTAGGATGTGTGTTGCCGTGCAACCGTTCATAGATAGGAAGTGCTTTTTCGTAATACTGTAATGCTTTCTCCGGATCGATGGGGGTATAGACTAACCCCAGATCGTTATACGAAGCGGCAGCCTCTTCGCTTTTTTCACCGAAGAGCTGCTGGCGTATCTGCAGGGCAAGCAATCCATTGTCTTCCGCCTGATTGTAGTTTCCTGTGTAGGCATATACCAATGCAAGGTTGGCAAGGCATTGCGCTGCTTCCTTTTTATTTGAATTGCCGGTAGTTTGAAATTTTGTCAGCGCACTTTGAAGGGCTTCCAGCGCCAGGTCGTTTCTTCCTTTGTTGGAGTAGAGATTTCCGAGGTTGGTGAGGGTAACGGCTTCCATGAATTCGGAAGTACTCTTCTTTTGAACAGAGAGGAGGAGGGCTTCTGCTTCGGTTAATTTTCCGAATGTAATGAGGAGCTCTGATTTTTTGTTCTCCAGCTGGATAATGAAATCAGTATCCGGATTTTCTCCCAGCTCATTATCGATCAGCGAGAGCGCCTGCCCGGTTTCGTTGGCCTGGATGAGCTGATCGATTTTCTCAAGAGTAGTTTCTTTTTTAAGAACGGCATCTCTTTCAAGCGCGTTTTCGTTCCTGACAGCAACTTCTTTTTTATCAGTTGTCTCTTTCTTCTTAGGAGTAGCTCCGCGTTGTGCCGTTGCCTGGATGATGCAGCATAGCCAGAGCGCAAGGAATAAAAATTTCTTCATGGATCAGAAGCGGTAAGAATATGTGAGTGAAGAAACAAGTTCGCGTGTAAGGCCATCCGGGTTCCGGTCGCGCTGCACAATTTTATGTCCTACCAGAAGACGTACGCCTGACTTCACATTGAAATTATATCCCACGGTGCCAATGGCAGACATGGCTAATCCTTTTGCTCCGGAAGGTTTTACAGTAGCACCCGTTTCATCCTCAATCTGGTCATTGGTGATCCGATAGATTGGTAATAACCCTATTGAATAATTGAACTGGGAGAACCGGAAATTCCGTTCGATGCGCAGCATTACATCCGTACCACGTTTAAGCTGGTTTGCCTGATGATATCTTCGTACATACACGAGCTCATCCGGAGAGCCTTTCCAACTGCTCCATAAAAACTGATTATTATTTTTGTTGAACGGATGCTGAATTCCGGTGGCCACCAGCCACTTGCGACTCTTCAACGAGATACCGGTAATGAAATCATAGGTGCCAAGACTGGTTTGATAATACATGGGAAGAAAATTTCCTTCCTCATCCTGTTTGTCCGATTTGTTGGTGGGGATCTTTCCACCTACGGAGAGGTTGATTTCAAACTGGTCGGATGAAAAGATGTTTCGTGTTAGGCAGAGCGAGATATCACTTAAGCCGGAAGTTTTGGCGAGCGCTCCTTTTATCGCCTGGTAAGGTAGCTTAACCTGGAACGTAGTTTTCCGTCCAACACTGAAGGTCAGATCAGCGGTGGCTACGTAGATAATGGGAGTGAGGGTAGTGGTTCCCCGATAAAAACTGACGTCCATGGAGCGAAGCCGGATGGCTACCTTTTTGTTGTAAGGCTGATCGGGTTTCATGGCGCCCATGGTGCAGAAGCCGGCATCACTGCATCCCTGCGCAAAAGTCATGGATGATGTGAAGGCGAAAGTGAGAACGAACAGGTATTTACTCATGTGGGTTTGTGTCCGCTAAGATAGGCACGCAACAAGCAGAAGGCAATAGGCACTAATGGGGGGCTTGGTATCTTGGTATTGGGCCTGCCATGCCTTTACGAATGATTCTTTAGCTGGAACGGGAGGGATTATAAGACCAGGTTCAAGTGTAGGATAGAATGAAATAGCTGTTCAGCACGTTAACTTACGATGAATGGTTGGCAGGGTTAAGAATCGCGGCAGGAATGGCCTCTTTTGACTACCTTCGGGCTTTATTTCAAACGCAACACTCCTTTCCAATAACAACCCGTTCATGTACGAAAAACTGAAACAACATTATCATGAGGTGAAGAATCATACGGATTTAACAGCCAAATCCATCTCTTTCTTTGAGAAGAAGTTAAGAGATATTCAGTATGAGCTATTGATGATCGCGAACCAGCAGGGAGAACAGCAGTCGAGAGAGGTAACCAATGCCATCCGGTTTATGGAGCTTACCGACCGGGAAGATCTGTTTAACATTAAAAGTTATCCCAAAGATACGGCCAAGCTATTGGCAAGGGCAAAAGATAAAGTGCTTACGCATTTGGCATTTGTGGCCAGATAATTTGATCCGGATATGATATTGACGATCAAGTCGGGCTTATATACTGTCCTAAGGATGAAGATTATGCCATGAATGAAAACTGTAAACAAGTAATTGGTATTGATGTTAGTCAATCTGAATTAGTGACTTCATTGGGACGAATATACGATGATCCCAATACAACATAAGGATAGGGGATAGTGGTTGAGATTTTATGATATTAGGGAAAGCGATTGTAAATATCTTTTCGGTTATCCAGCACTAGAAATTCTACTGAATTTTTTGTAATCGCAATGCCAGCTCTATACTGGCCTAATCTGATTCTGTAGAATTCTTTATATCCTTTTAGCTTCTTCAACTGAGGAATTCCTCGTAAATCTTGCGTCTGCTGGACAAGTTTAATAATATCAAAGACAGCCTGTTTTAATTTCTGGTCTAGGATTTTCGCTAAGTCTTTTTCGAAAGTTTTACTGATCTTTACGATCATAATTGAGATTTCAACTTAGTCAAAAAAACCTCGGTATCTATAAAACCATTCTTGCGTGCCCGTAGCATTCTCTTTATCATTCTTACGTCTTTATCAATTTCGGATGCCTCTGCCTTTTGGATTGTAATGCCATTGCCTTTTTTGGCAATGTTTTTAAGTAAACTCATCGCACTCTTTCCAACTTCTTTTTTTTCATCGATCTCGACTAAGTATTTCATGATCTGTATTTTTATTTTAAATAAATGCAATAATAAGTTTCCAAGTAGTATTTTGTACACTAAGTTAATTACTCCAACCAGCACAAGCAATATCTTTCATTACTTATCTGTTAAAGCTAAATAGAGATTACTGTCCCAGCGCCTGGTTTTCAACAGAAGCAAGGGCAACCAGTTTTTCATATTCAGCTGCATTGAGGTCGTTGAAGAAGTAATGCACCGGGTTGACGTGCGTGCCGTTGATGAATACTTCATAGTGCAGGTGAGGGGCGGTGGATAAACCGGTATCGCCTACATAGCCGATCAGCTCACCACGTTTTATTTTTTGCCCTTTTTGCACAGCAAATCCGTGCATGTGTGCATAGCGTGTGCGGTAGCCAAAGCCATGATCGATCTCAATCATCTTACCATAACCGCTAAAGCTCACCTGTACTTCGTCTACAATACCATCAGCAGTGGCGTAGATATGCGTACCGATAGGTGCAGCAAAGTCGATACCGGTGTGCATCTTTCTTACTTTGTATACGGGGTGAATGCGCACGCCATAGCCGGAGGCTAGGGCAATCAATTCTTTATTGGCGATAGGTTGTATGGCGGGTATGGCTGCAAAGAGCTTTTCTTTTTCTTCGGCCAGCGCTTTTACTTCATCCTGCGATTTTAATTCGAGGTAGATTTTTCTTTTCAACCGGTCTACGGTGCCGGATAGTTTGATGATGAGGTCTTCATGAATCATGTCCTTATCCAGGATTTCTTTATAGCGTTCCGCCCCACCAATGCCTGCATCGCGAATCGATTTGTCGATCGGCTCGGCACCCAATACTTTCCGGTACAAGTTATCATCGCGGTATTCCAGTCCTTTGAGAATATTATCCAGCCGTACGAGCTCCTCATTCATGTTTTCGTAATAGAATTCCATTTCTTTTACTTCATTTCGAAGCATGAGCTCCTTGGGCGATTCGAAAATATTACTAAAGAAGAGTAACATGACAAACGCTACGGCAATCATGGCGGCCAGCGAGAAAAGTCCAAGCATGTTCAGAATAATATCTGACGTGCTGGTTCTGACCCGTTCATATTTACAGGTTTCCGTGTCGTAGTAATATTTGATACGCGCCATAACTGAACTTATTTGTTTTGAGGCCGGAATGGCTTCATTATTTCTTCATTACACTCCAGGAACGGTCCCTCCAATAAGTCGATACAATAGGGGATAGCAGGGAAAACCGCCTCCAGGCATTCGCGGATGGATTTTGGTTTCCCCGGCAAATTTACAATTAAAGTTTTATTCCGTATTCCGGCCGTCTGGCGGGAAAGAATAGCGGTAGGAACGTATTTTAAACTCACGGCACGCATTTGTTCTCCAAAGCCGGGCATCATTTTATCACATACGGCTTCGGTTGCCTCCGGGGTCACATCGCGTTTGGATGGGCCAGTGCCTCCCGAAGTAATAATGAGGCAGCATTCTTTCTGATCGGCCATGTTGATAAGTGTTTCCTCAATAAGGGATTGCTCATCGGGAATTACCGCATATATTTTTTCCCACTTACTGCTGAGGTATTCATGAAGCAGATCGGCAATGGCCTTTCCGGGAAGGTCTTCATAGATACCTTTGCTGGCGCGGTCGGAAATGTTGATGATGCCTATTTTGATCATAGTTTCATTTCACGCAAGACGCGTAAGGTGCTTAGTAAGTGTTCTCATACTATATAAATCCGATTCTTAACTATTCGCTTTTAACTGATAACGGATACCTTCCTTTTTTAAAAACCTGCCGCCCTTTATTAATGCCTTTGCGGATTTCTTTTTGTTGTTCTGCAGGTAATTCAATAATGTCTTTGCATTCCACTGAACAGCAGCTGTTGTATTTTTCTGCGCATTCTTTGCATTGAATAAACAACAAGTGGCAACCATCATTCCTGCAATTAGTATGATCATCGCACAATTTGCCACACTGATGGCACGAAGCAATGATATCTTCGGTAATGCGCTCGCCCAGACGTTCGTCAAAGACGAAATTCTTGCCGATGAATTTATTCTCCAGGTTTTGTTCCTTTACTTCCTGCGCATATTTAATGATACCGCCATTCAGCTGGAATACATTTTTAAACCCCTGGTGTTTCATCCATGCGCTGGCTTTCTCGCAACGGATGCCTCCTGTGCAATACATCAACAAATTCTTGTCTTTGTATTCATTCATCAGGTCTTCGGCTACCTGCAGCTCTTCGCGAAAGGTATCTACGTCCGGGAGAATTGCATTTTTAAAATGACCCACTTCACTTTCGTAATGATTACGCATATCGATAATCAGGGTGTTGGGATCTTCGGCCAGCATGTTAAATTCATTTGCATTAACATGCACGCCCTGATTGGTCACATCAAACGTGCTGTCATCCAGCCCATCGGCTACAATTTTTTTGCGCACCAATACTTTCAGCTTAAAGAACGACTTTCCATTGTCGTCCACCGCGATGTTAAGGCGCACCAGGTTGAGCCATTCGATAGCGTATAGTCTTTCTTTGAATGTTTCGAGATTATTTTCAGGAACGCTGATCTGCGCATTGATGCCTTCACTCGCAATGTAGATTCTCCCCAGCACATTCAGCGTGTCGAACGTACGGTAGAGTTCATCCCGGAATAAACCAGTCTCGGTGATGTGGTGATATTTGTAAAAAGAGATAGTGACCCTTTTTTCGGGTGCTGATCGCATCTTCTCTTTGAGCAGGCGACCATCGACACGGTTGTATAGCGGCATTCTACTTCGCTTGGTTTTTTTTAATGATACCGCCTTTGATCGTCTACCGTATCATCATCAAACAACCTACTTCTGCTTTTGCAGCGCAAGCTATATCGTACTGGTAAAGCGTGGATCAATTGCAGGTTAATCACAACTTTAAATTATTCGGCTGCAAAGATAATGAAAATGGACAAAGCTGCGAGGCTAAGGGGCTTTGGCTTTATAATGACGGTTTTTTGGGATTTTTGACGAGGTATTCCGTTTTTGAAGACCCGACTAGCGTAAGCGTCCGCTTGTGCTTTACTTACTGGTAAAATCGACAGCACAATTTATTGCGTACAAGGGCACAAGCGGATGCTTGCGCCAGAGTGTGTTTAACTACCTATATTCCCACCAACCAATAACTTCGTTTGTAAAGTGTTCGAGTTCATCTTCATTTGGGGAGAGACCATAATTCGTACACTTCATCGCTTACAAGCGGTGAGGCTGCCTACTTCGATTAGCGGTTTGTTGTTTTTTCGTTTGTCGGCTCATAGTAAAGCATTACTGCACCACCGCTAAAGGTTTTAGTCTTTATGAGTTTAAGAATAGTTCTGTCTTTTATATTTTCAAATAATGGCAAACCGCTTCCTACTACAACAGGGTGAACACAGAGTTGGTATTCATCTATCAAATTAAGTTTCATTAGCTGTATAATTAAACTCCGACTGCCAACTAAAATGTCTCTACCTGGTTGTTGCTTGAGTTCTAAAACTTCTTCTTCAATGGCCCGGTTTGCTAACTTTGCACTTTCCCACCCGAGAGCTATCGGGTCTGCATTTTTCAATGTGTGGGAAAAAACTATTTTTGGAATTTTATCTATCGCCATAGCAAAGTCGTCCTTTGTTTTTTCACCTGAAGGATTTTTCACCAGAGGTTGCCAATATTCCATAAGTTGATATGTTATTCTACCGTATAGAATTGCATCTCCCTCATTTAATAGTTCCGTATAATGTTGAAGTATTCCTTCATCTGGAATACCTGCTGTATGGTCGCAAAACCCGTCAAGTGTCATATTGATTGCTGCAATTGCTTTTCTCATATTTTTAAGTTTATGTCAATCCAAATTCGTGTGTTGTTTTTACAATTACCGCTAACTAACGAATATATGCCATTAGTGGTATATACCCGGTATATATCTGGAAAACAGGGGCACAATACCGCCTGTTTTGGGTGGTATTGCACTCCTATATATCAAGATTATGTAGTGTGAGAGGCGAGCCTCACCGCTTATTAAGTGGTGAAGCCGTCTACTTCGATTGTGCGCTGGGCGGTTATTTGGTCCTCTCTTTAAATTTTTTCACAGTCAGTATTTCAGTCCTGTGGTAAATTCCTATTTCCAATAAGTCCTTGTCGCCTGTGATTAGGAAATCCGCTTTACTCTCTTTTGATAATGCCAACAAGAAGTCGTCTTTAGGGTCGCGACAAATTTGTTCTATTTTCTTAATCTTTACTTTTTCTCCAACTATGTCCAGTAGAGAAATTAATTCCGTGACTTTTTCCTGATCAAAATACTTTTTAAGTTTTTCTCGGGACGAAACTATTCTCAGTTCATTTATTAACTGGTCTGTAGTAATCAGTCTAATTTTTCGTTAACAATTAAGTCTTTAAGATTTTAAAGTTCTCTGCCAATTAAAAAACTTATCCAAAGATTGGTGTCAATAATTACCTTACTTGGCCTTTGACTTGGCATATAATTCAGCCCTTACGGTTTCTACTTCCTTGTTAATTGTATTTTGGTCAATGTCGTCCGTCTTAAACGCTTTAAGTAAAGCTGTCAGTTTGAAATCGATAACCTCTCTTTCGAGTTCTTTTGAAAGCCGAATCTTTTCCTTTTTGGGTAACTGTCGCACCAAGTCCAAAATCTGGTCAAACCCCAGGTCAATATTATATGTCTCCGTTTTCATAGTCCCAAATTTAATGATTTATTGTTATTATATGGTCGCCCCACCGCCAACTAGCGCAAGCGTCCACTTGTGCTTTACTTACTGGTAAAATCGACAGCACATTTATTACGTATAAGGGCACAAGCGGATGCTTTGTGCCAGAGTGTGTGGAAAGTATCTAATTGTTCATTGCTAATTGGCCAGCTACTTCTTCCTCCGGAAAAGTGCCAGATACTCCTTATCACTCGTATACACTTTCAAACTGTCTTGTGTTACGCTGACGATCTCGCGTTGCCATTGTTTCCCTCTCTGTTTCATCTGGAGAATCGCCTGCTTGTCGCGTATGATCAGTTTTATTTTTGTCGTGTCAGGCCGACTATCATCGTGATCGTAGTGGGAGATCCATACACCTTCATACTGTTCGTTAAGCAAGATGGTAGTAAACAACTTGGTCTCCATGTTGTCTACTGCCATAATCGGGCATTCGATCATTCCCTTGAACTGGCCGGAGACCATCATGCTGCAGTCACCCTCCCATACACCGTTCAGGAGATTGTACTTGGTTGTGACTATCTGCTTCGTACTCTGACAGGCCAACACAAAGATTGGAAGAACAAAGAGCAAAAGGTATTTCATAAAAAAGTAGGATTATAGTTCCCTTAAGATATCAAAAATGAAAATAGTATCTTCTTTATTCATTATGTGCCACGCGATTGGAATACCAACATAGGCCGAAGCACTTTGGTGCGCACGCTCAACTCAATGAACCGCTGCATACGAGACCCGTCCCGATAGCTTCCCGATAATTATCGGGAGGGACAGTGGTGTGAGAGGCACACCTCATCGCTTACAAGCGGTGAGGCTGCCTACTCGATTGTATGCAGAAGGCCGACCACTAAATTATTTCTCCCAGTTTACATGTCCCAATGACTTTTCCATCCTTGTCGAGTTCAATAAAAAAATATTCGGCAAATCTCAGTTTTCTATATGTTCCAATGAGTACGTGATAATTATCACCCACCTTAATCTTGGACCAGACTCCAATTTTAAGGTTTCCTGAGTTTTTTGTCCGCTGTTTGACTCTCACGTCTGTCGTGGTGGCGTTTACATGGGTTGACTTGTCTGGTCTCGCGGATACTATTTGTCCTTTGGTTTTGTCGTCCCAGTTTTTGCATTTGTGAGCGATACCCCAATATCTCGTTGTGTCAGTCTGGTTGTCAAACTCGATTACTTTATAATCCGGATATTCGTCCCCAAAAATGTTAGCGAAAAAATAATCACAGGCTTTTTGTTCCAAACTCGTCTCTGGGTCTGTGAATGTCGTCAGGAGAAATATTAGTGTCAGTTTAATCATTTGTCAACCGAAATGTCGAAGGCCTTTTGTATAAACGAATATATGCCATTAGTGGCATATACCCAGTATATAACTGGAAAACAGTGGCACAATACTACCTGTTTTGGGCGGCATTGTCCCACTCCTATATATCAAGATTATCTGATGGGCTTTTAATTTTATCCAATCCTTTGGTAGTAAAGGGATGACATGGCGGTAATCGACAGTGCAATTTATTACGTACAAGGGCACAAGCAGTACCTTGCGCCAGAGTGTGTATTTACTTCTTAATTTTTTTTGGAAGTTTTCTTAAAGGCCTGTCATTTAAATGGGCAATTTTTGAAAGCTGCTTCATTACCTCTGTTCTTGTCATGTTTGTAGTATCATATCATCTGCACAGGCAAATACTAAGATAAGACTTACGTCAAATTAACAAAAGCCGCAATCACCCCCTATCATTGTCACACTCTCCCCCGCTGTGTGTGCATGTTAATATCCACCTTTGCATAAACGATATGCACTATGGTACCAGACACAAAACAACTTGAACATGCACTGACGGCAGCCTTCGATGATTTTGTTGCTGCCTTCTCGGCTTTTGATGAAAGTAGTATCAATACTACACCCGATCCACAGCGGTGGACACCTGCACAGGTAACCACGCACATCATCATGGCCACGGATGGTGTACCCGATCATGCTACTAAATCCTCCGATCGTGAAATAGATGCGATGCTTCCACGCATACGGCCATGGTGGGAAGATCTGAATCAGAAGTTCAAAGCACCCGAGCAACTGAAACCAGATAATACACCGCGCACAAAACTAAATGTGCTCATGGAGCTGAATCGTGTACGCATCAAAGACCTGCACCTGCTGGCTACACAAGATCAGAGCCTGCTCTGCCTGGACTTTGAGCTGCCAGGCATAGGCTACCTCACACGCTATGAATGGCTGTGGTTTATAGAGATGCATCTGAAGCGGCACACCTATCAACTGCGCAATATGCTGTAAGACAGAAACAGTTCTTGAATATTCTTCTGTCTAGTATTGATGATTGTTAATGCAGTATTTTATTCGTCCGTTTTAGTTTCGTTGTCTACCGTGATGATGATTTTATTTTTTCTCGTGTTGAACAGTCACACTTTGTCCGCAGTCGAAGCCCATGTTACGAAGCCACTTTTACCTGTTAGGGCTTTGACTTTGTCAACATATACTTGCGTTCTATCTGGGTAGGGGACAGACCGAGGAGAAGAATTTGTCAAATATCTATATTGCTTTGCAAGTTTTGCGTAAAAAAACTTGATGGCAAAAAAAGGAAGGAGTTTTAATTATTAAATAAGATAACGAGAAAAATTGCAGTTATCAATGTGGTTAAAATAAGATAGAATCGTGCAAAGCCTGATGGTCGTAAAAAAAACATAATTCCCAAGACTGTGAAAAGAAATGCGATACGGGAAAATAAATATTTAAAATTTGTAATGTATGATTTTGCCGAACCACTTTCAAACCTTAAAGGTTCATTCCATAAAAAGGATTTTTCTACTTTAATGGTATCGTTTTTTGAAATTTTTGAATACGCGTCTTCGCTACCAAAAATTGCAAGGTTAATGGTTGAACCAGTTGTTTTTATGTATGGAGTCAATACAGTGCCACTTCGGCTATAAGAGCTTGTAGTGTATTTTTTTACAACAATTTCTTTTTTTTGACTGGTTGGTAATACGCTATCTAAAAAAAAAGGCAAACAAATAAGCATGCAAATAATGTAAAAAATTATATTGCCTCGTGCTACAGGTTTTTTACCATTTGCCGCAGAATCATTTGATTCAACAGAAGAGTTAATATTTTCATCATTTTCATTCTCGTTGAAATTGACAGGTTGTCTATTTTTTTCCATGGTTTTTTTCTTTGTTTCTGTCGAATTCGGAGATTATTATTTCGGGAAGAATAATTGTTACTTCGTTTCTGTCAATAAACTCAGAAAGCGAATTCAATATTTCTTCTCCCTTAGAAGTTTTAGCAATGT
>Ga0307515_10000339_pt1 | contig 115500 bp, 111 predicted proteins | sample 17_EM_MG_FD_194513 | JGI IMG/M metagenome (GOLD analysis project Ga0307515, IMG submission 194513) | Populus trichocarpa ectomycorrhiza microbial communities from riparian zone in the Pacific Northwest, United States - 17_EM | ecosystem: Host-associated > Plants > Roots > Unclassified...
GAATACATGACTGTGATTCGAGGTGCTCCCAGACATGTCGCCGGCGCTCCCAGGTGCTCCCAGGCTTGTCGTCGATCGCCAGGCGTTGTGTAAACGGCTTCACCATAACTGCAGCCCCTGCGAAGAGTGTAACACACGTGTCGTTCTGATGATGCGTTGACGTCACCACAAAGTAAAGGAGGTACGTATGCAACGCGACCCGTCGCCTGGGTGACGGGTAGCGTGTAATTCTCCGTCAGAGCGTACGAGGTTCCGTCAGAGCCGTCAGAGCCGTCCGGAACACCCGGGTGTTTCAGACGGAAATTCGGGTCGTTGCTGATGTCACTCTGAGCATTGAATAAATGTCGATTAGCACATTATTATCCTCGAGTATCTCACGTTACCTGTTCCTCCCACCAACACCACTCCGCAGTGTGGATGTCGGTATTGAGGCATTTCCAGGGGCGTATCAGTGTCAAAGTAACGCTGAGGGGCAAAAATGAAATGCTCGGCGTAGGATGGCTTCCGCATCAACCATCTCATGGTTGTGATCATGTCTCGACACCAGTATTTGATTAAGCGTTGGTGATTGTCATTCCATCTCATATCCTGGAGAGTGTGTAGTTCCCACTCCCCGAGAGCCGGATCATCATGCATGCTAGCGATGAGCTTCTAGATGCCATCCCGGTTGTTGAAGCTTGGGAAATGTAGAGCCGTGTGTTCTTCCTTCAGCAGGTTGTCATAGTACGTCTTCATGCCCTTCTTCTTGATCCCAGACTGGATATATTTGTACTCTTCACCGGTCGCAAACGGGTACTAGGGATTGTGTTGTAGGTTCGTCTCAAGGCAGCCCTGAGCGTCAGGTTCCCATGGCTCAGCAATGCATTCAATAAGTGGAGCGCCGGCGCAGGGGTATATTTCCATCCATTGCAGAGATGGCGGTGGTTGGGACTAAGAGTCTGCGATGTTTTCAATGTGTTCGAGGTAGGGAAACTCGTCCAACTCTTCAACTGAATCTTTGTTAGTGTTGAATTCACGACGCTTAGTGGGTTCAACACGTAGGGGCGCGCTGCGAATAGTCAGATACTTCTGGCGTGCAACTCGAAGGTGTTCAGGATGTTTTAATTTGATATGTTGACGTCCCCAGCGGCCTGAGGTGGACTTCTTTCGTCATGAAAATTCTGGGCAACGGAACGGGGTACTTCCTGGCATCGTCGACGACACGCGAGGAGTGGAGTATACACTGTAGAACGGGATGAAAGTTGGTGCCGGGCCTGAGCAGCCTTGTGTGTCAGCTCACGATACTTTCAGCTAACTTATTGAGCCTCAACGCCATCAGAAGGAGGTTCTTTACATGCCAGAAGTTGCAAAAACGCTGCATGTGCCATGTCCCATAATACTATGAATATAATAAAACCAATAAAATAAAACCAATACAAAAGCCAGAAATGAAATAAACCTTGAGCGATCCAAAAACCTCGTGACGCGTGTAATAATCAATGCCTGAGATGAAAAGATTAGAACAAAGGAAACGAACAAGACAAGAAACTGACCCTAACCTGAACGCAACAACCATTGCCTCCTCTGACACGTGAGGACTGGATCACTCCTCGCCTACTGAGCCATCCAGGCGCGCCTTGGGGAGAGGGACATCGGGGAGACAGTTGCCACCTGCCGATTCAATTAGTAGCTGCTGATTCCCATCGACATCCGAGGTGTTTCGTGCTGCCTCAGCTTGTCGCAGAGTTGGCACCGCCGGCCGAGGTTTTTGCAGCGTCACAAGCCCCAAATGCTCTAGCCCACTGAGGGGATGAGTCTCCGGAGTTGGTGGTTGTGGGCGAGACTCCAGGGTTTGTGGCCGTGGGGCAGGCGCCAGAGGTTGTGGCCGTGGGGTATGCTCAGGTATCTCCTTGCCTTGCTCAGGTAGCACGATTGGTTGATCGTCTACCATGGTATCTACATCGTCAGCCGATGTATTTACCATCACTCCCTGGCCAATAGTCCGAGGTTCATTGCCATCATCCTCATCCTCCTCCTCATCTTCCTTCGCTTCATCTTCCTCCTCTCCATCTTCCTCCTCTTCATCGTCACCGTCCCTTTCCATATCTACATTGCCATCCAAATCAACGCTATCTGGTGCGTCCACATCATCCTCCATGCGCATATCCGCATCAGAATCATGTTCTCAGTCATATTCGCCATCTGACTTGGTAGAGTCGGTATCATCATCTAAGGCAATTGACACGGTGGGGGATGCTTGCGGCTCTGAATATACCCGCTCTAGTTAGCGCTCCGTGTCCAATTCTGCCTCTGACATTTCCTTCTGCAACTGCCAAGCAACAGCACAAGAGATATCATCTCCCCCAGGGGTTTGTTTAACAATACCTTTCCCTTTACCGTTTCCCTTCCCCTTCCCCTTCCCTTTCCCATTCCCGTCCTCGGTATCCTTCTCTTTCCCCCTCTCATCCTGTGTTCCCTCCCTTTCCCGGTCCCTTCCTCACCAGCCTGCATGTCCTCCTCACCCTCGCCATTGTCATTATCATTGTCATCGCCAGGACCGGTGCGTCCACCGCTCAGCACTCCGGGATCTGCCTAGTTCTCATCATCATCATCATTGTCGAGTATCTCATCCTAATTCGGTGTTTCAACGGCCAGCAAGTAGCCTGGCTTGTACTGCCGGCAGCTTGGCGGCTCAACCTTTGCACTGATATCATCTCTATGGTACGAAGAGAAACACTCGCCGGTGTGTTTAACCATTCCCAAGCTGGTTGTCTGCGGATTGGAGCGATCGACTTGATCCCCAAAGGCACAGGGGTTGTCCCATCTCCAATTGTTCACTTCGTAGTAGGTATTGTCAAACATTTGCCCCATATATGAGCGGAAGGCTGCCCACCACTCCCGAAAAGGTGAACTCCTGCTCCTGCTGTGCGGCCACATCAGCTGGGCTTGTGAAAAGTGGCGAGTCGTGACTGGATCGAGAAAGATTATATCATAACAGAGGTCCCAGGCCCATTCATCCTTGACGCCGCAAACATTGAATATCCGTATGAGTCCACGAATGTGTTCCGAGATGAATCCCTTCATTCGGTCCCGAGTCAACGACAGGCATGGATTTATACCCGATGTCGGCATAGTTGCCCTAGCAGTTGCCTTCCCCATTCCTTTGCGGCTGCCCATTGGTGACATTGCAGCGAATTGAAAATGAATCTACATCTGAGGGGTTAGCATTATGATACAGTTGAACGTAGTGAAAGGAAGCCCCAAGTCAAAGCGCAACGTTGTGTAGGTTATCGGGTGTGTGTTGGAATGCGAGGCGTTGATTTGTGCAAGTCATGTGATGTTGAGATTGTTCAGGATGCTGCCGGTGTGTTCAATATGGGAGGGCAAGATGATAGAGGTGTAGGCGGGAATAAGGGATGAATATACTCGAGTTCCTGCAATTTGATTCAATTTCTGCGTTTTGTTGGTTCATGAACAAAAAATGGCCCAGCCTTCATGTTGCACAATCATGAAGCACCTCAAGACTGAGGATACCTCGAGACGAGATTTAGTACTCGCAGTGAGGACAGTTTGCAATGCCTGGCATTGCTTTGGCATCACATACCACTTTTACCGTTCAGACCTTGTGTATCTCGGAGCAAACTGAGTAGTTCTCAAGTTCTCCCAACTGTGCAACCATTCAACACAGCTACCAACGCCTAGCGGTGGAAAAAGCACATGCAACTGATGTTATAGGAGAGAGAATACATCATTGTTCACTTTGCAATGCTTTTAGCTCTGCCAAGGGGGGATTTCCACCGGGAAGCTGAAGATATACCCAAATGATGATTCGAAGAATTGTGCCAAGAACGAGTGCAACATGATTATAATTGTGCCAAGAAGGTATAAACACCCTTCAAGCGGTGCAAATAGACCTTCAGACGTTGCTGTAACAGTGAATATCAATGCGGAGTTTAATCTGTGTTTAATCTGATGGCACTTGACCCCATAATTGAATGCTGTTAAAGGGATCTCATCCAGGAGTATTGTCACGGTTTAGAGTCTCGCGCGGTCTACACTGTGCCTCCATTTTATGTCGAATCCCTCCATGGTCACTCAAATAGGAGTCTACCTCGCCTGCTGTTGCATATGCATGGAGAGGAAATTATGCCTACAGTCTCAACGTGCCATTCCGAAAGCCCTCACCCTGTCCCTTCTCTGGTCGCACGAAATGTTTGAAGTCTTGCTGATCGTCAGAATCAACAAAAGCGTGGGCTTTCGGGGAATTCTCAACTTCCCCCGGCTAAGAGATGTGTTTTCGTAACAGCTGGCAAGAGGGATTCCTCTCAAGGAGGGAGTTCCATAGCCTCTACAATCCAAGGTCAGAACTACACCCCCTCATCTTCGCTGAACAATTGTTGCGTTGCAAATATCACTCAACGCGTAATTTCCACCTGGTCCGCTACACGGTGACAGTCATTCATTATCCCATCCGCCACGCTGGGTACAAGGAGTCGTAACCCACCAGCACCCAGCGGAACTACACAGACAGACTCAACGTGTCGCGTTGTATGCAGCCCCAAATCCGGCATTGCTAGCACTCCCACTCCTCCCAGCGGTCCTGAAAACCTGCCTACCCACATCCCTTATGCAGAAGCCCGCACGATCATTACAAATCCACTGCCAACACGAGCTACAGAACGAAATTCAGAGATTCAGGCAGTGGCATTGGCAAACTCAGGCGGTGTCCACACCTCGATCAGTGGTCTCCGGCAGTTGCAGCATCGATTGATTTGGTCACTCCGACATGACGCGTCTTGTATTTGCAACGGGCAGGCTCCAGCAGCCTTACATGTGGAACAGACGGCCGTTTATGAGTGCAACCAACTTGGAGACGGTATGTTATGCAACGCGATGTGTTGCAAATGCATTTGCTGAAGCCCCACACTGGCAGATCATAGAGACGTACTGGAACACCGCAATGCAGCAAAACAAGATTTGGTCCATAGCAATTGAGGCACGCACAACGGGGATCTTGAAAGAGGTATGCTGAACCACCGGCCCACTGTAGATATTACACGCTTAAACCGGTATCAGGTTCGCGCACAAGTCGATAAGGTTCAATCCAAATTTATTCAATCCGCATGGGACAATATAGCCCATCTATATGCTCTCCACCGCTTTGAATCCGCTGCAGAGCGTTTGGAATTGGTTGATTCCCATCTGGCAGACAATAAGTATCTGTTTACTCTAGCAGAGCATGTGGAAGGTGGTGTACGCAGTCCAAATCCAACGCAGAGAGTGTTGAAAGCTGCTAACAGATGGCCAGCGTTCACTTTACTTCCTGGCGGAAGCAATCGCCGGGATTATCTACATCAAATTTCACCATCAGGCGAATAACCGCGGTAAGTATGCTGGTGGATTGTATAATTCCATGATTGACGACAAGGACAGTCATGTACCCTTGCCACTGATCATGTTTACCTGCACTGCGTTGCGCTATACTCTCCTGGAGTGGCAAAAGAACAAAGGTGTTCATCCAAAAGCTTCCAAGTCAAAGCTGAAAGAGGACAGACCTGATCGCTCGAACTACTTCAATTACAAGAATGATGGTGGTACGAACGCATCCTGCTATGCTGCAATGGGTCGCAAGTTGCGAACCTCACCCGGCATTGCAGACACCTATACATTCCTGATCAATACCTGGAACACACTACAGGGGAGCTACCAACAGAGGGTGTATAACAACACTCTTGCTACACTCAAGCGTCAGATCCAACTGGCGGAGAGCCCAACGCCTGCCGTGGTGATAAGTGTGGAAGCAGCGCAGGTTGACAATGTTATTTTGCTTGATTATTTGGCCTCCGAAGTGGCACTTGAGGAGCCTAAGATCAGAAGCACTGACCCAAACATCCCCATAGACAACAATTGCACGGATGACGAACTTCATTTCGGGATGCCAGGTGGCAGTAGGGATTGCGAAGATGAAGGTGATGCAAGCCAGGTGTGCGATGCCATCGCCACCGCCAGCCGGCGACAATGGCCCGCGACTGAACTCGAGAGGTTTTACCTGGAATCCACCGATGTCAACAGGTATGAGGGCGAGGCTGGCAACGATGTGGATGCAGATGAGGAGGAAGAACCATCGCCAGCCGATGATTGATAGATGCAGAATGTGTAGGACTGAGGGCATAGTAGGTTTGACCTGGGAACCAGTGATGTCGATGGTTATGAGTGTGAGCATGGCGACGATGCGGATGAGGATGAGGAGCAACAAGCATCGCAAGCCAATGATGGATCAACGCAGAATGTGGAAGACTGAGGGCATAGTAGGATTGACCTGAGAACTAGTGATGTCGATGGGGATGAGTGCGAGCATGGCGACGATGCGGATGCAGATGAGGAGGCATAAGCATCTCCAGCCGATGATGGATCAACCCAGAATGTGAAGGACTGAGGGCATAGTACTAGAGAGTGTGAAGATTGGACTGTAAATTTCAGACCTGTAAAATACGATAATGGCAAAGCGAATGCAACACCAAGCGATGTATCCGAAGCCAAGACTGTATTGCAATATGTGACAAAATCTCAACGCAAAACATATATGGGGCGAGTGCGGCATCCAATATATAGCAATAGTGCTGAGGTATAATGTGGCCATCAGCCGAAGAAAGGCATAAACATTGCCAGGCGTTGTGTAAACGGCTACAGCATAACTGCAGCCCCTGCGAAGAGTGTAACACACGTGTTGTTCTGATGGAGGGTATACCAGGCGCAAAGGGATGGATGTAAGCATACAACGCAAGCCGTCGCCTGGGTGACTGGAAGCATGTAATTCTCCATCACAGGGTATGAGGTTTTGTCAGAGCCATCAGAGCCATCCAGGACACCGGGGTGTTTCCGACGGAAACTAGGGTTGATGCTGATGTTTCTGGGACACAGTTGCAGAAGGGCTACCATAAGTTCTAAGGTGGGTTAGGGATCATCTCCAGAACCTTGATCACATACTTGCCCAAGTGGCGTGATCTGGAAAAACCATTTCCAGAGAGAAATCCCACAGGTGCAGGAACCAAGTAAAAGTGGTCGGGTTGGTCTTTGATGGGGTGGGAAGTCTGCCACAACAGTGAACTGTCGGGATGGTGCGGAGGAGACTTCTGTGTGAAAGACATATTGAGTCCGGGGCATTCTTAGAACTCAGCACATACTATTGACTATCAATCCCCTAGTAGGCATTAAGTGCAGGCTCCCTGTTCTGGATTTTGCAGCAGGATGTTGAAATGCAATGGGAGCCTGAGGAAAAGAATACTATGGGAATATTGCAGGAAGTTCTCTCCAATGCTCCTGTGTTGAAGATGGTAGATATTGATGATGGCTGCAGGCAAATAGTGCTGCATCAGCAAAATGAATTGTGTTCACTGGGAGCCTCTGGGAGTGTCTGAGAGTTGTCGGACCAGTCCCAGGGTGTGTCAAATCCCAGTGTTTACTGGACCGATGCAGTGACATTCAGGTGCACCTGGGAGCACCTGGGAGCAAAGGCAACAAGCCTCGGAGAGCCGATGACAAGCCTGGGAGCACCTGGGAGCACCGGCAACGAGCCTGGGAGAGCCGACGAGAAGCCTGGGACCACCTGATAGCGCCCTCGGCAAACTTGGGAGTGCTGACCACAGGCCTGAGAGCGCCGACCACAAGACTGGGTGCACGTCGAATCACTGTAGAGCAGTCTGGGAAAAACATCATCTTCTTTGGGAACGCTGCTGGTGAGCCTGGAAATCATAGCTACAATTTATCGTTCAACGAGTTTCAAAACTCAGGTATTCAGTTTGTATTCTTATCTATGTATCTATGTATCTATATAGCTACCCATCTACACACGGTATATCTGGACTGGCTGCAGGCGGTGCTTGAGAAGATTTCGAGGTACACCTGAGGATGACGATCAAGTGAACTCAGAGATACACTCTGAGGCCATGATCGAGCGACTTTCGAGATGCACTTGGAGGTGATAATCGACTTTATTTGGAGATACACTTGAGGTCCGCGATCGAGTGAACCTAGATGTACACTCTATGATTGTGATCGAGCGAATATGGAGATGCACTTGCAGGTCATGATCATGCGAACTTGGAGGCTGTAATCGAGCGTGTGTGGTGATTCACTTGGAGGCCGTGATGGGGGGAGTTTGGAGATGCACTCGGAGGGCGTGATCAAGGGAGTTTTGAGATGCACTTGGAGGCTGTGATGGAGCGAGGTCGGACGAGTACTTGGAGGTAATCGATAGACGGGGCGCTGGGTGCTGGGACTCTATTCATCAGTGAGTTAACTTGCAACCGTGGGAATGTGGCAAGGTGACTTTACCTTTGAGCTCTCATGGAGAGCTGGCTGATGGCGGTCGATTGTTTTGGAAGGCACGCCAGAAGTTGAAGCTACATTAAGAGGTCAACTCGTAATGATGAGCATGAAGGGAAGACAAACAATCTTGGGTGGATGCTGTACTCGGTGTATGCTGTACTTGGTGTATGCTGTGCTCGGTGTCAACTCATGATCATGGCTTGGAGAGATACAGAAGGATGACTTAACTTTGTGTTCTGCAATGATGATAGAGTTGTGGACGAGAATGGGAGAGATGGGGGATAATGATGGGAACGATGTGGACGAAATAAGTGGATATGAGAAATCAGGGGTACGACTTGACTGATTGGGTTGGGAAGACCACGTATGAATGATATTACGTGCCTGATCGGGCCTCGTATTTGCCGTGTCGGGGATGGTAAATTGACTCACACACGAAATTCTCTCAAGTCCCAGTTTCTCTTGATGATTTCCCCCATCTCCTCTTTTCTCTCTCTTTCTGGTCCTCAACTCTACCATCACCTTAGAAAACAAAGTTAAGTCATCCCTCTCTATCTCGCCATGCCATGATCAAGAGTTAACACTGAGTACATCATACACCCAAGTACTGCATACACCAAGTACTGCATCTGCTGAGTACTGCATACACCGCGTACTGCATCATCCCAAAATCGACTTTCTCTCGCTCCCAGGCACTCCCTCATCTCTCGGCAGAGCATGTTGTACTCAATTCAATAAATTCTCACAATTAGGAATCAACCAATGAATAGAGTCTCAGCTCCCGTCGCGCCTCGTTCCCGAACTACAGCCTCCAAGTACTTCTCCAATCTCGCTTGAGCGTGGCCTCCAAGTGCATCTCCAAACTCGCTCGATCACAGCCTCCAGGTGTATCTCCCACCTTGCTCCATCATGGCCTCCAAGTGCATCTCCAAACTCGCATGATCACAGCCTCCAGGTGTATCTACAACCTCGCTCAATTACTGCCTCCAAGTTTCCATGATCACCGCCTCCAAGTGAATCTCCAAACTCGCTTGATCACAGCCCTCAAGTGTATCTCCAACCTCGCTTGATTATGGCCTCCAAGTTCGCACCATCACCACCTCCAAATGCGCATAGTCGCTGCCTCGGAGTGCATATATAAGTTCTGTCGATCACGGTGTGGTGAAATGGTGGAGCTAGAAGTCAAAGAGCGCATCGTCTAAACTACGCCAACCTCGCATCGCATGCGAAGGGAATTCCCTCCTGAGGAAAAGCGGATCTCGCTCAAGGAGCTTACGAAGAGGGTGAGAGAATGTGAAGTGATACCCGGCCATGAACCACACAAATAGTGTGGATCTATGAACGCTTGGCAAGAGTGCGTGAGGAACCACACAATTTGTGGGGATCCATGAAAGTTTCGCAAGAGTGAATGAAACCAAGAGCTTGGAAAGATAGAATGTGTATTTCATATAATGTGATGATGTCTATCTACTCCGGGGACTCCCAAATATGTGCTCCCTGTTTCAGAGTCCATCTCTGGTATCCCTGTATCTCCGTATGTATTTATATAATGAGACTTGGAAAATACAAGCCATATTATGATGTAGCGAATCATGTTATAGTAACAAAGATTAATATGATAGACGAAATGCCTTGTGGTTGTGAAATCCTCTGAATCAGTACTGTGAGAATATGGCTGCAAGTCTCCCACTGAGCTTGATCAGAGGTCTCGCCTGCTCCAAAATTTGACTATCCGAATAGTCGAATCTCGTAGCATCCTGAATGCACCTCCATAACTGCAGGTTCTTTCAGGAGCATCTGAGAACCTCTTGCAGAGTCTGAGAGCTCTTTGCAATGCTCCAGGGGGGCCTGGGAGCATCTGGAAGTACTTAGAAGCACTGGTGAGGGCTACTGGAATGTCTGGGAGGTTTGCAGGTGGCTTCCGGACCGATTTACATTTTGCTGATGTGCAAGGTGACGCCCACTTAGACAGATGGGGGCCAATATGACAGGAACAAAGCAAGCATTTGGACCTTCACCTGTGTCATTGTGAAAGTGGACTTTGGACTAAAGCTGAAAATAGATTTCTGATGGGAAGCCCTGAGTGCTGTGGACTAATGTACGACCTCATGAGGGTGTGTCATGCTGAATACAGCGTCGCATTCTTCATATTGATCAACGCTAACACATTTGTGCATTTCCTCACCTAGCCCATTAACAACCAGCCAACAGCACTAGTCACATGCTGGATCACATGCACATGACTTTTCGAATTTGATGTGAAACATCCACCAGGGAGAATAAATAAATCATCCAAATGGGCTCTCATAGTAGCCGTGAGGTGCTGGTGATCCTGAGCCAGAAGAGAGGGATGATCAAGAGCACATGGTCAAAGAAATTGTACAGCGAATACTGTTGGAATGAAAATCAGAAAGAATGTGAAGAGAGAGAACACCGTAATGATTTGGTGAGTTACAACTGTTGGAGTAATCTATCAGGTGATAGATCCTGTTAGGTGAATTCCAGGCGAACATGAAGAGGCCAGAATGGAGAACTCCCAAGGAAATGCAGCAATTTCGGTTTGAATGCAAAAATTGCCTTCTGTCAGGTGAAGTACTGTACTGCAGTTGGCATACCAATTAACTTTGTGCACAGGTGTTGGTGAATATGAATTATTGAAGTAATAAAATGGATGGTGTACACAACCTGAGCTGGTATCAGGGGAGGAAAGGAATGGTAGGAAAGGTAGTTGAGCAGTAGCTGAGCCCAGAAATTTATGTGGTCATCAATGACTTCATGGAAACATGGATGCAGTGCAAGAACCGAGTACCACTTTGGTACTATGAGCTTGTGCAAAGCCCCACTGTTAGTAACCAATGGCAGCGAGTCGGAATGGACATTTGATACATGTGCAAAACAGAAAATGGGTACCGACCACTATGCCTAGTCATAGAATATCTCAGTTGGTGGGCATCGGGTCGACCCCCAAATCTGGGTGCATGGGAGATGGTCGCTGACTTCATCGAGGAGAAAGCAATCATTTTTGTCACAATGCCAGAATGTGTGGTTGTGGACGAAGGAATGGAGATCAAGAATTAGACAGATCTCCTGCTCAAACATGGCAACATCTGGAGGATCACCGGCAACCCATACCAGGCCACCACATATGAAGTAATTGAATGAGGACACAGACCCTTTGCCGATGCAGTATTTACACTCACAGCATCCTTTGACATATGAAAGGAGATTCCGATTCGTTACCAACCTTCAGCGCATCCGGCTGACACGATTACTGCTAAGCATATGGTTGGATAACCACCCTTCAGCCTTATAATTGTTCAAGGTGTGGTACATGCAATTGAAGTTGAAATTATATCTTGATATACAGCCCACCGAATCGAAGGAATTGAACATACACCATCACTGCTACTGACTAGAGTACAGTAGACAACAACAATACCAAGACGATATTGATGGTGTTATACAAAGCCTGACAGGGTGGAGAGATTCCACCAGATGATACAACAACCAAGCTGCCAACGTATGAACTGATGACCTCCAAATTGGCGATTTAGCTCTACTGCAAGAATGTGAGATAGAGCATTCTCATGGTGCCGAACTGGAAGCAAGGTGTTGAGAACCTTACTGCGTTATGCAAATTGCCCAGAGGTTGGGGACTGATTCACTGGCAGAGCTAGATGGAGCAAAACTTCTGGGCTGGGTAGATGGTAGTTGACTGAAGTTATTCTTCACTCCCAATGTATGCATACGCGGTGTGTGAAATGTATGTACTGATAGCGCTGCACAACAGCAGGAGTTGGAGAATTGGGAGGTATTTCAGTAATTCGAGGTGGAGGCAGTACCAGGCTGGAAATATAGAGAAGGAAGATGAATGTTTTCAATCAAGTTGAATGACTGGGAGAATCGATCATGGGTACAGGTGGAGGATATGGCGTGGTACAAGGCGTAAGCGGATGAATGGAATGCTGCACATCAGCTGTGTGCAGACCACCTGTGCAAACAATTATGGGCAAGATGGGTGGAGGAGGGGGGAAGATGGAGGAAGGGAGGTGATCCAGTGCATGGACTGCAACGAGAAGAGTTTGAGCATGTCAAATGCGCACATTTGATTAGATTTGCAAGATGGTAGAGGAAGATATCTTCCTATTGGTAGAGTTCCACCAATGATAAACCAGCAATTCCTGATATTTGCCTTTAACCTTACAGTACCCTCAAGAAATGTGAGCTGATGACTGTTGCACGAGTGGGCAGAATATTCACCACTGAGAATAGGAATGAGAAGAGAATTATGCTCGACTGCCAAGCACGCATGGGGGAAAGTGGAGGGCAAGAAGCGAACAAGTTGTGAAGAGACACATGTAGAGCATACCATGGGAATCAAGAATCACATAGAGACTGGAAAATGAAGGAATTCGCACAACATACCCCACTAGGTATAGAAACAACTCCGTCCACTGACATTTCTAATGAAAAACCACCACCATACTGTATCATTCATCTTCCACTCCACACCACTGACCACGTCTACAACTACCATCTCACCAATTACCAACAACTAATGACTGACATGATGCTAACATCAATCAGTCGCATAGTCCAAGTATTCTGTGACACCATGCACTTCAAAGGATACTTAAACACTACCACCGCCCGTTTGAGCCTGGACTCCACTAATCTGGAAGCCACCTTCACACCAGATATCCACACAGCAGCCAACACCACCACAGCCACTATCACTGTAGATACTACATTTTCCTACTCCTTAGATATCACCACTATCTAATGTTAGCAATGGTTCCGGACCATCGCTTTGGGTCTGGGTCCAGGTCCGAGCCCAACCATTGCCAAATTGGCGGTCCAGGTTGTCAATACACCCGAACCGCCAACTTGGGTATGGTTATATGGAAATCCCCTAACCCATCTGAATTGGGCGGGTTGTCAGTGGGTCGCCCAGTGGGTCCATCTATACATTCATATTATGCTCTTGCTTTTGCAGGTTGATAATAGTATCGTATCGAAATTGCATATTCAACAGCCAATAATTTCGTTTTGCCTGTTTTGCATTTCATGATATCGATTATTTCGGAATCCAAGTTTTTCCTTTTATATGTTGGATTTTTGCCGATGAATGTAGTCAGTAGTGTTGTTCTGAGCTCATGTATCCATGCAATGCCTTGATCACCCAAGATGCAAGTCCAAAAATCGTTGACACTCATTTTCATTATGGGGTAACACGGATGTCATGAACTTTTTCAGTTGAAAAGGGTGCCATCACATAGTGTATGAATCATTGCCACAGAGAGACACTTAGATTAGCCAAGATGCAAGACCAAAAATCATTGATGCCCCATGAATGCTCATTTTCAGGATGGGGCAGGGAGCATGTCGCTATTGCTTTTGCCCCTAACGGTGGCCATTACCTGATTTATGGATGTTTGCAATCAATCGCCAGTTAGAGTACCATGATTCATCACCAAAAATCATTGACACTCCGTTGACAATCATTTTCAGGATTGGGTAGGGTGCGTTTAGCTATTGTTTTTGACACTGAAGGCACCCAATTCCTGATTAATAGACGTTTCCAACCAATTGCCATGTAGGTTACCCAAGATGAAAAGCCAAAAATCCTCGACGCTCTATTGATGCTCAATATCAGAATGGGGCGGTGACCATGACGCTGTCTGTTTGACCTATAAAGGCTGCCAATACGTCAGTTATGCATAAAAGCGAGGAAATCCCTATTCGACTTCAGTGCTTACAAACCGAATAATTGATGACGCACTGTTGACTCTCATCTTAATGTATCGTCCAGTCAAAGTCTGCAGGCATTCATAATTGGATTCATAATTATTTGAATTTCTTGGTTGCCTTTCTGCCTGATCGAGACTCAGCCATTTGGCAAAGCTGAGCACAGTAAAATCGTTGCATTGGTTGCTCTCATTCTGTTGGAATTTATACATCTTGCCACATAATTAATTTTGCCCGCTATATTTTCGTTTGTTAATCAATACTCACATGCAACAGCTCAATATTTTTGTATAATAATTCTTTAGATGACATTCTCGGTCAAACAACATTAAGAACCTGTTGACAATACATCGACACATTCTGTCTTACTTTGTCTTGATCACCTTATTCCTCCTCATTGCCATTGTATTGACAGTCATCAACACATTTTCAGCAATGTTCTTTAACCTCCTTGTTGACTGAATCAATCAGGGAATACTTTGTGTGGCACTCACATTCTGCTGCACTGGCGTTTCTGGATTGTCCACGCCATTGTGTTGCTCCATGATTGATTCATTGTCTGCCTCCCAGTCATCTTCACTGTCATTGGGATCATCGAAGTTGCCATTCCAGTCAAGCCAATTCATGGTGTCCTAAATGCCTTCAGGCGCACTATCCTCATCACTTTCCGCTGGATGGCAATTGATAGTTTTCATTCTGCGGGCATTCAATAATCGAGTTCGTCCTCCAGGGAGGTCCTTTGCAGACAATGCTGGTGGCACAGGAGATCTTTGGGACAATTTGAATGCAGCCCCAGCACCATGTCGAAAGTTTCACCAGGATGCTTTGACCAGCTCTTCAGTATCAGAAGTGTATTCTCCGGATGTCATTTGCTTATTTTGAGCGCGAGATTCCTTCTGTGTAGCATGTAGGTTTTGGCTGCCTGGCCACATACCCAAGAAGTCGTAGACCTTGGGCATTGTGTGCAATGTTCTTTGCTCCGCCGATCGCCACATTTCCAAGTCGTTTTCAGCATTCATCGTGTGCAATGTGGGGTCATCGCCTGCTAATATCCAGTTATGGGCTGGAGCAAACTGCCTTACAATGACTTTTTCGCAAAGGGTCTCGCCTGTGGTTTCTGACTTCCTCCAGCCGACTTTATCTCTCTCACGGAAATACTGGCCTTCACTCCGAAACCACGTGGTATGATAGAGATTATGTTGCATGCCACACTGGAGAGAACAGCTGACTTTGAGTGCATTTCCTCTTGCTGACGCCACCAGTCAGTGATATCCAGTATCATCAATGTACTGCTGATCTCCATACGATCGGAGTGGTAATCATTTAGATTCGGATTCACTCACCCTCAGTTCTGCTGTAAATCAGGCATTGATATGAAATAGAGTCTTGCAGCTGTATATAAGCGTGCTGTGCAAGTGCTTCGTCCGGGCGTTGTTTCGGCCACAATTTCAGGCAGTAAATATCCATCATCATTGCTGGACAGATTAGATGGATCATAAGAAGATGCACCAGATCTAGAAGCCATTGCAGAGGCGAAGAGATTGTACCTCGGGACGGTTTCAGATGTTACGACAGGCAAACCTCTACGTTTGGCTAAGTATTCATTGTCAACATACTGCAGAAACGCCGCTGTGTATTGAGTAGTATATAAAGTCTTGCTCGCAGGATTACTATCCATTCTCTGTTCCCATTTCCTCAATGATCCCAAATTCCAGAAAGGATCAAGGCTGTGTGGAGAAATGAGATGCATACCCATCGTTGGAGTGAATTCAGCATGATGCTTGGACAACTTCTGGCAAACAAGCTTCACGGCACAGTATAAGTTTTTCTCGTATTGATTTTTTTCTTTGCTCAAGCTCTCATAACACCATCCGTATGATCGACCTTCACATTGTACAAGGTGATCACATGATGTTGAGTAATGGTATGCCGTTTCGACATCCACAGGGTCCAGTACAGCCATGGCCTCATAACTTCCATGACGTACTTCGGAATGGTCCATTCATCCTGTGTTGTGAAGAGTGGCCGGTAATCGCTGTATGTGGATTCTTGAGCCACTTGCAGGTGAATTCACCTAATTGGAAGGGTTGCTCATGCAACTCCAGTGTCACATTCCACCATGTCTTTACATCAATAATAGGTAGTACTGCAGTTGGCAATTTGATTTTTTGACAGTCAATGAACTCGTTTCGACAACCGGGTGTCAAAGTAATCATCACAGCAAGCATTCCCTGCTATAGAAAGGTCAGTTTCAGAATTTTCAAAATTTCTGGCAATACGTAGTTTCTCAATTATCTTTGCTAAACCTGGTCTCATGGCAGACACCTGGTTGATTGTAGCATTGCCCACTTTATGAAGTCTTTAACTGTTCCGGATGTCTATGCTTGCGTTCTCTCCAAATTCCTGATTGCGCTCATGGGCTTCCCAACACTTGGTGCGACGTTTTACACCTAGGTTCCTCATGAACTCACCTCGAGCAAACTAAATAATATGCACCATGGATTATATCCAGTTTCTCACTGCTGGCCACTTGATCCTGGAGGACTCGAGGGTTGATTGAAATTTGTGAGTGGTTAAGGAATTTGAGGAAGCGTTACCAGTCATAATTTCAAGTAAACCGCCATCGGTACGCTCAAAATGATCAAGAAAATCTTCCAAATGTGGGGCTAGCCCTTCTCCAGGATGTTGACCCTTGACCTATTATCCTTGATTAGCTATCGAAATGGGAAAAGAATAGGCTATCAACCTCATCGAATCCAAGTTGCCCTTGTCACGACACGCAACTTTGATTCATATAGTAGCCAATGACTAATGTTATGGCAATTATGTTCATCGATGTCCTCCCGTCTAAAGTGAAACTAAGTTTATTTCTTGATGGTAATTGCTTTATAATTGCATCCACTGTCAGTGTGTACTCCCTCCAGCAAATGTTGCTCAGCATGCTGGCGGACTGCAGCACCAATTCGCATCGGAATGCAGTGTACGACCATCATTGCTGCAGGTTTGAAATAGTGTTGCGTGGAATATGAGCCGAAACAAATCCTCACATGAGGTTGTGATTCCAGGTGTCGTGGTGAAAATCAGCTCTTTGACAGTCCTTCGCTGCTAGTTTGGAGCATTCTATCTGTCACTTCAGTTAATATAAATAAGATCTGGATGTCAAATATGAATTTCCATTGCGAACAAACATTTGAAATTCCATGAATTCCTTGCCTGGTCAGTCTGGACAAAGCTGTTTCACCGACTGTTGAACTAGTCAATTTGGTCACTTCTGACTTTGTTAATTCATTTAACTTTACAATGTGCGCTTTTGCCAGCATGTGTTTCCCCATTGAGCTGTTCCCATGTTTTGATGGATGGCGAAGAATTTGATGACTAACGATACCTATGATGCCTGTGCTGCTGGTCACCTCAATTCTGCAATGCAAATACAATCACCACAAAGGCGCGTGTCTAGAATCATTCCAACAAATAGGACACTTCGAGCACGCATTCCTAGAAGCCCTCAAAGCATGAAATATGATTCGTGCAGTAAGGTCGTTCAAATCATGAATAATGACATGTGCATTTGTGAATGATATCATGACTTCTCGCAACGAGGTATTAAAAGATTTTGAATGTGACATCGCGGTAGGAATTTGTGTGCTGGGTAATTTGACTTGAGAGACTGTCAAATGTAGTGTTATAGTACAGTAGAAAGCTGGTTCTTAAATATTGACTCTTGGGCAACAAGCGAGAGAAGAGTCAGACCTATGACACAGTGCATGCATATTTGTGAAGTCGAATACCAGGACATATAGAGAAGACTGACCATTAAGAACTCTATTCAGGCACAACGCAGTGCAGTTTGTTGCTGTGTAGCATATTCAGCCCCCACAAAGTCTGTTGACGCTCTGTTGGCACTCATTTTCAGGAGGTGGTTGCAATATCGTCACCAGCATTTCTGCGCATACAGGCAGCGGAGAGTTTGATTATGGTTTAAGGCCGTTGCATAGCCCTGTGTTTCTCCACGATGGAAGATGAAAAATTGTTGATGCTCCATTGATGCTCATTTTTAGGAGGTAGTAGCAATATTGTTACATCCAATCTTACCTATAGAGCCGGCTGATACTTTGGTTATGGATTCACATTGTTGCATAGCCATTTGATTATCCACGATGCAAGACCAATAATTGTCGGCACTTCATTGACACTCATGTTTAGGACGTACTAGCGATATTGTTGGTAGCATTTTTGCCCATAAAGACGGCCAATACTGTAATCATGGGTAAATGCCATTACACAGCCCAGTGATTGTTCAAGATGCAAGACCAAAATTCATTGACGCTCAGTTGAGGCTCATTTCTATGATGGGGCAACAAGCCTGTGGCTTTCCATTTTACCTATAAAGACGGCGAATACTTGCTCTGTGGAACGATGTGACTATGCACCCATTTGATTACCAAATGTGTAAGACTAGAAATTGTTGACGCTTCTTTGAAACTCACCTTACAGAGATACTAGCAGTTATTGGATGCTTAACAATTGTACGTACAATACATATAGCCATTAATCACAGCCAATCTATTGTTTCAATGTATAATGATTTCAATCTAAATCCTTTGGGTCCTCTTTGTTTCTGAGCCACCAGTCTACACGTTATGTGAGCGATGAGTGATGTGGACCCATCGGGTTTCCGCGCTTCTGGCTGGCAATTCATGGCATATAGATCTATCCACTAGTTTTTGATAGATTTAGCCCGACTTCTTCACCTTTCCTAATGCAGCTCCTTCTCCCCAATTCCCCTGACGTACCATAAACAATTTTCAAAATCTGGACCATGTGCAGCAGGTCTGAGAAGAGAGTGATGCAGTTGTATGCATGGATTAATGCAGCATGACGGTTGTCATTTGTCTGGGTTCAGGGTGCGCATTGTCTGCTACTTCTATGACTCGTATGATATCACTGACATACAGTGTGTTAGTAAATATCTTCTCTAATTTAGGTTTTGCCTTCTCACTTAACCATAACAGGCATGATGACATCAAGGTTGTTGGTCGTCTCTCAACTTGACTTGGAGTCTAGAACTTTTCCATGGCCCATATGACAATTGCACACACACTGACGAATTATCATGTCTCACAAATTGGTCACTGAAATCAAAAAAAATCTAACACGTAGCAAAATAGGTAGATGATCTGCTTTTCAAATAGCGACGTCGTCAAAACTAACTTGTTGGATACCAATTCCTCCAGCGATGCAGCAGGTATCACTATTTCTTCGTCCGAATCCGATTTCTGTATGGTTATTAGTTAGGGAGGCACTATGCGTGAGTAAAAGATTATGGGTTCAACATCATTCAATGTCTTAATCAGAGGTGAATCAGGCCCTGCATTGAGGCGGAGAGAGGATATCCGTTTGTATGACAGTGGTTTCTCAGAACCCAGCCTCATTGGACTAATTGCTGGTAGAGAGGTCCATTGTGGCATTCACGATTCTCGGGGGATGACAACAAGGGTCTAACACAGCTGTCCAAATGTTGTCGGTGATGGTGTGGCTGCAGTCAGGTCTGTTTGGGGCTTGACAACCGCCGGAACCTTCGGTTCGGCTGTCCCTTACTTCATATCTCACTCATGGAAGTAGCCAGCCGCATCCCCCCATCCTGGTTACGGAGGTTCATCATGCCTCATCTGCTTCTGCCATAAAATCTCCATGCGGGGCTGGATTGTTTTGGAGATTGTGCCCTTTACCCAGCCGGGTTCAACATCTTCGCTCAGCTTGCACAGCTCTGTATCTTTGTCATCTTCCTTGTCATCCCCATCCCCCTCATTGTCAGAACTTGTATGATCGCTCAGACTGTCTCCAATAGCATTCAGCATCACCTGAAATGTTTTTTCTGGCTTTTTGGATGTTGATCACGCTGTTTCAGCATTTCTCATATCTTCCTGCTATTGTCGAATCACTGTCTCTGCGTCCTGAACTTGCTATCTTGCTACAGTGGTCTCTCTATCCACATATTCCCCGATCCATTTCTCTTTCTGTTCGTTGCATAGAAAGTGCGTTTCTCGTATTTTCTCTGTAGAAAGCTTCGTTTTAGATTGTATGCTGGGCAGTGCTCCCAAGTATCGGACCCTTTCTGCCTCTAAGCGGCTCTTGCCATCATTCACTTGATGACATCATCCTGTGGAATGCTACGTCAGTTTGCCATGTTTCCCCACCGGAAGTGGTGAAAGGTTCTCTTCTGGAGCATTGACCACAGTATCTTGAATTGACTTTGTCGTTGGGTGAGATGATGGATGTTACAAGATGTGGACCACATAGAGGCCCGCTGCATTCGTTCTGTCAAAGTTGGTATGTTTGTTCAACTTGAATAAAGCAAAATCTGCGTTTTGACAGTCACTTGGAAGGGAATAGTAATGCTCACCAGATGACATGACTTGATGGTTTAAGTGAGTGTCATATATGATCCAGGAGATGACTTGTTACAAACATCACCAGACATCCTTTCCGTTGAAGAATCTCCTCTTGATATCTATCCAATATGTGATTTCAGCTGTCTTTTACCACTATGTATCGCGGTACACAAACCAACAACATCGGACCGACTTACCGCACATCGCAGGACTGTTGGAATCCCCTGCAATCTGCAGCTTCACGCAGTTGGCATCATCCTGGGTAGAACATGCAAGATGGCAGTCACTCATTGCGTTTTGACTTGAAGCTAGCTCTATATTCCTCAAGACTTCCCACTTCTTTTCATTATCATTTTTCTCACCTTTTCCACAACAGCAAGTCATGGATCCACAAACACCTCAGCCTGGTGCGAGTGGATCTGAATCGAGCCGAACGACAGGCACGACATCAATTGCGCCGCCTGCTGAGTCACAGCAGCAACGCAGACACCATTTAGTCCACTGAGTCTGTTCCAATGCAGCAACCGCAAATATGACCCTGGATGCACATTTGAAAATTGTACATCGAACCAGAGGCAGCCGAAATATGATGCAGCATGCGATCGGATGCGGGGAACTCCAGATGGAGGTAGGTGGCTCTCACCCAACGATTGAATGTACAGCTGGTATACGCAGAGAGCGACATGACCAATTTATCGCTACCACTAATGGGAAATCTCCATGGTCAACCAAGCCAAATGTCTGTACAGTCCGCAAAATCAAATATCATGAGGGTGTCAGCACTGGGATCTTCACGCACAAATTTCGTGATAAATGTCCCTGAGCGTGGGCAAAACAGGCTGTAAAGACCTTAGAGGAGGCTGCAGAGTCATATATGGTTGAGGTAATAGCTGATGCTCACTTCTAGAAGCATCAACTAATTTCTTGTAGGTTTTCAACATGTCAGCTACCATGCCTAGGCAAGGAGGTTGGGTACAACTAGAACAGTCCCACATGCACCTTGCCTTGAATGTGGCCAAAATGGCCAAAGGAGGGTTTTCACGCACCACAATGAAGGAAACGCAATATTTGATCAGGAAACCTCGCGCCAATGTCTGAGAAGAGAACAAGCGAGGAGTTGAGTTTCCTGGGCATAAAAAAGTGAAGGGTGCTAAGGAAAGTCACCAGGCAATGGTTCATGAAAATCACACAGACTGCTGCCTTCCTTGCCAGAACAGTACAGTATAGAATCCGCAGACACGCCTGAGGCCCAAAGGAATTGGTGTACCTCTACCTGAACGGGCACCACCTCGGCCTGGAACGCCACCCGCGCCACCTGGTGAGAATGACAGAGCTCAAAATTCTGAAACCAATGGTGTGCCACCCAGATATGTGTATATACATACTCCTCTTCCGAACGCTCAATTGTTCAATCTTGATGCATATGCCAAGGATTTCCAGCACGATAAAGGTTTTATTCCAGATTTGCTCACTGATGAAGGATCATCCACTGGGTAGTACACTATCTGCTGCAGGGTAATGCAGCTGACATCCATTGTGCAGATGACGGCAGTCGATTGAGAGAAGGTGCCAGTGGAGACGAGCATTGATAGAAAGGAACGGGATTTTTGAGTATTATTAGTATCTATCATTAGCACACACTTTAAAGTACATTTTAAAGGATATATTTATGTGAATTATTAAAGTACAATGCAGTGATAATGGAGAAAGTACAAGAAGACAATAGAACGGCTGCCAAAACACCCTTACTGGTATTATATGCAAATTGAATTCTTGGATATTGGGGATATGCCCATGGCAAAATGAGAGTCAATGGAGTATCAAAGAATTTTGGTCCTGTAAGTCAGGTCATTAACATGTGGCTCAGTTGTTGTTATGCATAATAATAGTATTGGCTGCCTTTATAAGCAAAAAGAATGCTATACGCTCCTTGCCCCATCTTGACAATGAGCATCAACAGAGCGTGAACGGAGCGTTAACGCTTTTGGTCTCGCATCTTGGGTAATTCAAATGATGCTTGGTCGCAGACATCCATAAACCAGCAGTTGGCAGCCTGGATGCGCAAATGAGGAAGAGATGTTCCCGCGACAGCCTCCCAGATAATCAAAACGTAATTCATTTTCAAAGCTTCACGTCATTGTTTCAGTTTGTTATAACATATGAAACTCTTCAAAACTTCGTATACCGACTGTAACGGCCACATTATGTTTGGATTGACCGTGATGCAATGTCAAAAATTGTTGACACTCCATTGATGCTCATTTTCAAGATTCAGTAGGGAGCGTGTCACTTTCTCTTTCGCATATCAAGGTGGTCATTACAGTGATTATGTATATCATCGCCCAGATCAATCTTCACCCACCTGACTTGCAAGACCAAAAATCATTGACCCTCTGTTGACGCTCATTTTTAGGAGATAGTAGTGATGTTGAAGCTAGCGTTTTTGCCGATTACGACAGCCAATACTTTCAGTATGCATTAAAACAACCAAGTTTGTGATCAATTACCAGACTGATATGACCAAAACTCGTTGACACTCCTCTGATGCTCATTTTCAGGATGGGGCAGGGAGCGTGTCTCTCTTATTTTTGATTTTAAAGGAGGCCAATAGATCAAAAAAGGACAATGATGTACTAAAGTCAATATTGTGCGATTTTCAGTAGGATATCTGAATGCAACCTTAAATAGTGAAACCCGGAAACCAGAACCACAGATTGGAATCAACGTGTCTAGCCAAACCGAGCAAAACCCGTGGGTTACAAGGTACGAGTCATGGTTTGACCGACGAAGGAGCTGTGGGTCGGGTTTTCGGACTGGTCCAGAACCGAACTGAACGGTAAATGCCGTCCGAACCCGGACCACTGCCGGGTTACCGGGTTACCCCGACCTGTTGTAACACTACCACTATCGCTACTAATTCCACTCCATTTTCTCTGTCATTCCCAGTACTATCACGACAAAGCTGGGATAGGTTATCTAATAGACCTGTTCGATCGCTACAAGCAGCCATGATCATTGTATCTTCGTAGTGCCAACTACCAAGAATAGCGCATATCAAGTTTGAGATTCATGAACTCCCGGGCCACATTACTGATGCTGCTAACCGACAGGTCACATGGATGTTGAACTTTGTGGAGTGTTGCCTTGACTTCAAGAAGTGGAAATGGAGCCTGTACAATGACCTACTTTAGGCTCCAGTTGGCTCAAGCAGAGTTATAGAGATGGTCAAGCAGTAACACTCCGCTGAACAATTACAGACACAGTCAATAAAGAAGCTGAGAGACATCTGGCATCCCTCACCCGAACTACATGAAATCCTGGGCATTTCGGGCAGCACTGAGAAGTGGCTACAATCAGCAGTGATCGCCGCTGAAACTTCTTGTGATCTGGAGATTGCAAGGACATGCCCCTTTTGTACATATGTCAACCGCCTCACCAAGCTCCACTGAATGTCGAGACCCAACAGTGGTATTATTCAAAAGTCTTCCCACAAGCGGGAATGTTATCATGCAATGGCCGCCTACAGCTGGACGATGGAATGCACTAAGAATGAATGGGTCTGACATGGTACAGGAGGTTAGTAATGCCCCATGGATAGTATGCTGGCAGGGCTGACCGCAAAAGTGCCAACCAACTTTGTACTATCTCACCATTGGTATTACTTTACGACCACGGGATACCCGAACCTCCTCTATTGCCCAATTACCGCACTATGCTTTCACCATCAACCCCACCACCCAAGGGAAACAAACATGAAAATGACATAAGTAGCTCTGCAGAGTATCGGATGGATCTGGCCAGGGATGGATCTGAGGATGCAACCAGCACTCCCACTGAGAATGAGGCAGGTACTATCTCGCCAACCCCCACCAAGAATGAGACCGGTAACATCCAGCAAGCTCCCAAGAAGGATAAGGCTAGCACAATTGCACCAACCCCTACTCAAAATGAGGCAGTTACAAATCCGGCAGATTCCACAACGAGAGAGGCTGGTACGACCCCAGTGATACCTACCAATTGTAAACGGAAGAGTAGTTCAGGGCCCAACCCACCTGTCACTCCCATCCGCTAGAGTTGCAGTTCCGATGATGCCAATAATGATGCAGAAAACTCAAGCTGCTTCCTAGAATTACTCGGGATTAACCCAGAATGCAATAGAATGTGGTGAGTCAAGATGAAGATGTCGGCAAACCACAAGATAATAATGGTGAACATAGCTATACCCATCTTCCACCAAGCAGTGAACGAGAAACATGAGTGGTTGATAGGAGCCCGTGCACACATCACAGTGGCTGTATACATCATCCAGAAGGTAATACTTTAATGTCATACCCAGCTTGGGAACAGCTTGTACTTTGCAACAGGCCAAGAGAGAAGAAAGGCAGATACAGATGGTGGCCGGAGATAGTGGGTGCTCAAGAAGTGAGGGTTGTTATATGTTTCGTCTAGATTCAGGTAGTGTCTGTGGGTTCATGACTTTCCTTGCAGGTAATGTCTTCCCATTGGGTATTGGATTATACAGGATACAAGATGAGAGGTGTGCTTGGCAGCAATGGCCAGGGAGGAGTTGTGGTGGGAAAATTTGTTTCTCACCATCACTGACACTCCATTTCACAGGGTGAAGCTGGCAGGGGGCATGCGGAATTGCAGGGATAATGGTGATGGACTGAGCGACGAGAGAGGTGTACGGAGACCGAGGGAACATGCGGATGGCATGAGTGACAGTATGACCATATCTGGTAGACTGCGGGGTAGACTGACATTATCTTATCATACAACACACTATACAAGTATTCATTCACTGCACTTGGTCTCCCTTGCACTTTTCCAGATTTCATAGATCAATGCAATGTGTGTGGTTCTTAACATCTGGGTACCAAATTGTATCTTCACACCCACTTGGTATGCTTCTGAAGCCAGATATGATTGTTCACACGAATTAGTTTGGGATGTTATGAGTGGTCTGCTTGTGCAACCACAATCGGCCCTCTGCTGTTTTGCTGCACAAGGAAGTTGCTCGACCAGGGCACCATGGCGGGGGAGTGGCTTCCACACCGGCACCTCAGCTGCCTCAGCCACAGCACATTTCAACATCACAGCTGATACAGAGTGCCTGACTATAGGGGACTACCTGTTGCTCAGGGATCACTCAACAGCGGTCAGAAATCAATGGGTACTGCTCTGGACAGTCTGCAGGAAGGGAAGGAATGGAAGGCAGTAAAGAACAATGAAATTGAGATGGTGTCCAGGAAATGAGCAACAAGGATGACAGGCAAGAAGAGGTCGAAGGTGATAGTGGTATGCAAGATGAGGAGGAAAGTGCAATGGAGTCGGAGGGAGATGGGTAGTCATATAAGGAAGCGAGAGGATGAAGGTCAGCTGTTGTGTGCACACAGACAGGATATGCCTTCATTGATAAGAGATGGAAGAGGATGGACAAGGTGACCAGGTGTGATGATATGTGGGCTCAAATTGAGTAAGAGGATCCTGTGGTGTAAACAAGTGATAGTAACCATGCATAGCAAACCATACGGAAAGTGATATCAATTATGAAACAGCCAGCTGAGGTCGACCTACTTGAAAACACAACTCCTGAGAGCCCCATGGTTTCCAACAATCCATGAAAGAATGCAACAATGCTTGATACTGGAGACTGTGAAGTCCTTGTGAGCAGCAAACCTGATGACAGTACCCAAGCCGGTCAGGAGAGAGAAACGGGCTAATTGACCTTTTGACTACTCGAAATGGTTAAAAAGATCTCAATTCAAAATTACTAACAAGCTGCCGACAGAACACGAGTCACACCAATGCGAATTGGAGTTGCTCACGTTTCTGCCTCATCCTGCCTGCAATGTCACTTCTGGTACATCCAATACTGATATAGAATGGCCTCTCCCACTAGTCTTGGAATGATACTTGTGCAACGCATTCTCAAGTATATTGGTGGTAAATATGAGATCTGCATGATCAGTGAAGAGATCGTCAGCCAGTTGAACATTGGGTCGAATTGTATAGACTGCAAGAACATCCTGGGTGATGACAATTGCACTGGTTCGATCAGGTGGAAGTGTTTGTGTGAGTCTACATCCATCATGTCGTAGGTCCCAGGTCGATAATTGTTTTAAATCTCAGCTTCTAACAGGTAATCCTTGTCCACACCAGGGAAACATGCATTTAAAAGTGAGAGAGCAACATGGATCATAGCAGTTGTAAGATCCCTATAGCCAGTGTCAATGGTTCAGAGGAGGCATTGCTCATTCCTATATGTCTCAGTAACAAGCAGGTGTGATTTGCAAGCAGCAGCTTGTGAAACTTGGATGCCTACACAACGTAAGTGAACTTAGAAGCATATGGCCTAGCACATTGCAGGAAAATAGTTCAAGTATTCAGTTAGGGAAGAGTGGAATGAGAAGGGACCACATAGTGCAAACAAAAAAGAGAAGATGTTGTTTGATTGGAGGACAGTATGTGAAGGGACATTGGAAGGCTTAAGCAACAGGAAAAATTAGGTATCATTTAAGAAAGAAGGAAAACAGTCAGTCACCAATGTGGGACTATCAAATGCGGTGAGAAAGTTAATCGGACAAGGTCAGAGTTGGGAGGATGTGTGGGAAGAGAAGGAAGGACAGTTAGTTGAAGAGTTGGATAGGAGGATGGTAGCAGAAGAGTGGTTGATGAGAGAGGAGGCTCTGAAAAAGGAAAGGAGGGTGACCTGGAGAGAATCCAGGACTTTTGCATGGGATTTTAATAATAGCATTACTTTGGAAAATAGTCATATACAATCCATTTTGTTGTACTTTGACTTGGCTGAGTGTTACATAGGCGAAAGGACTAAAGCAGCTTTGTTGCGCACCCATTCCAAATTCGTTGCATAGGGACTTGAGCAGCTTCCCATATTTGATCGAAGTACACCAGATGCTGGACTTGTCTGGAGAGGATGAGCTATTGAGTATGCTGTATCAATACTAGACCGATGGGTTAGGTGGTTTCTCCCGAAGTATTTCTACTGATAGAGAGATGGAAGGTTGACCTCTGAAAGTGAACAAGAGTTGGCGATAGGTAGCATTTTATCCACAAATGGGCAGGAAGGACTCCTGGGTGTGCTATTGAAACAAGAGTCTACTGTCACATGGACCTAGGAGGAGCTTGAGAGAATCGGTAAAGAGGGCTGGACACCCCATCATATCAGGCCGGAGTCCGGATACATTGCTGGTATGAGTAGTGTATTCCATAGAACCCAAGTCAGTCTGTGCCGAGGACTATCAGATGATAGACGATATCGTCAGCAAAGAGGTCAGCAAACCCACTTTGGGCCCCTCCCAGAGTGCTCACTTTGAAGTTCTGAACAAGCATTTGAAAGACCGCTTTATCACTGCCACCATGAGCATGAATTGGAACAAGCTGGAAGACCCCAGGATACCACCTAATGTCGAAGGGTTTTCCTAAACCATCACTGGAATGTCAATGGCTCACTGATTATTTTCCACTGTGGGTACAACATGTTGAGCTGATTGGAAGTACGGATATCACTATGCCTGGGACTATGATGTAACTTGCCTCGTTTGGAGTTGGAGCCATTAGTCATTGATCGACCATATGTCTATGCGACATGTCTCGTTACACGATACAATAGATTCACTTTCGCATACGCCCGCACACATTGGACTACGCGAGCACATGCCACATTGCAACACGTTATGAGTCCTTGCGTTCAAAAGAGAACCGACCATCGATTCTTCCACTTTCGTTCGTCGAGTCGAGGTGAACATTCTCACAGAGAAGCTTCTCCTCAAGCTAAGCGATCGCCCTGCATTCCGCCGTGTTTCTGATAGTGGCTGCTGGACGTATCCCATAGAGTTCGAGAGAGTATCATAACTGACGATTTTGATACAAGATCAGGATCGTGCGAGATGAGTTCGACGACAATTACAATCACCAAGTTCAATGGCACGCACTATGCACAATTGCCAACCAAGATGGCCCTACTTCTCGAACAGAAGCAAGTGCATGGTATCATCAAAGGATACGATGACAAGCCAGAATAGCCAGCAGCAAACGTGACGGCTACAGAGATGGCCGCTATCAAAGACTGGATGAATTGCCATGGTGTTGCCAGATCGACTATCCTGCTTGGGATGGAACTGAGGATACAAGCGGAATATTCGGTCGTCGACCATGCGAAGACGCTTTGGGAAAAGCTAGCATCAGCCTTGAAGTCAAAGCTGAAGCTCAACATCTTCGAGATAGGGAAGACCTTTGGAGCATCAAGCTACAGGAATTCGGAGATGTCGACAACTATGTATCGCGGATTGATCGGAAAGTCAACGATTGACATCTCTGTACCAGGCCATCAACCTCCGGCACTGATGCTGCCAACACCCACACTGATGTCTCTGCAAAGACAATCGCCAAGATGAGTGAGCAAGAGCGCATCTTCTACCTCCTTTGCGGGATCCCAAGGGATGACGAGTGGAAAGGCTTCCTGGAGCTCATGATCAACAAAAATGCCACAATGACCGCCACCCCTGATGAGATCGTCACCAAGCTTGTTGAAAAGGAAGCTGCAATCAAAAGAGAGAATGGGCTCGCTCCAGAAGCTCTGCTCTTTGCAAAGAAGGGTGGCTAAGGTGGTGCTAATGGTGGTAAAGCCGGTAAAGGCGGCAAAAGTCCAAAGTGGGATAAGAGAGATAATAAGGGTGATAGGAAAGAGAAGGATCTGCAGAAGTGGTTTCATTGCCAGCGGCGATGGCATATCACCGAGAACTGCTTGAGCAAGCAACGCAGCAATTCCCCAATTGCTGCTGACACTGCAACAAAAGCATCAAATGAGACCACTTTGACACTCACCACATAGATTGAGAACTATTGGATGGTGGCCAGCTCAAATGCTTCATACAGTGATTGGTTCATTGATTGCGGATGCACGAGTCACATCTCCGGCCATTGATCATTGTTCATCACCTACACTGAATATGCTACCATTTCAAAGCAGGAGAAGGGATACAATGGGGTCACATCATTTTCATCCGGATATGAGAGTGTTAGGTTGATTTGCCAGCTGCCAGATGGAGAGACGGAAACGATACTACTTCAAGAAGTGGTGCATTTGCCGGGATCGTTCAATGTCATCTCACAGTCTCGGGTCATGGACAAGGACGTCAAAGTTGAACTGGTCAATCACTACGGCCTCAACCTCTACAATCGCCATTGCAAGTGGATTGCCACTGCTCCTCAGGTCGATGGGCAATTCATTCTGAATCAAGCTCCAGAATCGACCGAATACACCAATTTCGACGACAGCTTCCTGCTGGCATTTATGATGACTGGGCATGCATCCCGGAACGATGCAGAGAAGCGGATGGTACAGCACTGCCGCTGGGCACAAGTCGGTCTCAAGGCTTGGGAGATCTTGCCAACGATCACCGATGCTCCGAGATTGACCGGCAAGTGCGATAGCGAGAGTTGCATCAAATGCAAATTGACGAGACAATCCTTCACTCCCAACATGACTTCCCGTGCCACTGAGCCTCTGCAGCTCCTGTACTAGAACATATGCGGTCCCCTGGCAACAGCCATTGGAGGAGGTCGATAGATGCTGCTTGTCATTGACGACGCCATGCGGCATGCGGATGCGTACATATCGAAGTACAAGTAGGAAGCCCGGGAGAAATTGAAAGAATGGAAGGCTCTTAGAGAGAAGGTGTCGGGCGAGCAAGTGAACCGATTTCGTACAGATGGAGGCGGTGAGTATACCTCCAAGAAATTCACAGAATACCTAAAATCAGAGGGCATAATACAGGCAACGACTATGCCCTACACTCCTCAGTCTAATGGAGTCATCTAACGGGCGAACCGCACGATCATGCAGAGCGTACGATGCACGCTGGATGATGCTGGACTTTCGAAGAAGTACTGGGCATTCGCTGCCCCAGTGGCGGTCAATCATGATGACCGCACTCCGACCCAATCAGTCGTTGGCAAGACTCTCTACGAGGCCTGGCATGGATCCAGAACGAAGTCATCTTCGGAGCACCGCCGTGAGTTTGGATGCCTGGCTTCAGTGCATGTTCCGAAAGAGAAACGACAGAAGCTGGATTACTGAGTCACTCCCAGCATATTCGTTGGGTATAGTATTTCAACTATGCCGTACTTCGTATACGACCCATTGGCTAAGACGCTTCACCGCTCCAGAGATGTGGTATTCAGAGAAGGAAAGCGGTACACGGCACTGAACGCTGCAGATGAAGCGATATTGAATGAGCACTTCTACAGAGATATCATCGAGGAACCCAAACCCAAAGGGAAAAGCAGCCAACCGGAGATGGAAATTCCGAACCACTAACGGAGCAGCCATCAGACCATGATTCACCTCTGGATCCTCCAAAGCCAAAGAAGAAGTGACAAGAATTGGTTGGCCTTGAGACGTCACATGGAGATGAATGGAAGCCGCCGGCCGAAGGTAGTCGCCGAAACTGCGCTGGGAAGGATACATTGCCCGAGTCTGCTCAATTGGCCGTCGCAGAAGAGCCATTCCAGAATATGATTCCCATCTAGGCTACAGCTGCGATCTCCCACGATCATGAGGATCGGATCGATGCAACGTCTTACTAAGCCGATATGGAGTCTCCGCTCACCCCGAAATGGAGATACGTTAATGAAAGGATCGTGAGATGCAATTGGTTGGCATTAAGTCTTGGGAGATTTCGTGGAGCTTCCGGAAGAGAGAAAGGCGTTCCCAAGCCATTTGGTATACATGATCAAGCGCGATGGAGCAGGCATCGTGCAGCGGTTCAAGGCTGGGCTAGTCTGTGGAGCAAATCACCAAATCGAAGGCATCGACTACCAGGCTACGTATGCACCGACTCCTCGCTTGGGCCACATGTGGTTGACACTCACAATCGCCGCCAAGTACGATCTCGAGATCCATCAAATGGACGTATGCACGGCTTTCTTCGGAGTTGACTTGGAAGAAGAGATCTATATGCACCCGCCGCAGGGATATTTTCATTTGATCGGAACTGGGTGCCGATAGAATGATCCAAGATTGAGAAAGACTTCGCGGAAGATGGTACTCCACCTGAGAAAGTCTCTTTATGGCCTGAAGAGGTCCTTGCACGTTTGGTATGGCACTTTTAAGGACTTTGTGATTTCGATTGAATTCGTGGCGTCACCTCTCGACTGAGGACTCTTCGTCCTCGAGGATCAAGACATGGTCGTTGCCACAGTTGTTCTGTACATCGATGATCTCTTTACCATTGCTAATGAGGGCTTGTTTGGGCACATTTGTTTTGAGGAGATCCACATTGTATGATTGGCTCCTCTTCTCCTCTGGTTACTGTTGTGTTTGAAATGGACGTGATAGCTGTCCTGGAGGAGTGTTGAGGTGATTGGAAGTACGGATATCACTATGCCAAGGACTATGATGTTACTTGCCTCTTTTGTAGTTAGCGCCATTAGTCATTGATCGACCTTATGTTGATGCGACATCTCTCATTGCATGATACAATATACACACCATCGCTTACGTCTGCACACTCCACTACTCTAGCACACCCCACTGTACAACTCAACATTCAAGCCTTACACCAGGATTGCCAAGACGATATGGCCTTTTCCACCACGGAAGGCACATGTCGACTAACAACATGAGTAGAACAGGGAGACACCAATTCGGTGTTGGCATTTGTCCAATCATCCTAGAAAATACTACACACCCTCCTAGGATAAATCCTGGAAATATACATTGAAGATGTTAGAGTGAATCATCTAAACTGTCTGTACTTGGTTGAAGTGGTAATAGGGCTTCCTGGAGTTTGAAAGTTTGTAATGAAACAACTCCAGAACCTCGATAACATTGTTGCTGGTGTGGAGAGAGCTGAAGATATGATTTCATGAGAAACGTCTCACTGGCACTGGGATGGAGTAAAAATAGTTGGGTTTGTCTATAGTGAGGCAGGAAGGTGACTGCAAGCATCAAAAGTCAACATGGTGTGGAGTTGGCCCAGCTATGAGCACCATACTGAGTGCAGGGCAATTGAAGGGCTTTGCATATACTATTGATCCTGGATCCCCAAGATTGGAATATGTGCAGGCCCCCACTTCCTGATTTAGCCCAGGGACATTGCATTTCAATTGGAGTGAAAGGAAATAAATGCTATGACAATTTTGAAGGAAGCTCTCTGCATTTGGTCTGAATTGAAGATGTTGGATGTTAGTGATGGTGCCAGGCACATGATTTTGTGAGTTGATGGCAGCTAAGAAGGGTGCGGGCGATTGTAAGAACATAAAAAGGAAGGTCAGTACATATGTTGCTAGGGAAGAAGGCTGTCAAACACAGCCGAGAACAGATATGAGAGATGGAAATGTCTGTGGCGTGGTCTGAAGAAGGCAGTTAAGAAGTGGCACAACTATGTATATCGGGTCAGATTCCATTTAGAGATAGAAGCTAACACAGTTGTGCTTCTACAGAACTTACCCACCAACAACCTGACATGAGCCCACATGACTTAATGGATCATGTGGATAGGACTGTTAGATCTTGATGTGAAACCCATGCCAGGGGGAATGAATGGAGGTTTTGATCTCCTCTGATAGTGGCCACAATGCAAATGATAGCCCAAGCCAAAACGGGAGGATAATTGGCCAGAACCAATTGAAACAAGATTATAGAGAATACAGGCGGATGAAGAGACGAAAAGAAACTGGAGGGGGAGAGAATAGGCATGATGTGATGCGAAATGACTGGGGGAGGAATACATAGAGAGAATGAGCAAGATAGGCCAATTTCAGGTGAACCTAACCTGGCTGGAAGGATTGACCCCAAAAGAAATGAAGCAATTTCGGGGGAAAGCCACAGAATACCATGATTTAGATGGAGTACCATCCCAATGATGGAAATACATTGAACTGCAGGCAATGGTGTTGGTGGTAGTGTTAGCAATGGTTCCAAATTCCCAATTCAGATTGGGGTCCGGTTCCAACCCGGAACCAGACCATTGCAACATGTTTTACCCCACAAAAACCCAGACCATTGCAATTGGGCCAGTTTTACGACCAAAAACCTGGAATTTCAACCACACATCTTTCGCACCGAATAAGTAACTGTGTTCTGATGGTATCGTGGCATGATCGATACGTAGATTGTGCAGTATTTGCCACTCTTTCACCACCCACTTTCAGATTTCCAATCCGACATATATTTGGTAGAGTCACTATCCACAACCCCTCAATTTCGCATCAAATTGGGCGGTATTTCACAGCGATTCAGTGAATATCAGTCGCATCGCAAATCAGAATGCGGGAGGTGAAAGAGCAGCTAAAAACTGCACAATCTAGGTTTTGATCATGTCACGATATGATCAGAACCCAAAAACGTAGTTGCAGCCTCAGTACTGCCGAAGTTGTGTGAACCATAGAATGAAACCACAGTCCGGTTCCAACCTGGCCAAAAGCCAGCGAGTTAATGTCCGGTCCTCGTAGCAACTTGGCATTAAACCCCAAGTTCAGGTTGCGTGGCGGTACCTGGCCTGGACACTCTGGGTTGATTACGACCTGGACCGCAGCCGGGTAACCCTGATCCGTTGCCAACACTGGTTGGTGTGCACAGTGGGGGGAGAGGTGGAAGACACAGGAGGCTGCGCCTGAACAGAGTGTATAATGTGGAAGGGAAGGAACATGATGAAGGAAGTTGAGTGGTACAGGTGGCTTGAAATGGAGGTCATTCTTCCATCCGAAGTGAAATTGTCCAATCAGTTTGAAACAAGTGTTCCACTACGGTATGATGATCGCCTGATTGTGTTAAACCTCAGTCACTGGTGGCCATGAGCGGGAATGGATCATTCTTACATGCCTAAGATGAAGAATTGGGATCACCATCTGGTAATCACCTGAGAACATCTTATCTGGTGGGTAGATGGACAACCACTAAAAGAGAGTACATCAGAGAAGGTAGCTGACTACTTTGACAAGAAGGTACATAATTGTTTCCCAATCCTGCAACATATAGTAGTGAACAAAGGGGCTGAGATCAACAAATGGACCTTCTTTCTACTCAAATATTACAATGGCTAGATGCTCAGACTGACCCCATAGAAAGCTGCCACTGATGAAGCTATCTAACGAGGACACTTTCCAATTGCAGATTCTCTATCCACAGTCTTAGCCTGCTCTGATGAACTGATCTAGATGTGGATTAACCATCTACCAGCAGTGATTTTGGCAGACAGGATCACAGTCTATTCGATTATAACAGTGAAAGTCCAAAGAGCTCTATCAGAATTTGGGAAGAGGTATGCGAAGTAAAAGTATTGCAAGAATAACGAGTTCAAGGAGTGTTTGAGAGGCAAGCATATACTGAGACGAGGTTCCAAGAGGAGATATTGTAGTATTCCGATCAATGTCTGAGTAAGTCTAAAGAACTGATCTCTAACCGGAGAAACAGTATCTATATATACAATAATAAATGGGTGATTGTCCGTGACCATGGTCGCGGATCAATAAACAAATCAGGAAGAGAAAAACTATGCAACTGTACAAAAATACATAAGAACCGTAAGGAAAACAACAGAACAATCTAGATGCGTTCTTTTAAGATAAGCGCTGATAAATCCCTTTCCAACAGAACAAATAGAAGGTTCTAAACAAGTTCTAACCAGAACTTTCTAGACAACCTAAACATAAAAAGATACCAAAAGTATTAAATGTTATTAACACACCACATTATTCATATCCATAAAGTACCATCTTATCATGAGGAGAATACTTAAGAAAGTACACTATTAGTAAAGAGAAATGTTGATACTTCCATATTTTCAATACAGTCAAACATGGGATATGGTATTCACCATTGTGCCTTAAATTTGGTCAAGATGTGGTACTTCTGATAGAGCTGGGAGGCTTTCCATTGAATACTGCCAACTAGAGCCAAGGAATTGACAATATATTGTCAATGCTGGCAGCTACAACAGGATTGCTGGAATGAGGACAAGAAATGATCTTTACTGCTATACAAAATCTCAGCAAGTCGAGAAATGCCAATAAACATTACTGCAACCTGGTTTCTCAAATAATCATGGTTTCTCAAATATTTTCAAGCATTTGCCACCCAGGGGTGACCTAAGATGACCTTTTCACATCTGGATGATCCAAATTGAGCAACACCAGGATGAGAATCCCATCGGAGCTGCATCAGCAACGACCCTAGTATCCGTCAGAAACACCTGGGTGTTCCGGACGGCTCTGACAGCTCTGACGGAACATCGTACCCTCCGACGGAGAAATACACGCTACCCGTTGCGAAGGCGACGGGTCGCGTTGCACACATACCTCCTTTACTGTGTGGTGACGTCTAAGCACCATCATAACGACACGTGTGTTACACTCTTCGCAGTGGCTGCAGTTATACTGCAGCCGTTTACACAATGCCTGACGATGTTTAACGCCTGGCAATGTTTATGTCTTTCTCCAGCCGCCGCTTCTTTGGGAATGCTGCTGGTGCGCCTGGAAATCATAGCTACAACTTATCATTCAACGATTTTCAAAACTTATGCATTCAGTTTGTATTCTCATCTATGTATCTATGTATCTATATAGCTACCTATCTACACCTCCGTTACCCCTGAATCTCCGTACACCCGCCGTCGCTATTTAATGATGTACTTGGAGGCCGTGATCTAACGAGTTGAGATATGCACTTGGAGGCCGAGATCGAGTGAACTCAGAGATGCACTTGGAGGCCAGGATTGACTGACCTCAGAGATGCACTGGGAGGCCGTGATCGTGCAAACTTGGAGGCCGTAATCGAGCGAGTTTGGAGATTCACTTGGTGGCTGTCATTGAGCGAGTTTGGAGATGCACTTGGAGGCTGTGAGCGAGCGAGTTTGGAGATGGACTTGGAGGCCGTGATCGAGCGAGATTGGACGAGTACTTGGAGGCGGTAGATGGACGGCGCGCCCGGTGCTGAGACTCTATTAAACAGTTAGTTAACTCGCAACCATGGGAATGTGACAATGTGACTTTACCTTTAACCTCTCATGGAGAGCTGGCTGATGGCGGTCGATCGTGTAGGGAGGTACGCCGGAAGCTTACGCTACATTCAGGGGTCAACTCGTAATCATGAGAATGAAGGGAAGACACACAATCTTGGGTGGATGCTGTACTCAGTGTATGCTGTACTTGGTGTCAACGCATGATCATGTCATGGAGAGATAGAGAGGGATGACTAAACTTTGTGTTCTGCGATGATGGTTGAGTTGTGGACGAGAAAGAGAGAGATGGAGGATGAAGATGAGAATGATATGGAGGACACGAGCGAATATGAGAAATCAGGGGTATGACCTGCCTGATTGGGTTGGAAAGACCTCATATCAGTGTTAGTTCGCGCCGGATCGGGACTCATACCTGCCATATCGGGGATGGTCAATTGACTCGCACACAAAATTCTCCAAGTCCCAGTGTCTCATGATGATTTCCCCCAATCTCTCACTTTCTTGTGCTCAACTCTACCATCACCTAAGAACACGAATTTAAGTCATCCCTCTCTATCTCTCTATGCCATAATCATGAGCTAACACAGAGTACAGCATACACCAAGTACAGCATCATCCCAAGATCGACAGTCTCCCGCTCCCAGCCAGTTTCTCATCCAATTACAAGTTAACCAATGAATAGAGTCTCAGCTGCTGTTGCGCCTCCCTCCAAATCGACCGCCTCCAAGTACTCCTCCAATCTCGCTCGATCATAGCCTGCAAGGGCATCTCCAAACTCGCTCGGTAACAGCCTCAGAGTGCATCTCCAAACTCGATCGATCACGGGCTCCAAGTGCATCTTCTGAGTTCACTCGATCTCGGCCTCCAAGTGCATCTCTGAGATTATTCGATATCCGTCTCCAAGTTCATCTCGAACACGCTCGATCAAGTACATCTTCAAGGAGCGATGGCGGTTGTAAGGAGCTACAGGGGTAACGGAGGTGGACAGAGTGATGGGGAGTATATATTCAGCAGACCCTGGAGTAGATTGACATCATCTCATTTCCATCTCCTCTTATCATACAATGAAAATTCACACTCTATCTTTCCAAACTTTTGGTCTCACTCGCTCTGTCCGAGATCCACCCAATTGCGTGGATCCTCACAGCCGGGCAGTATCATATCTTCTGACCTTCCTATGCTCCTGGAGCTTAATGTAGAAGGAACGCGAGGAGAGATTTCTGCAGCGTCACCAATTGCATTGCAATCCCGATGCAAGTGTGTACCCAATGAAACCATTCCGACGTATGGTCACAGTTGGCCAAAATGCCAGAGTGTTTCTTTAAAATTGAAGATCGACAGAGCGAGAAGAAACGGTGAAACAGCGATCGAAGGGCGATATGTGAGGCGACGCGTGGTCCTGATGCCGGGCGCGGAGTAATCCGCCACCGGGGTGTCTCTGACGGCTCTGACGGAGTGCGTGCACTCTGACGGAGGCATTCCGCCCGGACGGAAATGTTTTTTGCTGATGTGACTGCCACAGATCATGTCTCTTTCCTCAAATTAGACCAAACACCATCTGCAGTAATCAGCTCACAGTCAGCATGTTTCCACCCAATGTTCAATCTTCTTGCAGAATCCTTAATCATCACACAGATTTCAGATCAATCATTGATAAGCACAGGAGGCTCTTGTCTGTGCAGCTTTCCAAAAATGGTTGACAGGTTCATGGGGTACGTGAATTCATTGTATCTAACATCATCATTGGGGTCTGAGTAGGTTGAGATGTGAGCAGTTCAGTGTGACTTGGGCATAGCTGGGGTACTGATGATGTGTTGTTTAACTTTGCAAACCGAGACCAGTTTGGTCAGTTTTAGTAGTCTGATAGTCCGGTTGGTGGTTTCGCTTTCATGATGGGCTAGGATTTCAAAATTGAGTTCACTGCTGCTAACGACTTCAAAATTTCCAGCGTCCCAGGATGCTGCGTCATATGTGGTACTTTCGGAGCGTTTGAAGTGATTTTAGTGGTGATTCCGATAGTGGCGATCTTGGCCAGTTGCTTGCTCAATTGAACTGCTTTCCTGATTGTTGAACATTTCTGATTATTACCGCTCATTGAAACCTGTGGAACTTCTGCCATAATACGTGCTCACTTGTTATCACCCCTATTCACCTCCAGTGTCCACTTCTGTTTCTTCTTTACGATGGCGTATCCAGTCACTCTGTAAATGACTGCCGACAATCTGTCTCTCTCTTCATCATCAAAACACTCATATCTGTGCTAATAAGTTTCACTTTCTTTCTCTGCTTCTGTACCATTTTTGCCTCACTCCTCTTCTTGCTCTTCATCCACAATACTCAATACCTCAATACAGTCTTGGTTGCCATATTCCATACCTTCCTTACTTGCAGCCTGAGTATAGTAATACACATCGATTTTCAATAACTGTCATTCAATCCTGAAGCAAATGGACGCCATGTGTACACTGGCTCAATCTGTTGCTAACTTCCTTAGATCTCCCCTGCTTGGTCCTAAGGTAATTCTTCAGCATTATTCGAGAGTGACTATAACCTGAAGTAGATAGGTGTTCACATTGGGACAGAATCAGCGGATGTGGCCTAGCTCACTGCAATAGATACATGGTCGGACACTGTGCCATGGATGCAGTTGGTACATAGATTCCCATGTGTTGTAAGTGACTCCTGCGGGTGCATATGGAGGTGGGAAGTTTATAGTTGTGTATGGAGGTGTATGGCCAGCATAGATGGGATATGGCCTGGCTGTATGGTAGCCTCCATATCTGGGCTCATTTGCTTCACTCATCAGTAAGGACCTGACCTCAAATAGCTTCATCATGTTATACATTATTGAGTTAATGGAATCTTTAGTTTCAATGGCAGGGATCATCTTCATGTTATGCACTCGCACTGGGATGTCTTAACTAGCAATTGTTGGAAGGTTCACCACTGCAGGCATCGTTTGAAGTGGAACCCCAGCATGGACTGACATAGATGAAACTGCTGGTGTTGTTTGTGCTCCGTGCGAGTTCAGGAGTGTGAGGGCATTGGTGGCCACATCGTTGTTGAGTATATATTTCTGGCGATTGATGTACATGAACATTGGGGGGTATCTGGGATCTACTTCAATGTTCTGTGCCGATTTGGCCCTCCAAACTCTAGGGTAGACTCCGAGTAGCATTTCCACTGGTGCATACCAGGCCAAGGCTTCCCGGCCAACTATTCCCCAGCCGAGGTTATTGGAGGAGTGGTTAACGTCTCTCGTGCTGATGATCCTAAGTTCCTGATGGTCTTTGCATAATCCCTCACTGCTCAATCTAGTATACATACACACTTGCTTATCGGCATGGTGGAAGTCATCTTGATAGTCTTTCTTCAACAGCTCCCAGCCCTTCTTCACATAGTCATTTATCTTGTCAATTATCTCCTGGATGATTTAAGAGCGGTAGTCAGGGTAGGTTTTGATGACATCTGTGGCCGCTGGGTCAGTCCCAGTGGGAGATGGGAGAGTTTCATATGCATCAATGAATGAGGGAAAATTCCCCTCTCCAAACACTGGGTCACCAATGTGGCGGGAAAATGAATTTCTCAGCACCACCGCCACTAAGCTGCAAAGAGGACTGAGTGCCAGCGGGTGTCAGGAGTTACAGGGACGTCAGAGAGGGAGTGGGCAATGGAGGCATATGGAGATACACGGTTAACGGAGATGGACCGAGTGGGGAAGTACATAATCCGGAGACCCCGGAGTTGACAGATAACACATCATCTAACCTCCAATGATTTACACACTCTATCTTTCCCAACATTTGATCTCACTCACTCTGACTGAGATTTTGTGGATCCATGCAATTGTGTGGATCCACATGGCCGGGTAGGATCATATCTTCTCACCCTGTTCCTACACTCCTCAGGCTATAACTGCACTTTCTCATGCAGTCCATTTGAAATGCTGCGAGTGGTGCACTGGAGTGTTGATGATAAGCTCTCTGCCTTCTAGCAACGCCGTTTCACCACAAAGAGTGCCAAAACGTGGATTCTTGTTCGGAATGCTGAGTATCGAATGGTGCGATAGACCCCTACGAGCCAATAAGGGTAAATCTGGAGAGAAGCAACTAATGATCAGCACTAACAATGTTGGATTCAAATACTGGATGCAATAAGCATGGTACATGGACATCACTAACAAGACAGGAAGCAAGCTTATACTGTGTCGAAGAACAACGAAATGGCAATGACCTAACACCCGACCAAAGGAACTGCTCATATACCGGGATGACCACATTAAAAACAGCACTGATGTAACACCATGACACAAGGCTCCAACCCAACACCAGGGCAAAAGGCCGCTAACATGTAGCCAGGACGAAATGCACTGACCTGATACTGTTACCAACACTCTGAACAGGCACTGACTTCATGCCGGGTCGGATACTGAGAAAAAGGCACCCACCTCACAGACGGGATGATGGACACAGACTGACCACCAGGACGATAGGGTCCATTTTTGCACATGAGACAATCACCGAGAACACGCACCGACTTTATACCGGGACAAGACAATTCAAGCAAAGCAAACAGAATGCCACTCCCATACTCAGGAAGTCACTGATCTGAAAGAATGCAAAAAAAAATGAACTAATGATGCTGGTAAGATTAGGATGAATGCTAATGAGAATACTACTTGTCATGGAGGAAGAAGTTACAGGGAACAGAATCCGAGAGATAGACGATTCTGCAGAAAGCCGAGAGAGAAGACTGAGAGGTGGTAAAGATTGGCTAGGAAAAGAACGAAAAGAAAGAGTGCACCTCAAAAAGAGTATCAATTAACCCAACTCCCCTTTCAACAACTCACAAACTAGCAATTGACCGTTTCAATTATTGCCATACCAGCTGTTGTCTTTATTGGATCAGAGTGTCATGGCTTGGGCTAGGAGTGGTGTGATGGGACAAACAAATTAGTGTTACTGAAAGGCGGAGACATTGGGAGACACTGGAATGGTGTGAGATTGTTGCATAGTGGTGGCAGGATTATTTAGTATGATAAGTATGTGGTCTGAGGTGTTGGGACGTCAGATGATGTGGTGTGGTTGTACTGAGAAGAATTGTGTTGGTGGTGTGTAAGATCATGAAGGAAGATGAGGTTGGGACATTGGAGCATAGGGAATGATTCGAGGGTGCCATTCAAATTGTACATAAAGACAGGTAGCTTGGTGTTGGCGGATTTTCCTTGTCTTCTACGTGTGATTTTACACTCAGACTCAATCAATCAATCATCTCGACAGGTTCGTCACAACCATTTGTTCAGTGGTTGGAAAATCTGAAAACATATAGTCTTATCAGTGCTTATCGCAATATGTTTTGATAACTCTTCGTTATTATATGCGTTGCACTGATTTTGGCTCGTTTGGTAATGCTTCAAAGATTAAAGCAGCCACCACATGCTTAGGTCTCGACCATCTGTATACCGGGGAGTGCCACAAGGTGTTCCCATCAGTTAGGGCGTGGGCTTGCAGATCCCTCGTACATTCATTTTGTGTTATCGTCTGCTGCACATGTAATTCTGCGTAAGTGCAACCTAACTGTGTGTTGTCCTGCTATCAAGATATAATAGATGTGGCTAAGAATTATGCGCACTGCTGAAGGTTTTTCACTTGTCAGTAATGGCGACATAATTGTGTAATTGATTGACATGTGGCCGAAGTGTAATACCGCAAAAGATCACCTGGCTGACAAACATGATGATGTTCCACTGGTAGGTGTTTTGCATACCAGACACTTGAGATCTTCACATGTAACAGCCGCAATCCATTCATATATCATTACCACAGCTCAGGGAAAACCACAAACAACGTATGGGTTTGTACGATTGCATACATTGAATGGTTGGTTGATTACTCCCTTTCAATGCCTGTGATTCCATTCTCTTGTACCGGCTTCGGCAGCCCAGGGGGTCTGGCCCACAAGAGAGGGTTGATGTAATGGCGACATGTGACCCGAGTCGGGGTAAGAGCGAGTGTATAGTGGTTGCCACTATGGCACCTTGATCTGTATTGAATAGCTTGTCACACCACTCTCCATATATACTCACTTCCTCTCCTGTGCAACCAGATCTCTATATCATATGTCTCTGGTAGTGTTACCAACTGGTCCGGGTAACCCGCCAGGGATCCGGATTTGGACCGGAAAAACAGTTCGGTTCGGTTCCAGAAGCGTCCACAAACCTGACCTGCTGCTTCTTGGTTGTCCAAACCCGGCCCCACACCATCAACCCGTGGGTTTCACCGGGTTTGGCTAGACCTGTCAGGTCCAAACTCCGGTTTTTCATTTCGGCTCGTTCCATTTATGGTCGCATTCAGATATCGTACTGTTAATCGTAAAATATTAACGATGGTACGTCGATGTTCTTTTGGATAAACTTGCCGGCTTTGTACTCAACATATGTAGTCAAACGCTCCCTGCCCCATCCTGAGAATGAGCATCGATGGAGCGTCAACGATTATAGGTCTTGCATCCGCGGAAATCAGAGCGGGCATTGGTTGCAGCTAGTCATAACTCAGGTATTGGCCTCCTTTATAGGCAAAAGCAGAAGCGACACGCTCCCGGCCCCATCGTGAAGATGAGCGTCAAATGAACGTCAACGATTTAAGGTCTTGCATCTTGGATAATATGAGTGGCGCATGATTGCAAACCTCTATTAAGGAGGAATTGGCAGCCTCTCTAGGCAGATAAGAAAGTGACATTCCTGCGACAGCCTCCCGGACAGTAAGAACTAATTTCCTTTACAATGATCCAACGAAGAGTTCATGACCGTTTTAACCTAGAAAAACTGTCAGAACATTGTATATACACAATGACAGATGCATCGGGCTTTGATTACCAATAATGAAATGCCAAAAATCGTTGACGCTCCGTTGACGGCCACTTTCATGAAAGGGCACGGAGCGTGTCGCTATCTTTTTTCCCTATATAGGCGGCCAATACTTTGATTATATATAGGAACGACCATATCGCTTTTGACTTACTCGACCTACAAGACCAAAAATCGTTGACGCTCTGTTGACGCTCAATTTCAGAATGGGACAGGGAGTGTGAGGCTCGCTCTTTTGTTTATAAAGCCAGTTAGTACTGCATTTATGAATGTTCTCAGCTGATCGCCAAGCAGATTACCAATGATGCAAGACCAAAAATCGTTGACGCTCAGTTGACGTTCATTTTGCCATGCGCGTATCCACAAAATGTTATCATTTATTTTGGCGTAATATATCATTAATGGTGTTTTGGCAGCCTTTGTACCGTCTTCATATACTTTCTCCTCCATCAAAACATTGTTCTTTAATAATACATATAAATGTATCCTGTAAAATATACTTCAAAGTGTCCACTAATTGTAGATAATAATACACTCAAAAATCACGTTTCATTCGATCAATGCTCATCTTCACTCTCAGGTTCGTTCAATTGGCTGCTGTCATCTGCAAAATGGATGTCAGCTGCATTACCACGCAGCAGATAGTGTACTAACCAGTGGATGTTTCTTCATCAGTCAGCATATCTGGATCAAAATCTTTATCACGCTCGCGATCTTTGGCACATGCATCTTGATTGAAAATTTTAGCACTGGGAAGAAGAGAATGTCTATATACATATCCGGGTGGCACACATTCGATATCAGATGGATGAGCTGCCTCATTGTCACCGGGTGGAACAAGTGGCGTTTCGGGTGGATGTGGTGTCGGTTCTCGTGTCGGCTGTCTGGGTCGCTCTGGGGGAGGTGCACCCATGCCTTAGCGTCACCAGTGTGGTTGGAGATTCTGTGCTATGCCATCCTGGCAAGGAAGGCAGCCGTCCATCTGATTTTCCCAAAGAATAGCCTGGTGTGTTTCGATTGCAGCCGGCACATGTGTATGCCCAGGAAACTTAACTCCCCGGTTGTTCTGTTCGCGGACTTCAGCCCGAGGTTTCATGATTAGGCATTGCATTTCCTCTATTGCAGAGCGCGAAAACCCCCCTTTGGCCATTTTGGCCATATTCACAGCCAGGCGCATGTCACACTGTTCTAGCTGTACCCGACCTCCTTGCCTTGCCATAGTTGCAGACATGTTGAAAACCTACAAGGAAACTAGTTGCTGCATCTACATATTAGATTTGGCCATTACCTCAACCTTATACACTTCCGTAGCATTCTCTAATGTGGTTAATGCCTGGTTGGGCCACTCTCGGGGATTCTGTTCACTAAATTGGTCCGCAGAAATCCCCGAGCTGACTACATCATGATGTTCGATTTCGTGGACTGTGCGGATAAATGCCTCGGTCAACCATGGAGGTTTCCTATTACGGGCGGCAATAAATTGGTCACATACCTCGCTACGTACTCCAGCTGTATGTTATATCATCAATTGATGGCCGTGTACCTCGAGATGACTACACTTACATCCAATTGCATGCTGCTTGTTATTGTTCCTGCTTCTGGTTTTTCAGAAAAATTTTAACTGTGCATCCGGGGTCATGATTTCGGTGGCTGCATTCGTAGCATCACGGTGAACTCATTGGTGTCTGGGTTGTAGTTGGGTCTCAGCGGGTGGTGTATTGGAAGAAGAGCCCATCGTTCTGCTCGATTTAGTTCCACCCTCACCTTGCTGAGGTGTTTGTGGAGCCATGATCTGCTCCTGTGGAAGTGAAGAGATGATGATAACGAAACAAAGTGGGAAGTCCTGATGAAGACGATACCAAAAAGGAGTGGGAAGTCCTGAGGAATATATAGTTAGCTTTAAGTCAAAATGGCATGCATAACTGCCAACTTGCTCGTTCTACACAAGATGAATCCTGTTGCGCATGGCTGCTGGTTGCACGGGTTGGCAACCGTCCTGCAATTTGCACCAAGTCAGTCCGATGTCGTGTGTTCGTTTACAGCGATAAATCGCAGTTAACGACTTTCGAAATCTCGTGTTTGTGAGATACGAACGTTATATTGTTTCATCGGAATGGACGTCTGCTGATGTTTGTCTCAAGAAATCCCTGGGATGTTAGATGTTACAGACCCTAAACATCATGTCATGATGTACGGTTAGCATTGCTATTCCCAATGTAGTGACGGTCAAAACACAGATTGTGCTTTGTTCAACTCGATTAAGAGTACCAACCTCGACATACAAGACACAGCTTGCCTCTATGTGGTCCATATCTTGCAACATCGAACATCTCGTCCATCAACAAAGTCAACAGAAAATACAATGGTCAATGTTCCAAAAAAGAAGCTTGTACCACTCCCAGCAGGCAATTACAGCAAAGCGACAAAGCGCTCCACACGACGACCTAATCATGCGAATCAGGGCAACAGCGGCTTGGAAGCAGAACTGGTCCGAGCCGGTGGGGCGTTGCGTAGCTTGCGATCTAAAAAGATGCTTGCGGCAGGGAAAAGTCAAGAAACGCACTTCTTAAACAACGAAGAGAAGGCAATAATGATCGAGGATTAGGTGGAAAGAGAGACCGCTGTGGCGAGAAAGTGAGTTGTACACGCAGAGACAGTAATTGAACAGGAGCAGGATGATAGGAGAAATGCTGAGATGGCGGGATTGACAACCACCAAGCCCGAAACAACATTTGAGGAGATGTTGAACACCATCGGAGATAGTCTGAGCGATCTTGCAAGTTCCGACAATGGGGAGGATGGGGAAGACGAGGATGATGATGAAGAACATCCTGCGAGGAGCAAGCTTAGCGAAGATAACAAACCCGGCTGGGTGATGGGCACAATGTCGAAAACGGTACAACATTGCAGGGAGCGTTTCCGGCAGAAGCAGATGAATCTTGATGAATTGACGCAACAAGGCTGGGGAGTCACGGCCGACATCTTCCGTGGAAGGGATAAGAAGTACGGGACGACTGAATTGAATGTTCCGGCTGTCATTCAACCTCAAAACGCAGATGATGCAGCGTCATCTGTGACAATGACATTTAGTGAGCCACTGGAGACTCTTGAGAGAGTCCCCGGAAAATTGCAAATGTGGCAAGTGACTGCTCACACACAGAGTAGTCATATAAGGCTAGGTTTGGGGACACCGCAGATGCACAAACGCATTCCATCCCTCCTGCCTGCCCCAATCCCCGATTGGTCCCAGAGTCAGCTATCCAAGCTGGTTGAACCCATAAGCTTTGACCCGTGCATATCGCGTCCCAAGCTGATCAACATTTAGATATCGGATTCCGACGAGGAAGTGGTGACGGCTCCTGCGTCGCCAGACGGATGAATACACAAGTTGGCATTTGTGACGGTGTATCAATTTGAAATGCAATACCTGTACCCATTTTGCTATGTGTCAGCTTTTACATGATTTCAGTGACGAAATTGTGACACATGATAGTTTGTCTATGCATGGGCAAGGGTCAGATAGGCCATGCCAATGTTCTAGACATCAAATCTTGTTGACTGACGACCAATGAATGTGATATCGTCCTGCCCGTCACTATTAAGTGAGACAATTACAACTCAATTACAGACGAAACTCACTGACAAAATATCAGTCATTGATGTCATACGAGTCATAGATGCAGCGGTCACAGCGCAATACGAAGCTGAATGAATAACAACTGTGATGCTGGATACAATGATGGATCCTACTGCATAACTCGCTGCACAGACCTGGTGCACATAGTCGAGAAGTTGAAAATTGCTTATGGTAGGTCATGGAAATCGCAGAGAATGAGCTGGATGAGGAAAGGTGAGGAAGTCAGGCTAAATATATCAAAAACTAGTGTATGCATATTTATGCGGTTATTTGCCGGCCGAATGCGGTGGAACGTGATCGGTCAACGCCATTTGTCACTCACATAACGTGTCCAGTGGTGGATCAGAAACTGGGAGGCTTGGAAGCATTTGGATGCAAATGTTTATACATAGAAAAGATTCATTGGCTGCCAATGACAACTATATGCATTTTTACATACAATTGTTGAGCACCAACTGACTGTCAGTATGTCATTAAGTTGAGTGTCAACGGAGCGTCAACGATTTTTAGTCTTACATTTTTGGCAAACAAACGGCTGCATAGTCACATCCTTCCAAAGTCATAGTATTGGTGGATATTATACCGAAAACGAATAGTGACACCTTCGTTGACCAATCTTGGAAATGAGCATCAACGATGCATCAACAATTTTTGGTCTTGCCAGTCTCATAATCAACCAGAAGACATGGTCGCTATTACACATAATCGAAGTATTGGCCGCCTGTAAACCCAAGAATGCTAGCGTCGGCATCGTTACTATCCCTTAAAAATGAGCCTCACTGGATATTCAACAATATTTGTCCCTGCATCTTCGATAATCAAACAGCTGTGTGATGATATTGAGCTACAATTGAAGTTTTGGCCACCATTATGGCAAACCATGGCAGTGACGATATCAGTACCACCTCCTAAAAATCAGAGTCAATGGAGCGTCAACAAATTTTGGTTTTGCATCATGGACACTCAATGTGCTGTGCATTGACATTAACCCATAATCAATGTATCGGCCGCCTTTATGGGCAACAATGCTAGTGATGATATCGCTACCAGCTCTTAAAAATGAGCGTCCACGCAATGTCAAGAATTTTTGATCTCGCATCTTGGACAATCTCAGGGCTACTGAACAGTGTTAACCCATAATCAACTGATTGGCTACCTGTATGGGCAAAAATGCTACTGACCATATCGCATCCGCCTCCTACAATTGAGTGCCCACCGAGCGTCAACAATTTCTGTGGGGGCTCAGTTAGCAACACAGCAATGAACTGCATCGCATTGTTACAAAATTGAGTCTTACGCTGTCAGTCATTTCAATATGTCCTTGTATACAACTTCACAAATATGCATGCAATGTCTCACAGATCTGATAGTTGTCCTTGTAACTGTAGAGTCAATATATACGAACCCGCAGTGTGGGATATTGTATCGTTACCTTCGGCAGTCTTTCGAGTCAGATTACCCAGATTTCTAATTCCTACGGCCATGTCTCATTCAAAATCTTTAAACACCTCATTGCTGCAGGTTATGATCTCTGCCAAGAATGATCCTGTCTTTATTCGTGATTTGAGCGACCTTACTTTACAACTTGTCTTCGATGCTTGGTGGGCGGCAATGAAAGTAGGCTCGAAGCGGCCTATTGCCTGGAGAAATTCTAGACATGGGGCTTCGTAGCGATGTTATTTACACTGCGGAATTGAGGACACCGGCAGCCCTGGAATCATATAGATCATTTGTCATCCAGTTCTTCACCATCCAACAGAACATGGGACCAGCTCAATGGGAAAACACTTGCTGGCAGAAGCTCACATCGCAAAGTTAAACGAATCAACAGAGTCAGAGGTTACACAATTGACTAGTTTGATGGTTGATGAAACAGCTCTGGCCATCCTGAGAAGGCAAGGAAGTCGAGGAATCACAATAGTATTTCGCAGAGGATGATCATATTTGACATCCAGGTTGATCCATATCGACCAAAATTACAGACAAATTGTTCTAAACTGGCAGCTGAGGACTTTCGAACCTCTGAATTTCCCCAAGAAATGTGGGATCGCAACATCCTGTTAGGTTTTGTTTCGGCTCATATTCCATGGAATGCTATATCTAATCTAGAGCTACGATGGTGGTATAAGGCATTACGCGATGACTTAGTGCTGCCGTCCGCTACGACTCTTCGCAATATTTGCAGTAGGGGATATGCACTGCCTGTGGATGCAATCAAGAAGCAATTGCAGTCACGTAATATAGTAGCTTTGGCTTTCGACGGATGGACATCTCCGAAGAAACGAGCTATAACGTCGGTCATGGGTCACTATATGCATCGAAACTGGGCATTGCATGATGTTCAACTATCTTTCGATGAAGTTGATTGCCTGTTCTTGTCCCTTTTCGAAAGCGAATTAAAGATTATCGGTCAAGGGCCAACATACTAGAGCAAGGCAAGCAGTACATTCGAAGGATGTGCATAATCGTGTTGAGCTTACCGACGGCCGTTTGCTTCATATAACGACTGATAATGCTTCCTCAAATTACTCGATGACATGGGAGCTGCAATCAACACTCGAGGCCTCTGCAATCCAGTGACCTGCTCTGAGGAAACACATACCATGCATCGCGCACGTCATATAGCTGGCTTTAGGTGCATTCATGACCAGTCTCAGTCTAAAAGGCCGCACCAAGTCTTGGGAAGCCCATGAGTACGATCAGCAATTTGGAGAGAATGAGAGCATAGACATTGGGAAGGGTCGACGACTTCGAAAATAGGGCAACGCTAGAATCAATAAGGTGTCAGCCATGAAACCAGGTTTAGCCAAGATAATTGAGAATGTGCGTATATCATGATATTTTGGAAGTCCTGAAATTGACCTTCCTATAGCAGAGAATGCTTGCTGTATTGATTACACTGACACCTGGTCGTCGAAATGAGTCCATTGACTGTCAAAATGCCAAAGTTCCCATCGCGGTACTACCGATTATGGATGTGAAGACACAGTGGAACTCAACACTGGAGATGCCCGAGCACCTGAACTGATTACGGGAATTCACACCCGAGTGGCTCTAAAATCCAATATACGCTGATTACTGGCCACTTTTCAGAACTCAAGATGAGTGGACCATTGTGAACTATGTCATGGAAGTTTTGAGGCCATTTCGATATTGGACCCTATAGATGTCAATGAGGCATACAGTCACATTGCATCACAGTATCACACTGAACAATGACACGTTTGTTCACAGGGACGCCATGATGCGAGCTTTGGCCAAGAAGAAGACTCAATTGAAGGAAGACTTGTGCTTTGCTGTGAAGTTAGCTTGACAGAAGTGGTCGAAATACTACGCTGAAGTGACTCCAACCACAGGCATGCTGCTCATTTCTGCATATATCCGCGCTCCTTTTCGGAAGTTGCAATCGTTTAGAAAGTAGGACAAGGGAATGGATAATAATCCTGAGCACAAGACATCATATACTACCCAATAACAAGAGCCATTTCTGAAGTACGTGCAGAATGAATACTGTGCCAAACATCGACGTATGGTGGTCAATAAGCACAAAAGCTGACCAAGCAGCGATCCCATCCCCTCCGAAACGGCTTACGGATCCTGTCAATCATCCTTTGATCCATATCATTGGTCAAGCAATGATGAAGAAAACAAAAGGCCTAGCAATGTGGCTGAGACGACACCCGGACGACGCGATTGCGCAGCATGTTTATCGACTGCCGCCAGGCTCTATTTGAATTCGCCGCCTGAAGCACCAAACAACTGGGGGCAAATTATTCCAAATCTCAATGATTACCACTGCGACCCAATAGAGATTAGCAGTACATCTTGGTTACCAGACATAACCGACTGGTAACGTCAACAGGAGGAAAAACACTCAAAGTATGCCGATCTTTCCAATGCGGCGCACGACATCTTCTCTATCATACCACATGGTGTCGGAGTGGAGGCCAGTTTTTCACTTGGCCGAGATGTTATCAGCTGGAGACAGACAAAAACCACATGCGAGACTCCTTGCGAAAACGTCATTGGAAGGCAGTTTGCTCGCGGTAATTACCAGATTAGGGCATGCGCTGACCCAGAATTGGATACGATGAACAAAGAAAATGACCTGGCAATGAAGAAAGAAGCGGAAGAAAGGAAATTGCCCAGAATGGCCAAGGTTCACGACTTTTTGGAGATGTGGCATGGCAACCAAGACCTACGTGCCACCTAGAAGGAATGTCACACTCAAGACAAGCAGATGACCGCCATGGGATACATTTCGGACATGGAAGAGATCCTCAAAGCATTGTTGTGAATTTCTCAACATGATGGTGCGGCTGCATTCATATTGTCAGAAAGATCTCCTTTGCCACCACATTTGTCTGCAAAGAACCTCCCTGGAGGAGGAACTCAACTATTAAATGTCTGCCGAATCCGAAGAATCAACTGTCATCCAGTCGAAAGTGATGAGGATAGCACAGCTGAAAGCATTTCGGACACTGAGGATTGGCTTGACTGGAATGGGGACTTAGATAATCCAAATGACAGCAAAGACGATTGTGCGGTGGACGATGAATCTGATATAGAGCAAGATACTAGCATTGAGGATCCGGAATGCCCAGAGCAGCAGGATGTGAGCGCCGCGCCAAATGTTCCCGGATTAATTTGGCCTACATGGAAGTCAACGAGACAGGCCGAGAAGGTGTTGATGACGGTCGATGCAATCGAAACGAGGAGGAATATGGGAGTGAGGAAAAAGTAGGACAGAATGAGTCAATGTTTCAGCAGCTTCTTTATGTATTTCGACCAAGAGTTTTAGGTACAGATATATGATGGGCGAATGGTGAGCAGTAGCTTGTGAATACCGGTTGATAAACAGATGTATAGCAGGCGCAATGAACCTTTTGACAAGATACATAAATTTTGGCAGTGTGAGAGTGAACAGAGCAAGAATGTTATTGGGCTCGTCTTTGCCATAGGGCCAAGTCTCAATCCGTGAGAAAGACTACCAAGAAGTTCAAAACATAATGAAAACTGTTACCGATGGCAGCAGAAGCTGAATGGACAATACAGTACGACGAGTGTCAACGAAATGTCAACGATTTGTGGTTTTGTAAGTACGTTAATTACACAGTGATTTGGTCTCTGTTATGCACAATGTATGCATTGGCTGCTTTTATAGGTAAAAGAGACCCCAACATGGTCACCGCGCCATTCTGAGAATGAGCATCAACGGAGCGTCAACGATTTGTGGTTTTGTAAGTATGGTAGTTACACAGTGATTTGGTCGCTGTTGAACATAACCAATGTGTTGGCAGTCTTTATAGGCAAAACAGACAGCGACACGGTCACCCTCCCATTCTGAGAATGAGCGTCAATGGAGTGTCAACGATTTCTGGTTTTGTAAGTACGGTAATCCCATAGTGATTTGGTTGCTGTTATGCATACCCGATGTATTGCCAGCATTTATAGGCACAGAGACAGCAACTCGGTCACCACCCGATTCTGAGCATGACTGTCAACGGAGCCTCAACAATTCTTGGTTTTGTAAGTACGGTAGTTACACAGTGATTCGGTCGCTGTTATGCATAACCGATGTATTGGCAGTCTGTATAGCCAAAAGAGACAGCAACATGGTCGCCGTCCCATTCCGAGAATGAGCGTCAACGGAGCATCAACGATTTGTGGTTTTGTAAGTACTGTAATTACACAGTGATTTGGTTGCTGTTATGCATAACCGATGTATTGCCAGCTCTTATAGGCAAAAAAGACAGCAACACAGTCACCACCCCATTCTAAGAATGAGTGTTAACAGAGCGTCAATGATTTGTGGTTTTGTAAGTATGGTAGTTACACAATGATTTGGTCGCTGTTATACATATCAGATGTATTGGCAGCATTTATAGGCAAAAGACACAGTAACACGGTCACCGCCCCTTTCTGAGAATGAGCGTTAACGGAGCATCAACGATTGTCAGCTTCGCATCTTGGATAATTTATATTTCGATTGGTTGCAGACATCAATTTATCAGATATTGGCTGCCTTCACTCAGAAACACAACAGCAAAATGCTCGCTGCCGCATCTTGTGAATCAGCGTCAACGCAGTGTCAACGATTTTTAGCTTCGCACTTTATGTTGTGATTGGTTGCAGACATCCATTCATCATATATTGGCAGCCTGTACTGGCAAAAACAACAGCGACATGCTCCCTGCCGCATCCTGATAATGAGCGTCAATGGAGCGTCAACAGCTTCAGTTGTTGCATATTTGATAATCAAGGCATTATGCTGATCTTCGCGTTTATAACTGAATTATTGAACGCCCTTATAGGCAAAAATACAATTGAACAAAGGTAAAACACCGATTTCAAATTAATCGATATTGCAAGCTGCAAAGCATGCAAAAACATAGCCTTGGTTGTTGAAAACGCGATTGTGATAAGATACTATTAACATACTCCAAAAACAGTGCATTATTTGAATCTATGGATGGACCCACTCCGCGACCCGCAGACAACCAGCCCAATTCAGACCGGTTGGGAGTTTACCATCGAACCGTACCTGAGTTGATGGTTCTCGTTAATTGACATCCTGGACTGCCAACTTGGCAATAGTTCAGTTTGGACCCGGACCCGGACCAGAGTGAAAGTCCGGAACCATTGCTAACACTAGTCTGTGGTCGATTGTAGGCATATATACCTTTAGAGAGAGTTGAAGTTGGCCATGCATCAGCTGTTGCTTATGCGGCAGTGTCGGCAGACTTTGAAAAATTGAGACATTGCATGCTCAATCAGTTCTCCGTGATATGCCTTTGCCGTTTTCAAGGACATTACTTCTACTGATCATTCTCTGTCCTCTTGTCTTTATTATCTCTCATATCCCTGTTTGGACCTTTGCCGCAATTATCATCATTACAATCATTGCCAACCTTCTTAGCCAATAGTTGAGCTTCGGGAGTAAGCCCACGCTCTCTCTTGAGGGCAGCTTTGTTTGCCAGGAGCTTGGAAACGATCTCATCAGGCGTGGCGGTCATTGTGGTGATATTGTGCATGATTAGCTCCAGAAAGACTTTCCACATAACATTCTTGTGGATACTGGGAAGGAGGTAGAAGATATGCTTCTGCTCACTCATATTGGTGATTTTCTGTGCATTCACATTGATGACACTCACTGCATCATCAGTGCCAGTGGTCAATGTTGCTATCCATTCAGTGAACAAATTTCAATCCGTGAGCGTGCGATCCGTCTGGAATGCGTGGTTGTTGAAATTTGTGCAGTCATGTAGCTTGATGCTGCCGAGGACTTCCCTGATCTTGGAGATGTTGAGCTTCAACTTCGACTGGTAGGCTGATGTGAGCTCTTTCCAGAACATCTTCGCATTGTCAACCACTGTGTAATTCTGCGGGATGCTGGGCTGCATGAGTGATGTTAGGAATGGGTCCGGGTAACCCATCAGCAGTTCAGGTTTGGACTGCAAAAAGAGGTCAGTTCGGTTCCAGACCCGTCCAGAAACCCGACCCGCTGAATCTAGGAGGGCCAAACCCAGACCCGTACCCGTCAACCGGCAGCTTTCACGAGGTTTGGTTAGACCCGTCGTGTCCAATCTTTGGTTCTGCGTGTCAGGTTTCACATGCATTGTCGCATTCAGATATGCTACTGATAATCGTAAAAGATTGACATTGGTACATCACGGTTTATTTTCGATGTATTGGCCGCCTTAGTGATCAAAATGAACGGACATGTGCGTCCTACCTCATCATGATACTAAATGTCAATGGAGCGTCAACGATAATTGGTCTTGCATCTTTGGTAATATGAGTGGCGCTTGATCACAAGCATCCATACAGAAGGGGATGACAGCCTCTATAGGCAGATATGTACGGGATATTCCCGCCACATCCTGTGGGACAGTAACATCTTATTTCATTAACAAAGCTAGCACTAAGTATTCTTGAGCCTTTTAGCATACAAAAGCAGTCAAAACAATGTATATAGACCATAACGGCCACATTGCACTGTGATTAACCATTATGGATGGCCAACACTAGTTCACACTCTGTTAACGGACATTTTCCAGATGGGGCAGGGAGCATTTCTTTGTCTCTTTTGCCTTAACAGGCAGCCTATAATTCGTTTATGACTGCTGACAACCTGTCACACCCCATATTACCCTAGATACATGACCAACAATTGTTGACGCTCCAGTCACGCTCATTCTCATGATGGGGCAGGGAGCGTTTCTCTTTCTCCTTTGCCTATACAGGGAGCCAAAAATTCGCTTGTGACTGTTTGCAACCTGTCAAACCCCATATTACCCAAGATACACAACCAACAATCATTTACGCTCCGTTGACACTCATTTTCATGATGGGGTAGGGAGCGTTTCTCTTTGTCTTTTGCGAATACAGGCAGCCAAACATTCGTTTATGACTGTTTGCAACCTGTCGAACCCCATATTACCCAAGATACACGACAATCAATCATTGACGCTCCATTGACGCTCATTTTCAAGATGGGGCAGGATGTGTTTCTCTTGCTCTTTTGCCTATAAACGCAGCCAATGATTCGTTTATAACTGTTGGCAAGCTGTCGCACCCAATAATACCCAAGATACAGGACCAACAATTGTTGACACTCCGTTGACGCTCATTTTCAAGCTGAGGCAGGGAGGGTATAGCAAGCTGTTTTGCCCAAACAGACGGCCAATGATTGCCCTAGGACTGACTGCAACCAATCGGTGGTGTGATTACCCAGGACGCAGGACCAATAATCGTTGACGCTCCATCGACGCTAATTTTCAAGATGAGGTAGAGAGCATGTCGCTATGATTTTTGGCAATAAAGGCGGCCAATACTTCAATTATGTATAACCAGACCAAATTAATTTTCAATTACCACACTTACATGACCTAAAATTGTTGACGCTCCGTTGACACTCATTTTACCATGGGTGTATCCACATTATGCAATCATTTGATTTGGAGTAGTCCATCATTCACATTGTTTTGGCAGCCTTTCTAGCGTTTTCATCTACTTTCTTCTTTATCGCTACATTGTTCTTAAAAAAGATATGTAAACATATAATAATGATCTCCAAAATCCCGTGCCTTTCAATCAATGCTCGTCATCACTTGCAGGTTTACTCAATACGCTGCTCTGGTCTTCAAAATGGATGTCAGCTGCATTACAACACAGCAGATAGTGTACTAACCAGTGGATGTTCCTTCATCAGTCAGCATATCTGGATCAAAATCTGCATCGTGCTGGCTATCCTGGGCAGATGCATCAAGAGTGAACCATTCAGCTCAGGGATGAGATGTATGTGAATACACATATCCGGCCGGCAAATTGACGGTTTGGGAACGATGAGCTCCGGAATGGTTACCATTTGGGGTAGGTGGCATTTCGGGCAGAGGTGGCGTCGGCTCTGGAGTCGGCTGTCTGCGTTGGTCGGGTGGAAGTGCGCCTGATCCTTTGTGTCTCAATCATGTCTCCGAATTCTTTGCAGTGCCATTTGGGCAAGGAAAGCATCTGGCCGTGTGGTTTTGACGAAGCATAGCCGGGTATCTTTCCAATCGCAGCAATCACCTTTTCATGCCCAAGAAGCTAAACACCCTGCTTCATCTCTTGATGGATATCGGCGCAAAGTTTCTTGATCAGGAATTGTGTTTCCTCTATTGTGGCTCACGAAAACCCTCCATTGGCCATTTTCGCAATATTCAAGGCCAGGCGCATGTCGGACTCTCCCAGCTGTACCCGACCTCCTTGCCTTGCCATACTAGCAGACATGTTGAAAACCTACAAGAAATTAGTTGCTGCTTGTAACAATGAGATTTGGCGATTACCTCAACTGTATACACTTCTGTAGCATCCTCTAAACTGATCAAAGCCTGTTTTGTCCAGTCACGGGATGCTGGTCAGGAAATACGTCTGCGAAAATCCCAGAGCTGACAACATCGTGATGTTCGATTTCGCGGGCTATGTGGGCACATGCCTCCGTCGAGCATGGAGGTTTCCCGTCCCGCACAGCGATAGATCCGTAGCCTAGCTTTCTGCGTACACCCACTGTACATTATACGGTTAATTGATGCCTGTTTACCACCATATCCATATACTTACATCCAACTGCATGCTGCTTCTTATTCTTGCTGCTTCCAGTTTTACTGATGAATTTTAAATGTGCATCCTGGGTCATATTTCTGATGGCTGCATCGGCAGTGTCGCGGTGGACTAACTAGGATCTGTGTTCTTGCTGTGTGCCAATCAGTGACACATTTCATGTAGCGCCCGCCAATCGGCTTGATTTCAATCTGCACTCTCTTGGCTAGGGTGGTTGTGTTTCCATGATATGCAGGTGTCGAATTGGAAAGGAAAATGATAATGACAAGAAGTTGAACGTCCTGAGGACTATATAGTTAGCTTCATGTCAGAATGGAATAAGTAGCAGCCAAGATGTTCCATATACTCAAGATGAATCTTGCTGGGTATGGCCTCACGTTGCAGGCGTTTCCCACCACCCCACGTTGTGCAGTAAGTTGGTCCGATGGGGCATGTTTGTTACAAGGGTCACATTGCGGTGTACGACAGCCGAAATTGCATGATTGTGAGACATCAATCGGATATTATACAACGGAAAGGACATCTGCTGATGTTTGTCTCAAACAATCTCCACCATACTACATGAAACCGAAGCTAGCAATCAAGTCGTGTTGTACGGTCAGCGTAACTATTCCCGTTTTATTGACAGTCAAATGTAAGTTTTTGCTTTGTTCAACATGAGTCAATGTACCAACCTTGACATAAAAGATGCAGTTTGCCTCCATATTGTCCATATCTTGCAACATCCAACATCTCCCCCAACAACAAGGTCAACGCAAACTACAATGGTCAATGCTGCGAGAAAGAACTTTTCACCACTACCGGAGGGCAACCATGGCACTTCAACCAAGCAGTCCACCCAACCACGTCATCAAACGAATGAAGGCAAGAGCGGCTTGGAAGCAGAGAGAGTCCGAACGCTTGGGTCTTTGCGCAAATAGTGATCCAAAATGAAGCTTGCGGCCGAGAAACGATGACAAACCCACATCTTAACCAATGAAGAGAAAGAAAAATGGATTGACGATTATGTTGAGAGAGAGACCGCTCGGGCAAGAAAGAGAGTTGAAGACGCAGAGGCAGCGGTTCTGCAAGAGCAGGATGATACAAGGAAAGCTGACAGCACCGGATTGGCAAACAGAGAACCCGAAAAGCCTTTCTCATGCGATGATGGTTGCTACTGGACACAGTCTGAGTGATCTTGCAAGTTCCGACGATAGGTAAGATGGGGAAGATGAGGATGATGGAGAGACAGAGCAGGGCCAGCAGAGCGAAGATGACGAACCAGGCTGGGTGATGGGCACAATCCTCAAAACGATGCAGCAGTGTATGGAGAGGTTTTGTCAGAAGCAGATGATGCTTGCCGAATTGACACATCCAGGATTGGAGGACGCAGCCGAATACTTCGGACCAAGTGATAAGAATTACAGCACATCCACATTGCGGGTTCCGGCAGCCGTTCAACCAAAAACAGATGAGGATGCAGCAGCACCTCCACCAACAACGATTTGAGAGCTTATGGAGTGTCTTGAGATTGTCCCCAGAATATTGCAAATGCCGCAAGGGACTTCTCGAACTGGAAGTAGTCATATTAGACCGAGTTCAGGGAAGCTACAGTCGAACACGAGTATATCCGGTTTAGCGCCAGCTGCGAAGCGCGATTCATCACATATTCAGAATGCGAAGCCTGTTGAACTCGTAAGCTTTTACCCCTGCATGTAGCCTCCCCAGCTATTCACCACATGGAAATCAGATTCGGAAGAAGACATGGTGACAGCTCCTGCATCTGGGGAGTCATAGAGAGGCAATTTGGTATTGTTGACGTCATATCTCGGTGAAAAGAAATATGTGTAGCAATTATGCTACATGTCAGCATTGACTTGATTTCAGTGACCAAATTATGAGGCATGATAATTCTTCGGTGCATATGCAAGGGTCCAATGCACCATCCGAAAGTTCTAGAATCTGTATCAGGCTGTAAGACGGTCAAAATGTTTGATTTCTGTTTACAGGTTAATGTGAAGTGAGACAGCTACAGCTAAATTAGGGATGAAATATACAAACAAAATTGAACTGAGTGATATCATACGAGCTGTAGGAGGAGCAGTCCATGGCAAATAAGAATATGTCTGTATCACAACCGTTATGCTGTATTCATTCATGCATCCAACTGCATAACTCTCCGCACAGACCTGGTGCACACAGTTCAGATAATTGAAATTGCTTATGGTATGTCATGGAAATCGAAGAGACAAAGCTGGATGAGGACAGGCGACGAAATCAAGCCATATTTAGCAAAAATGTGTGAAATGATCTACATGCCATAAATTGGCGGCCGAAAGCGCAGGAATACGATGGGGCCATGTCATTTCTCGCTCAGACAACATGGTTAGAGGGTGATCAGACATTGAGAGGTAACAAAGCTCCTGGATGCAAATGATAATACTCAAAAACGCAATGTTGGTTGTCAATAATGAGTTCACAATTCGTGGCACACAATTAGTGACTGTACGAAGGCTGTTTCAAAGTGATTAATGTAATCGTCAACAGAGCGTCAACGATAATTTGTCTTACACACTCTGCAATCAAAGGGCAACATTGTCACATTCTTCATTTATTGGTCAGCATTATTGGGAAAAAGGCGAACGACACGCTCATTGCCATATCCTATAAATCAGTGTCAACGGAGAGTCAATGATTTTTGCCCTTGCATTTTCGATAATCGAAACCACTACACGGCGACATTAACATATAATCGAACTCGCTGCTGTCTTTCTAGGCAATGATTGTCGCTGCAACATTGCTAGTATATCCTAAAAATGAGCGTCAGCAGAGTGTCAACTACTTTGGGCTTGCATCTCGGAAGATCCAAGGACTGTGTGGCGACATCTACTCATATTGGTACTATCAACCGCATTTCTAGGCAAAAATGGTTACTTCAACATCGCTGCTATGTCCTAAATATAAGTGTCAACCGAGCGTCAAGGATTTCAGGCCTTCCATCTTGCACAATCAATGGGCTGTGCGATGACATGAATCCATGATTGAGCTATCACTCACCTTTCAATCCAAAAATGCTATCGACGACACCATAACTATGCCCTAACAATGAGCGTCAACCGGGCTTCAACAATTGTAGGCCTTGTATCTTCAACAACCAACAGGCTTTATGACCACATTGTTGCATAATCGAACTATCGGCCACCATTCTAGGCAAAAATACTCACGCCAACATCATAACTATGTCCTAAAACAAGCATCGACAGAGCGTCAATGATTTTCAATCTTGCATCTTGGATGATCTCAGGGCAATGGAACGCAGCAAACCCAACATTAATCTATCGGCAGCCATTATTCGCAAAAATACTAATGACGATATCGTGTCAGCCTCATACAATTCAGCACCCACGGAGGGTCATCAATCTTTGTTGTGGCTCAGTAAGCTACACAGCAATGAAGTCCATTGCACTGTTCTAAAAGTGAGTTTTACATGGTCAGTCTTTTCAATATGTCCTTGTATACAACTTCACAAATATGCATGCAGTGTATCACAGATCAGATTTTTTTGCTGGTAGCACTAGAGTCAATATTTCAGAACCCGCATTATGCTGTACTATGATGTTACCTTCGCCTGTTACTCAAGTCGGATCACCAAGCATTCTAATTCCCACGGCCATGCCGGATTCAAAATCTTTAACTACCTCAATGCTAGAGGTTGTAATCTCTTCCAAAATTGAACTTGTCTTTATTCGTGATTTGAGCGACCTTACTTTACACATCATCTTCGATGCTTGGTGGGTTTCAATGAATGTAGGCTTGCAACGTCCTATTGCTTCTAAACAATTCTAGACATGCATCTTCATGGCGATTTGATTTGGGCTGCGGAATTGAGGAGACTGGCAGCACTCGAATCATATGAATCATTTGTCATCAAGTTCTTCGCCATCCATCAGAACATGGGACCAGCTCAATTGGGAAACAATTGCTGGCAAAGGCTCACATCACCAAATTGAAACTATTGACAGAGTCAGAAGTTACTGAATTGACTAGTTGGACGGTCGATGAAACAGGTTCGGCCATCCTGAAGAGGCAATGAAGTCGAGGAATTACAATACTAACTTTGCAGAGGAAATTGTCATGTGACATCCGGGTTGATTCATATTGACCGAAATGACAGATACAATGCTCTAAACTGGCAGCTAAGAACTTTGAAACTTCCAATTTTCACCAAGACATGTCAAATTGCTGCCTCATGTTAGGATTTGTTTCGCCTCATATTCCTCAGAACGCTAAATCATATCTCAAGCTTTGACGGTCACACACAGCATTACGAAGTGAACTAGTGCTGGCTTCCGCTGCCACCCTTAGCAACATTTGCCTGAGAGAGTGTGCACTGAGCGTGGATGCATTTAAGAAGTAATTGCGGCCACGAAATCAAGTTAGTTTCGCTTTCGACTGATGGACTGCCATGAACAAACTTGCGATAACGTCGGTCATTGCCCACTAGATGGATCACAATTGGGCATTAGGTGAAGTACAACTGGCGTTCGATAAGGTTGATCCCCTATTCATGTTCGCTTTCGAAAGCTAATTACGGATGATAGGTTAAGGGCCAACCCACTGGAGCAAGGCTAGCCATCCATTTGAAGAACGTGCTTGATCATTTTGAGCTGACCGACGGCCAGTGGCTTGGAATAACGACAGATAATGCTTCCTCAACGTACTCAATGACACGGGAACTGCAATCAATTCTTGAGGCATCCGGAATCGAGTGGCCTGCATTGAGACACTACATACCATGCATGGTGCAGGTCATATAGCTGGCTTTTGGTGCATTCATGAGCAGTCTGGGTGTAAAAGGCCACACCAGGTGTTGGGAAGCCCATGAGCGTGATCAGCAATTTGGAGAGCATGAAAGCATAGACATTGGAAAGAGTCAAAGACTTCGAAAAGAGGGCTATGCTAGAATCGATAAGGTGTCGGATATGAAACCAGGTTTATCAAGGATAATTGAGAAAGTACGTATTTCATCATATTTTGGAAGTTCTGACACTGACCTTCATATAGCGGAGAATGCTTGCTGTATTGATCACGCTGACACCGGGTCGTCAAAACAAGCCCATTGACTGTCAAAAAGCCACAGTTTGCATCGCGGTACAACCTATAATGGATGTGAAGACACGTTGGAACTCGACACTGGAGTTGCTTGAGTGAGCCTACCAATCACAAAAATTCACCCGTGAGAGGCTCCAAAATCCAAAATCCAGTGATTACTGCCCACTCTTCGCAACACAGAATGAATGCACTATTTTTAAGTACATGGTGGAGATTTTGAGGCGATTCCGATATAGGACCCTGTCGATGTCGAAGAGGCATACAGTCACATTGCATCACCTTATCAGAGTCTATAATGACATGTTCGATCATATGGATGACATTATGTGAGCTTTCGCTAAGAAGAAGACTCAATGGAAGCATTACTTGTTCTTCGCTGTGAAGTCAGCTCGACTGAAGCTGTCCGAATAATATGCTGAAGTGACTCCAAGGACAGGTATGCTTTTCATTTCTGCAGAGATCCTCGATCCTTTCCGGAAGTTGCGATTGTGTTGGAAGTGGGCCAAGGGACTGGATATCAATCCTGAGGATGAGACATCTAATACTACCCAATACAAGGATGCTCTTCTGAAGTATGTGGAGAATAAATAATGTGCCAAACATCGACGTGTGTTGATCAATATATCCGATAACCTACAGAACAGCAGTCTCATCCCTTCTGCAATGGCTTCAGGATCTGGTCAACCATTCTGTAATCCATATGATTTGTACAGCAAGGATGAGAAATTCTTAACGCCTAACAATGTGGCTGGATCAACACCCGGACGAAGCAATTGCGCAGCACCCGTATTGACAACCGCCAGGCTCTATTTGAATTCACCGCCTGAAGCACCAAATACCTAGGGGCAAATTAATCCAAATCTCAATGATTACCACTCCGAGCCGATGGAGATCAGCAGCACATTCTCGATACTGGACATAACCAACTGGTGGCGCCAGCAAGTGGAAACGCTCTCACAGAATGTTAATCTCTCAAATATGGCGCGCGACATAATCTCGATCATACCACATGGTGTCGGAGTGGAGTCCAGTTTTTCCTCTGGGTGAGATGTTTACCCCTGGAGGCAGTCACAAACCACAGGCGAGATCCTTAGCGAAAAAGTCATTGTAAGGAAGTTTGCTCAAGCCAATAATGAGATTTTGGCGGGCGATGACCCAGCATTGGATACGACACACACAGACAATGACTCGGAAATGAGCAAAGAGGCGGAGGCAAGTCAACTACACCGAATGGACAAGGTCAACGACTTGTTGGAGATGTGGCAGGGTAGCCAAAACCTGCGTGCTATACCGAAGGAATCTCACGCTCAATACAAGCAGGTGACATCCGTGGGATACATTTCAGACACGGAAGCCATCGTCAAAGCATCCTGGTCAATCTTTCAACATGATTGTTTGGCTGCATTTCAACTGTCAGAAAGATCACCTTTGCCACCGGCTTTGTCTACAAAGGAACTCCCTGGAGGACAAACTCATATATTGAAGGACTGTCGAATCCGAACAATCAACCATCATCCAGTCCAATGTGATGAGGATAGCGCAACTGAATGCATTTCGGAAACCGAAGATTGCCTAAACTGGAATGGGAACTTCGATATTCCAAATGACACCAAAGACCATTGCGTGGCAGACGTTGAATCTGGGATAGAGCATTGCAATGGTATCAAGGATCCGGAATGCCCAGAGCAGCGGGATGAGAGTGCCACGCCAAATGTTCCTGCATTGATTCAGCCAACACGGAAGTCAATGGGATAGGCTGAACGGGTGTTTGTGACAGGTAATGCAATAGAAATGAGGAGGAATATGGGAGTGAGGAAAAAGTACGACAGAATGCGTCAATGTTTCACCAGCTTCTTTATGTAGCTTGACCAAGAGTTTCAGTTAGAGATATATTATGGGCGAATGGTGATCAGTAGCTTGTGAATATCGGTCGATAAGTTGATGTATAGCAGGCGCAATGAATCTTTTGGCAAGATATATAAATGTTAGTCAAGTGAGAGCTAACAGTGCAAGAATGTTACTGCACTCAGCTTTGCCAAAGGGCAGAGTCTCAATCTGTCAGAAAGACAACCAATAAGTTCAAATCATGATGCAAACAATTATTGATGGCAGCAGATGTTGAATGGACCATACAGTACAATGACCGTCAATGGGGGGTCAACAATCTCTGGTCTTGTAAGTACGGTAATTGAACAGTGATCTGGTCGCTGTTATGCATAACCGACATATTGGCAGCTTGAATAGGCAGAAGAGACACCAATATGATCACTGCCACTTTCGGAGAATGAGCGTCAACGGGGCATCAATGATTTGTGGTCTTGTAAGTACGGTCATTGAATAGTGATCCGGTAGCTGTTATGCATAACCAATGTATTGGCAGCTTTTATTGGCCAAAGAGACAGCAACACAGTCAGCGCCCCATTCTGAGAATATGTGTCAACGGAGCGTGAACAATTTTTGGCTTTGCATCTTGGGTAATTTATATTCCGCTTGGTTGCAGACATTCATTTATGAGATATTGGCAGCCTTTGTGGGCAAAAACAACAGCGACATGCTCCCTGCCGCATCCTGATAATCAGAGTCAATGGAGCGTCAACAGTTTTAGCACATGCATATTTCGTAATCAAGGCATCGCGTGGATCTTCACGCACATACCTACATTATTCACCGCCTGGTCAGGCAAAAATACAATATATCACAGGTAAAACACAAAGTCCAAATTGATTGATATTGCACACTGCATTACATCCAAAAAAGTATTATTGGTTGTTGAAAACGCGATTTGGATAAGATACTATTAACAAACTGCAAAAACAAGAGCCATATATGAATCTATAGATGCACCAGCTGGGCGACCGGCTGACGACCCGCCCAATTAAGATGGGTTAGGAGTTTACCATCGAACCATACCCGGGTTGATGGTTCGGGTTTATTGACAACCTGGACCGCCAATTTGGAAACAGTTTGGTTTGGACCCCGACCCAGACCTGAAGTGATGGTCCAGACCCATTGCTAACATGATTCATGCGCCACAGAATTGTCATTCTGGTGATTACATTGCGATTCATCCAGTCCTCAAAAGTCGCCATCTCTGTGACAGTCATGTTTGTGGTTGGCTGTTCCAGCTTGTCATCGTATCCTTCAATCATAACATACTCTTGCTTCTTCACCATACGTAGGGACACTGCAGTGGCCCATATGGCATAGTCCATGCGATTGTGCTTAGCGATGGTAATCAAGGTCAAACCCCTCTTACACAATCCTGATCATGTATCACTATCATCAGTTATCGTTGTCTCTCGGCCTTGATGTGAGCTGCCCAGCAGCCACCATCAGAACCATGGTAGAATGTGGAATTATTGCCCAGTATGTGGAGATGCTTCTGCATGACAATGTTGACCTCTGTTTGACAGACAAAGTGGAAGTGTTGATTGTCATTTCCCATTGTAAATGGAAGGGTGAATAACCTAGTGTACTGTGGTGCTTGCTCTGATAGTCGAGTGAGTGTGGGTGTATGTGAAGGTGTGTCTATTGTATGGTATAATGAAACTTCTCTCAACAACATAAGATTGATCGATGACTACTGACTCTAACTACATACTAGGCAAGTTATACCAGAGTCCTTAGCATAGTGATATCCATACTCCCAATCAGCTCAACAATCTTCTTCAATTTCTGTTACAAAGGCTTCATTATTATCCAATCAAGCATTTGTAACTTTCCATCAACCACAAAGTTACTCCACCCAATTTGTCATCTGTGTTTTCTTCTATGCTGCATATGGATGATTATTCCTGAGATAGTTCATAGACTAATTCACTGTGTGGGGCTAACAGTGCAGGTATTGGTATGTGTGGAATGGGAAGGTAGACCATAATGTATTGAGCCAGCTATCAAACTACTTTTCTCCACCTGAGTACCATTTTGGATGGGTCGTATCAAAGATTTTTGTATTTACTTCTTTTGGTTAAATAGACTCCCTACAGTATTCCTGGTTTACTTCCATCAGCTCAGTATACTGCACATGTGGTTGCATCTTGTATCATATGACATCATTGAACATCTCTTGCTGTTCATCCAACATCCTTTGCCTGGCAGCTCCCTCTGATTGTGTGATAACATCAAGCTTAGACTCACACAGGTTTCCACCTAGACTGTCACTCTGGGCTGTATTTATTGGTTTAATGATTTTGTCATGGCAGTGAACACTCATCATAGTTTTCATTCTCAAAAGGTACACTGGACCATTAGGTAAGAGTTGGGGTAACTTAGCATAGGGCAGATCGTCGGTATTCTGAGCTGAAACATTCACTAGCCAAGCACAATTAACCTTTGGTAGCAATGTTAGGAGACGTATTAGAAGATTGATCGTATGGTGCTGAGCAGGCTGTTTGGTTCTGTTGTTTGTGTTATTTGTTGCCATGGTATTGTGCAATAGAGGTAAAATTCATATATCCTCGTAAGTGAATAGTATCCAATTACTTTAAAGTGCAACATTGTTTAGATGCATCAATACATATAACTAACTGTTGATCAGTCATATAGTGCTGTTGTTGAACACATGGGTGAGCAACTCTATATGGAGAAATATATGGTACAATCTTCAATACAGCTCAATGTGGCACTATGTAGGTAATTACCATGTGGTACATGCTTACTCATCCTCAGTCAGGTGCTACTTTCCACCCATTGGCTTAGATCTCCCTATTAATAATAGTATAGCAACACTGACAGTAGACATAGATTGACCTATATAATTGACAGTATTTAATTGTATGAATACTGCTTTTCATGTAGTCATCCAGTTCTGTAGTACATGTATACTATAGAAACTGAAATGTTTTTTCAAATAGTGTTTGAAGAAAGCATGAAGTGAAAAGTAGAAGGCTAACTGAAAGAATGTTATTTATGAGATAGTATTTAAAACAATTGAAGACTATCAGAAATTCACATTCACCAGAAATTAAAATAGTTGACTACTTGTTGAAATTATATAATTTTAGAAAATACAAAACTACTAAAATAGTATTGATATATTGCAACAATACTTAATATTTTTGTTCAGAGTATTATTTAGATGATTCAGTATTGATTGCTACTGTGAAAGTAGTATGCCCACTTATTAGATAAACATTATTATGATAAATAAACATAGATTGTGATGCTCAATGATTAGCGATAGCAGTTGCAAATGAAGTTGCTGTTTGATAGTGACAATTCTAACTATAGTAATTATAATTAGTATAACTAATTTATTATTGAAGTAAAGTTGAATAGAAAACAATTTCTATAACTAGTATACATATTTCAGATAGTACTTTAGGTTTTCTAATAGGTTTCTCTAGTTGCAAGTTTTGTAGAGATAACAATTTAAAGTGTAAAATAGATATTGCCAAAATTGTAATTAAAAAGAACAGTACTATCAATATTTACCCTCTGATAGTTTAAAAACTAATGAATCAAGGCAGCAAGAATTGAATTGAAGTTAAAAAAGTATCTAGCTTAGTATGTCTCAACATTACAGTATATACAAATATCTTTAAATGACTAGGGAAATTTCTTTCAAGTATATATTATAGTTAAAGAATTATTATTGTCTATAGTGAGATAGAGTTATACTATTAATTTATCATTTTTACCAGTATAGATTTAATTCAATTAGCAGACTTCTAAGTTTAATTAGAATTTTTAATGGTGGATAACAACATAGAATAAAAACAACAGTAGATTGTGTTAGTAGATTGAAATATTTGCTACATGCCATTCAATATATCACATCTAGATTAAAAGTATCATCTGAATATTGTAAAGAAGTTCACTAAGCCCCAAGATGACCCATTGTTGTATTCTTGAGATTGGTATCTAAAGTTCTTTTTGAAAACTAAATACACAGCTACTTTTGAATAACATAGTACTTAAGAGTATAGCCAGGTAATACAATTGTGGATGAGAAAAGTGGGGTAGTCTGAAGTGGTTAGTAGAGGCCAATATAGAGTATATTTTTTTTGTACTTTTGGGTTTAAAACCATGTCAAGGTGATGCATTACAAATTTGGTGACAATAGAGTCGCTAGTGGTGATATCAGAGATTTGTCGGGGAGTGTCCGGTTTCCACCTACTAGCTGGTTTCACCCTCGCGTACGTTAAGTTGTTTCAGGGGAAGCCGAGGTTACAACTCCGGGTAAGTGTTACCAACAATCCAAATAGCTTCAACACCTCCTCGCCTTCTCCCACACATCGTCTATTCCTCCCCAGAATTTTGGACTTTCCGCATTATTGACATTATACAAACGTGCATACAGTTAACTTTACCAGTTTGGCATCTCGTCATGATGGTGATCAAGCCTAGTGTTTTGCCGCTTATCCCACTTCCTTATTCTACAGTTCTCTTACCCGGCGTTGTTCGTATGTTATCACCTCTTTACCAATCTTGAATTAGATGCCTTGTGCTCGGTTAAGGATCGCGCAGCTAATGGGATTGATACGAAAGTGCGAGTCTTCATCTCTGACAGACGCGACATCACCGCACTGCTCAACAAGCTGTCCGATAACTCCAAAACACTAGATACGTCAAACGTAGCGATTGGAGTTATACCGTTGAGGCTTCCGCACGGCCTTGAAGATGTGTCGCGTGTTGTGCATGAAGAAGGCGATGAAGTAGAGAAAGGGTCGCAATGTAGTGGTACGGATTCCACAAAATCCATGTCGGTGTCGGCCCTGAACGTCGATCCGTCGTCCGCTACGGTAGACGAGCTCTTTACGCATGGAACGGTTGCGCGAATTGTAGGACTCGAGGGCTCCTCACATTGTCACTCTGTCGATGAGGTGAGGAGCTCCAGTTACAATATGGCGATTGTGGTGGAAGGTGTGAGCCGGTTTGCAGTAAAACAGTTCCGACAACGGACTCCATGGATTGAAGCTGATGTGGAACATTTCGTCGATGACCCTATTGCACCCAATGATGAGTACACGGTACAACATTTCTTGCGGCTTAAGGAGCTATCGAGAGAGCTTATTTCACTGCTGCGATCCAACAAAACTTGTGGTATTGGGTTACCACCGATAATTGCACGGAGATTGGAAATTCTCATCGCTAAGAAGGATGCGAACGATGCCGGCTCGTTGGCAGATTTTATGGTCTCGGCCGTTGAGGCAACGTTTGCAGAACGATTGCAGTTTTTGGCAGCTGTTGCGGTTCCTGCAAGACTAGAAAAAGCCGTCGTAATATTGTCGCGGCAAGTCGATAATCTCACTGCTGTGAAGCAGAGGAGGAATCCTCAAATATCGCCAGTTCCTCATTTGATTGTCATGGAAAATCGGAGAGCCACTCCAGCGGCTAGATCAAGGTTAAGGAGAGGAATTGCTGGTATGGGTAGTGGTGATGACGATGACGACGATGACAATGAGATTGAGGAACTGGCGAAGACATTGAACGACGCAGAGTTAAGTCCTGAGGCGAACAAAGCTGCCAAGAGAGAACTGCAGCGTTTGAAGAGAATGAGTCCTGTGCAAGCGGAGTATGGTGTTTGCAGGACATATTTAGAAACCCTCGCGGAGGTAAGTTAGCGTTATATCCCATGATGTGGTAGCCTACCGTCACACTATATCACTCGAGTCGATTCGTAGGTGACATTTGCGTCAGATTCCGTGGACAAAAACTACGGACGATCAGCTAGATAATACCACTCTTGCACACGCCAGGAAACAACTCAACAATGATCATTATGGACTGGGCAAAATTAAAAAGCGCCTTCTGGAATACCTGGCTGTTCTTCGGCTAAAGCGCCAACTAGAACAAGAGCGTGAATCCGCAGAATCGAATATCCAGACTGCGAGCAAGGAACTCGTGAAGGCCAGCGACGTAAAGCACGAAAAGACTTTTGGCATTCCCGCTGCGAATCAGGCGAGGGGGCGTATAATGGACAAATCACCAATCTTACTTCTTGTGGGGCCTCCTGGGACTGGAAAGACTAGTCTGGCAAAAAGCGTGGCACTGGCACTGAACAGAAAGTTTCACAGGATCTCACTCGGAGGCGTGCGAGATGAGGCCGAAATTAGAGGTCACAGGCGCACGTATGTTGCTGCCATGCCTGGTGTAATTGTTAACGCTCTTAAGAAAGTGGGGGTAGCGAATCCTGTTATCCTTCTTGGTGAGTTTTTCTCCTGTAGCTCTGCGGCAGGCGTGAGATAGCAGAATCACATTCGATTTTCATAATACCCTGTCAGGGGACTGCAGCGAGCGGTTCTTGCGGCAAGTGGGGGATTTAAATGTTAGAAATTTGCCAACACCTGCCCCCCGGCAGGTTTGAAATTCCTCCCTTAATATGCTGTCTCGCCTTATGCTCATTCCTCTTGTCTTAATACATATAGCCTGCAGCACAACTCAGTTGAAAATATGTGCTCTGAACACGTAGCTGACATCCTGTAGATGAAATCGACAAAGTGGGGGGAGCGAACTTCCATGGGGATCCAAGTGCAGCGATGCTTGAAGTACTAGACCCCGAGCAGAACTGGAGTTTTACCGATCATTACATTAATATACCGATTGATTTGTCCAAAGTAGTAAGTTACTCTACTCGAATTATATTTCCTGTCCGATTTCTCCGATGATTGATTCCTTGACATTGCTTCCTGCCCCAGCCGCCCCCGCTTCTGCATTTCTTTTTCCCCATTGTATGCCTATCTGCGTCCTAGGACCTTATTGTGGTTCTTATTCACGGCCTGGGATGCAGCCCGAGTCCTCGTTGGTGTGCGTAATGGCAGGGCTGCTGCTGCGTATCCACCGCCTAACCACCTTGTCTATTACAACCTGGCAATAGACCAGTTAAACTGGTGGGGTTGCACCATCTTGCGTAGTAGCTGCTAAGCAACACGCGCTCTGCCGTTGGGTTTGCTGATATTATTCATTTGATCCTTCCTCTGCAGCTAAGAGACAAGACAGTGTCGGAAATATGGCTAATCAATGATGACTTCACAGCTCTTCATAGCTACTGCGAATTCACTTGACACAATACCTCCGCCCTTGCTAGATCGCATGGAAACTATCCAGTTGTCTGGATATACCTCGCTAGAGAAGAAGCATATCGTATCTCAGTATTTAATTCCTAAGCAGCTTAAATCGAACGGTCTGAGTGCCGACCAGGTAGAACTGCCAGATGAGGTTATCCACAAGATCATCAATTCATACACTCGGGAGTCTGGGGTCCGAAACCTAGAGAGGGAGGTGGGGAGTGTGTGTCGGGCTAAGGCTGTAGAGTTCTCGGAAGCAAAGGATAACAATAACCTCGAGATGTACAAACCAAGGGTTGACCTTGCCGACCTGGAGGGAATACTCGGCATCGAAAGGTTCGACCAGGAGCTTGCAGAACGGAGCAACAAGCCAGGAGTCGTTACCGGGCTTGTGGCATACAGCATTGGGGGCACAGGGACGATATTATTTATTGAAAGTTCCTTTATGCCCGGCACAGGGCGGTTGCAGCTAACGGGGAAACTGGGCGAAGTTATCAAGGGTAACCATCGCGCATATTTCTCATGTCGTGTTTGACCGAAAAACCCCCTTGTAGCAGTTCCGGAAGGATGCATGCTTACTGGCTGTGCTGTGTGATAGAGAGCGTGGAAGTAGCGTTGACCTGGGTTAGGGCACACGCATATGTCCTCGGCTTAACCCACCACCCGGATGAGGATCTGATGAAAAACAAGAACTTACATGTGCACTGTCCCGCTGGCGCTGTCCCAAAGGTATGTCTGTATAGGACAACTTCCTTTCTTCGACTAAGCCCAACGTCCCGCACTTCGCCGCGGATCCTACGCAGCAATATACTAAAGCCATAACTAGGATGGCCCGAGCGCCGGTATGGCTTTTACCGTTGGTCTTATCTCTTTGTTTTCTGAGCGCCGAGTTCCGCCGACACTAGCCATGACCGGCGAGATGTCTCTACGGGGCAAAGTAACAGCCGTCGGTAAGTTACCATACTTGACTTTGGTGGCTACGATATCGCCACAATTCCAAAAACCCCAGGTGAACTGATATTAATAATACATACAGGCGGGATTAAAGAGAAGCTGATTGGGGCGCTTACGGCTGGCGTTAAGAAGGTGTTACTGCCAACCTATAACAGGAAGGATGTTAAGGAACTACCAGAGGAGGTTAAGAAGGGGTTGGAGATTAATTACGTCCGGTACGTCTGTATTGAAATTGGGATGAATATTAGTCCCCGCTGACTTTTGTCCTGTAGGAATATATGGGAGGCATTGAAGAACGTTTGGCCGGAATGGACAGTGGGAGGGGATAACATTTCGGCACTAGAGAGTAGACTATAGCGTTTATTTTTTTATTTTTTTAGGTATCATTTTTGAACTGTAGCGGTGTTTTTGGAAGTGCGTGAGATATATAGTATGGTAAGTGGAGATGCATTATGAACAATATTTTTTTCCATAAAAGCTTTGGTTTGTTGAATATATCATGCATCTAATCTGTTGATAGCTTGCTTTGCCATTTCGATATGATATTTCTTACTCTAAAATGGTGTATCCCTCTGCCGGTAAGTGGGTTTGGACCCAGCAATGGGCCCGCTTGTAAAATCCCATTTTCACAACCACAACTCAACCAAATGAGTGCAGAAGAATTAAATAATTCTACACACACTAGACAATATGTAAAAAGGAAGATAGTAATGGTGTAGAGCACAGACTGACTGTACCCTGAGCAGTAAACAGCCATGTTTCACTTCCATTCAACCAACCCCATAATGTCTGTGCTTTTCAGAGTGGAAACAAGTTGTTTAATATTCTACACCAGTAATAGTAACATGTCTAAGTACCATATGTACAGGTTAGAAGGCTCATTGTAACCTGGTTGATGTGTACAGTAAAGTAATTGCCAGTGGCATCAGTCAAGTGATAACCCATAAAGTTAATTTGCTCCAGAATTTTGTATATTTTATAATTTCATTGATTCCAGTGATATCTAAATAGCTGATAGCTTGTTGTCCATAAGATTGGAACTTATTGGTGGGAAATGACAAGCTAATTATCATAAATCATGGTTCTAGTCAGCCCCACAAAAGCACAAATTCGATATGTTTCCCTGAAAAGTCACCAAACACATTCACCAAATCCTGCATAAGAAGTTATATATGATGTTCTAGGTACTCAACACTCTATTGGTGGTGCTCTAGCGGGAGTCATAGTTGGTGATTGAGGTGGGATATCAAAACAGGCACATAGGATCCGTGTATACTCAGTAAACAAGTCCACTACCTGCCAAGAAATAAAATAATATAGTACTATCTTTGTCATATCCTACTCTTATATACACCACCCTTAGTATGGTCTGAAATAATATATTTTACCCTTACTGTCAATGCCCTGCTTCGGTAGAGTATCATTCAGTATGTCAATACTTCAGTTCAATATACTAAACACACCCGATGGAAAATGATGCTGTCAGTGAATATGTACATTAGCAAAAGTACAAATCAACTATAGACTGTGCTACGTACACATCCACACACACACAGCTCATAGCAAGCTTGCTGTCAATCCCTGTGTGATGTGCAGCTTATAGTCATCTATAGTTGATTCCTAGAGATGTGCACGTGGACTCTGGAACTATATACAGCAGGCAGCTGGAAATGGACCTATACCTGTCTTCACTGCCTGCAGTCATGACTGCTATATCGGTACCGTATGCTATCGCTTAGAGTCCACTTGAGACCCTGCTTGAGAGCCTGCTTGAAAGCTTCTTTCAAAGCCTGTTTGGGAGCCTTCTTGAGAGAACCTCACATTGAAAGGAGTAAAGTTTTCCACCGCATGCTTTTGGCTGATGGAACACCATGGGTTTGTGGAAGCTTTGGCTACTAGAAGGCTCTAAGTGTGTGGAAGCTTTGATGCTAACATTGACGTAGCCAACCTACTTGTCCGAGTGCGACTGGTACTATGATCACCGTCACCAACACCATCATCATCAACATCATCATCAGCACTATCATCACCATAAGCATCATCACTATCACCATTATCACCATCAGCCCCGAATGCGCACATACACCCCCACAATGTGTGTTAGTAACAGGTCCAGGTAGCCTGCTAGCGTTCCGGGTTAGGACCGGAAAGATGGTTTGGTTCAGTTCCAGACCCATCCAATAACCTGACCCGCTGTGTCTTGCTGGGGTTGTTACCCGGACCGGACCTAGAACCGTGGGTTTGTGGCCGGGTTGGAACCGGACCACAGTTTCAACTTTACTGTTCCTACAGCTTTGGCTGCAACTAGGTTTTTGAGTTCTGATCATATCATGACATGATGAATAAGTAGTTTTGCCAGCTCTTTCACCTCCGGCATTCAGATTTGTGATCCGACTGATATCCGTTGAGTGGCTGTGAAATAACGGCCAATATTATGTGATATTCGCGGGTTTTCGATAGAGACTCGACAAATATTGGTCGGATCGCAAATCTGAAAGCTGGAGCTGAAAGAACACCCAACACTGCACAATCTACGCATTGATTATGTCACGATATGATCAGAACTCAAATACTTAATTGGAGGGCAACGTTGTAAAGTTGAAATGCCGGGTTTTTGGTGTGAGAACTGGCCCAATTGCAATGGTCCGGGTTTTCGTGTGGTAAAACCTGTTGTAACGGTTAGGTTCCAGTCCCAACCCTAACCCGGAACCATTCTAGCTGGTTGGAACCGTTGCTAACACTACCCACAATCAGTGTGAAGTGAGAAGTAGATTCCACTGGAAAATTGGAGTTGGAGATCTGCTCTCCCCAAGATTCAATTATCTACCTTTTTTACAGAATGTCAGGCTGCAATTGTCAACACCAGGACCATGGGGCATTGTGAGATCCTGTCGGGGTGGCTTTGTTAAGATTCAGATTGAGACTATTATATTGACTGATGTCATGATATCAGCTACCGCTACCTACCTCCTGGTACCCGCTGGCTGCAACCCAGCAAGTCTCTGGATTGAACACCTAGGAGCATACATCGGAGCATATAGTCAAGTGAGATCAGCAGTGACTTGGCTCTGGAGAGTGTACTTGGGAGCATGCGTGGGAGTGTTCTGTGAGCGTCTTTCGGAGAGTACAGTCAAGCAAACTGGGAGTGTCATCCAGTGCAAATGGGAGTGTACTTGAGAGCATGCTCAGAAGTGTGCTTGAGAGTGACTTGAAGCATTAGAGGGTACAATGAATTGCATTTGGCAGTTTGGTTGAATGCAGCATGATGTATAGTATCAAGTGTAAACAATCACATGTGTATCATAGTAATCTAGTCAACGCACAGGTCCATAGGATCTCATAGTGCCACAGGTCAAACATGCTATGGATTTCCGCCCCAGAAACAGCTTCTCTATGAGTTACACATCGCATAAGGTCATTTTTCACAGTGTGGGTATAGGTATCTGTAATGGAGCACTTTCACATTGATGACATTGGTAATGTTTTCACTCTTTTCAGGTCTCTCTAGCTTGGTTTGAATACTGAGGTGCCAAATAAGAGAGATAATACATGCCATTTACTACGTTTGAAGCTGTAAATTTTTGTAATTATCCTCTGCAATTCTATATGGAATAGCAGATATAGCAGATAAGAGTCACCAGTGGAATTGAATATATTCATTGCAGTATAGGCTTTAACACTGCAGTTTAAAGTAGATCCATTTAACAGAATGGTAGTTTGTAAGTTCCCACATAGTTCACTCTATGGTATATAGAATAGTATCTGAGTTAACTTGTGCAATATGACTCTGAGGATTACCACAGAGTAGTACAGGCTACCTCCTAAAAGCATTGCTATGATCAATTACTAATATTGCCAAAAAGTCTATTATTCGTGTGATTAAATGATCTGGTTGCCATGAATGGTTGTTTATAGCCTGTCTGAGAATGTACAACAGTATGAAATTATTGTAAGTAATTCAAAACCACTGCATTGGCAGATATATAATGTTATCATTGACTGATGGCAAAATACAGTTATTGAATAGTAAGAAAAAAATTTAAGTGAAAATATATCAAAAAGTAATTATATAACAATTTACATATTTTGCAGGTAGAGAAAAATTAAAAGTGATTTACTGAACAAAAATATGTATGGTTGGTTTGTAATTAATATTGAATTCAATACTAGTTTACTGTTTGTACTTAGAATCTTTCTCCTCCACTTAACTAACTCACCATTTATATATATGTGAAAGAAAGTCTAACTATCTCTGTATATATTGTACTGATATGGAAGTATAAGATATCAGAATTTGGCTTGTATTTGGCTTCCGATTCTTTTATACCTTTTTTCAGTATACCATGCGTTGCAATTGACACATTGGAAGTATTGTCATACATGTCTCAAGTTTGATACTTCTATACATAATTACAATGCATTGCAGATTGTAGTATTTGAATTAGTTTCAGATATATTATGATCATATTCTGTTCCAATAATCATTTCTAATATCTTCTATTTAAAACTATTTCAACCTATATTAAAATTGGATTTTCTTTTCTAACAACTCGATTTAATCTAATTTTATGCTTAAATTTGTTTTTATAGCTCTCAATGCTTCTATGGCCTTCTTGTAATATACCCAGTTTATCTAATTCTAGTATTGGCTAGTAGTACCCAGAATAATATGATTTCAACATGTCAGTTAAAATTTTATTACAGTATAACTTCTTCAATTTACATCTGTAACTTCTGATGTATGCTTATCAGTTTATTGGATTTCTGTCATGACATATTGTACTAGTATTCATATGGAAACTATATTAATTTTTCAGTTCAAAATATCAACTTCCAATTTTGTTGTTCTATATTCAATGGTTTGGTTCCATTTTAGCTAGACAGATTAATAGGCTTTTAGCAGCCAGAAAATGAGTAAATAATGTAACTCTGATGGTAATTTCATTAGTTTACAGGATGTTTATGATTTTGATTGTTTTCAATATTGAGTAAATATTGCAAGCAAATACTATTGTTGGTAGACTGAGGTGATATCGCCTCTTCTGCCACTATTAGGAACTACTGTGTACTCCAACTATTTATTTTCTTTTGTTGAAGTATCTGCACAAAAGTTTCAAATCATCCTTGTATCCACTTTTTTGCATCTTGACAAGTTTTGCTTTGTGATTATTTGATTTGTATTTAGGTTTTTTTAACTTTCAAGTCATATTGCATTCTGATGTTTCCTCTTTTTAAGAATCTCTTTCAGAAACTTCTAATCAATCCCTTCTAACATTTCCAAAACAATTTTTTACTGGTGTACCAATTTTCTTTGCACTAAGTATTAAATATTAGAATTAACTTCAACTTATACCCATACTTTTGGTTGTTTAGAGTCCATTCATTAGATTTCCATAGTAACATGGTTACCGAAATCTCTTCTGGAATTCGCTTTGAGAATCAAGTTACACTGCCAATATGTAAACATATTAGGATTTACATCTCCAGTGCTGGACACTGTTGGCTGTTCCTTACCGGTTGTATTTCAAATATGACTACTGACTGAACTGCTGCTACTTAGTGCTTTTATTTATGGTATTCAACAATTTTAATCTTAACCAATAAGAATATTATTTAATTTTGAATCTTTTAGTTGTGCAAAAATCTTATTTCAATAGTTATATAGAGCTAATTGACAATTAAGTGAAACTCTTTATCATCTAGATATAATTTTACTATATAGTAACTTTTGGTTGCTGATTGAGATATTAGTTTTCTTTTGTAATATATAGTTCTTTTATTTCCATATGTACACCATTTTATGGTTTTTAGAACATCAAACTAGCAGGAAATCTTCTGCACCTATAGCCTCTATATATTCGTATATCTCTCTACTACTACTATGTTTTGCGCAACATTTTCTTCTACTACCATATGTGCAATATTGCCAATTTACAATATGTTTTCAGATACACGATCTTTATGTTTCCCTCGGGTAAACAACTCTAAATATTACACAATGTAAAGACTTGATGATTCTGGCAACTACTGTGGAACTCCCAGTTCTATATCTCCAATATTCTATATCTTTGTATATAGCAATATAATTACTTGAATTCTTTTAGAAAGCTTTCCACCCACCTTACAGGATTATATGTAAACTCAATGTCAATTATTCTTCAAATCAAGTTTCCACTTGCCATATGTAGTGACATTCCCATAAGGTCTAATAACAATACTGTTATGTGATTTCCCATCTTTTTCATATCATCTACTTGTATCATCAACCTTCCAAATTCATTGATTATGAGTTGTCTCTTTCTGCATCGAAACTGACCATTGTATAGCAGTCTTTTTCTTGCACAGTTCTCAGTTACCAAGTTGTCTGCTATCATTCTGAATATGATTTCTACACAATGTTACAGTAATATCACGATATAAACTCTGGCCACTCTGTTATCTAGCTGAACTTGGATGGAAATAGTAATACACTTTGCCTTATTTGTAATACCTAAATACACTCCAACTCTGTTTCAGATTTTGTAATTGCCATTTGTTGAACTGAGCTTCAGTAGTGTACATAATCACATCACTTTGATTTGCACTGAGCAGATACTCTATAGACTATGTGTCATCTTACACTTTGACTCAATCAATTATATATGAAAGTTGTTTACAACAAGTCATATGTCCAGACATGAGTATAATTTACACCATATTTCTTATAACTTTTAAGTACTGATTGTAGTTGAATTCTGTACCTATATGTGGATGAGAGTGCTAGGTGTCAATTAGGTTTTGAGACCATCTGGGACCAGAACATCTTGCAGACTACCAATGATAATTCTCAAATGCAAAGAGTTCAGATTCCTATATGTTTCCTGATATCCCCCCCAACTGCACATGTGGCAAAGATGGCTGTTCAGATTGTGATGGCTATAATTACTGCAGTGTTAGATTCAGGAGATATAGAGAATGAGAGAAATGGATAATCTCAGCAGAATAAGTTCGGACGTAGTATGATAAGCTGTTTGGGTGGAATTTGTATCAATATCTGGTCATGGCCTTCAGAGATGTAACAGTAGAAAGTTACACAGAACATAGCGGACTGAATACTGTATTGTGAAGCTGTATTCCGCTGAAATTGTGAACTGGTCAAACTGTGATCAGTCCAGTAGAATGCAACATACAGTATGGTATTCGGAATTCCCATGGGGAGTGTGTGGGTAATACACGACTGATATTTCAGAGAAGTTGGCAGATACAAAATACAACCCCTGAGGAGAGCAGCTGATTGTCCTCAGGTATAAACAGCATATGTGACTTGGAACTATTTGAAAGACTGGTGCATTAGCAAAATGTATAATGGTCTAAAAGCCACATGGAAACCTCCCAGACCTGTAGTCAAGATCCTATGCAATTGGCCAAGTTGGAGTGTTATATTTCAGAGCAGCAGAGACCTCAGTCCAGGTTGGTGGGAGAGATTGAAAGCAACTGAAACTTCTGCACTGGTCAATGGCAGATTTTATAATTGGTGCTGCATTCTCACAGCACTTGTCCCTAGAGTCTCAGGTCCCATAACCACAAGCCGGTTCATAAATCATATCCATCTCTGATAGTCGTTTGTATTTCAGAATGACAGGATGATTTGTTGTATTATAATATAGTATATATTATCGATCCAAGTCAATTAATATATATTCATACAGTGAATAAGGCTGCAGATAATACTTGAGTACAGTTGGTTGACAACCTGGGGATGGTAATTGAGTGAACCTAGAGATGAACTTTGACATGGTGATTAAGTGAGTTTTGAGGTGCACTGGCAGGCTGTTATGATGTGAACTTTAAGATACACTGAGAGGCAGTTATGATGAAACTTGGCAGCTTGAATGGGAGGTGGTGATGGAGTGAGTTCAGAGATGTACATGAACGCTGTTATAATGTGATGGGAGTGATGAACCTGGAGGCTATAATTGAGTGAGGTGGGAGATGCACTGGAGGTTGTAATCAAGCAGGGTTGTTGATGTACTTTGAAGGCACAGAGGAAGGCAAATTGGATGTGAACATGGAGGTGGTTGACCTGGAGGTGTTAAATTGACAGGATCATGTGACAGGAGCTGAGACTTTGCTTCTTGGTTAACTTATACTCATCACAATGTTGAGACTAGAGTACTATATGGTACACCATGAGATAAGAGACTTGCTGGAAGTGGAGGACCATCAATCTTAGGTTGATTTGTTACCTAGTTTGGTTATGTACTCCGTTAAATACTGTACTGGATTTGATTCTATACTGGGTTTATTTCTGTACTGGGTTTGATTCTGCACTGGGTTTGATTCTGTATTGGGTTTTGTTCTGTACTGGGTTTGATTGTGTACTGGGTTTGATTCTGTACCGGGTTTGATTGTGTACTGGGTGTAATTCGGTACTGGGTATGATACTGAACATGGCTTGATTCTTGATGTGATTTTATTCTGTATTCGGTTTGATTCTGTATACAATACAGAGTGTGATTCTTTACTGGATTTAATAATCTACTCAATTTGATTTCATACTCAGTTTGATTGTGTTCTTGGTTGTCTATTGAACTCAGTTTGATTCTGCACTGAGTCTGATACTGGACTGGGCTTGAATCTGTATTGGGTTTAATTCTGTACTGGGTTTGACACTGTACTGGGTTTGTTTGTGTACTGGATGTGATTGTATAGAGGGATTGATTCTGTATTGGGATTGATTGTGTATTGGGATTGATTCTGTATTGGGATTGATTCTGTATTGGGATTGATTCTGTATTGGGATTGATTCTGTATTGGGATTGATTCTGTACTGGGATTGATTCTGTATTGGGATTGATTCTGTATTGGGATTGATTCTGTATTGTGGTTGATTCTGCACTGGGGTTTCATTTGTACTTGGTTTCATTTGTTACTTGGTTTGATTCAGTACACATTATAATTCTGGACTCAGTTCGATTCAGTACTCAGTTTCATTTTGTGCTCAGTTTGACTCGGCAAACAGTGGGATTCTACCACTAGTTTGATTATACACTTGATTTGTATCAACATTCAGTTTTATTCCATACTCTGTATGATTTTGTACTCACTGTTGATTGCAGTTCATCGTATGGAGACCTCATGAGGGATCACTTGACTTTGTACTCTCAGGTGCTGTTAGTGGTGTGGATGAGGAAGACACAGATGAGAGGAGATTAGGGAAATCACATGAGAAACTGGAACTTTAGAGAATTTTGCTTCAGTTGCACACTTATGAGTTAATTCCTGAGTGATCTCAACTAACCACATGCTGAAGAGAACTGTCAACTCTTGTCACATTCCCATAATTGTAAGTTAGCTAATGAATACAGTGTTCAGATCTGCCTACCTATTTGCTGCGTCATGATCAAACACCTCCAAGTGAATCCTCCAAACCCTCTCGATCACACTCTCCAACTGCATTTCCAATCTTGCTTCAATATGCTCTCCAATTGCATCTCTATGTCCACCCCATAACAGCTTGCACAGTGCATCTCTAAGCTCACCCAATCATATCCTCTAACTGTATCTTTAAGTTGACATGATTATGGTTTCAAAAGTGTATTTCCAAACTTGCTTGAGTATGACCTCCAAGTACATCTCCATGTATACATGGTAACCCCTCCCCAAGTACTTAGCTAAGTTCACTTGAACCAGCCCATAATGTGTATATCTAAGTTCATGGGATCATAGCCTCCAGCGCATCTCCATATTCACATGCATGCCATCTTCAGTTACTCCTCTGATTGCTCTGAAATAGTACCTGCAGCTAGTGTAGCAGACTGTGTGTAGATAGTTTGGTATGTAGATATATAAATCAGAATCCAAACTGAAAAGATGATATCAAATGGTTTAATGATGAGCAGAAAGTATGATTTCCCTGTGTGCCTAGAGCATTCAGAAACAGTATATCAAATTGCCCTGTCTGGTCTAAAGTGATTTGCTGTGCTCTGAATATTGCAGCCTGTAATCGGAGGTGCTTCTCATATTGTCATCAGCGCTGCAGAGCTGTTGCTGATAATTTGGCAGCACTCCAAGGTTCAACTGAATGCCACTGCATCAGTCCAGTTCGACTACCAGCATTGTTGGCTGTTTTCTGCTCCATACCTGATAGCCACTGCATCAGCTCTATTATCTCCATGATTTGACTCTGCTGGGATTCAGGTCTGTCAACTGCCACATACTCCTGGAGCGTTGCAGTAACAAAAATACATTTCACTGATGTGGTAGCCAGTTGGTAGTGATGTATCCAAAAAGTATGTTGACACCTTCATTGTAAAAATAAGCAACAATTATTCAGAGCTGTACTCTGCGCCCATTGAATACTGAAGCTACAGTCATGACAACCCTGTTCCTGTATCTGTAAGGCTCATTAACAAAATATAATTTAATTACTAGCAACATCTGGCAGTATCTGTATGTTGTTAAACCAACATCATGAAATTGTTGTATTTCAACATTCTAGTACCAAAGCAGTAGACTTCAGGTGCCCAAGACAGTGCTGGTGACGATCTTCTGAGTATCAGGAAATGCAACTAAGCTGTCAAAATAGACCACGATGTTCTGTAGAGGAGGTTGGAACTGGTCATCCGTTTTGGGAATGCATCTAGTTTATGTTGTCATTAGATACTAGTTAGTATTGAATATCTTTAAATCTCATGTATTTAGTTTGCATTCTTATTTGTCAATCTATGTATCTATCTATCTCTGTTAATCTATCAATCTATCAATCTATTCATGTATCAATTCAACAATCCATCTATCTATCTATCTATCTATCTATCTGTCTATCTATCAATCTATCTATCTGTCTACTAATTAATCAATCTATCTATCTATTGTAATACAATGTATCAGCACTAGGTGATGCAAAGGATTTTCGGGTAATTGATGGTACATCATGTAGATGGCGATAGAATTCCATGGCTGCAGACAGTTGCTTCACCAGGATCTGGTACCTGGAGTGTGTGATTGAACATGCTTGCAGTTCCATGTGAGCACTGTAATTAAATGATCCTAGAAACATATTTTGGAGGCAGAGATTGACTGAGTTTAGAGATGTTCATGTAGATCATAATTAAGAAAGTTTGGAGATATGTTTTGATGTCACAATTGACTCAGTTTAGAGTTCATTTGCAGGCTGTGTGTGAGTAGACTTACAAATACAGCTGGAGGCCAACATGGCGTGAGTTTGGAGATCCACATGGAGGGTGCAATAGTGTAAACTTGAAGCTTTATTTGGGGGCAGCCAAACTGGAGGCAGTCAATGGTAAGGAAGGCATGGTGGAAGCGGAGACTCTATTCATAAGTTTTGTCATACTCATTGCAATGATATCAGAGTTGACTTTACTATTTTGCAAATTGATAGCAAACTGAAGGAGATTGATCTAGAGGAGGTAGACCATCAGTGGAGTCAATATTTAGAAGACAATTCACAATCATAGGAATGCTGGAAAGACTGGTTGTGAGCTGAATATACTCAATATTGGGTGAATACTCTACATGGTGATAACTCATAGTCACGAAAACAAAAGATTGAGTAGGATTATATAACTATGTATTCCCAGACAGTGGCAGACTGATTGACAAGAAATGAAGATATTGCTGATAGAGATGGGAGAAGACTATCAAAATAATGATTACTAGCTGGAATGTAGAAGAGTTTTGAGTACAAGAGTCAATTACCAAACTTCTTATGTCAGTTAGAACTCCCAACATGGCAGTTACCTTTCCCGATATCAGGAGTGCTTATTTCAATTAGGTAGATTCAGTACTTATTTCCCCATCCACTTATATATTCCCCTTTTTCATCCTCAATCTCTGTCTCCAAAGTACAACCCCACCATCAACTGAGGATATAATGTTAAATCACTCCACTCTACCTTCCAATATCTGAATTATCAATCAATAGTAAGTACAGCATTCACCCAAGATGGAATGCCTCCAACTCTCAACCTGGTTTTTAACATATCTGTTGGCATGTCTTAATACAGTGTACATTCTATATGATCCTATGAATACAAGTTAGTCTATTACCTTTACCTTTCAACTAATTTGATCAAAGATAACTGTCTCCAACTACACATTCAAGTGTAAACTATTACACTCACTATGGAAGTGTTACCAACGGTTCCCGGATACCTGGCCGCAGTGTGGGTTGGAACCGGATCAGTGGCCCCGGTGCAGTTGTGGAACCGAGAAGGAACCGAACTACCCGATGATGAGCGGTTCCAAACAGGAACTGTAACTATAACCGCTGTTTTTTAGCCAGGTTTTGAATACTGCAGAGCCTCATTTTCGTGAACTCAGAACTTTGGCTCCAATTAAGTATTTGAGTTCTGATCGTATCACAATATGATATATATGTAAAAGAGGCAGTTGTGGATGCTCTTTCACCTCCTGTTCTCCAATTTGCAATCAGATCACTATTCGTTGAGTCACTGAGAAATACCGCCAACAGTGAGCGTTCCTAGCACTGACCCAACAAATATTGATCGGATCACAAATTGGACAATACAACGCGAAAGAGCATCCACAATTGCAATGTTTTCCTTATTCATCGTATTGTGATACAATCACAACTCAAATACTTAATTGGAGCCAAAGTCCAAAGTTCGCAAACATGTTGAACTGGCCAAAAACCGCGGGTTCGGTGCGGTTCGGTATTTTGCTGGGGTTAAACCCATTCGACTGGTTCCAGTTTAGTTCCAACCTGGATCCGGAACTGAACCGCAGATTTGGAACTGTTGCTAACACTGCAGTATGGGCATTGTCAAGTTCAATCAAACACGGTCTCAAAGTTGGTCTCCAAACTTAACCAGTCTCCAACTTCAAAGTACATCACTAAGTCCTGTTAAACTTGCTGGAAGGTTAAAGATGACTCTGCCAACAATTACAATGTAACTTGTTTTATATGTAGTTAGCGCCACTAGTTATTGATCAACCTTATATTGATCAATATATCTGATTACATTGCACAATAGATATACTATCGCTTATCCATTCATATACTCAACTCCACGAGTATCCACCACTGTTCAATGGATCATGAGCTCTGACTATTGTAAAGGTATAATGAGACACAATTTCATTGTATTTGTCAAGTGGAGGTAAACATTATCACAGAGATACATGTCCACAAGATGAGATAGCTCCTCCCACCATGTTTTGATGGGAGCTGCTGGATGACTACTGTACAGCCTGAGGGAGAACAATAACTGGCGCTTTTGATACATGATCGGAATAATGCAAGATGAGTTCAACCACAATTGCAACAACACTTTCAATAGCACTATCTCTTTTCAATCTTCAACTGAGATGGCTCTACTTCTCAAGCAGGATGACATGGATGGTACTTACTGGGTATACAATCAGAAGCTTAAAGAGTGAGCTTCAAATGCAACTGCTAGAGTGATGGCAGCTTTCAAATACACAATGAATTGCCATGGTGTTGTAAGATCAATTGTTACACAGTATATGCAGTCAAGAATGCAAGCCGCAAAAATGGTTGCTAACAATGAAAACACAATTTGGAATGAACTTGCATCAGGTTCACAGTGAACATTAAGGCTAAAGATATATAAGTTTTGAAGAGACATGAAGGGTATCCAGTTATTGGACTGCAGTGAGATGCAGAACAACTCATCACAGATCAATTGGAAAGTCCAAGGATTACAATCCCCACCCAAGGCTGACAAGTGCTGTCACTGATGCTGCAAACAATTCTAAAACTACAAATACTTTCACCAATACTAGAGCGGAAGCACACAGCTTCTACCTCATTAAGGGATTTCAAGATGTGATGAGTAGTCAGTGTTCTTGGATTTCACAAAGGACCAACAAAGGACAAAGACTTAAATAGTAGACGATTATGGTATGAAGCTTGTTGAAATGGCTGCTGCAATTAAAAGTTTCAGTGAGGATGCTTCAAATTGTCTACTTTACGCACAGAAGGTGGCAATGCCTGCAAAAGCAGCAATGGTAAAAAAAAAGACCAAAGAAAATCAAAGGATTGAGAAGCATCAGAGGAAGAACGATGTTGGCAAAATATGAGGGAGAATCACTGAGGTGTTAATGCCCAAGCTGTGAGGAAATCTTCTGAAGATTGCTGAAACTACTGCAAATATGTCAACAGAAATGATGGCTACATTGAATATTACCACTCCAACTGAGAACTATCAGATGGTGGAGAGCTCGATTGCTTTATCCCAGTATTTGGTTCAACAATTGCAGATGCACAATGGACAACTTCAGGCGACAAAGAATACGTATCACCATTATGGAGCAACTTTAAAAATTAGAGAATGGCGAAGGGATCCAATCAGAATGTGTAGTTTGTAGCTGGATATCGATGTGTTTGATTGATTAGCTATCTGGCTCATTGCAAGATGCAAATGATCATATTTGAAGAAGTGGTAAATTTGCCCAAATTATTTAATCTCAACTCACAGTCTCAGATTCTGGACAATGATTTCAATGTCAAACTTGTGAATAACCATGGTCTCAACATGTAAAATCAACATGGAAAGATGGTTACCACTGCACTCTAGATTAATGAGCAATTTGATCTGGTGTGAGTTTGAAATGTGTTCTGAAATTAGTTACTGAATACACAAATAGTAACAATGACGGTGGCCTGCTGGCACTTTGGATGACTGGGTATGCATCACATCACAAAGTAGAAAATCAGAGCGAATGGCCATGGTACTGGGCCCCTGTCACTCTCAAGGCTTTGGATATATTGCCAATAATCACCAATGATTTCAACTCAACTGGGATCTTTGATTGCAAGAGTTGCATCAGATGCTTAGTAGTGAGAACACTCTATACTTACAGGTGTGAAGATGCCACTACGCTCCTGCAACATTTGTATTGAGATATATGCCATTCATTGAAAACAGCAGTTGGAGGAGATCAATACATGCTGCTCATTATTGAGCATGATACTAGATACTCTTACTAGTACAATTTGAGGTAAAAGTTGGAAGACCAAGAGAAATTTACCGTGTGGTAGGCTCTTGGAGACTAGGAGTTAGGCTACCAAGTAAAGGAATTTTATACAAATGAAGGTGGTTAGTATAGATCTAGGATGTTTGCTGATTATCTACAATTAGCATTTATACTAAACGAAAAACTATATCATCTGTGACCCAACCTAATGGAGTTGTTCACTAGGTATACCATATGATCCTCAAATTTAGAAAATGCATAGTGGATCATGGTATAATATTCAAGAAGTACTGAGCATTTGCAATCTCAGTAGTTGTTTATCTTACAAACCATACTCCAAAAATTTGAAAGTTGGTCAGACCTCTCAGATGGTCAGACATGAATGGAAATCATGTTTGAAGCATCTCGGTGTGTTTAGATGCTTGGCTTTCAGACACACTCTTAATAAGCAACGAATAACGCTGAATTAGAGAGTCTCTCACATACATATTGGGTATAGTATATCAATGAATGTAGTATATTAGGTATAATTTATTGGTGACATCACTTATCGGCCCCAGAGATGTAGTATTCAGAGAAGAAAGTAGTACGGAGCATAGATTGGTGCAGATAAAGCGATTTTGCACTAGTACTTTTACAGAAATGTACTCGAAAAACTGATCCCCACAGGGAAGCAACCAGCTGAACATTAAATGGAGAACATATTAGACAACAAATTACCTCTGGAGACTCTGAAGAAAATGTAGAGGTCACCAGATTTGACTGCCCTTGAGACATCACTTGCAGTTGCATGGAAGCTGCTGGCCAAAAATAAGGTTGGAACCATGCTGGCAAGTTGTCAGTAACTGCACCATTTACTTTCAAAGTTAAGAAATATAAAGTGATGATTTCCATACAAATTGCAACTGCAATCTTCAATAATCATAATTACAAGGATTGAATTGCTTATACACATTCTAACACAACAGCACCTGAGTTTCCACCAACAAAGCATTGGAAAACAGGAATGACAGGAATGCAAGATGCAATTGGTCAGTAGTCAGTCTTTGTATAGTTTGTGGAGCTTCCAAAAGAGAGAAAGTATAGTGAAGCAACATGGTATAAAATGTCAAGTGTAACAAAGCAGGTAATAGGCTGTGGTTCAAGTCCAGTCAAGTCTGCAGAGTAAATAACCAAATTGCAAACCTTAACTGACAGACTGCTTGTTGACTGACTGCACACTAGGGACATATTTCGCTGGTACTCAGAATTGCAATGGCGTACAATCTCGAGATATGTCAATAGGATCAACATATGACTGTCCTAAGAGTCGACATTGCAGAAGAGAGTTTGATCCACCCACTACAATCCCAATTTTGTTTGCTCCAAGCTGGAAGCCTATACAATAATCCAAGATTAACAAATGCTTTGTGCAACATCAAACTGCACATGACAGAGTCTGATTATAGAGTACAGCTGGATGACGATGATGTGGATAGCACTGTTCAGAACTGCATCTTCTCGATGGGGTTTGTCACATTATGAGCCAACTGTGGACTCCATACCACGGATAACGATATAGTCTCTTCTACTGTGTCTATGGATGAAGTCAAATATGTCATGATTTCTATCAAGGGCTTGATTGGACTCATCAAGACTGAGATGAAGAGGATATTCTGAATGCAAGATCTTCGAGAGTGTTATTGAATGCCAGCATGAATATTCAATGGAATCAGAACTATGACATGTTCAATGTGAATGGAACATCCATTTCTGATGCCACTGCTTATATTTACATGTTGCGCACTTGGAGATACAGCAATATTTGAAGTAGATTGGATAATATGAAGGATTTGGATCTGGAGACCCGAGGGTAGAAATGGAGTATTATCTTAACTTTCAATCGAAGACATGGTATATCTTTCCCAGATCTTGGTTTCACCCACTTGCATCAAGTTTTTGAAGATTCATGCAATTTGTCTGGTTTTCCATTACTGTGTATTCCATCATTTCTTCTCCTATTGTTCTTATACACCTAGAATGGGGACAGCTGTTTCCTCACATATTCACTTCGTATGCCATATGAATAGCATTTGAGTATTGACGATGGGCTGTCTATGTTCTAACTGTATCATTGTACAACAAATGGAGCCCACAACAGCAGTCTGGTTTGAAACACTGAGCATGGATTCATTAGAATGTCCTGAACAAGATAATACAGGGAAACAGTTTAAGATGAAACAAAAGGAAGTTACCCACTCTGTGAGTGGAGAGAACACTGAATGAAATAACAATGCTAATAGGGCAGTGTATACAATGTCAGATTGGAATACAAGATCTGGTAGAGGTGGGTATAGTGAGGTCACTAATGAACATGGCACCATCTACAGTGCAGGATGATTAGCAAGCACAAAGTATCAACTTCGCAAACAGGATGAATACCGAGGATCAGGCACCAACTCAATATCACCACAAAAGACAGCAGCTTGTTACCACAACAATAACTGAGAATCAGGTACACACCTGATACCAGGATGATAGATATCAACATTGTAGATTGGATGAACTCAGAGAATTATTGCCTGCCTGATACAGGGAGGAGCAAATACAACTCAAATTGAATGTCTCCCCTGTACTAAGGATGATACTAATCTGATTGAATATCATTAAAATGAAATGGATGATTATGGTGATATTATGTTGATTAGTGCTGAGGATACTTCTGCATATTGGAGAAGGGTTTGTTGCAGGCAATTGAATACAACAGATTGAGTACATGGCAGCAAATTAAGAAACAATACTATGAGAGGTGGCACAGCTGGGCCAAAATAGAAATGAAAGAAAGAGCTCACCTCAAAAAGAGTGCCAATGAACTCTAGCTCCCCTTCCAAAAACTCAGCGACTAGTAATTGACCTCAAATCACCAAATATCTCCAAGTTGCCACTTGAACAAGCATCCTGTCTCCAAACTGCTAGTACAGTAGCGATTACAATGTCGACTGACCACACTTGATCTGATACCACCACTGCCAGATCTAGTGGATTCAAATGATACCACTAGTGCTGGGCCCACTAGTAATGACAAATAGCATGCAAATAAGATATCTAACCAGGTGCATGATTATAGATAATTCATTGGCTCCTCAGCCATTGCCATCACTCGCAAGATGTGGCTCAACACCACTGATCAAAAGCATGGGCACTCCAGTCAGCAGAGGTGTAGATGTGCCTATGATTACTGATACATTGAAACAGCATGTATGCCTATGCTTGACAATAGATATATGATAGAGTGGTACAGTTGCACATGAGAGGGACTGTGTATATATGGAGAATAGGGTGCCAAGATATTCGATAAAAATCTAAGTGCTGTATCAGCAACGTTAATTCTCCAGCGCTCACCTGGCCTCGAGTCATGTGTTGCCATTACATCATCCCACTCTCTTGGTGCCTACCCTGCGGGCTGACACAGCCAGTATGAGAGAAGAGAAGGCAACGGAAACAAGGAATGAAACAATCACTCTACATACACAATCACATGACTCGATATGTCCCTTAGCCAATTTGTACAGCCCAATGGCAACCATTTATGGTATTCGGTGCACTGGAAAACTCGACTTCCCTTGGTTGATTCTTAATGGCGTGCAGGTGCCATTTATTTCAGGCACAAATCTAATCAGACGAGTCATGAATAAAGAAACATGTGTACATTGGAATTGTCCAAATTGCTTTCTTATTTCAACATTTCCAGCCATGAGTGTTATACGTCTACTCCTGAGGGCAATCATGATGCTCTTGGTGAAACTTGTCAGCCAAATGTCAACAGCTATCAAGTTGCTACACCTGTTCCTAGCTCATGGGTATGTGACTGTACCTGGCCCATTGGATGATGTAATGCAGCTTCCCATAGCGCCATGTTCGGTCGAGAATGGGGTCAAATTCCAACGATTCTGTTGCGTCGACTCTCATTATATGTGGTTCTGTGAAATGTTGCCTTATGACCGGTGGTGTGTAATCACCAAGTTGCAATACATGGAAAATGCTGCAGTTCCGCATTGCATTTGAAAAGTCCAATTTGTGACTATTCTGATTGATGATCATGCATACCATATATGGTCCCATGCAGTTGTGTTCAACCTTCTCTGAAGGCCTAGATGGTCACACATTCCTGGTTGACAGTGATACTTTGCTTCCAACAGTAAAAGTAATTTCTTTCCTGGTGGTGTACTTTGGGTGTCTCATTTGTACCTCAATTACATGTTTCCAGAGAATCAGATGAGTCTCTTTCAGGCCTACCATCCACCCATCTGCCTGCACCTGTGATCCGAAACTGAGGTTCTTGGGTAGCTTGAACTGCATTGGAGGATGGTGGTAGTAGTTCACCCAGAAGGGTGTCATCAGCATCGAATGGTGGATGCAGTTATTATACATGAATGCTGCCAGTGGTAACAGTTTGACCCAGCTGCCCTGCACATCGTTGTACAAGGCTTGGAGGTACTGCTGTATCATTTGGTACTGCCACTCACTTTTCCTGTCTGTCTGAGGGTGGAAAGGAGTCAAGAGTCAGTGACTGATACAGAGGTTGAAGCCAATACTGTCACAAAATCGACTGTTGAACTCTTAGCTATGATCAGTGGTAATAATGTCTGGTACCCCATGTTTGCAGATCACATGTTCGAAAATCATTCATCCTAGCACTGTAGTTTTAATGTTCTTGCAGCACGGTTGGTAGGTGATGATTTTAGTCACATGGTTGAGAAATACCTAGATCCTGGGGTATTGCATCGCTGTTGACTATGCCAAGTTGGTGACAGAATCCATCGTAAGTCCCTCCCTGGGACAACCAGGCAGTGACCGTGGCATGTTGGGTCCACACCGTACATCATGCAGTGCATCAATTCAGTTGCACACCATGCAGCCTAGAATGTACGTTTGTATTTCCGATTCCATTCAGTGGAAATAAATATCCCATAATATGAGCTTGGCAGTCTTCGGGGATCCAAAGCGACTGGATTTTCGGCTGTTGTGAACAAGGCTTCTTAGTGTACATTGGGGTGCCATGGGCACATATATTGTACTTTCATAGGTCAGAGCTCAGTCGATTGATCCCCATTGACTCGAAACTGCGAAGGACATATCAACCAAGCTGAGCAGAGTGATTGTAGTGAAATGGTCGGTCGCCTAGACCGCGTGGATATCTGGTAGATTATCACTGTATAATTTGGCAATAGTGGTTGCTGTAAAGGATGCCCAGAGCTTGGCTGTCATGTTATCCTAGCCGATCTCTGAATCAGGTCATCTCAATAGTCTATCTCTTGGGTTCTTTTGGCTTCCAGGTGTTTGATAACAAAGTCATATAAAGAGAGAATCTCTATGCATCTTGCCTGCTGCCAGGAGAGCACTGGTGACATTTGGAAGTACTCAAGGTTCTTATGGTCGCTGTGTATGAGGATCATATGATTGTTTTCATAGTGGTAGTGTCACCATTACTTCACAGTAACGATAATGGCCACAAGCTCCCTATCATATGTGTCACAGTTCTGTGTGGCACTTGAACATGTTTATCAATAAAAGTTGACCGGTCTGAGAATCCCAAAACTGTCATACTGGTTGGGAATGCTGGTAATTGCAACACCACTTGTATCAGTCTGCAGAATAATTGGTTTTGCAGGTTTGAAGTGCATGAGGATGGGTGATCAGCGAGTGCACACTTAGACCACTGCAATATGAGTTTGGCATGTTGAGTCCATTCGATTTTGAGCTTGTTCAATGTTTTGGAATATTCTGCTATCTTCGGACGATCTGATATCAGAGTTGTTACCTATTCTTGTTCTCTGATATACAACTAGAAGAAGTTTGTGAACCAAAGAAGCACTGACACATATGGGCCATTCTCGATGGTTGATTCATAGCCCAATTTCAAGGCCAACTCATTGGGGCTGTACCCAAATCGGAGAAAGCCAATCTCTGAGACTCCAAAATGGCCAATTTCAGCTTCATTACAGAGACCAAATTCTTGGAGTCCATCCAGCACAGTTAATACCCTCTTTTCCTGCTCCACTTCAGTTGTTGAGTAGATCAGTATATCTACAACATAGCACATTGCAAAGTGATCAATGTAAGACCGCAAGCTTCCATCAATGCTGGCCTGGAAAGTCAGTGCTGGTTTCATACACCCGAGCAGCATAGTGCAGTACTGAAACTAACCTTACCTGGTGTGATAACCTGCTTTGTACTCATCCCAACCAGTGATTCGGATGAGCTGATAGCCATTTGCGATGCCCAGTTTTGTGAAGATCTCCAATCCAGACAACGGGCGAAGCATCTCTGAGACCTCTGGCAGAGGATAGTGGTTCTTCACTGTGGCTTTATTGAGAGCTCAGTAGTCGACACACAGGTGCAGTCTGTCGTCCTACTTGATTCCAAAAATGATTGGTGCTGCCACAGGTGATGTTGATCGTTGGATGAATCCTTTGGTTCGCACTCTTTCAATGTACGCCATCAGAGATATTAACTCAACTTCCAACAGATTGTAGATTGAGCCATATAGTAGTTTGAAGTCTAGTTCCAGTAGGATTGTGTGGCCAATTGGCTAGTGTGGTCTGACAGTCTCCGTCTTATTATTCCTAAACACATCCACAAAGTCCTGGTATCCTTTGGAGACACAACCTCCATCATCAGTAGGTACAGTAGCTGTTCCAGCATCGGTGTAATCGCAACTCTCTCAGACTTGCAATTTGGCAGGATGATTGGAAAAGGCATACCAGTGACGTACAGATTAAGTTGTTTGCCCAGCAGCAAGCCAAATCCCACTAGTCCAACATCCTCCCACCATGACTCTGTGAGCTGGTAGCAGTGATTCAGATATATTCAACTGGGGTTCCTCTTAGGCTGCAACTACCACCACTAGGCCCTCTTCATGCATTCAGTGGTTGGGCTGATTGTACAAGTCCGACCTGCATCTTCCAAAGTGGTGACGTGTATAGTTCCTCACATTAGTCCACTACATTCGACGACTTGGAAAGCACATGTGTGAATGGTCATTTCACTTGTAATAAGACAGTTGAATGCCATGATAGGTACATGTATTTGTATAACCAGAGCAAGACCATTCTCACCGGGTTCCCTTGGATTTAAATTGTGATACCCAGGAATCTCCAATATCAAGTCGATTATTTGTATGCTCCCGCCAATGCCGGGCTGCTGTACATTTGTACTTTGTCATCCCAATCTATGTACCACTGTACTATTATACCTGATCTCCAAGCCTCCCATTGGCCATTTGGGGTTCTTAACACAGTTAATTAAACAGTAGCCCAATCAATCTCTGGCTTCTGGGTCTTGAACCATGGTACTCCCAGTACAAGATTGTATACTCTCATCAGGATGACCAGCATCTCTGGTCCACCGACTGGAGATAAGTGATCAATAAACTGAGCTGTCATCGCTGATTTGTGGAACTCTCTCGCATGCATGATCACCTGACCATGATCCCGTTGAGATGTTTACTGGACAGCATTGTGGGGTAGTGCGAGTTCAGTGTGAAGTTGTGGAAGAATACAATTACTTGTAGCACTACAGTTGATGAGTGCACGTGTTCATTGTTGCAGTCTGAGTTGACCAGATATCTGTATTTCATCCATACTGTGTGAAGAATTGTGTATTGCAGTTCTGCACTAATACGGACTTGACATGAGAGAATTTGGGTTCTCAATGACAACCCTCGGCGATAATGAAATCTGATACAGATGAATATTTTCTAATATTGCCTTTAATGCCCGCATCCGTAATCACAGCAATCCAAGCACCAATGGGTGCATCGCATCTCATGAAGCTAGACACTGAGTGAGGATGGCTAGCTTTTTGGTTGCTGACGATTCAAGCAATGGTAGCATTAGAATATTTTTTGGTCTACTGAAGGATAAAAGTTAACAGGGAAGTTGGCAAGTGAATATTTCAGAAAGAAGATGGAACTATATTTGGGGGATCGACAGCATGCGTATTGCCATTCTGACATGTTAGTATCTTAGAGCACTGGCAATACGCAAGATACAAGAGTTGTTGAGCGGTTGGGTGGATGGATATCACTATGCCAAGGACTATGCTGTATCTTGCCTCATTTGCAGTTGGCACCATTTGTCATCGATCGACCATATGTTAATGGGACATGTCTCATTACACAATACCATAGACATACCTCCGCATCTGCCCATACACACTCGACTACTTGAGTACATGCAACAGTACAGCAGATCAGGAGCTGTAGCGTTGAAAAGAGAAATGACAATAAACATTTCCTATTCAATTGTGGAGTGGAGGTCAACATTGTCATGCAGAACCGTCTCACCAAGCGCAGAAATTACACTGCATCCCGCCATGTATTTCACAACATCTGCGGGATGTCTCCAATACTGTCTGTGATACTACGATACCTGATGAGTGGGATATATGATTGCGCACGAGACATTCAATGATGATTCCCACCACCACGTTCAATGGCAGACACCATGTGCAATGGGCAAATGTGATGGCCCTACTTCATGAGCAGAAGGAGGTGTATTGTATCATCACAGGACAAAATGGCGAGCCGCAAGAGCCAGGTGCAAATGCGACTGCCACAAAGAAGGCCACTTGCAAAGACAGGATGAATTGCGATGGTTTGGCCAGATCAATGATCATACATCGCATGGAACAGAGGATCCAAGTGGACAATGCAGTCGTCAACTATACACAGACGTGTTGGGAAAAGCTCACCTCAGCCTACATGTCAGGATTGAAGCTCAACATCTTCCAGGTTAGGGAACACATTTAGAGCGTGAAGTTACAGGCCTACAGAGATGTCGACAACTACTCAATTCGGATTGATCAGAACGTCAAGTATTACCATCTCTGTGCAGGGCCTTCGCCCTCTGACACTGATGATCATGCAGACTGTGCAAAGATAATGGCAATGATGAGTAAGCAAGATCACAGCATCCTCCTCCTTTGCGGAATGCCAAAGAACGCCAAGTGGAAATTCTTAAAGGAGCACATGATGGACAAACACACCTCAATGACCACCACACCCATTGCGATCGTTACCAAGCTCTTCAAACAGGACCCTGCAATCAAAAGAGAGAATAGGCTCACTCAGAATGCTCTGCACTTGACCAAGCAGGGTGGCAAAGGCAGTATAAGTCGTCAAGGCAGCAAAGGTCCAAAGCAGGATAAGGGAGAAAACAATCGGAAAGAGATGGATCAGCAGATGTGCATTCATTGCCCATGGACAGGGCATATCACCAAGAATTGCTTGACCAAGTAATGCAGCAATCCTCCCAAGGCTGCCAATACTGCAGCAACAGCATCGACTGGGACTACTTTGACTCTGACCACTTTGATCAAGAACTATTGGATGGTGGCCAGCTCAAATGATTTATCCAGTAATTGGTTCATCCATTGCAGATGCACAACTAGCATCTCCTTCTGTTGATCAATGTTCATCAGATAGACCAAATATAGTGTGAATATGAAGAAGGTGAAGGGATCTGATGAGGATATCGTTTGCAGCCGGATATGGAAGTAGTAATTTGATTTGTCATCTGCTAGATGGATAGACTGAAATGATCATGCTTCAAGAAGTGGTACATTTGCTGGGAACGTTCAATCTCATCTGACAGAAACAGATTATGGACAAGGATGTCAATGTCGAACTGGTGAATCACTACAGTCTTGACTTATGCAATCACCATACCAAGTTGATTGCCACTGCAGCTCAGGTTGATGAGCGATTCGTTCCAGGTGAGTATCAGATTAACCATCACAATGGACCAAATACACCTATATCGACAAGAATTGTTGCCCACTGCCACTGTGGACCACTGGGCATGGATATTGGAATCATACAGAGATGTGGATGTTATGGCATCGCCAGATGGCAAATGTAGGTCTCGAAACATTTGAGATTTTGTCAATTGTAGCTGCTGACAGTGAGTGAATTCCCTCGAAGTGCAATTGTGAGTGGTGCATGAAGTGCAAGTCCTTTCGAAAGCCCTTTACTCTGAACAACGCTGTTCGTGACTCTGAGCCACTGCAGAAAGTGCACACCCATAGGTGGGATCTATTTGAAAACGCTGTTTGAGGAGGTTGATAAATGTGACTCTTTATGAACAATGCCATGAGGTGAAATGATAAGTATATACTGAAGTACAAGTCCGAAGCTGTAGTGAAATTGAACAAATGGAATGCTCTAAGAGGAAACGTTTCGGGCAACAAAGTGATGAGATTTCATAAAGATGGAGACGGTGAGCATATCCCCAAGAAGTTTGCATATTTCCTGAAATCAGAAAGGATCTTACAGGTAACGACTATGCCCTATACTCTGCAGTATAATGGATTGTTCAAACAGGCGAACCATACAATCATAGAGCACATATGTTGCATGCTACACATTGCTGGAATATTGAAGAAGTCCTGGGCATTTGCAGTCTGGGTGGTGATCGATTTCACAGACCACACTGCAACATGCTCGGTTTTTGGTATAACCCAGTGTGAGGTCTGCTATGGGCAGAAACCGTTTTTGAATCATCGCCGTGAGTTCAGTTGTTTGGCTTTCATGTATGTTCTGAAAGGGAAACAAAAGAAGCTGTATTACTGAGCCACTTCAGGCAGAGTTGTTGGGTACAGCATATCGACGAAACAATACTAGATGTACAACCCATTGGCCATGACACTTTACATCTCCAGAGATGTGGTATTCAGAGAAGGGAAGCGGTTCATACCACTGAACAGGGCAGACAAAGCGAGCTTGATCAAGCACAACTTCAGACATGTCACGAAGGACCCCAAACCCACAGAGAAGTCTCCAACCTGAGATGAATATTCAGAAAGTCAAGCAGAGGAGTCATATGACAGCTATTCACTTCCGGAACCACTGCAGCCCGTGATAACATCATGAGAATTGGGTGGCCTGGAGACGTCACTTGGTGATGCATCGATGCCACTGGCTGAAGGTAGTCACCGGAACGATGCTGGCAAGGACAAGCTGGTTGCAATTGTCCAACTGGCTCTCCAAGATGAGAAATTCGAAAATGTGATTGCCATCTATGCTGCAGCTGTGATCTCCAACATTCACAATCATGAGGATGAGAACAACAATCGAAACTCTTTCATTGCAACAATGGAATATCCACTTGGCGATAACCACAGTGTGGCGATAAGCACGGTGTGGCGATATAGAATGAGGTAGACTTATTGCGTTGGCTGCATGTCATGGAAAATATCCTACAGCTTCCAGAATGGTGAATGGTGGTGTCAAGTCATTGGGTGTACAGGATCATGCATGATGGGGCAGGCAATGTGCAGCAGTTGAAGGCCCAGCAAGTCTGTGGAGGAAATCACCAAATCGAAGACATCGGCTACCAGCCTACATTTGCACCGACTCTTTGCTTGGACCACATTAGATTGGCGCACATGCTAGCCACTGACTATCATCTCACGATCCATCCAATTGATGAATGCACAGTTTTCTTGGGAGTTGACTTGGAAGACATGATATATATGCACCCACAACAAGTATACTTTCATATGCTCCAAACTGGGAGCCGATACAACCATTCATGATTCAGAATGACTTTGTGGAAGATTGTACTGCTTTTGAGAAATTCTCTTTCTAACCTGAAACGGTCCTTACAAATTTCGTATGGCGCTTTTAAGGACTTTGTTATGTCGATTGGGTTCATTGTATAAGGTGTTGACAGACAACTGGTCATGTTGCATGTTCATAATCACTGCACAGTCGTTGCCACAGTCATGCTGTGTGTCGATGATCTCCTCATCTACGCTATCGATGACTTCTCTGCAGACATTGATGATTCGATGCAGAATATGTTCAGGATGCATAATCTCAGGAGTGTTGCCTTCTATCTCAGCATGAACATGAAACTCAATCAGGAGCAGCAGATGATCAACAGCCATCAGCTCAGCTACATTTGGATGATCTTGGTGTAGTTGAGCATTGATGGGTCCAGCCCTGTTGACATGCAGCTAGTGATGATGCTTGCCAAGATACAGCTGGAGGAAGAAGCTTCTAATCCGGTCATATACCAGTCCATAATAAGAAGCCGTGTTTATGTGATCACTGCCACTCGGCCCTATACAGCAGATGCCATCAGAGTTTTCAGCCAGCTCAATCACAATCCATGCAAAGAGTATTGGGTAGCCCTCAAGCAAGTGGTTCGGTAACTCAACGGTACAAATGCCTAACGACTGCAATTTGGATGACCATTCAAAGGACAAGGATAACGTGCTGGTGGATGATATGTCGATTCAGAGCATGCCGAATGTCTGGATGACTATAAATCCCCAAGCGGACAGGTCATCACCTCCAAAGGAGCAGTCGACTGGAGATTGCAAAAACAGAAGTCAACTGCACAGTATACAACTGATGCTGAATACTATGCATTGTGAATAGGCTTTATGAGATTCAGTCAATTCTCGCATGATTTGAATGAGCTGGGCATCCTGACGATCCCTCACATATTCTTCGATTCACAGTCCCTGATAGCTAGCATCAAGTACAGAACCCAATGTGGAACCCCAGTTCCACACATTGCAACCCAGTACTAACTCACTGCAGATATGGCTAGAGATGGACAGATTGACATGAGTTATGTACCGACTGCTGAGATGCTTGCTGACCGCTTCACACAGTTACAGCCGAAGACCCACTGCTGGGTGCAGTGCGCTATTATCGGGAGGATCAGAGTTAGGCTTGGAAATGGTCTCAGAATTGGAATTGGGAATTGCGATGCCAATGGCTTCTGTATGCTCGGAAATCACCAAGGGAATGGTATCACAATTGGAAATGAAAATGCAATTGGAAATGCCATTGGAAAGTATATTGAATTGGTATAATTGTTTCAAGGGAATCCACGATATTTAATTAACTCCTGATGTATTCTGCTACCGGCCTTGTCTGAAATGGATGTCATAGCTGTCCTGCAGGAGGGTTGAGCTGATTGTGAGTACAGATATCACTATGCTAAGGACTATGATGTCACTTGCCTCTTTTGTAGTTAGCGCCATTAGTCAATTCTTAATCTTATGTTGATACCACAAGTCTCATTACACGATACAATAGACACACTATCCCATACGCCAATGCCCACTCTACTACTTGAACATGCACCACAGTACCACAGGCGTGCAATTAGAGTCCTGATTCGACTTTGATTTGTTGGTCCTCTGTGATTCAGCCGGCTCTGATATTGCTGTTTGCAACTTGCCTTTGTCGCCACCTTGTTGAGATGAATCTCCTGACCACTATGGCTGTTGATATGACTGCTGCGGCTGAGGTTTCTTGCTGTCTGGCCTGACATCTGAATTAGTCAGTTGGTTGAACATCCCTTCCATGCTGTCAAATTCTCCACTTGTTGGGGTTTGTTTATTTGTTTGTAATCATATTGCATTCGGCCGCTGGTGGCCATGGCATAACTACACTTTTTTAAATACCACAATTCCCCCTCCTCAGCCGCTTCCGCGGAAATGGAAACTCAAAGACCATACAAATCTGACAAAATCCGAAGCCCTGAATTTAACTCAATTTTTGGGGTCAACGGGTTGATGTTAGATTTGAGTACTGGTCTTACTCTGCAACAAGCAATTTCACAAGGGTTCTTGGTTTCCGGTGGAAGCCATCCTGCAGCTGTCCAATATAGTTTGATTCATTTGGTGTACACTCATACCGGTTCATTTGCTCCATGGAGGAAGTCAGTCACACACGTTCCAGCAGCTTTGAGTGTTAAGTACTGATCTCTGTGTATCTTCTGCATGTCTTCCCAGCAGATCTTGAAGTCTTCCAATGAGGGATCTGAGTTTCTCTGCAGGTCATGCACCAACGCTACAGGATTGGTTATTGATGTCTTGAACAGTGCCATAGTTGGATGATTGTTCCATGTCATGACGAGGCTCTCTCAGTATTCGACTCTGTCAGAGACAACATGCAGGAAAAAGTGCAAGCGGCATCAGAAGTTCAACCCAAATTTATCGACGAAGGTATTAAGCTACTTTGCTCCACTGTAGTACCATTCTGGATAAGTCATATTGATGTCTCTCTGCCATATTACCAGTTTGCATGTATTTGTTTGGCATTCTGCTCACATTGTCAAGCTTGCTATTTGTTGTGATAATTATGTATCTGTAGCTGACGCTTGATCATTTTTCGCATGGCATCATTTTGAGATTGCAAGGGATACTTGGACTTGCTTGGGTTGTCACCCTGACTGTTAGTTTGGTAATGTTGCATCTTGGTAGTGTTTCTTTTGTGGACATGATTATGCACCTCATAGATTTCATCTTTCTAATATACAGAGAATCATTGGGTGAGAATTGGAACTACTTAGCTGAGAGTAGATTTTAGACTTTCCTTGCTCAAACATTTACTAGCCATGTGCTATTGGCCTCTGGCAGATTTTTCAGCACACATGATAGACAATTGATGGTAAAATTGCTGTGCAGGATGTTCATTTTCTGTCAGTAGTGTCATTTATTGTCATTAGGGGTAAAACTCATTTATGCTATTGAGCGAAATGTATCGGATAACTGAAAAATCTATTATAGTGTAATGGCATGTGCACATCCATGTGACCATTGGTGTATGATAGATTGGTATAGTTCCACATGAGAGCAAGTGCATACATACAGAAAATTTCGCTTAATAATATTTGATTCAGATCTCAGTGCCGTAGTGGGCACCTTAATACACTCCCTCTTGTCCAGTGTGGGGTCATTTATCACCTTTACAAAGACACAATATTCTTTCATCTCTGACTGACAGCAATCAAGTAGCTGCCACAATTATTGCAAAATTTCTTTATAACTAATCTAAGCAGATATTTGAAAATTGTTCCAGCGGCAATGACAGTCGAATAAACCATGTCATCCAGTGTACTGATAGCTGAGTACATATGAATATATCATTGTCCCTGGACTGAGTATGCTAGGACTAGGTGAACTGTCGATAAATCGGCCAGTAAACATTTACCTACAACTACCATGATATCAGTCTCAATCTGCTCAACCAGGAAGCTGAGGCCAAGTACTTGCTGGTAGAAATGGGGCTTTAGGATATTCGAGGTGATTTGGGTGCAAATGTCATAATGAAACTGGTACATGATTCCAAAGGCCCATCCACATCAGACTATGACAAACTCTGAGTATTCATTTGCATGGAATCTGTGACCATACTCACCTGTGCCTATTCAACCTTGGAATGAGCATGCATAGCACCGGTTGTTGCTCCTCACTGTGTCCCAGCTGGAGTTTAACTACCACAGCTGCCTGTACCGGTGCACCTTCCAGTATATCTTAATCAATAAATCCAGGCACTAGTGCAATCCCCAGAGAATACTGCGAAAACCAAAGCTGGAAATAACATTGACATGAAAACAAATAATATGTTGAAGATTTTGGCAGGTTGGATCTTCCAGACGAGAAATATGAATCAACCCACACATGTTGGCAGCAAAACTGCCAGGGCATACAGTATCCCAGCTGACCATCAACTGCTGTACAATTCATTGAACATCCCACCTAGGAAGACACCCACAGGACTTGCTTACTATATACTGGAACCCACATACTAGCTCTATCCACTGCCAGGGATAAGACTGTGTAACACTCGTGATGGGCTAGGACAGATTGGCAAAGCATATCCCAATGTACACACCAATTAGAAAATGTGTAGAGTCCACTTCATTACCCATGCAAGACTACCCCGATTGCGAAACAGATGGAAATGACAAAGAGGAATCTTAATATCAACCCAAAAGGAGTGTTTATCAATGCAAGAGTACATGCAAAAAATAGCAAAGCAAGTGAAGCATGGAGAGTGGAGTAGCAATTGTGGGTTCACCACCAATGTATCAGCTACTGCATAATTCAAGATCATATTGTGCAGTCCCTGATGATATCTGAGTCATATATGTGGATCAGTATCTGAATGTGCAGTCATTGTGTTGTGCAATGGGTAGTCATTTGAACATCAGGTTGATTGATCATGAATTGCGTCAACTACTGATGAGTATAACAGCAGCACATGACCCGAGGCTGGCTAAGCACCACTGATTATACATTGCCACTTCAGCTTTTAGATCTAAACCAACAGCATTACTTTTATACTCACATTGATGAATACCCAAGTCCATATATGTAACTGTACTATAACTGTTCACAACGATAGCTACACTTTGGCATATGTGCCATTATACTGTTTGCAGTCTTTATGAGGTCAGAGATGTGGTTCTCACAACATTACAAGGTCTACCCCTATTGGACATGTTACAAACGAGTTCACCATCAATGACTACAGATTGTTCTGAAGGTCAACGGAATTCATTGCATTCAGTTGATCGGAACCAGTGGAAATACTGATTGTGACATAGAGCACCCATTGGCAATGTCTGTGGGATCACATTACCTCTGCTCTCCTCACTTTACAGTGGAAGTTCAGCGGAATCAACAGACCCTATATTTGACAACAATGCTATCTTTCACAATCTGGTCCACTTAGGATCACACACTATTGAGTGGAGTGAAGCCAACCAGAATTCATATGGATTATATCTGTTCCAAAGTCCATATACCACAGAGAATCCCAGTTATCTTTCTGTAGGTGCTGATTGTTCTCTGGAATGACTGCATGATCCAGACTCTTTAGCCCCAGTCATCTTACTGGAGGACATTGCAATTCTCATCAAGGTCTGCAATCCACTCCAGGACTCCCTGTCATCTTACCAGATGAGCTGACAATTATCATAATGCACAGCAATATACCCAGAGACGGACAGATATGTTACTGGATGAGCTAGCCTCTGTTCAAAAAGATTTCAACACACTGAGAAGTTTGGTCATCACACTAGTGGTATTTGTCACTTGTGCCAAGAACTTCTTAACAATAAACGAAGCTGTGGTTAACCAACTGGATCTGTTGAATCAATGATTCACAGTTTCAAATATGACGCGGTGTCTGAACTATTACAGAGCCCATCTTCAGAGAACATACATGAGATCTGGTGCTGTCATGGCTCGGGTTACGAATGGTAGGTCAGGACGATACCGAGAAATAGGTTCGCGTGAATGAAAGGAACTGGTGTTAAGTAATGCCGGCAACGTTGGGAGATGCTGGCGGGGACAGTGCAGCAATGTGGTGCAGTAGTGGTGGTATATTATGTAGTGATGAGGAAGTGGTCTGAGGTGTTGCAACGTTGGATGATGTGGTGTGGTTTTGTTGATAACAAATTGTGGGGTGGTGTGTAAGATCATGGTGAAGGATTCGGATGGTGCATTGACTCATGAAGAATCATTTGAGGGAGACAGACGAACTGTTTATGCAGAGAGGTTGTTTGGTGTTGGAGGATTTCCTTTTCTTCTCTCTTTACTTGTTCTCTTGTAGAGCAAAGCAAGATATGACTTTGAAACAACTCCGATTCTTGTGTTGTTCTGCCTCTCTCGATACGAACTTGGAGTACCCAGTTCCAATTATGATATCACATTATTGTAACCAATAATACCTACGCCCCAACCTGCCCGTCACACTCGAATGAGTCCATTACAATGTGCCTGATATTGGATGTAGTGTCAACACTGTTGAACCCGCTGTTTTGATCATGTTTGGTATTGCTGCGGAACATCTGACAGTTACATCCTGATTTGCTACCTTTGCAGCTGCGATCTTCCGGAATCGGATGTACCTGCATCCTTCGAACAGTTGAAGTTACTGTCACGAACCTCCTTCTGTTACTTGATGGGTTCATCTTACACCTAACCATCGGTGGATTCACGTTTGCGATGATTCCATTGAATAGGTAGCATCACTTACCGGATATCATATCCATCAGTGTCCACACCGATCCCCATATTCCGATGCTAAAGTATCACAGTAATTGTACTTCTCAAGCGAATGCGTTTGATCTTGTTGTAACCCTTTGTTCTGTTTTCGAACCCAAACACTTGAACGCCTTCAATAGTAGCAGAGCCATCCTTGCGACTACGTTGGAAGAGAAACCTTTGGAAGAAAATTTTCGGGAACAATCTGGCATTGCCTCCCCCTGGTATGTATACAGGACAAAAGCCTCCGCATACGGAGGAGGCTTGGAACTTGATTATGCCATGTTTGGCGATATTTGGACTAAGTGTTGGGGAGCCCACGCTTGGTTTAATAGTGTTCTTGAGCAACCCTGTGAGTGTGAAGGACACAAATGATTAGGAACTCATTCGACGGAGGGACACGCACCAGCAGCAGCAGAAACACCAAAGCCTGTGCAGATACATCAGATTATTATCACACCCCTGACTGTGACTCCTTCTGAAATGGATACGTATAATTGGCACTGGTAAATCTGCCTGACTCACTGTGATGTGAGGATCGTAATAGCACGACCAGGTGGCCCTGGTGTCGGAAGATGATCAGGCCACCGTTGGAGGACTCGTCAACACAAATATACCGGATATAAAATTCATGGAGAGACAGAAAATGATAGCTTGAGCACAAGAGGTGCTGAGGAGGGTCGAGGAGTATACGAATCCCGTTAGCATCGTACACCGGGTTTGCGATCATCTAGAACAGATAATTACATCACAGAAGCAGATCACTGAACTACAGGCACAACAGTTTCTGCCACCCCAGTGCGATCATACCAAGATCGAAACCACAATCCAAATCCTGCCCACTGAGCTGGACAGAGCCAGGAAAACTACTCAAGCCCCAGGGACAGACGAGGAGAGACAGGAGGAATTAGCAGTAATGACCCGAGACGCACAGCAATCCGGAGAGGAAGTCCCCAGTTTGAGGATCCAGTTAGCCAATGGTCATATGTCGGCAGCCAGGGCAGCACCAGCGGCTTGCCAAGTCCCAGAAGACGGAGACCAGAAATTTCACCACTCCCCGGTCATTTCTGGGTCAGATCAATCACAGTTCAGACGATGGATTGCTCAACTCCGATTGGTAATTAGACATAAACCTGCCAGCTTTCCCAATGAAGAGTCGAAGATGCCATACGCATTCTAATCCCTCACTGGAGTAGCCTTAGGCCACATCTGGCCACACATCTGGGAGAACCGAGATATAGGGCTGGAAGGCCTACCAGCTTTTATACAGCTTCTGGAAATAACATTTGGGGACCCTGACTGGGTGGCCACAGCCGAGCGGAGGATGCAGGAAATCAAACTACAAAATGATGAGTTCTCTCAGTAATATGCTCAGTTTCAAGTTATAGCTGCCAACCAGGATTGGGACCCGTCGGCCCTCCGGAATGCCCTATGATTAGGACTGTCAGAGGCAATGAATGATTCTTCTACATATCGCGATATGCTGGATGAACTTCCCGCTTTTGTAACAGTTTGCCAGAAAGGAGATGATCAGATCCGACAGTGATGAGCAGAGAAGGTGGCGCAGAATATGGGAGGGGTAGGTTTTGCCTCCTCCATCAAACTGCCCACACCCCCAGAAGATCCCGCAGTGGCTCTGGCCGGATTCCTGGCTGGATATACCGGACCGGCACCTATGGACCTCCGCTCAGGCAAGAGAAAGATTTCTGAGGCAGAATGTGCAAAATGGTTTGCACACGGAAGGTGTTTGTATTGTGGCAAGATTAACCACAGGGCAGCAGAATGGGCGGCGAGGAAGAAGGCTCAGACTTTTGAGGTGGCTGCAGCAGGGGTACAGGATGTAGGAACCGGGACAGGTTCCAAGGCATTGGGAAAAGATTAAGTCAATTGAAGAAGCATGGCTCTTCAGTTGATGGTAAAAGTTTTGTTTCAGATGCTTTAAAATGTTTTGAAATTTCGCATTTATCAGTTAGCAAGGTGGAGGTATTGGAAGGATCAATGGAAGGGAAACATTTAGTTATAACCTGTACATTGACTGTGAATAACTAAGATATACCTACACACATGCTGATCGATTGTGGAGCTACAGGCATTCCATTTATGGATCAAGACTTTGCTCGCCATCATCAGATACCACTCCAGGAACGACAGGAGCAACGACAAATTGAGGTTATTGACGGGAGACCTATCCATTCTGGGGCATTACGCATATTGCCAAAGTAGGAATGATGATTCAGGACCTTGAGGACAACTACCTATGTTCGCGACACAGTTAGGACATTACCCAGTTTTCCTTGGGATTCCCTGGTTACTACTTCATGATGTTGCTGTGCAGTTTGCATCCAATATGGTCATGTTTGGATAACAATATTGCATTGCACATGGTCATGATGCACCTGTTACAGTACAAGGAGTGACAGAAGAACCCCCAGAACCAGTTTATTCCGGTAGCAAGGGGATATTTGAACCACAAATGCAACCACGATGCTCATTTTGGGGGAATATTGGTATGCTTAATGGATCTTCATTCTTATCGACAGTTAAGAATGGAATGCATACCATATTTAAAGCATCATTGTACGATACGAATCAGGTGATCGAAGCAAAAGATCTTAAGGAATGACCCTTTTAGGAGATTGTCCCCATGCAGTATCATGTGTTCTTACCTTTGTTCAATACAGTGTTACCGGATCGACTCCCACCGCACAATCCTGCAATTGATCATTTCATACGTTTGAAGGAAGATGAGACCCCAATGTGGGGGCCCCTTTATTCAATGTCTAGGGAGAAGTTAGTTGTCCTTAAAGAATGGTTAGAGAATCATATGTTGAAAGGGTTTATCCATCAGTCATCGTCACCTTTAGTGGCACCAGTTGTGTTTGCAAAGAAATCAGATGAAGGCTTGTGGTTTTGTATCGACTATCGGGATATTAATAGTCAAATGATAACCAACCGATACTGCCTTCCCCTGATACCAGAAATGCTGAACCTCCGCCGAGAAGCAAAAACTTGTCCAAAACTCGACATTCGAGGAGCATGTTATCTTTTGCGAGGTATGGACCAGGATGAACATAAGTTACCATTTCGGACAAGGTATGGTTTATTTGAGCCTACAGTCATCCTGTTTGGCACGACAAATGCGCATGCAGATTTCCCAGGATATATCAATAATACAATAAGGGAAGCCTTTGATGGTTTTGCATCCACTGATGTCAATGATATACTGATATATAGTACCTCGGAAGGCGAGCATGAGGAACATGATCTGTGGGTCATGCAACGTCTTCTGGACACTGGACTATATCTAAAACCAGAAGAATGCAAGTCCGATAAGGAAACCATGGGATACTTGGGATTGATTATATCGACCAATGCAATCTCGATGGATGAGGATAAACTAGAGACTGTAAGGAATTTGAGGCGAGAATGACAGACGAAAACCAGCAGGCTGAATAACCCGTTCGAGGTACACCAATTCCTGGCATTTTGCAATCGTTATCCACGGTGTATCCCAAAGTATTCGGAGAAAGTGGAACCATTGACAACATTAACAACAAAGGATGAACCATTTCAATGCGAATCTGAACAACAATGCGCTGTTGAAATCATGGTACCTGCTTTTACCATGGCCCCAGTGCTTGGACACTGTGACCTTGAAAGGAATGTGATTATAGAAACAGATGCTTCTGATTATGTATCGACTGGTGTGTTGTCACAGTATGATGATGAAGGAGTGCTACATCCTGTGGCATATGATTCGAAGAAACACCCACCGGCGGAATGCAATTCTGATATATACGATACAGAGCTCATGGCAATTATTCAGGCACTTGAGCAATGGAGATCTGAATGGGAAGGAGCTGCGTATCCCCTTCAGTTGTTAATGGATCATAAGACTTTGGAAAATTTTACCACGAAGATGTTACGGAACCGAAGACAAGCACGATCGTCCCAGTATTTAAACTGGTTGATTACCAAATGGTATATAGGCCAGGAATATCCAACAGGAAAGCGGATGCTTTGACGAGGAGGCCGGGAGACCTCCCTGAGTGGGGGGATGAATGATTGAAGAATATTGAACAGGTGGGTCTAAAGCCACAGAACCTACCGGAACAATGGCGTTTGTTGGTTGACTGTCCCCCCGCCGAGGGCTGTCCCTGAATTTCAGATCTTATCACAACGGGATGTACGACCGACCCACTACCAGGGAAAGTACTGGATGCAATCCAAACAGGTAGTGGGCTTCAGGAAATTCTTGTTGCGCAATGTACAGTGGAAGATGGATGAGCACAATACAGGGGAAATTTATATGTACCAGATAATGATGCCTTACGCTTGCGGATATTTCAGGGGGACTAAAATACAGCGTGCATGGGACATCTGGGATGAGCAAAGACTGTCAACCTCCTGGATCGACAGTGTTACCGGAAGTAAATGTGAAATGATGATGACCGGTTGGTATGGAATTGTCATGGTTGCCAACTGTCTCAGAGTTCAAGACATTCAAAGTTTGGAGTCCTTTGACCGTTGCCCAGCCAAATAGGCCCAGGGATGATACCTCTACGGATTTCCAAGAGGGACTGCCAGAGTGTGATGGGTTTGATGCGATTTGGGTCGCAGTGGATCAACTTTCGATGATGCAACACTGTATTCCCTGCCGTACAACGATTGACGCATCTGGGTCAGCCAAGTTGTTCACAGAAGAGGTGGTACATCTTGATGGACTCCCGTTGACCATTGTTTCGGATCGAGGGCAGCAGTTTGCGATGATCTTTTGGGGCCAGATATGTTGTCTTCTTGGGATTGATCATAGGTTCTCAACAGCATCCCACCCCCGAACAGATGGTCAGACGGAACGGATGAATGCAACATTGGAACAATACCTGAAGGTGTTTGTCAATCATCAGCGGGGCGATTTGGTGAAATGGTTACGGAATGCTGAGTTCACTGCAAATCATGTGACATTGGACAGAATGAAGTGCACACCCTTCTTCACTGTGCAACCAGGAGACCCGCGGATGACATTTTCAGGTGAATCAACAATCTAACAAGATCACCCCAGTCTGGATGCGGATCAGGTTCAGGCAACTATGCACTAGATTCATGAACACCGCCGAGTAGAAATGAGATGTAGCCAGGCGATACAGGAGGAAGAGGCAAATCGCGGACAGATACCAGCACCAAATACACAGAAAGGGTCTCAAGTGTGGTTAGATTCTCGGCATATACGAACGACGAGGCCTGCGCTAAAATCGGATTGGGAACGTTCTGGACCCTTCACAGTTGTTCGCCTGATATCACCATATGCCTGTGAGTTGGAATTACCTGCATCTATACGAACTCATCAAGTGCAACCCGTTTCACTTTTTGACCTAGTAGCTAATGATCTTCTCATTGGACAATGGTTGGAGTGACCACCGTGGGTGGAGGTTGATGGCAAGGAGAAGTACCAGGTATCGAGCATGGAAGCTAGTTGAGTATATCAGAACCAGTTGCAGTACCTTATGCGGTGGACTGGGTGTGGTTCCTTCACATGGGAACCCGCGAAGTATGTGGATGGGTTGCAAGCAGTGGGCAAGTTCCACCAACGATACCCTGGGAAGCCAGGACTTTTGGGAAATGTTCTCGGAGAACCTCAAGCCTAGGAGGGGGATACTGTCATGGCCTGGGTTATGAGTGATAAGTTGGGAAGATACTTATGAATTGGTTTGTATGTAAGGAAGGAACAGGGGTTAGAGAATGGCGGAGACATTGGGAGACACAGGGGGGGAAAGTGCAGAAATGTGGTGTAGTGGTGGTGGTATAATATGTGGTGATAAGGAGGTGGTCTGAGGTGTTGTGACGTCGGATGATGTGGTGTGGTTTTGTTGATAAGGCATTGTGGGGTGGTGTGTCAGATCATGGTGAATGATTCTGATGGTACATCAGAGCATGAAGAATGATTCGAGCGAGCCAGACGAACAGCATATACAGAGAGGTGGTTTGGTGTTGGAGGATTTCCGTTTCTTCTCTCTTTACTTGTTCTCTTGTATAGCGAAGCAAGTTTCGACTGTTAAACGGCTCTGATTTTGTCGTCTTCTGCCTCTCTCGATACGAACTTTGGGTACCCTGTTCTGCATATGACCGCACCTCATTGTCGCCATTGTTCCTTATGCCCGAACCCGCCCGTTACTGGTGCAGTCCCTGTCTCACAATTTGGAGGTCAACTAGGCAACTAATGATTGTATAAAATCTTGATGTAGCCCAGAGGACACAGAGGCACAGATGTCACATGATGATGACAGTGCCACATCAATGCCAATTGATGGTGATTGTGCATTTGTGGCAGCAGATGCAGTTTGGAGAATGTCCACATACATCATAAGAGGAATCACAGAGTGCAGTGATGTAATTTCCTCCACCAAGAACTGATCAGGATACCAAATATGATGGACAACTGGATGCATGCAAGTGGTTGTTCTGTCAATCACTCAATGAATGAGGAATGCATTGGACAGCTGTGAGTAACTATGGAGGTCACCATATTGGAAGATACAGGTGAGATTGAAACCATCACCACATGCACTGGACAGGCAAGCAGTGGAGAGCATTGGCGGTTGCAGCAGAAGATCATTCTATGATTCTGGAAAGATGGCTACCTGCTCACTGAGACAACAAGGGAGGTTTGCTGAACCAGTGGGGTTATGCTCATTTCTGGGCAAACTGTTTGATCTGATACTCCTGTATTCCCCATTTTTCTGCCACCAACACAATCAATTTCTGTCACTGGGAGCCTGTGGGAATGTGGGAGAGTTGTCAAATCAGAATCCCATGGTGGCCAATCGCAAGGGTTGACTGACCTCATGCTGTGACCTCCAGATGTGCCATGGACCATGGGCATCAAATCTCAGAGTTGACTGGACAGAGGTAGTAGCTATGAGGTTCAGCTGGGAATGCTAGCAACAAATCTGTGAGGGTACTGGAGGTCTGGTGACAAACAGGGGAGTGCCTGGGAATGTAGTCAACAACCATGGGAGCACCACAAAATGCTGTAGAGCAGTCTGGGAGCAACATCATATTTTCAAGGAATACCAGAGGCATTTATCAGAATTTGAGTTACTACATATCGTGAAACTAATTTATCACTGATATGTGCCATTTGCCTTGTCATCTATGTATATATCTGGCAATCCATCTACACACAATCTACTTCTGGACTGGCTAAAGGCAGTGCTTGAGTGCAATTGAAGGTAAATTGCAAGATAGCAAGCAAGTGAACATATAGATGCACTTTGGAGGCCATGATTAAGCATGTTCTGCGATGCACTTGGAGGCGGTTATTGTGTGTACTTGAACGTGCACTTGGAGACCATGATTGGGCGAGAATGATGATGGACTTGGAGGCTGTAGTTGATCATGTTCAGAGTTGAACTTGAAGGCAGTTTCCAGATGTAACTTGATGGGCACATGGATACTATGATTGAGTGACTGTCGAAATGCACTTGGAGGCTGTGAGGGAGTGAGATTGGAGTTGCACTTGGAGTGCATAGTAGTAAAGACACCAGATATACCTTGGACACCATGATCGGGCGAGTGTGACAATTCACTGGAGGCCATTACTGAGCGAGTTTGGCAATGCTCCTTGGTGGGATAAATTGAACAAAATGGGAGGTGTACATGAAGGCGGTCAATTTGGATATGGTCAATCCAGAGCCAGACATAACAGGAGTAGAAACTTTATTGTTAAGTTAATTTGCAATCTTGGAAATATGACAAGAGTTGACTTCGACTTTGCCTTTGAGCCTATGGAGAGCTGGCTACACTAACTTGGTGGTGGTGGTGAGAATGAAGTGAGACTGGCTGGGAGTGGGAGCCAGATGATTTAGGATCATACTGTTACCCGGTATTACCTCATGATCATGCCATGGTGAAATAGTGTGGTATGCCATATTTTGGTGTTCTCTTCTGATGGTACAATGGTGAAAGAGAAAGAGTAGGATGGTGATGACAATGGGAATAATATCGAAGAGAAATTCATGGCCCAATCTGCCTTATCAGGTTAGAATTCTGTGAGTTAATACTATTACCAGGCAGATAGGGAGTTGTATCTGCCATATCTGTGATCATACATTGTCTTGGACATGCAACTTTCTCAAGCCCCTGTTGCTCATACCGATTCCCTCGAACTCCTCTTATTTCACTCATTCCCATCCACAACTCAAGCATCCCAAGAGAATACGACAATCAGTCATCCATCTCTGATGCTACATACCCATTGTGTGAGTACCCACAACTTATACAATCAATGCATGACCTACTGTCTCCTGCTCCCTGCCAGTCCCATTGCAGCTCTCATCTGTCATCTGTTATCTCTCATTTCTCCACTAGCAATGTTGTTCTCTTCCCTCATGATTCTGATAATAGTGAGTGATTGAATCAATAGAGTCCCAGCTCCTGTTGCGTCTCCCTCCTGATATGCTGCCTCCAGATTGATCACCTCTCTGCACACAACCAATTTCCCTTGATTGTTGTACGCAATGCACATTGTTAAACATCCATATTTATGCCCTCCGGTGCATCTCTTGATTGCGTGGATATTAGCCTCAAAGTGCACATTTTAGTATACCCTATCACAGTCCGGATGGTTAGCACCGAGTTGATGCAACAGTGCCCTCCAAAGGCGTGTCCCAGTATGGTCAATCATAGCCTCCAAGTGCAAATCAAAGCTCTCTCCTTCTCGGCGTTGATGTATAACCCTAGGTGGAAATGATCATCGCCTCCAACTGCATTTCGGAGTGCACATGAAATCTGTTACCTAGTGGGTCTCCATGTTCATATGATTACAATGTTGAAATGAATGTCAAAACTCAATGGATTATTGGCTTGAGGTGTGTCTGAAAAATCACATGACCACCATTTGCAGGGGGTCAGCCGATTGCATACAAGTACAGTCAACTGTTGTGACGAACCTGTCGAGACGATTGATTGATTGAGTCTAAGTCTAAGATGACACGTAGCCTATATAGTAGCTGCCAGCCCTAACCCACAGCCACGTGATGACATACTCTACAAAGACTCAGTCTAACACTCCTCCAGGGCGTTATCACGTCCGTAAAACACTAAGCCATTGAAAAACAGACTGAAAACAACCAGAAGACAGAAGACAGAAGCCAAATCATGCCATGCCCTGAGCTCCTCCGAAACGACCATTCTCCCGCTCATGCCATTGGAGGCGTCAATCATATGCTTAGTCCTAAGCTCGGTAGTCGATTGTGCTGTCGGCTTCCACTGTCTTGACTTCCAGTCAACCGCTCCTCCGAAGGTGACACACAGTCCTGTTGTATCGTGATCGGTATTGCATTGAAGAACTGTATCGAAGGTACTACTCCAACCAGCTGGAGCGCTGTTGATTCTCGTACGCAGCCTCTCGGTCCTAATCATGGGTTGTGCTGTAGGTGTCGAAATTGGAGACGCTTCTCCGTGGCGATGTGGACTTCCGCTCGACAAACGAAGTGGAAGTGTTGATCGTCGTTTCCCATTTACACGCAAGTGCTCATAATCTGTGATACGGTGGTAGATATGTACGTACGTATGCGAAGGTGTGTCTGTGTCGGTATCATGTCGAAATTGGCATAACCTGCTGTATGGTGGCGCGTCAAAATTGGAGACGCTTCTCCGTGGCGATGCTAACTTCCGCTCGACAAACGAAGTGGAAGTGTTGATCGTCATTTCTTTTTAAACGCAAGCGCTCATAGCCGGTTGTACAGTGGCGGATGCTCGTGTAGTCGAGTATGGGTCGGTGTCAGTGTCGGTGTCGAAATTGGAGACCCTTCTCCATGACTGCAACTCGAATTGGAGACGCTTCTCCTTAGGTCGCTCTTCCGTCTCAGCTAGCCCTAGGAAACATATTCCTGTAGATCGTGGATCCCCGTACGCGGCCTCCCGGGCAGAGGAGGGGTTGTCGTCATTGAAGGTTTAGGGTGAAGGTACAATACACACTGTACAGCTAACAAAGCTTCCTTGTCCTCACAGTAGAGGAGTCCGCAGACTTCGTGGATTCATGGCCACAGCCACCCCCGGTCTCTCGAGTCTGTCGCAAATCACCTACCCAGCGCACTGTAGCGGACCAACCACCGCGCTCCCCGGGGGTTTCGTGTGTCTGCCGACATCGCCCAAGTATCCGCGGTCCATTACCCGCCCACTTCTCATAGACTATCCAAATACCATACTGTATGTCGATCTGCTTGGCTTTGCCACCGGTTGACCTGTTCTCGAAGTCGCTTCGAACACATCCTAATGATGCCGATGTTGACCCGAACTCATCCTGATGATGCCATGTTGACCCGAACTCCTCCGAGGGCGTTGATCCGAGCTCCTCCGAGGGTGTTGACACGATGTCCTCCGAGTGTGTTGACACGATGCTGACCCAAACTCCTGCCAAACTGCTCTCCTTACTCGTCCCGAACGTGTCCTGTCGACGTGTCGTTCGGTTGCCGTAATCTCGTATACCCGTAGAACTCAACACCGCGGCCATCGCAGCCATCACAGCCATCGCAGCCATCTAAGCGGTTGAGTGAGATTTCGTCGAGAGGAGGCATCTGAGTCCTTTGCATCGTGGAATCGTCGT
>Ga0307515_10000340_pt1 | contig 115414 bp, 120 predicted proteins | sample 17_EM_MG_FD_194513 | JGI IMG/M metagenome (GOLD analysis project Ga0307515, IMG submission 194513) | Populus trichocarpa ectomycorrhiza microbial communities from riparian zone in the Pacific Northwest, United States - 17_EM | ecosystem: Host-associated > Plants > Roots > Unclassified...
GAATTTCACCATATGTAGAGTATTTCTATTTATTCTGGGGGCATTTGGCTGGATTGTGGTTGTGTGATGTGTATTTTAAAAGCTGGCCCATCTGTGGGCCCAAACCCGGTTACCGGCAAAGGGATAGGCATTCCAGCTCAAATAACCCGATGGCGGCCTGGATCTTCACGTAAAGACGATCAGCAGCTGCGTGGATCGATTGTAATGGCTCAACTAAGAGCCTAACTAGCTGCTGAGAAATTGGTAGATCTAGATCTGTGGTTTTCGTGGCAGGCGATGGCGGTCAAAAATCACGGTGCTTGCTAACATGGACAACGCCGAGAAATCATACAGAGACCTGCCGTCTGTAAGGATCACAGAATGGAGTAGATTGCGATCTCAGGAGGTTGTATCGAGGAGGAGATTTGGCCTCGAAGAGGGTGGGGCTGGACGACTTTGTAATATGAGAAGCAGCATACGCGGACTGCGAAGATGCAAGAGTGAAGTGCGAGAAAGCGAGGAACCTGACTGACATGGGAGTTGGAGATAGGCTAGAGTACGTCACACAACCTGGGAAGATGTTGTTTACTGGGCTGTGTTCGCTTTCCATCCTATCATCACCACAATTGCACCACCGACCAAATTGCAACAGACGATCTCAACCTCAATCCCATCTTGTCGTCTTTAATCTATATACACCACCCTCTCTCCAAACCCTCACTCTAAAACCAAAGGTATTGCCGTTCTCTGCACAAAACAATACAAAACACAATAACTACAAATCCAAACACACAACCCCAAACGCACGCACGCATACAACAGAAATACGCCTTCCCCATGGCCGCAAAATAAAATAAAAACGCCCGCACAATAACACAACAAACAAAAAGCAGCAAAAATCTTTTCTTCCTTCCTTACACACCCAGAACTCCACCCCCCAATGCCACAACCTCCGCTTCAATCTCCTCCAAACTCCTTCCCAGCGCCTCAACCTCATCGAACTGTCTACGGTGCTTCGCATCCTCCATCATCTGCAGGAGCAAAAACTTTTGTTCCTCGAGCACCACCACAGTCTCTCTCGCACTCACATCCTCAGGCGACTCCTCCACATGTATAGCCGCCGGGAGAGCAGGTACAGGGGCAGGGGGAGGTGGAGGGGGAAGCTTCTTTCCTAGCCGCGCCGCAATCTCCTCTTTTGCGCTTGGCCTGGTGCTCGAGACTACCGCGTCCAAGACTGCAGCCGCCGTTTTGACGTGCAACCCGATTTCGCGGCCCCAATTTGCGGTTGCAGCTGCGATAGAATGGCGGAGCTTTCCTTCTGCCCCTCTTCCTCCCGCCCCTCCACCGCATACCCCTCTTGCCCCCGCAATAGTCTTTGCCACTCCATCTACCTTTGCCAGTGCCTCCACAATCCTCCGTTTCATCTTGACTACCTCCATGACCCTATCCCTATCTCCCGGATCTCGCTGTATCCCCTCCACCATCCGCTGGAACCTTGGTAATTGCTCACCAATCCCCGTCTGAAATGACACCAGTGTAGCATAGGCACGTACATACGACGGCGGCGGGGAGAGGAGAGATAGTGCAAAATCGCGTTTCGAGAAGAGGGTTGTGGTGCAGGGGGTGCAAATCCTGATGTTTAGTGCTACTGTCCCCACACCAGCCCCGGGTTTCTCAGAAGGCGGCGCAACGTCGAGGGATATTTCCTTCGAGCACAAGGTTCTTGGGTCGCCGCAGACGACTTTTCCACATATCCGGCAGTGATGTTTGGGTTGTGAAAAGCGCGAGAAGGTTTGTGCGCAGTTCGGGCAGTTGGAGACGGTCGCGTCGTCTTCCCAGGCGACGACGGATTGTTCCAGCACACGACGCTGGTTGTGGAGTAGTGGTTTTGTAAGGCCTATGATGAAGCCGCCCTGTGGATTTGGTGCTTGCTCCGGCGGTGCGGTGAGGAGTTGTGTCAACTACCCACATCAGCAGCAGTCCTTAGGCTACAGGGGCTAGGGGATTACCTTTGTTAACCGTTTCTCTGCCCTTCTAACCTCCAAGCAATGCCGCTCCACCTTTGCCTTCCGCCGCTCACGGAACATCTCCGTGTGATTCCTTGTGACGCCATAGTGATCATTATACCCCTCCCTACTCTTGTAGCACGTTTCGCAGACACGGCTCCAGTAGCCACGAACAGGCTCATGCTGCGCGCTGCGCGAGAGCTTGATTTGGTACATTGTATGTTCCTCGCAGAAGAGCTTTCCGCACTTGCGGCAATTAACGCATCCGTTGACGACGCCGAGAGGACGCTGGCATGTCGGGTCGAGGCAGAAATCATCGCCGTACGATTTCTGCCAGTGGGCTCGGGAGACGTAGAAATCCGCATCTTCGCGGGTTGTAGTGGTAGCGGCGACAGTCGGAGCCGCAGGGGGTTCGTTGGTTTCAAAAACGTCGAGCCCCTTGAGCTTCTGGTTTAGCACCGCGACGGGTTGGAAGGTTTTAGCTTTCATCATGCGTTTGCGGAACCACGTTGTGATGTCGTCTTTTTCGAGGGGCTCTACTTCCGCATGCGTGTCGTCTAAGTGCCGGTTCAGTTGTAGCAGCGTCATCTTGCTCTGTCAGCGTACACTGAGATGGGTAAAAGCGGAGAGGAAGGACCATTTCTTCGGAGCAGATGGGACACACAAGTCCCTCCGACCCCCGCGACATGTCGGATCGCGAGGTGAGGGAGACTTCGGAGGCGGAAGGCGAGATGCGGCCATTGGTGATGTTGCTGTTCGGGGTGTGGGTATTGGAGCGGGGGAGAAGGGTTGCAGAGCTGCCCAGGACTCGTCTGCTAATTCTTGTTGGAGCTATAGCAGCTGGTGGGGCGGGGCGTGGGGACGCCATCCAGTGGTATGGTTGCGGTTGGGTTTCGTTCCAAGCTTGAGGAGTCGTTGTCGTTGATGAGGCTCAGATGTAGCTCACCAAAGCTACCATGTAAGGCAGGATACTAGTACTAGTACTCATGTACCAGTTACTCCATGCAGCTGCAGTCGGCCACAATTGATTAATTGGTGTTGGATATATATTAATTAAAGAATGCAGCAGCCCGTTATAATACCCGAACTCGCAGCAGCAAAAGCTGGTGAGAATTGATGAGTGGCGGAATTGCGCGATCTGTCCCAAGCCGAGTGATTCGCGTGATGCCTCGGAGAAAATCTCCAAGTCGCCAGCTTATCTATCTCATCACCACAGTAACAACCAAAACCCGCCCACCTTCAATGCGAACCACCACAACCTACAACAATTAACAATGGCCACTACGACTACCACCACCACCGCCACCATCGAAACAACACCCACAATGCGCCCAACCACCTCCCTTTCTCCCCCGCCGACTCCCAAATCCGACTTCCCCTCGTCTCCATCACCGCCACCACAATCTCCCTCTCCCTCGCCAGCAGAGCACTCCTTCCCTCCCGTCCAACCCGGCGGCTCCCTCCTCGTTGCCTACCAAGTACGCAACAAGCCCGTCCTTGTCGTCGGCGGCGGCAACGTAGCAGCCGGACGCATCCTCTCCCTCCTCAACGCCGACGCGATCGTGCACCTATGCTGCCCTCTCTCCGGGTGCTGCGCCGAGGTTCTATACCGACTAAAGACCTCCCCAATAGTCCACTACAGCATGCACTTTGACGCGTCTCTTCTACAAAAGATATCTCCCACGCTTGTGCTGACCGCAATCGACTCTCCCGCGGCATCAACCGAGATCTACAATCTCTGCCACCAACAGCGGATCCCCATCAACGTCGCCGACGTGCCTCCGGAATGCGATTTCTACTTCGGCTCAGTGCACAGGGATGGGCCGTTACAGATCATGGTGTCCACGAATGGCAATGGGCCCAAGCTCGCAAATATCGTGCGGCGTCAGATCGCAGGTGTGTTACCCGAGAACCTGGGACAGGCGATTACGAGGGTGGGTGTGTTGAGGAAGCGGTTGCGCAAGATTGCGGGCGCGCAGGAGAATGGGCCGAGGAGGATGGAGTGGATGAGTAGTGTGTGCGAGCGGTGGACGCTCGAAGAGCTCTGCGAATTGGGGGAGCCTGAGATGGGCGCATTGTTGGAGGGCTATAAGGAGGGGCGCGTGGTGACGTTGAAGGAGATAAGGGGAGAGACTGAGGATGAGGAGGTGTGGGAGAGTGCTGCTGAGGATAGTGAGGATGAGGGAGATAGGGAGGTGTTTCATGAGGCGTTTGATGGGAGCTTTGGATGGTTTTGAGGTTGAACGAAAGGAATATGGGTTAATGGATGATGGATGATGAACCATGATCATGATGGGAAGTGTATATATACTTATGCCTGCATTTGCGTGTACTGTATTGCTGCTGTGTTTGTTTTTGAATACTTAGTCTAACTCCAATGAATAGCACTGAAATTATCACATGTCTGTTCACAAATTGTCACTCAAAATCCACTTAGCATGTGACGACGCCAATCTAAATAGCAATCTGAATTCTACAAAACAAAGCATCCCTTCCGTAACAGTACAGAAACACACCCCAAAAACAAGACAAAAGAGACAGACATCATTATGCATTGGCCAACAAACTTAACGCCACCAAAAACAATCTCATTCACCACAGCCCCATCTCCTCCGCCTAATAGTCAAATCGGTCTGGAAACAACCAAGGCGCCACCAGTGTCCAAACATAAATTGCATAACACGCCCAAGCACTCACAATCTTAACCCAACTGGCCGCATAAGTCCTACCCACAGGCGTGAACCCCTCCTCGTCACCTTTGCCCGGCTCGATGCTCATCGTCAACAGTGTGGCCGTCCAGGCAGTAGCAAGAACAAAGATGATATGGAAGAAGGTGTAAGAATACTGAGTGCCTCCCTTCTCGTCATCTCCTGTTCTTCCGCCGTCCGATTCATCATCGGAATCATCATCCAGCGCCGAAGCAGGGAGTGCGCCAGACTCAACTGCAGACCGGATGGCTTCCTGTCGCATCTGTGCACGCGTGGGCTCTTGGTCAATGAGGCCATGTTCGTTACTATCGGAAAGCGCAGAGTAGCCGCCATTCGCAGGAGAAGAAGTACGGCCGAGCGCCGTGGTCTGCGTGGCCGCACGTGTGGTTGTATATGCGATGGTGAGGAGGGTTATGATTGCTCCGAGAACAATAGAGGCTGTGCGAGTACCTCTTGCGCGGAGAAGGGGGTTGCATTGCTTATCATCCGGTTCCATGGAGACGGCAGACATGGTGAGATAGGTACAGTATATTGCAACCATTGCTGATTGCGCGAGGCCGGCGGTGGGGTTGAATTCTTGGATTGTGGGATGAACCGAGAGAGAGGAAACGATGAGGAGAAGAAACATATTGATCGTGATCGCAGCCTGGTTCATGCTGCAGCCGTGGCTGGCAAAAAAGACGTACATGAGGATAGTGAGGATTAAGCTACCAATGTACATCCCCAGGGTGCTACCAATCAGGATGCCGCGCCAGATCCGTGAGTCGTTCTCCATGATATTAGCAAGACACGTCTCCGCCCAGCTATGCGCCAAATCCACTAGGAGAATCAAGCCAAGTAGCAAAAATAGCATGGCACCGATCAAGGCAAAGTAATTCCCCCAGACGATAAAGAACCTTTCGGGTATCAAAAACGTTAGAACAATGAGCGCCAGCCATCCCATGATCTTAGGTCCCCAGTATCCGTTCTGAATAGTTGCTCGTCCGCTCCTGGTGTTCCGGACACCAAGGAGCAAAACAGCGAGTACCATGTGAAAAACTCCAAGCGCAAAGTTGATACGGTGCACAGAAACGAAGCCCCAACATTGTTCGCCGAAACAGCTGATTGGCAAGGTGTCCAGTGTGAGATGTTCGATCTTTTTGATGGCCCAGGGGGTGAGCATAATCCATGATAAGATGCTGTTGATGAGGAATATCACTGTATGACATCGCTGAGGGTCAGTTGTACCCGAGGAGGAGGGGAGGAAGACTGGGACGAAGAGGGATAGGCGTACAAGCATAAACGATCCTCGTAGCAGTACTGTCAAGTCAGCCTCAGATTTACCGCCAAGCGGAAGCTCTACATACCTGCTCTGGCACTTTCCACACATGCTACAGATGGCTGAACACGCAGCGGCACCGCAGCATGACGCCGCGAAGGAGCCGAGCTGCATATACGAGTCAGTGGTGATCGAAACTTCGCCAGGCAAAGGAGAACAAACGGTGCTGATGCTGGGAACAGCCAAAAACGGAATAGAGAGCAGAGCTCCCATCGTAGCGCTATAGATTTGGGCGTCGCAGTAAGTTGTGGTTGTTGATGCTTTCGCTTGTAGAGGTGGTGGTGAACTTGATTTGGAGTGGAGCGACAATGACGACCACAAGCTGACGGCTTCGGCGGGTAACAAGCTGCCAAGCAAATTAAGTATCGAGTGAGCATCTATGAAACCCGGACTTAATCGTCAGGATTCAATTATCACGCAGATAACGATATGTTTTGTTGTATCTACTTTGTTTAGGGGCAAGAAAACTGCGAACAATTTTAAGTTGCGAACAATTCTAAAGCGAGTGACATAAATCATTCCCAGCCTAAAGATTCAATAAGGTTTACCTTCCGTCATCGCCACGATCACCATGAAGAATTGGAACAGTAATTCAAAGCCCGCACAAGCGAAAAGAACCGTGAGCAGATCACAACTTCACCTCTACTCGCACAACCACGACCATACACACCGCAGCCCCAAACGCACCAATGGACGAAAACCGATCTGTACAATCAAACACCTACGGAACCTATGATATAGGATATCTGCAAACAATGTACAAGCCAAATCCCACTCTCTCCTCTAGTAACCTTCCTTACCCCACTTGTTATACTTCTCATGAAGCTCCTGTCCGTCACAAATCAGCATGCATCAACCGCAGTATATCCGTCGCGATAACAAACCTTTGGCAAGTTGACGTTTGGAATGACAACGGCGTGAAGAGCAGAGGGAGCATCCTTGAGGACACCGCCGGTGGAAGCATCGGTGTACTTATACTTCGAGTCGGAAGAGCCAGAGCCCTGCCATGGCATCTGGTGGACGTTGACACTTTTCTCCTCAGAGCTGGCAGAGGTGGGCGAGCGACCTACAGCGACCGTACCATCAGCACCTGCTCGCTCGCATCCTCCCGGAAAAACTTTTCACACCGAAGTAGTAGCCGGCAACGCCAAATATTCCAGACATCACAGCGGCAAGAACCTATTCGCCCGGCCGCCCGCGCCCCCGCAGCAGTCGGTCAGTATTCGGCTCAATTGCATAACATTGATACGGGGTCGGAGATCATCGGGTGATGGGAAGTGGGCGGCGTACGTAGAGTTCGGGATCGCGCTTTGCGCCCTGCTTCAATGCTGCCTTGCCGGCCGAGTTGCGGAGAATGAGAGAGGGATGCATCGTGTGTATTATGTGAGTGGTGCCGCTGAGAGACTGAGTGGAGAGATGTCGAAATGTCAAGGTGGGAGAAGAAACCGGGAACAGTGGGACGTTAGCAGGGTGTATCTGGAAATCCCTGCAACACGGCTTGTATCACAACTGTGGCGGTACCCGGAGCAAGCCACACAAAAGCATCACCAGAGATCACACAAAAAGAGTGGTCTGGGATGCTTATTTTGGCCTCTCTGGTACCCTACAAAATGCAATGCTCGCCGTAGCACAGAGAACTACTTTTCCGACATGGACCTTGCGATTGATGCACCAGCCTTCTGACGGACTTTGTGGGCGTTACACCTCCCGACAACAATTTTATCTGGAATCGGATCCTGATACACGTATTCTATTTCGTGAAACCACCAGCCAGTGGCCTGGTACCTGCCGTTGCACACACCCGCAGAGCATGCTGCTGATGAGGTGGACGAGGTGGACGGTGCCAAAAGCCGCGTTCGTCCTGGCGGTCTACACGCGAATAGGCATGTTGCCCTTCCAACTATTACCAGGTAAGCACTTCCGCAGGCACCACTATTATTTGCTCCCTGCCTCTGGCTACTGTTGTAACTCACAGGGCGGCTTATGCACCGCCCCGCTCACTTTCCAATTCCATCAGTTCCTTCTCTTTAGTTCTTCCAATCGCCTATATAAAAGTAGCCGTTAATGCACTACAACTGGGAGTCAATAGCTGCATCTCCGCAGAAGCAGCGGGAGTCCATCTGACAGTCCAATTTAAGGCCGCAACTGCGATTTCTGTGCCCATCGCTTGCTCCGGTTTGATACCTTGGAGCCATGGCCAAAAGTTAGCTGCCCGAGACATCGTCATCCCACCGCGAGTGATACATCATGCACATCCAAGGACCCTCAGCCCACGGACCCAGCTGAGCACACCCCATCCAAACAATACCACCCCAGCCTTCCCACACCAATGTCTCTCACCTTACCCTTCCACATAATACCAGGTGTTCCCAACCTCCGGGACACGGGCGGCTACTCCACGCTCCTTGGCCCCGTCAGTACCCCCCCCCACACTCCCTCACTCACAACCCTGGTCCGAAAAGGTCTCCTCTACCGCTCCACCGCTCCCTCCCCTTTAAGCTTCTCCGCCCTCCGAGAGCTGGGCATATAGCCACCTACGACCTGCGCTCGCAACGCGAAACCTTTGCTGGCCCAACGCTCGAAGGAAACGGCATAGAATACCATCTCGTCCCTGTCTTTGATGACGCGAACTAGAGTCCCGAGTACCCCCACTCCCACCCACCCAGTTCTGCCAAGCTCCGTGTTGACAACGCACTTAGAGCAATAGCAGTGCGCTGGGTGCGCACAATGCAGGGGAACATCATCGCTGGGTATAGGGATATCCTTCTTGCGGGTGGGGAGGGAGCGTTCCAGAGGATCCTCCGCCACGTGCTTGAAAGGCCGGGGGAGGTATTTCTGGTGCACTGCACGGCGCGAAAGGATAGGATTGGGGTGATAGTTGTGGTTATGCTGGCGCTGGCGGGGGTGGAGGATGAGGTTGTGGCGGAGGAGTCTGAGCTCACACGGGTGGCGATGCAATCGATGTTGCAGAAGCTGAAGGCCAAGGTGAAGGCGTTGCCGTTGTTGCAGAGTATGGATGAGAAGGTGAGGGAGGAGGGGCGAGGAATATGCTCGGGAGTGAACCGGAGAGTGTGAGGGAGGAGTTTGGAGGTCCGGTGGGGTATCTGATGGGCGTGTGACTTTACGGGGGAGAAGGTGGGGAGTAGTAGAGAGTGTTTGGTGGAGACGAGGGAGGAAACTATGGTGTGATGTGGAGGAAGATGGAATTGGGAATGGGTTGGACTGTGACCCCGCTTTTCATTGTGAGCCTTGCTCAGGCCCTGCTGTCAGCGAGGTGTGAGCGAGAGTCATGGCGTTATGGATGACAGTGCAGACGCCGGATCGGGCGGCAGAACAGCGGTTCGGAATTGCAATATGCAGTACTATTTGTACTTTGTACCTCGGGGGTGTTTGATAGCTCCATAACCTGCTATTCATAACGAACTTCCTTTGGTAGCACAGCAGAACATCGCATATGGACAATCAAACCGCGGTGCACCGCTAACAGACTAAACCAATGCAACCTGCAAAATACTCAGTCCCCCCTTCCTCTATTGATTGTAAATTCATCGAGAAGCTTCGGCGAGTCCGTATGCCAGTTTAGACTTTAGACAATCCAAGATGCGCCACAATTGCCACTCGCATCCCGTCATTCGTACACTAACGGTGTAATTCCGGACAAGTCAATCATCAAGGTCATTTTACGTTAGTCACTTTGACTCCCGCCTTCACAAAAATACACTTATGGAGTGATATAAATGTCCCAAGCACTTACTGATATCATACGGAGGCTGAAGGTGCAGAAACAAAAGCAGGGTGCAATTAGATAAACGCAGCCGCGGCATACAAGGAAGCTTAAGGTCAGGAGCGTTACACTAGGCATTCATGGTTCGATAGCTTGATCGACATTTTGGGGGCATTTTAAATAGGTGAATTTTTTGCACTCATGGATAACGAAATCCGAAAGCAGTGACCTACACTACATAACCTCCGACGCCCAGAAACAACCTTGGGGAAGTTACGTGCACCAAATATCTCCCCTTACTTGAGAGCCCAAACTCCAGACTCAACGGCTTCATGAATATCTCTCATGCTTTGTTCAATCTGCACTGCTTTGATGCTATAGATGTCCGGTACAAGATAATGCCAGCCAAGCTGCTGTTTTTGAGACTCCTGCCCGTCGTCCTGTGTAAGCACGAATTCGCACTCGCCAGTTAATAATCCGGCATACCGCACACATTGCGCACTTCTTTGAGCTGGACTAGGTTGGGTTCCGTACCACAAGTACAGTCTCCGGGCATGATAGTGAACCGCTGGGGGAGTCGGGTCTGCGTCGGGATCCACCTCCAGCCGCCAGACAACGCGGTTAGGACCATCCTGCATGCTCGCAATTCGTTGGTGCTATGCGCTGGAACTGTGTTGGGAACACCTTGCATAGTATAACGTGCCTCACCAGATCCCGCGTAGGGCATGGTAAAAGCGTGGTCAAGGTCTTCGCCGCCGCCTCGTGGTGTAAAAGTCCGGTGTTTGCCCTCGCTGCATGTCCGCATAACTATCTCTCCGTTGCCGGGTGTATTGCTGTCAATCGATCACTCTAGACTTCATCGTCTCTTCAGTGCGTGCTTCTGGATAAATTATTCTCGTGTGTACTTCGGGGCGGTGAGATAGTAAAAGCACAGAAATAAACACTCACGCTCACTCGGAGCTTCTGCTTTGCACAGACGTTACTAGACTGCATACACGTCTCGCTCATACTCTAGATAGATCTAACACCAACCCAGCGGCTCTACCAGTAACAATGACAGATCTCACATATACTCCGCCCCCTTGGATCTTCCACTGAAAAAAGCCCAGGTGGATGATATGCTACATGGTTCATCTGAAAATCTATCCCCCATTCCCAGCTCTCCTCGGACAAACAACTCCGGGCATCTCAAAAGACATGCCTTCTTCCACGGCAAACAGCACGTACCTTTCACCAATGACATCTGTCCTCCGTCCCCTCGCGTTTCCCTTACATTTGGGTGTCAAATTTTTTTCAATTGCAAGGCAAGAAATGGAAAAGCTTATTTGCATTTGCATTCTGATACTTTTATTTGTTTTTTGTACATGTTTCCAGAAATACCGCAGCGCAGGTTGCACACGCGAGCGGCGATAGTGGAAATATGTATCATATATATGCGTTGTTTCGATTCCCCCCTTTACCCCGGGTGCATGAAGCGACCGGATGCCCCGGATATACGTTATACGTTTCCGTAACGGCAGCGTGGGGGATGGATGGAAGTGGTGGTGGTGGTGGTGGTGGTGATGACAGCATATTCTACAACTACAGACTACAGATTCAGAAAGAACAGACAGATGGAGAGGTTGCATGCTTCTCGAAGCTTTCTCTTCCCGCTGGCTCGCACTGCCCCCATGCCATCACGCAGTGCTGACGTTGTGTTGTGCATAGCGGCAGCTGTGGTTGGGTGTGCACCCGACCGATTCCTGAGCGTGGTGAGGTGGTTGGTTGGTTTGCCGATTAGAAGCAGCAGAGATCGATTTCATCGGTGAACCAGCAGAAAGGCACGATGATGTAGAGTACGAGACGAGAGAGCAGAAGAGAGATCTAATTCATTAATTGTAAAAGAGAAAAGAATAAGAAATCTAGGGTAGTATCGTATCGTATCAACAAGACAGGAGTAATTACACCCACCGAACCTACCCATCCTCCAAGTTGAGTTCCGTCAATTAACTGTAATCCTCCATCCTCCATCCTCCTCCTCCTCCTCCTCCTCGTCCTCCAGCCTTTTAGTATTGTACCCAGTAAATGACAATCCGCAGACGCGCAACCCATAGACAGATAGACAAAAGACCCATACTCCAACCGCCATCCATCGCTATATTCTACAAAAGCGCCCTTCCAACAACAAACGCAACAAAAACTTTTCGCCCGTGTATACAACGAAGCCCCCCCTCGCCCCCCCCCCAAACAAAGTCAATGAAATCCCCGAAAAAACTACTTACCGCCAATAGTACAGTATAACTAGATGAATAAGAAACAAAATTATTAAGGCGCACGCAACCCACGCTTGATATTAGAGGAAGTAGTAATATAAATTCCCATACCAACCAAAGAAAAAGAAACCAACGCCCCATAATCATTCATGCTGTAATTCCTAACCGATACATCCGTAACGTGCGTTATTGTGTTAGATCAGACACTCGGACCTTCTTTCGTTGGCCTCTGTACTCGTCGAGTTCACGCTCGCGCTCGTCGAGCTTCCGCTTCAGGCCCTCTTCTCGTTTCGTGGCGGCATCTAAACCCTGTCGTAACTGCGTCTCTACTTCTCGTCTGCAGATCTCGGCCCGCTTTGCGCTGGCCTCGCTTTGTTCCAGTTCCGCTACTCGTCCGCGGAAGAGGTCGTTAACCAGTTCCAGCTCGGACACTCGTGTCTTGAGCCGGTTATTATCGCCGATGAGCGCATCCATTGTCGACGGCTGATGGTATGATGGGGGCGAGGGATGGTTTAGTGTGAAGGGCGCGGGAAGGGTTGGACTGTTGGAACCATGGTGGCTGAGGAGAGCTTGATCTAAGATTTGGGATGGTGGCGGCAGAGGAGTTCCAGAGCGCGAAGACTGTGGCGATACGCTGTGGGCATTGCTGCGGTGGCCAGGCGGCGGCGTACCATTCTCTGAGTGTGGGGTTGGGTGAGAGCTGTTGGGGACGTCGAATAGGCTGGGCTGGTTGTATGTTAGTATATCAGTCTGTCAATTGAGGAGAGATAGAGATGATGCACCTTCTTCTTTTGCGGTTGTCCAGAGTTCTTGACCCGGTTGCGACTCTTGATTACGTCGGTCTTGAGAGATATTGGGCGAGGACGACCGTGGAGCTTTAGAAACAGTCCGCAAGCATTACAAAGAACTGACCCGGCTTCGTCACGTCGCCAGAGCGGTGTGGTAGATGTAGTGCAGTTCTGGCAGATTGGCTATAGTGGTGGCAATGGTGGCGTTAGAGATAAGGAGAAGATTTTTTTAGAGGAACACAAGGAAAAAACTTACAGGAGTCGTCCCCTGACCAGCTGCTGTGCTTGCGCCCGGCGATGAAGTCGCAAAAGTCATTGCGGATCCACCTCCATTCAACCTGTACAATTTGAGACTATCAGTATTTTTTTAAAATGATTTTAAACGGGTTGTTTTGGAACGGTGGTGGTATAGATAAGAGGTATCAGTGATGATACGATTGATGATAGACGATAGCAATCTGATAGCGAGGATAAAAAAAAAGGTGGGTTAAAACTCTAAAGGGAAAAGGTCGGTAACTTACTGCGACGACGTAGACAAGAGAGCTATAGAAGCCAGCGTGCTGAGCGACGGTAAAGGTGATTTAGATGACGGCCGTGATATCGCTGGTAGGATCGGATTGTCGTCGTTGCTGCTGCAATTGCTAGGACTTGGACTCGGAGGATGCAGCAGTTGATGTGATGAAGGGAGAGGATGCAGCAACTGATGTGGTGAAGGGAGCCTTTCCGGGAACGGCGAGTAGTAGAGTGCGGGCGCCAGTTTATGATCTGAAATCACCAATGCCTGCCTGTTACAGCAGAGAATGGTGAAGGCGAGGAGGAAGATGTTGACCAGGAGGGAGTGATTATTCGATTACAAAGTGAACGGCGTCGGCGATGATAACAAGATGATATGATCGACAGAATAGTAAAAAAGGGGGATGAGCGATAGACAAATGTCGGCGAGTGAGCGCAATAAGACGACAATCAGTTAACCAGGCAGGCCTTTGAAGACAACAAACAACACGAAGATTCACGCGACAGAGAGGGATCTTTGAAATGGGGTGGGGAGAGAGGGGGTGATAAACTGCGATATGTGTGGTCCAGGACGAGAGATTGGCCAGTACCTTGTTATTTTTATTGGTGCAAGGGGTCCGCAGGGCGAAAGGGGTTGCGGTGGATGGTAAGCAGATGTGGAGCCAAAGGTGATAAGGATGGAGCTGACAGTCTACACTCGCAGGCACCAGTGCACCTCAGAAAAGGTACAAACTGTCAATACATACCTATGCTCTGCAGGTAGATGAAGACGGCAATGATGAGGACGATGATGATGATGATGATGGGAGATCTGTCACCTCTACATAAATCCATACATCTGTTCTGCCGACTTTCCTACGTGGGTTCCACTACGCTCTCCAATCTCGCTTTTCTGCATCTTATTGGATAAATTTAGAGTTATTGGCCTACATACTAGAAGTACGGACTTTTTTCACTTTATGTACAGTGTTGTCCATCTGTGTAAAATTCTTGTGGTGATTTGATGGATGACGATGATATCGAGAGCCCACTTTGTCGAGTCCATACCATCCTAGCAAAGCATCTCACCTTGCAGTCTGGAGATTATTGCTTTGAGGCAGTGCCCCTATATACAACTTAATCGTTTGTCATGGAACCCTCAGCTGGCCTTGGGGTAACCTATATTCACCAAACTTATCGTGCATGGTGGTGATATGAGATTCGCCGATAAGTGGTGAGATTCGATCCTGGTGCCTGTAAGGGACTAGAGCATGCCTCGACGAATGTTTCACGACAGTCTCCGATGTCGCACCTACGCAAAATGATACCGTTTTCGAACCCGCAAGCGAAAAGAAGGTGCTTCCAGAAGGATGCATGGAAGCCACTTTGTTGGAGACTCCAATTCCACTAGTCGGTGTGCCGGTGAATGGCAGCTGCAGTTTGTACGTATCGCGGCGTTTGGTCATGGCACTGAACACGAACATGAAATTGTCTCTAAGGGGTTCACTCTATCTGAGTGCGGGCTGCATGAAGATGTCAAGCGTAGATCGATTGACTGATTTGCAACGCTGGCCCTGGCAGGTATAAGCAAATGAAGCGGAGTCGGAGGCTGTGGGGAAACAATTCGCCGGTGTCGGGACCGATCGATAATACCTAATCGACCAGAGCTGTGTGACGCAGCCAGCGATAAGTGGGGCGACTGTCGGAGAGCGGCTTTATTCACGTATATCACGTTTAACTCACCTGTAGAGGGACGGGAATATGGGAATGTCAGCTCACGCTATTTGGAGAACGAGTTATCCGGATGGGTCGAAGCTGCGCCGGCGGGTACGGGTACTTAGTGAGTGCGGCTCTACTTTCCATTTCGCATGTTAAGGGGATCATCCATTAATAGAAATGTTGTTGAGCCTTGTATCGACTACATCCCTTAAACGTTCCCATATGAACATGTACCATAGAGGGACGACAAAACTCTCGGGCATAGACTATGCTGGTAGAAACGTCTCATACAGAATCCTGCAACGTAGTGCTTGGGCGAGTGAGCACGCGAGAACCTCATTCGTTTCACATGTTGGTGACGTGTTGCGCTTTACTCCTGGCTAGCCTTGATTTCGGATCCTCCGATGTAACCTCAAACCCAACCCAGAACTTTACGACTCACGACATCATCACCCAGCCCGCTTCAGATCAGAACCCGACCCCCTCTATATCCCCGCCTTCCACTTCCGCTCGCACCAGGTTCATCCACGTCTCTTTCCCCGCCGCTGTTGGGTCCAGTCCCTTCTACAGCCATCCGGCATATCAAGCACCACCATCTCCAATGCCTCGGAGGGGCCCACCTACCTCTGGTTACGAACAAATAGCGCAAGACGAAGAACTTTCCGACTCGGATAATGATGAGTCAAGCTCCCTCGTCTCACACCGCACCAGCAGACTCCCGATTCAGCCTCACCCGACGGCTATACAGTCGGCGAGCTCAGTACCTCGATATGCACGTGTTCCGGGTATGACACGCGCTCGGAGTAACTCTGCTGTTGATATTAAGAAGCTCAACGCGAGGCTGGAACACTGGGCGGGAGAGATTGCGAATAAGTTCAAGTTTAAGAAGGATCGATCTCAACACGAACACCCGCCTCTAGAGATTCTACACTCGGTGTTTGTTGCTCCAGAAGGGTACCGGTCGTATGTTGCCGACACGGCCACTTTGGAATTGCCGGAGGTCGCGGAAGACGCGCATCTCACACGCGAGCAGTTTGATGAGATCGTTGAATCCGTGAGGACTGCTATCAGTAAGGGAGTAGATCCGAAACTCATCAAGCAAGGTTCCTCGGGAAGTTATTTTATGCGTGATATTGAAGGCAGCATTGTAGCTGTCTTCAAACCTAAGGACGAAGAACCGTATGAGCTACCCTTGCTTGATTTTAGCGCCGAATACTAAGCGCAGTACAGATATGGAAAGTTGAATCCAAAGATTATGAAGGCAAGCTGCTCTACTATCATTGTTCTCAGTAATCTCAGTGTCCAAGCTTACATATCCAGTGGCTACATCGCACCCTGTTGGTTTCCTGCGCGTTCAACGCACTGTTACAGCTCGCTAATATATACTTTATTCAGGTTTCCATGTTTCTTTGGACGGTCATGGTATGATATTTCGCTTCTGTTTGAGATAGTAACTAATTGTGTATACACGCAGTTTGATACCTAATCTGAGCTACATCTCAGAAGCCGCAGCATGCCTTCTCGACAGACAGCTCAAGACGTATATGGTGCCATATACAGATATCGTACATCTCTCAAGCAAGGCATTCCACTACGATTACTGGGACCGAAGGGCGTTCTATAGGCGGTGCAAGCCTTTGCCGCCAAAGGTTGGCAGCTTCCAAGTATTCTTGCAGGGCTATCAAGGTGGGGTCTGCTGTGTAATACCTTCATGGCTCTGCTTACATACCTCGACAGATGCAAACATCTTTTTGAGGAAGAATCCTTGGCCGGACCCTTATAATACTGGGTTCCGCACGGATTCTGCGCCCAAAAGACGGGCTCCTTGGAACTATGCATGTCGACCCAGCGGAGACGACGAGGATGACGATGTTGATAGCGAATCCGATGGAATTTCCTCGTCAAGTCCCGAGAACGGGCGCAGGTTTGTTTGGACTGAGCAGCTCAAACAAAACTTTAGAGAAGAGCTAGAGAAGCTGGTGATCTTGGATTATATCATGAGGAACACGGACCGAGGGTTAGACAACTGGATGATCAAGGTCGACTACGAGACCCAGGAGGTTTCTGTGACCTCTAGACCAGTAAACTTGAGTCTCGACGCGCCCGCACCAACACCTTTGTCGAGACCCGCCTCGGCAGATCCGACTTCGAAACATACTGCGTCGCCTATCTATCGGGTGCAAGAACCAATGGTGGTGGGCTCACGATCTTCAACTCCGTCGCAGACTAAAGCAAATATCAAGATTGGAGCCATCGATAACTCTTTAGCCTTTCCCTGGAAGCATCCGGATCAGTGGCGCAGCTTCCCTTTTGGATGGCTGTTCCTTCCAGCTTCTCTCATAGGACAACCATTCTCCCAGAAAACGCGAGACCATTTCATCCCCTTGCTCACTTCGACGAAATGGTGGTCGGAAACTCAAACTCTGCTGCGCAAACTGTTTGAGCAGGACTCAGATTTCAAGGAGAGAATGTTTCAGAAGCAGCTGGCCGTTCTCAAAGGCCAGGCGTTCAACGTCGTCGAAACCCTCAAAACGACAGACCAGGGACCTTTGGAGTTGACGAGACGGACAAGGTTGCATGTTTGGGTACGTATTTCTTACTGCATCCTCACACCGCGCATGTGCTTACTAGTTATCTACAGGACGACGAAATGGAAGTCCCCATCGCCGTGCCCTTGCGAATGCCATCCACCGAGGAGCGGCGTCGCCACGAGGTAGATCTAGAGCGCGGGCTAAACGAGGACGAAATGGACATCGGAGCGATGGTAGCATCAGCGCCAGTCTCTCAAGATCACGACCTCCTTGGCTTCTCACCACCGCGGTCGCAACTTCCCAACGCCGCGCGGCTCGGAATAGCATCAGCCCAGCCATTATCCATTGTTGAGCGCCGCGACGGCGCCAATGACGATGAATCAGACGCTTCATCGATACGCGACACCGGAACCCGTTCCGGCCCCCAGAGCATCAAGTCTGACTCCTATGCTGGTCCCCGACCGTACCATCACGGCCGCGTTAGTTACGACGCTGGGCTAGTCTCGCGGGACGGTAGGTTTGGGCGGCCATGGGACATCAGGAGGGGGGCAAGACGGAACTCGCATCCAGTAAATCTTTACCATGACGATGCGGAGGGGGATTTGGGATATTCTGCGGTGCACGGGAGCGAGGGGGCAAGGAGGCGTGTGATTGCCGAGAGACTAGAGACGGTCAAGAGCCGGAACCCGGTGTTTACGTGGTGTTAGTGGCGCTATACCGAGGGGCATAGCATACACGGAATTTGTTTGGCTGGTTCGAGTTTTGGTTGCATAGATTGGGTATGATACAGAACAGATAGCACGCATATAGCAGCAGCAGTCTAGTTTTTGGTTTGATTTGTTGGGAGGAACGTTTTTGTCTCGGTCAAGTCCAGGAAACAAAAAACACAATCTTTTTGTTCGACGGATAACCTATTCGAGGCGTCTTCTTGTCTGACAATGCGACATCATCGATCCTTCCTCCCACCGTCTAATTGATCTTTTCACCCTGAACGGGAAGCTGTCAGCCCCGTCTAGGCATCCCGACGGTCATTCTACATTTATAATCTTCATCCGTCCAGCATCGATTCTACCTCATCATGCATACATTCTCACTCTCAAACTGAACCCCTACAACGCGCCAAGCCGTGCACATCCCTTCACGTTCCTTAGGCGCGTAAAACACCCACGGTCAAAAATGAGATGAGCATGCGGTTCCACTTCCCAGCCAATGTCCCACTTCTCCTGCACCGACGACGCGTCTCACTACTACTTTCCAATCGCGTCTTTCTCCATCCCCGTAACACCACCACAATCAACATCAACATCAACATCAACATCATGCCGCTAAAGAAATCAATCTCCACAACTGCCCAAAAGAAGACCCCGGGAAAGCAGAGTACGCTTGGGTACGTAAAGCCGCAAACAACGTTGGGGTAGAAATTGTCGTGTTTCTGCGGGGGATGATGCTGACATGTTGTAGGAGCTTCTTTTCGCTCCCGAAGGGGATGAAGCCCCCCGCGCCGCAGCAGACGAGACTTAAGCACGCGAAGCAGGAGACACTTGTTTCCAGCGACGAAGAGGCGGATGAGGTGATGGGCGGAACTGAAGATGCGGCGGAGGAAATAAAGGAGGAAGAATCGGAGGGGGAACCAAAAGCTACTACACCGCAGAAAAAGAAGGGTATGGAGTGTTACATCCCCAAGAAGTTCCGTCTGACGTTACTACAGCATCGATGACGACCAAAAAGCGAGCACGAAACTCAGAGGAGCCCGTGAAGGAGGAAGAAAAGACAGCTTCAGAACCGGAAGAGGAGGAGGAAGACGAACCAGTTACGAAACGGGGGAGAAAGAATAACGGAAAAGCCGCGTCACCAAAACCCAAAAAGACCTCGGCGACCAAAAAGAAGGCAGACGCGACGTCACCAAAGAAGGCTAAAGGGAAGGAACCTGCTCCGGATGCATCAGCATCAGAGGCAGAATCTGCAGCATCAGAGGCTGAAGTCAGTGATACTGAAAAACCTGCAATCAATAAAAAGGCGCGCAAGGAAGTCCAAGAGAAACTCACCAAAGCGGGCAAGGACGTACATCCATACCCCGACTGGCCAGCCGGCTCACCAGTACCCTACGCCGCTCTCACAAAGACCTTTACACTGATTGAGGCCACCACCAAGCGGCTGGAAAAGCTATCACATACCTCTCTATTCCTCCGACAAGTCCTGCGGCTGACACCAGATGAGCTGCTACTCGTCATCCACCTGATGATCAACCGACTCGCGGCAGATTATGAAGGCGTCGAGCTCGGTATCGGCGAGAGCCTACTGATGAAGGCCATCTGTGAGTCCTGCGGACGGACAATGGCAAAACTCAAGGAGGACCACAAAGAAACTGGAGATCTGGGTGAGGTTGCGATGAAGAGTCGGAATACCCAGAAGACATTGTTCGCACCAAAGCAACTCACCGTCAAAAGCGTGCACGCGGGATTAAAGGACATCGCCACAACGCAGGGATCAGGCGGACAGGGGCGGAAAGTCGCCGGAATCAAAAAGCTGCTCTCGGCCGCCCAGGGAGACGAGGCGAAATACCTCGTCCGAGGACTGGAAGGGAAGCTACGACTGGGATTGGCAGAAAAGACCGTGATCGTGGGCCTCAGCCAGGCCGTCGTAGTGCACGAGGCCGAGAAGGCCGGAAAGAAGGCGCCCAGCTTGGACCAGATGCAAGCCGCAGAAGCAATGCTAAAAGAAGTCTACAGCGAGCTCCCCAACTACGAAATCATCATCCCGGAGATGATGAAAGCGGGCATTATGAACCTCAAGGACACCTGCAAGCTACAACCTGGCGTCCCCCTCAAACCTATGCTCGCAAAACCCACCAAGGCTATCTCCGAAGTCCTCGACCGCTTCGAGGGAAAGCGGTTCACCTGCGAATACAAATACGACGGTGAGCGCGTCCAGATCCACTACGTCGCACCCAACTCCTCGATCGCCTTTCCCACCATCGACCCAGCAAAAGGAATCGCCAAGATCTTCTCTCGCAACTCCGAAGACCTCTCCCCAAAATACCCTGACATCCTGGGCGCTCTCAACAACTGGGTGAAGCCCGGAGTCGAAAGCTTCGTGCTCGACTGCGAAGCCGTAGCCTGGGACCGTGACGAGAAGCGCGTCCTCCCATTCCAACAACTAATGACACGCAAGAAAAAAGACGTGGCAATCGAAGACGTCAAAGTCCGTGTCTGCGTCTTCGGCTTCGACCTCCTCTTCCTCAATGGCAAAGTACCTTCCCTCCCCTTTTCCCCATATCCCCCGCTAACCCTTTAGTCTCTCGTCCAAGAAACCCTCTCCTCCCGCCGCGACAAAATGTACACCTCTTTCCTCTCCCTTCCAGGTGAATTCTCCTTCGCCACCTCCACAGACGGGCAGGAACTCTCCACAATCCAGTCCTTCCTCGAAGAATCCATCAAAGCCTCGTGCGAGGGGTTAATGGTAAAAATGCTCGACACCACCGAATCTTTCTACGAACCCTCAAAACGCTCCCGTAACTGGCTAAAAGTAAAAAAAGACTACCTCGCCGGTGCCGGTGACTCGTTAGACCTCGTCGTCATCGGAGCCTACCACGGGAAAGGAAAACGTACCTCTGTCTATGGTGCTTTCCTGTTGGCATGCTATAACCCCTCCTCCCAGAACTTCGAAACAATCTGCAACATTGGCACTGGCTTCTCGGAAGAAAACCTCGCAAAACTCCATGCCCAGTTGGAGCCGTTCGAAATCGAGAAACCAAAACCATACTACCTCCATGCCCAGGGAAACATGCAGCAACCCGATGTCTGGTTCGAGCCCAAGATTGTGTGGGAGGTTAAGACAGCAGATTTAAGTTTGAGCCCGACTTATATGGCTGCCAAGGGCCTCGCGGATACGGATGGGAAGGGGAGGGGTGTAAGTTTGAGGTTCCCGCGGTTTGTGAGGGAACGGGATGATAAAAAGCCTGAAGATGCTACGAGTGCGCAGCAGGTCGCGGAGATGTATAGGAAGCAGGATGTGGTTGCTAGTAATGCGAAGAAATCGACGGGGGTGGATGATGATTTTGAGTATTAGGGATGGGGCGTACTATAGACAACGAGTTTGGGGTACTTTTTGGTGGGAAAAAAGGAATATATATGGATTGAAATGCATGAATATACCGGAGAGATGTCATACGGAAATCACCTTTGATCGGAGGAGATAATACTCCACTCTTGCGCTCCAATGTCACGAAGACACTTAGCAACCCGAATTCAAGAAACGCAAATTGACAAGTAATCTAGCAGTACTGGTGTATCATAGAAACAAAGATGCAAAAACCAAAAACTGCAAAAACGCACAAATTCTATACCCCTCTCCCAAAACCTCAAATATCTACACCCTCCCCCGTCCCGCTAGCATGCGATTCCTCATCATCGCCACGACCGTCACGCCTCCGCCCAACACCACCACTGCCAAACTCACAAAATACGCATTCCTATAGCACTCTCTTCCCAACCCACACACTCTTTTCCCATCAACAATAAGTGAGTGATCATCGAAAATCCTTCCATATATCAAATTGAGTGTATTCCCACTAATCACTGCCGCAATCGTCGTAGTCCCCCAATTTGTCGATAGCCCATGGACGCCAAATACTTCACTGACGATGGTAGGACAGACGCCAAAGAGCATGCCGTACCCCAGCCCGTGGAGCGTTGAAACGAGCCATAGGTTATAGGGGTTTGTGATTGCCAGTGCCGCGAGCTGGCCGAGGAAGAATGTGATTGTCGAAGCGATGACGAGCCATAGACGTTGGGTACCGTGGTGTTTCAGGAGGATATCGGAGGAGATGCCTGGGGGGAGGGGTTAGTGGGAGGAGGAGGGGAGGAGGGGGGGACAGACCGGAGAGGAGCCGAGCGGAGAAGGAGCCGATGGATAGAATTGAGACGTGGAGGCTTTGATTTTTTTGGACGAATTCGGGGGATTTTTCGGGGTCAAAGGAGGCCCAGAGGACTTGGGCGTTGTGGCCGATATTGCTGTGGGGTGTTAGTCAGATCCACAGTGGGGGAGGGGAGACATACTTAATCGTCATCAGCCCGACTCCAGTTAACGACCCGAGCATGGTGAATATCAGCCAAAAGTCGATACTACGGACCAGCGCCCATCCTCGGATATCTACATGATGAACCGGGTCACTACAGCCGTCAAGCACTGCCCCAGAGGAGAGGAGTTGTTTTGAATCCCCCACATCCCGTCCTTCCTCCTCATCACTCGACCTCGAAAACAGCGAGGAATTCTCATCCGGGTTGGATTCCTGAGTGGGGACGACTGGGGAGATTGGCGGTGATGGGTTGTGGCTTCGCCCTCTGGCTGCAGCAGTAGTGCTCGTACCTAATTCATCGCCAACATCATAGCGGCCCGCCGAATGGCGGCTTTCCCCCGACTTTGTGCGGTGGAGTCTGTTGCTGTCTGGATCGCAGGTGGGGACGGCACCGTACGATCCAGGAACTGGGACGGCGCGGCAGAAGAAGAAAGCGACGAAGACGATGCTGCTGGTTACCACGGCGAGCATCAACAAGAAGGACTCGGTGTTGCCAGGAAACAGCCAGGACGACAGGCAGGAGAAGAAGAACGCACTCAGCCCGAACAAGGCGAGTGGGATCGCTGTAGCCGTGCCGCGGTGCGTGGGCCAGTTGAGGGCCGCTGTCGTTCCCCATCAGCTCGAGTCATCGAGAAACACAAATCAAACTCACCCATCTTCAGCGCACATCCGAACGAGCAGCAACTCCCAATTCCCGTCAACGTGGAAAAGAAACAGAGCGCCCCGACACTCAGATATCCCTGCCCATTCACCATTGCTGCTCCTTATCAGCACCTCCTGCTCCCCTCCTTTCCCACAGAAGCAATCTTACCTAAATGAATCGGGTAGTATCCCACAAACAAGCATATAGCGCCAATCAACAGCGGTGGCCTGGGTCCTTTATTATCAACCAACAATCCGCTCGGGATTCCTATCACTCATATCAGAACTCCCCTCCGCACACAAAAACTACCAATTCCACGCACCGCTAAGATACATCCCTACATCTCATCAGCATGCTGCACACAACACTGGGTTCCTCTCGCGCGTACCAAGGTTTCCAAAAGTCCCCTACACCGTATCAGCCCCATCTCTCTCTGTAGCACTCGTGGGGGGAAGGGCTCACAATCAGATTTGTCTCGGTAGCAGACAGATTCAAGCGTTCCGACAACTGCGGCGCATACGCCGAATAAAGATACTGCCCCCCGTCCCCGCATCAGTATCTCCGCCCGCATGATGAGGATGATGGAGATAGAAAGCGCACATTTGTTCCCGCGGCGAGAGCTATCGCCGCAGACGCCACCAAGCTCACCACGCGTGCAATCTGCAGCTTCCGTTCTCGAGACACCGACATTGTGATAGTAATGAAGGTAGTAGGAGCTGAATAGGGGGAAGGCAAATGCGTTAGGGGCACAGCATCTAGAAATAGTTCCAGTCGCGGAGATGCAGTATATAAGAGAGAAATAGAGAAGAGTAGAGAGGAGTGGAGGTGGTTGTTTTGCTGTGCTTCTTGGTGTCAGTGCCGATGCAGCTGATGTGATAGGAACGTTGATTGACGCCCTGCTGTGCAGCGCTGTCAGATAAAGTGCTTGCGCACTAAAATCGGCGATATCACACTTGTGGCTGCCATCTTTATTTGCCGACATCGACATCGCATCCCATCATCACAGCACAGAAGAGACACTGCCACCTGCCACCATTGTCTGCTGATAGCTCACGAGAGTCTCCGCATGCAGCAGAAAAATATCCACGGCCGTGAAGAACCGGCAGTTTACGTGTATCAACTAGCTATCACGCAAGCGCGGGGCAGTCACCGGATTGGGGCTGCTAGCGGCCAATCGTCTCGTACAACGTCCATGCATTGCTCTCACTCGACCCAAACATCTATCCTCTCTTCCCCATCCCAGCCCCCTCTTGACCACCCCGCTAAGCACCTCAAAAACCACCTCTGCCGCCGCCATCGCCGTAATCTCCGCACTATCATACGCCGGCGCGACCTCGACCAAATCCACGCCTACAACCTCAACCTCTCTCAAAACCCCCCTCAGCACTCTCGTAACCTCCCTCACCGTCCATCCCCCCAGCGGGCTCACTGAGGACGGTGTTGACTGCGCGTAATGCAGCAAGGGCAATTGAGTGGTCCCCGCCGAGGGTAACGAGTAATGGTCTCCCGCCTGTGGGTGCGGGGTGTTGCAGCAGCTCTGTAAACGCATCCTGCATCTGACTTAGCGCCAGGGTGTTGGAGAAGGGTGTGATGGGAATATCGCCACAGTCTACGAGGGTCGCCCAGGAGCGGTATGGGTTTATGCCGACTGTGGGGTTAAAGCTTTGGATTGGGAGTTGGCGCTGTGAGGCGGCGCGGATGGCACGAGGGCTGAAGCGGGCGCCGGGACGGTAGGAGACGGCTGTGTCGAAGGGGGCGCCAATGATGGCGATGTCATAGGGGGTCGTAGGGGAGAGGAGGCATTTGGAGTGCGGTAGGTGGGCGAAGGTGTTGATGCCTACGAAGGGTAGCTGGGGGTTGTTAGCAGGTGAGGAGGAGGAGGGGGGAAGGGTGTATACGTTGAAGTCCCATTTTGCTGGAGGGCGACGAGGATGGAGGGGTCTATTAGTTCTGCAGTAGCATCGTGAGTGGATGGGCTTGAGGTCGTGGTGAGTTAAGATCTCAGTCATAGTAAGAAGGATGGGGTTTATGGCAATTGTCTGACTGGTGAAGCTGTGAGGTGGGCTTATTTCGAGATGTTGCCTTCATATTCCTGATGGAATCGTGGCTCAGTATTCGTAAGATCGCGGCTCAATGATATGGAGCCTTGTCGACGGCGAGTTCAGATCCGTAAAGTCCGGACTAGAGAGAAATCGTCGTACCGGCCTCCGGAGAGCGGTTGGGAAAGTTTCGGTCAAGATCGTAATTGTGCGTGCACCGCCACAAACATTCTCGTATCCATTTATACTAACGGGATTGCTTCACTACCACTCGTTTGCACGGCTACCACAGGAACGTATGGTTAGCTGTTTTGTGAAGTAAAACACAATTGCATCCATAAATGCATACAAAAAACGCCATGATGCCAATGCCTAAACGCCGTCCCATGATACACGCTTGGGAATAAAGGTTTGTAGCTTCCATTATCTAAAATGTACAGTCATAACCTTCTCCCTTAATATCCAAGACCAAACTTTTCCGTGATCCAACCGAACTCCCGAGAACGCGTTTTAGTAGAAGCTACACATCAATCAGCAAGAGTTTGCAGCAGCTGAGCAGACTTCGAGGCAATTTACAAGCCAATGATCTTTCCGGCAACGTGTTTTCTGCGAGCCTCATCGTGGTCCATGATACCAGCAGAGGTGGTAAGGACGATGTGACCGAACTGACGGGAAGGAAGCAACTTGGTGACCCACTTCTCGAGCTCGTTCAGCTTGACATTGTAGCGCGGGGAGATGCAGCCAGTCTTGTTGATACGGCCGTTGAGCTGGATCACGATCTTGCCGGAGCGGTGGTCGTCAACCTCCTCGAACTCACCAATATATCCTAGAAAGGAAGAAATGTCAGCGTGGCTCCATTCAACTCGGTTTCAATTAAAAGTCCCGGAAAAGAGAGATGAGACTGAGATTGGTAAAAACCACGACTGTTGTGATATCCCGGACACTTAAAGGACCATCGCCGTGGAGAGACGTAGTGGAAAGTCTAGTTATCAACCCGGGTGCTCGACTGGAGCATGATCGTAAATCGGATTCACGCGGTATCTCTCCAAATCTCAAGTTTCGTCCCCCCTTTCCCAAACTCCGCGAAACCGTAGAACTATAGCCCAAAACTCACCATTGGTCTGCATGACATGGAGGAACTTGACGATGACCTTGGACGAAGGCCTGATGAGGACCTGTCTCTTCCCGGCCTTTTCGGCGTTGTTGATAGCGTTGAGGCAATCGTTGAGGACGGATGTCTTGACCATTTTTGCGGTTTTAAGAAAGGGTCTATCGGGCGCAGCGACGACGGTCAGTTTCCGGGAGCCATTTTGAGTGTCCGCCTTTCTTTTCTCAAGAGAAGGGTCTCCAGCAGAGAAAAGGTAAGGAGGATTCAAAAAGCTCGAGCATTTGTCGACTTACCTGGCGGGAGAGGTGCAGGTCGGATTGGCGGGCGATTCGTTGGTCGGGAAGGATTTGTCGTGAAATTCGTTCGGTTAGCGATTGGAGATTTCGACAATGTGTTGCGTTGAAGCGAGATTTGTGGGATTGTGGCGTGACTGCCAAGTTACAACCCTAACCAGACCCCAGCTAGTTAGCGCCCTTCACCACATATCACCCAACTCCGTTATCATCAACAGCTGTCAACCCTAACCTAATCGACGTCAACTTTCAAGGCGCATCCATCGCTCACAGCACTCATCGGAAATACTATCTCTTCTCGGAGAATCATGAGTCTGAAGACAAGGCCCTCTCCTCTAATTCACCAACAGCGGTTACGACCCAATCGTAGCGCCGAGCTCAACCAACAGTACAAACACGGCTCGCACATAGCCTCGCTATGTAGGGCATCTGGGCCGTCTCTGTCGAGCAGAGGAGAAGATCGGCTACCAACTGATACATAGCTGCCCAGTTGTTCTTCAGCTGAACATTGTCTGGTTACATATGTATCTCTCTAGAGTCTAGAAGCGGGCGCGGCGTTATGATGGCACGCTAGGGTTTCTATAGTGTACTATTCTTGTAATGAAGCCGTAGCTTTGAGGTGACTATTGATTGGCCGCCATGGTTTTTTTAGTGCGCAGAACAACCGAATCGTGGACCCATCGAGCTCTTCTCACACGGCGGATTGTTCTCGTGGGATCTATGTAGCTCTGATTGCCCCTAGGTAGTGGCGAACGTGGCCACCCTGCCCGCACTCCGAGTAATCTGGCTCAGAGATTATTTTTGCGCAATGGTCGGGCTACACGCCATTGACAAACGGCCGAACGTCCATCAGTATGCTGGATATTGATGTCTCGTGAGAGGTAAGAGTGATTATTTGTGATTATCACCACACCAGTCAACGGTTCAACGGACAAACATTGAACCCCAACATTGGGAAAGCCAAGCGGTGTCACACCAAAGTACTGAAAGCAGTCATCAATGAAGTCATCGACAGCCCCGCGCTTGCCCGCCCAAAAGGGCTTTCGGCGACATTTATCGGGTGTGGTGGGCTTAGCCCCGCCACCACAACAGCGGCAAAGAGCGAGTGGCGATCCCAGCTTTCTCAGTCCGGGCGTCAGACTTATACGGATGCGTATATCATGATGCAGCTGTGTCTTAGAGAGCTTTTCAAGGGCCGTGAAAATAAAAATGGAGTGAAGGCAAAAGCCACACACCACCCTATTATATTGACAATACCTGCGGGTGAACATCGTGGGACTGGAGAATCGAGTTGCGCCAAAGCTGCAGTCGCGGGTTCGATCGGGCCGAAGGATCCAAGCATGCATATGCATGTTGGACAATTGGTGTGGCATCACCTCCGACAGGCTGAAACTGTCCAACCCCCCGAAGTAAACTAGCGAACACTTGAAAGGTTGGAAGCGAAAAGGAGCGTTCTGGGAATGGGTACTGCAGGGCGTTGTGCACAGGCTTTGAGGTGGGATGAAGCGTTGACAGGAGGGCTGAGTGAGGTACTTAGGGGACGGAAGGAAAGGGATAGTGAGTATATGTAATTGTTTGGGCGGGATCGAAACTTGGTGAAAGAAGTCCGCAAGCCCACCCCATCACCTTCGCTCCATCAACCCCAGCCGATAGCCTTGCATTCTTCAAGGTGGAGTATACCTTCAATTCAATATAATGCACATCTGACGCAAATCTCACTTTTGTCCTTGTCTTACTGTCGGTCCTTCTCCACATCTCTTTATTTAGTTTTCCCCCGCGCCGAATGGGTGTCATTCACTATCCAACAAATTCCATCACATAATACACAGGCTACTCCATCACCAACATTGGTCCATTCCGTTTTGTTGTTTGCTGGCGGTTACGATTGAGTCCAGCGACTCTGCAGCACCTTGTTTACAACCTGCGCCGCTGGCTGGCTCTGATACCGAACAACAATAGCAACCACTCGCACCCCTCCATAACGCCCTCTTTATTGCAGGCCACCCCGGATTTTCGGTCATGGTCCTTTCGAGCGAGCGCCACCATGGCTCCTCCAGAAACACAGGCATCCGCGCTTCAATAGACGGCTACGCTGCAGCGCTCTCTCCCCGAAAACGCACTTCCGTCGCAGCAACCCTTGCACCGCTCTCACCTTCAAAAAGCGCAGAACCCCGTCTAAACTGCGGGGGCGGTATCAGCAGCAGCAACGGCAGCAGTCCTAAGCAATCCAGAAACATCATGACGTCCTTCTTCTCACGGTTCGGATCGAAAAACAGGTCCAAACTGACCGTCAATGTCGAATCGCCGCCGAAGCCGTCTTACAGTCGCAATGATTCGGTACCAAATTCGCCTTTGACTCCAGGGAAACAGAACCTGTCGATACCGATCGTGGATCCGTTGCCGTCGCCGAGCGCGTTCAAGACATTAGAGCAGTTCCCGTTATGCGTCGCATACGTGCAGGCCATCAAAACTTCGTCGCTTCCCGCATGCACGCTCTCATCCGAGAAAATCCTACGCCAAGAGGTAGCAAGAGGGAAAGCACTTGGGGCGGCATCGAAACGCGGGCGCGCTCTGCACCGTCACCATGTCTCTACGGATTCGGCGGATCTGGACTGGACGAAAAAGCTGTTCGTGTTGGTACCTGGCATCCTGTTACAATACTCGGGCGACGGCACGGATGATCGGCTCCCTGAGAAGGTTTTGGAGCTGACAGCTACATCACTGGCATTTGCGAGTGACGCAATACCAGGTAGGCCCTGGGTATTGCAGGTTTACAGGAGCGCAGGAGCCGATGGAGGGTTTCTTCCGGAACGGAAAAACGCCTTTATCGCTAAAGTTACTTTTAGGGGGGGGATGAGGAACAGCGCTTCAGCACTCCTATTGGTCTTTGAATGTGCGGAGGAGATGGATAGTTGGATGGTGATTCTGCGGGCAGAGGCTACAAGATTGGGCGGTGGGGTGAAACGGACAACGTCACCGAAGCCAGCAAACAGAGGGGAATTGGAGGACAATGATCCTGGGGATAGCGGAGGGGATTGGAAGAAAGATGTCTACGGCGACGAGAGAAAGGAGTCAGACAAGGAGGCCGAATCAGATCTCAACTCTCGATTCTCGAGACGTATTGTCATTAACCGCGACGATAACTCCAAAAATGAATGGTCGTCTTCGGACGAGAACGCCTCCAAACGCGCCTCCACCCAATACCGCAATTCTACCGATGGCGATAGATCCATTATTTCTAACGACCAGATCGTTCTTGATGGACTGCGCGAGCCATCCCGTTTGTCACTGCATTCAGGAGGAGACAAGACCCGGATCGTCACCGTCTCGCCAGACACGTCACCCGAGCGCTACTCGACAAAGAATACAACCTACAAACGATCATCGCTTCAAATATCACCACGCTCTCGGTCTTCGGTGGATTTGCGACCGCACACACAAGCACTAAGTGCGATTGGCAAAGACGGAAACCTCTACTGGATCCCCTCGAGTCGGACGCCTTCACCTCCAATCAACAACTTCCCCGTTCCCCGCCGACTATCCTCCATGCCACCTCTCCCGCCCGCAGATTTGCGCGCAAACTACGCCGGTCTAACCACCGTCAATTCCTCCGAGGAACTTGAAACGCCACGACGGCCTCGCCCAGTCTCAACACTGACCTCACCCGCCGCCTCACCCCACACCTCGTCAACTAAATCCCGACCTCTCTCCATGGCCGACTACTACACTATGCACCGCACACCCAAGTCCTCAAACGAGCACCTATGCTACTCCGCTCCCGACCCTGCCACTCCACGCCGAACCGCCCCACCCCTACCACCGCTCCCAGGCGCATCCCCAGTCCGCACACGGTCACTTCGGCGAAGAAGTCTCAGTGCCCTCAGCATCTCGGAGTCGCAGCTTGCACGGAACTCGCCGGGCTCCCCACCGAGTATGCCTCTTCCTAAAGTTCCCAGTCCCGTGGCCGAGAACTTGGCAATGGGACTATCGCAGAGCATGCCGCGGAGCAGTGGAGGGAACTGGGCGGCTATGGAGAAGCGCCGGCAGCGGAGGAGTAGTCGACAGAATCAAGAGAATCGTGGGTTGGGGATTAGTATCCCCACGTCTGAATAGTGTTGTAAGCGACAAGTTCTGGCGGTAGTTGTGTGGTGTGGAGGAAGGATTTCCATTTCCATTTTTCTTGATGCGGCATGAAGGGGGAGTTTTCGGCGTTTTTCTTTTCTTTTTTTTCTGAGGGTTGGAGTTTTTTGTTTTTTTTATGAGCGATGGAATATGTACAATAGCTTGATGCTTTTTCATTTTCTTTTGTTTCCGTTTGGGATGATCTGTTCTCTAGGTACTCTATACCCCCACCTCTTTCCGTCGGGCGTTTTCTGTTTTTAGAAGAAAAAATATTTTCACATCGGTGTTTTATATACCACCCTGCCCCTTGCGTGAGGGAGAAGGCCGATATGTGGGTCAGCCGATTAGAATTGTATCTATGCAAGGGACTTAGGATGCCTGGTTTCTGTTGCATGTGCAGATGCCGAGGGATGTGTCGGAGGGGATACCGAGCTGGTTTTGGTGATGGAACCCTTAACCTGGTTGAGGATTGTTTGTCTAGCAGGGTGCTTTTCGATGTATCCAGAGGGTTTAAAATGGGCCATTGCAAGTATCTAGAGTATGTTCATAGTCCCACCAAGATGTGAGAACAAGCTCACTAGATTTCCCCAGTAACGCAGGGTTCGAGTGATCATGAATGAACCCCTACGACTTCACCGTTTCCTCACCAGTTGTACTTTCGGTAGATTCTCCCAACACTTACTTGCCCGCTGCCTACCTCCGCCTCTTGTATGCTCAGACGACACGATGAATAAACTTTCCCTCCACAAGTACACTTTTTCCCCACATTTCCCTCATTCAAACCATAAAACTCTCAACAAACCTCTCCATATATAACCAAACCCCACATCTCCTTTCCTCTCCATCTCCATGCCACCCTCCACCACCATAGCAACCATGGATACCTCCAGCGACCGTGACGTAGAATCCAACCCCCCAGCTCCAATCCTCCAAACTGGCGTAGCCAGAGCCAAAGCCGTTTCCAAAACCTGGACCCGCCACTCACTCTGGATTGCGTATGGCGGGTATGTGCCCCCCCCCCCCCCACCTCCAGCATCTCTAACAGCAAGATACAGAATGTTCCTAATGTGCTGTGCAACCTCTCTGGACCAGCAAACAACCAACAACCTCTCCTCCTTCGCGACCTCCTCCTTCGCTGCTCACTCACTCCTCTCCACTGTGGCTGTAATAAGTAACATCCTAAACGCAGTAATGCAACCACCCATTGCCAAATTCGCCGATGTGTTTGGCCGCACCGAGGCCTTTACCGCCGCATTATGTTTCTATGTCATCGGACTAGTGATGACGGCGGGGGCGCAAAATATCGGGATGTATGCGTGTGCAAAGATTTTTGATGCTGCAGGGAACACAAGTCTGCGGATGCTGCAGCAGGTGTTTATCGCTGATACGAGTGATTTGATGAACCGGGCTTTGATGAGTTCTGTGCCTGATGTGCCCTTTCTGGCAACGGTGTGGATCGGGCCCTTTATTGGGGGTCCGTTGGGGATGATGGGGAAGTGGAGGTGGGGGTTTGGGATGTGGTATGTATCACCCTCTGTGGTTGTTGTAGGAACAGGGCTGATGAGGGATAGGGCGATTATCACGCCGGTGTTTTCGATCCCGCTGTTCTGGAGTCTGTGGAGTAATTCCTGGAAGGCGAAGAGGCTGGGGTTGTTCCCTGCGTATCCGTGGAAGGGGACGGGCGTTGTAGCCACGGCGAGGAGTCTGTGTGTTGAGCTGGATGCAGTGGGGATGGTGCTGCTCACCGCGGGGTTCGCGTTGTTGCTGGCGCCGCTAACGCTGGGGAATCATGTGGTGGGTGGATGGGGGAGTTCTGGGCTTATCTCTTGCTTCAGTAAGTTTTTTCCCGGCGGCTTGAGCGGGGTGTTGATACGGGTATACAGTAATTGGCGGGGTCTGTCTTGTCCTGTTTCCACTGTGGGAGACCTCCCGATACACGCCCATCCCCATCGTCTCCTTCGCACTATTCAAAAACCGCACCGTGGTTTCTGGGTGCATACTGGCCTTCTTCTACTTCATGGCCTTCTTCCTCTCCGTACAGCCATACTTCTTCTCCTACCTCATAGTGGCACGGAACCTCTCTGCCACTGCCGCAGGACATATCGTCCAGATCTTCTCTTTCGCGTGCACCGTAACCGTGCTCTGCGTCGGGGGGTTGATAAAGTGCACCAAGATCTACAAGACCTACATGTTGATCGGGGTGGTGCTATACACGCTCGGGATCCTCCTGATGCTGTTCTACCGCAACCTCGACACGCCTGTAGCCGTGATAGTGGTTACACAGCTGATCGTCGGCATTGGCGGGGGATTCATCAATGTGCCAACGCAGCTTGGGATCCAGGCGTCAGTGTCACAGCAGGACGTGGGGTGTGCGACGGCCGTGTTTCTAACTACACTGTCGTTAGGCGGCGCAGTAGGGTCGGCGGTTTCGGGTGCGATATGGAGTACGCTGGTGAAGCAGAAACTCGGTGCATATCTCCCTGCCGAGTCACTTCCGGCTCTCGAGGAGATCTTTGGAGATTTTAAGAAGGCGGCGAGTTATGAGCTTGGGAGTGATACCAGGGAGGCAGTTCGTAGGAGCTACGATGAAACTATGCGGATGCTCCTCATTATTGCACTTTGTGCGTGTATCCCGTTGCTCCCGACGGCGATGACGATGAAGCCATTGAAGCTGGATTTGGTCGAGACGGAGGATAAGGGGGTTATAATTGGGGGGTCATCGGAGAAGGAAGAGGAGGAGAAGAGACAAGCAGATGAGGAGGAAGAGGGATCAATGGAATTGGAGCTGAGGGAGGGAAGGGATGCTGAAGACATGGATGGTATTGCTTTGGTGAAGTAATGTATTAAGTTGGTATTTATAGGTATTGGAGTTTTAGCAAGCTGGGAAAGGTTGGTTTATTGGTAAAGGAATAGTAATGAAAAATGTAGATGGGAAAGGTCATTCTGGCAAGTGCGGACAACTGCAGTCACAAATATCAACTCAAAGGGATGAAGTCCGACCAGCTATAAGGAACAAAACGCCAGTACTAAGGAGAGTGTAGTAGTACAAAGCTGACCAATGCCATTTTGCTTCAGGTAGCACAAGGTCGGTGGCTGTCATTGATGGCAATGCACGACTTTTCGTGGGGATTGCGCCTGGAGGTTATCGCTTGACGTTGGCCGATGCTGTGGTCTCGGCGCCCTGATGAATGGCCTCCTTCTGGCCACGGTGCTGAAAGATAGAGTGGGTACTTTAAGCTTAATTCAAGGGACCCTGAATCCAACCCAAAATTTAACAACGACGAGTCTTTGCGCAGCGTTATTTCACACTGTTCTTAAAAGCTTCGGAGTAACTGAGTAATCATAAGATGGTGGAAATGTACTCCAAACACGGCGCATTGGGACTCCTAGCCAACCGTTTGGCGACCCACGTACGCTCCCTAAACCTCTCCACAAACACCACCAACCTCCGTCTCCAGCTCCAGCTCCAGGTCCCTACACAAAAAATGCTGTCTTCAGCTCCACAACCCGACGAATTCGAGCTTCACCCTCGCCCGCGGCATTCCTCCTCCGCCGCACAACCGCACCCCCCTCCGCCCGATGCCTTCGACCTCTCCTCCGGCGACGACGACGAATACTCCTCCGATGCCCAGTCTTCCGCCGACGAAGATCCCTCTGCCACCGCGCGCCTCCTCGACCACAGTCGTCGTCTCAGGGCAAAACGGAAAAGAAAGCTACAGACACCACATACTCCGCCGTGGTGGGCGCGCTGGCTATTCAGCTATCCGCAGACTTCTCCACCGAAGCAGAGACCAATCCGTCGGTCGTTGCTAGGACGGGTACGCCGGGGGTGTTGTCAGATTCTTGGATTTCTTATGATGGCTATCGGGGTGCTACTGGTATTCACTGCCATCTTTGGAGGGTCGTATACACACGCGCAATACCCAGAACCTTGGAGAAAGCTGGACGAGAGCGTCAGGAAGGGCGGTGGACTTAATCCACCTGGTTACTGGGTGCACCTACCAGGCGAGGGAGGGAGGAAGAAAACCACCGCTACAGGGCGAGGTAATCCCAACAACGAGAGGATATTTATTGCAGCGAATATCGTCGACGCCGAGCTGATCGAGAAGGAGTGGGGCTCGAGAGTGATGGAGCTTATAGACCTTCTTGGCGAAGAGAACGTGTTCCTTAGTATCTTTGAGAACGACTCTGGTCCCGAGGCCAGGAAGGCTTTAGGGACGCTGAGCAACAGGATCAAGGCGCACATGCCAAAGGCTGGCCAGAGCATCGTTTCCACCACACTGCCGTTCTCGGGGGTACCCAGAGTCAAGGTCCCAGGAGGGGAGACGTACGTCAAACGCATTACCTACCTCGCCGAAGTAAGGAACCGAGCGCTCCTCCCTCTCCTCGGAAGCATCCCCTCTCTCGCACGCTGGAATCAAACTGCACACCCGCCTTCCAAGACGCCAGAACACGAAGACATCGGTGAATGGGAGACGCTACCGCCACTACCGGCAGAGGACACCGACAAAGCGCCCGCTATGCCCACCAGCTGGGTTCCCGACCCCGAAAAAGTCTCCCGCGTCGTCTTCCTCAACGACGTCATCTTCTCTCCCCTGGAGCTCCTACACCTCATCTTCTCAACCAACAATGGCGACTACGCAGCAGCCTGCGCAATCGACTACATCAATCCGTTTAAATACTACGACACCTTCGCAACGCGAGATCCAGACGGGTACCCCCTCGGCGTCCCCTTCTTCCCGTACTTCGCCACTGCAGGCCCCCTCTCCCAAATCCTCTCCACCTCCCCAACAATAAACGTTCGCTCATGCTGGGGAGGGGCCATCGCCCTAAACGCAACCTTCTTCACCCGCGAAAAAAACCCCATCCGTTTCCGCTCCGAGAAAGAGCCATTCTGGGATGCCTCCGAGTGCTGCCTCGTCAACGCGGACATCAACGAGCCGCAAAAAACATTCGTGAACCCGTTCGTCCGGTGCGCGTATGATCGCGGTACATTCGACTGGCTGCCGTTCGTGAAGCGGATTGAGAGAACATTTGCGATCCCGCACAGGATCGTGGATTGGGCTCTGGGGATGCCGTGGGGTGGGCTCAGGCGGGTGGAGGAGAAGGGGAAAGAGGTGAAGGAGGTACGGTGGGATGGGGGGAAGTGGGTTGATGCCGTTAGGATTGCGGGGAGAGGCGGGTGGTGTGGTGGTCAGAAGTTGCTGGTTATGAATGAGGATCGGAAGAAAGGGGAGGGGAGCTGGAAAAATATACCTGTGCCCGTGTTGCCGGGGAGTTGAGTGCTTTTGTACCATTTTTTCTTTATTTCTTGCGTTCGGACGACGTTGGCTGGTGTTTTTTGTCTCTTTTTCTTTTCGATTCTTGTGATACCTACCCTACCTACCTCGTTTGCCACCTATATCTGTTATCGCTGTTATAGTTCATGATGCGAGTATGTTGGAGTTGTGCTGCTGATACCTGGAAAAATCTTATGTATTGTTTGATGTCTAGTCATGCGAGATATGTCTAGCAATATATCATTGTCATCAATAACGCTAGGCGTGCTGCAGTGGATGGAATGTATGATATGAATATATTGTTTGGGGAGTTGTGTAATATATGTATAGCCCCCCTCCTGTTAAATGATGGCGAGGAGTAGTTCGTACACAACCCAGAGGATAAATTTACACCAGCTAAACGTCTACCTCTGGTATAATTGGGAGTGAATGGATGTCTCTGACCACCTGTGCCTTGAAAGACATCACAAGCTTGGCGGTGCTGCGTTTAGTGTTAGCTGTTCCGTATGATGAAGGTTGGTGCAGTTGCCCGCCGCAGTTGTGGAGTCTACCTAGTCGATCCGTGTGAATACCCTCTAACAAGGCGCCTTATCTCCTTATACTCAACTCTCTAACACAAGCTTAGAATATCTCATCTCCCTACCTATTGCCACCATCCGCCTTCTTGCATACGCACTCTGATTATCCAGCCCTTCGGCCATTAAATTAACCTATTCGACCAAGCACGAGATTACCATAAGTACAAGCGGAAGATTACCATCCCCCCCGTCCTCCCCACCTCTGTCGTGCGAGTAACTACATATGGTACAATATTCCCTCCCCCACTTCCTCCGTCGTTGGTAACTCTAGACCGTGAGACGTCAAAGTTAGTGCTTATTTGAAGGATACTTGTATCTTTGATGATATGGTATAGTACTAAAACCGTGGCGAACCTTCGTCGGTGGGTCCCACAGGTTAGTTCAATGTGGCAGACTAGGAAATCATGGGTACTCACTCAGGAACACCGTAAAAAAGATGTTTCCACACCAATAGATCGATTTTTACGTCATAACTTTCCTCTCTTTCCTCCCTCCCATGCCCTATGTCCACATAATCTCCCTTCTATCCCTCACAGGAAGAAAAACCAAAAAAACGCTGATATATATAACCAAATATCTGCAATCCCCCGTACCTCACATACACAAACCTCAACCCCAAAAACACCATGGACAAAAGCGTACTTAGAGTAGGTAAGTGGGTAAAGTAAGATCATGAAAAGGGTAGAAAGAAAGGTAAAAAAAACCCCTCCCCCATCCCCAAACGCACAAAAAGCTGCTGCCTAACTACAATTCAATCACCGACGAAAACATTAAAATCTCCAAGAAAGGAAAAAAGTACAAATAGCCACACCGCTTTCCTCCCCTTCCCCCTCCCTTCCTCCCAGCTTCCTGACCCTCCCACTCTGCCTTACCCCACCACAGTACTACCACTACTAGACACCACTACACCAAATGTTGGTATGACGACTCGCAACATTAAACCGCATCGGCAGACAAATATTCCCCTTCAACATTGATCTAGACATCGGACAAACGAACTCTGGGACATATTGGCTTTCACTATGTGACATGTTTGATCAGTCTCCATACAAATGATCCAACATCTCTTAGACCCATCAAATATTCCATACCTTTACAACAAGACACACCGCTTCTTCTTTTTGTCCTGAGGTGGCTCCAGCGCTGCGACGATCGCCTATACATTTCCCCTATCAGCGTGGTACGTGGATAGGTAGGAGCGTTATTGCAAACCTCATCAAAGACATTCTTAAGGCCTCTTTGGGTAAGTGCTGAGCACTCGACGTATCTAGCCACTCCCAATTAGCATCACAATCCACAAGGGGGGAATGCTGCCACCTACTTGACCGCATTAAGATCTTTTGCCAGTTGTTCTCCCTGTTTGGCCGTGATGGGCGACTGACGCTGCTTCGCAAGCTTCTCTATTACCGCCGGGTCATCGCGCAAATCAATCTGCGTACCTGTCGACTGTTAGGACTACAAAGGACATGAATTCATCAATAGTAAGACTGACCAACGATCAAGCACGGAACACCGGGACAGTGGTGGCGGACTTCGGGTAGCCATTTTTCCTGCATAGACGCTCAGTTAGTACGGGTAACGAAACACCATCCATCCCTACAAGGCGAAAATTTACCTTGACGTTCTCAAAGCTTGCAGGCGAGTTGACGCTGAAACAAATCAAAAAGACGTCGGTTTGCGGGTAACTCAGGGGTCGAAGACGGTCGTAATCCTCCTGACCGGCAGTATCAAAAAGGCCCAAAGTATACGGCTCGTCTCCAATCCTGTGAGATTGACAATCAGCTAAGGATCTGATAACCGGGCGCAATCCCTCTCTGCAGAGACCGCCCACAACGTGAAACACGACCGAATCAATTTGAAGAGTTGTGCGCTGCTTGGCACCTGCAAGCAGATAGACGAGCCAATCGGTTGCTGGATTTTCCATCCCAAACAAATCCATTGAACGCCAGCCCCGCACGTCCAAATGCACAGATCCCAGCCAAGGTTCCCCAGTATTGAACAACACCCCACGGCGTAGGCTGTAATAAAACGCGGGAAGGAATTGAGAGCCTTACATGACGGTTACGGCATAGTTGTCAAAAACAGTCGGGACATATTCGCTCGGGAACTTGTTGGTCGTGTAACTGATTAGGAGACATGTCTTCCCCACGGCTCCGTCACCGACTACGACACACCTACACACAAGAAGCACAACTAGTTAGCTGCCAGTCCTAGACTCTGTTTCCACGTCCACACAGCAGATCACGGGTTCCCTCCTGCAGACACAGAGGGACGTACTTGATAGTTGCAACGACCATTTTACTCGTCGGTAGATTCTCGTTGACTTGTCGTAAAGCGTCGGATAGACAGTATGCGTCTGTGTGTTGTCAGGGCGTTCGTTATCTGCACGTAGAGTAGAGAAGTCAGCCAGCCGTTGGATTACACACGCGACGCTATAATGCGAGGACAAGGAGGACAAGTGACGTGTCAAAGCAGCAGAGCTCGAGAGAGATGGGGGGAAGAGCTGATGGGGGACTATCATGTTCAAGGCAGCAGCGGCAGCAAGGGATGGTGGTGGGTATGTATGTTGTTGCTCCTCGGACGTTACGTACAAGAAGAGCCTCAAAGGTGGAGGGAGGCGACTTTTAAAAAAGAATTAAGGTTACTTCCAGGTCGCGCGCCGGGGAATAGGAAATAACCGAACACGAGGGAGAATAGGCGGTACCTTTGTTCTATTTCCGGCTGTCGATTGAGCGAGGGTATATGCGTGTGTTCAACGAGCTCTATCGTCTAACGCGCAAGTTGTAATGATGGTGGTAATGCGGTACGTGATAGTGCCGGCGGACTAAATGGTGCTGAAAATAATGACGCAGAGGTGGCAGAGGTGGTAGAGGTGAAGGTGAAAGTTGTGGAGGTGGTAGGAGGGACGGTGATGGATGGTCGGTTACTGCTGTTGCAGGGAATAGGTGTAGTAGGAAGCTTGGTGATATGTCGCGAGTGAGTTAGGTGAGGTGAGGTGAGGCGCTCGGGCGACAAAGGCGAAGACGACGACGACGACGACCGCGACACTTAGTGAATCCGTTTGAAGGTGTAGAGGAGGAAGTGTCAACGGTTAAAGGGGCTCCGTTTGGGAAGGCGGTCTCTGCTGGTGTGGTGCTGAATGCTGGCTGGACGGTGATGACAGGTCGAGGGAACACAAGACTTGATTGAGCAGCCGCCTACCCCGTCTCCACGATATCTGACTGACCGAGCTACGAAGATGCAAAGATCCCACCTCCCTGGCAACAGCAATAACAAAGAGCTCTAGTTTGTCAAGCCTTTTAGAAATATCGCAACGTCTAGACGGACGAGGTTGAGCGAGAGAGGGAAGAAAGCGAGAGAGAATGGATGACGACCGAGAAAAGGGGACGCTGGGACGCTGGGACATTGCTATCAATCAATTGGATAGCCCCCGCCCAAGCAACCCGCTGATTGGCCCTCCATCCCTCTCTCCTCAACGTCGATGACAAAAGAAACACAGTGATAGAGCAACAATCGATAACATCGCCGGAATCTAATCCCCGAATTCCAGACTGTCGGCAGTTGGGTGATATGCTTCTTCGCTGTCCTTCCCTCTGGGGTGCGTGGAAGAAGGGTCCGAAGCCGGTGATCCTTGGCGCCACGGGAGTACATTTCCATCTCGATTCGAGAATGCCGTTCCATTTTCCCTTCTTAAATCCGCGCTGCACTCTTCGTGAGGCGATAGCCATGAAACATTTCCAACACATCGATTGAACTTACAACGCCATGAAACATCACGTCGGTGGTTCTCCTTGACACAAAAGCAAATTTGAAGCCTTGATTAGCCGCCATTCCGACCCTAACCCTTTGATTTAGCACCATCACCCACCCGCGACCGAGTTCGTTGCTGAAAAGACATGAGCCACCCTAACTAGCTATGCACAGCTGTAGCCAATGCATGAAATGAAGAAAAACCAATCATGGAAATCTCATCTCATAAACGCAAGGCAATTAATTTGCATAGCAACCACAAAAGGAAAAAAAAGAAAGCCATAACATCGTGAAACCATGCAAAGGCCAAAGGGAAAGTAAAGTAAAGGAAGAAAAACAGCCGCCATGCCTGTGTCATTATGTTCCCGTTTCCACTGTGACCGCCATCATCATCATCATGTTCATCATAATCACTAACGTACAATTTATTTACTCGCGTCTGCTGCCATCCCCAGTTATGAAGACCCTGTCGCAGCACCACCCCTCTTCTTCCTGTTAAACATACCCCCAAAGAATCGTCCCACACCTCCAAGCCAGCCAAAGAAAAACACCTGCCAGAAGGTGTGCATGATGTTGCGATGGGTCCTGGCAGACACAATATCGCTACCCGAACTGGTAGGCCGATGCTGAGGTGACGAGTCGCCAGGAGCCCTTCTCTTTCTGATGCCCTCGGGCAAGTTTTCTAGAGAATATTGTAAGAGAGGACTTACAGACTCATTCCACACCGAATGTGAGAAGATCTCACCTGGAGGGGTAGGCTTGACGATCTCTACCGTACGGCCCGGTTGCCCAATGGGTTCCTCAGTAGGGGAAGAGACAATGACAGTGGGTGCCTCTTCCGAAACGTTGAATTCCACAAGCTTGGGAACCTCTGCCTCGGTGACAATCTCGCCGTGAATAGGAGAGGGCATGGTCTGAGGGGCAGGTTCAGTGATCATCTCCTCGTCGGACTTGCGATGAGCGGTGGACTCATCAACGAACTCTGTGACCTTGGTTCTGTCTAGAGTGCTATGAGTACCAGTCTCATCGATCAACGCAGCGCCTTCCGATTTTGCGGTAACAGGTGTCTCAGAGTGTGTTACATGTCCCACAACTACAACCGCAGCACCGGCAGCACCAGCAGCCAGGACAGCAGCGGGTACAATGAAATCAGTCTTGTCGGAGCTGCTGAGAACGTCCTTGACAGATTTGTCTTCCACGGGGGCATCTAAAGGACTATCAGTACAATATTATCAGAAATTTATGTAGAGCCTACCAGGCGTTTTCTCCGCGGCAACTGGCTCAACCTCGCCCACGGTGACTGGCCGCTCCGCAACTTCCTGAATCGATTCGGTAGCGTCTTTCCTAGATATCAGTTTCCACCCAGAGAAAAGCAATAACTGGAAGGGTGAGTATTATACCCTTGGTTGCAACCTCCTCTGGTTCGTCCAATTTCTGAGCAACATCTGCAACCTCTGCCGCTGTCTCCGCAACTTCCTGAATTGGAGTATCCGACTTCCTCTCCAGTTCGACAACTTTCAAAGGCACAATCGGCGTGGCGCTCTCATAAGACTCCTGATCAAGAGTAACATTATCGTGAATTGAGGCAGTGGTGACGTTGTCGGGAATTGGCTCGCCAGGTTGAAGCTGAATTGGGTTTTCGGCATTCTCATAAGCGGGAAGAGGGGAGACCTCAAATTCTTCGTCTATATCCCTCTTGACGGTCTCTGGAGGTGTCCTCTCCGCGAGTTCCTTCGGTGCAATGGGAACAGTTGGCTCAGTGCTCTCGTATGACTCTTTGTCAAGTTTGACATCTTTGTCGATGGAGGCAGCGCGGATATCTTCAGGAATGGACTCACCGGGTTCGAGGTGAATCGGGTTTTCGGCATTTTCAGATGCGGGAAGAGGTGAAATCCCAGCCTCCTCCGACAAATCCTCGCCTAGAAGTGCCTCCTCCGTTGGCTCCTTAGATGTAATTGGGACATTTGGCTCGGTGCTCTCGTAAGACTCCTTATCAAGTTTGACGTGTTCATCGATGGAGGCAGTGTTGATATCTTTTGGAATGGGCTCACCAGGTTCAAGATGGATTGGATTTTCAGAACTTTCGGATGCGGGAAGCGGTGAAACCCCAACTGCCTCCGACAAATCCTCGGCCGGAAGTTTAGAAGATACTTCCATATCCTCCGCGGGCTCCGTAGGAATACGAAGGTCTACGGGGACCGGCTCGCCTGGCTCAAGGTAGATCGGGTTTTCAGCGTATTCGGAGGCGGGAAGTGGGACAATCTTAACCTCTTGAGAGAGATCTTCTGTAGGTTCTGGAGCTTCGGGAGCCTTGGCCTCCTCGGTAGGAGTAGCTTGATCCAGCTCCTGTGCCACATCTGCAACTTCAGCGGCAGTGTCAGCAACTTGCTCAATTGGTGTATCCGATTCTCTCTCTTCTTCCAGTAACTCCAGTGGCACCGTTGGTTCAGTGCTTTCGTATGCTTCCTGGTCAAGTTTGACGTGATCGTGAATTGATTCTGCATCAACTACTGGAATAGGATCCACATTCACTTCCTCCGAGAGGTCTTGCGCCGACTCAATTGCAACAGCATCCGAAGATTCGGCTTTCTGAGCCTCAGACTCCTCTAGGGGTTGTTCGTCCTCGGTCGAAAGATCAGCCACCTTCTCTGTCTCCTTCTCCTCGGCAGAAACTAGTGCGTCTTCAACCTTTTCGGGAACAGCCCCCTCTAGCTCGGGTATAGCAGCTGCTTCCGCCGCCACGACGTCTTCGGGCTTTGCCTCGTCGTGGTTGACAAGAACAATATCGTCTTCTTCCTTTACGGGCTCTGCCGGTACTGGTTCCTCCACTTTTTCTTCTGAAGCCTCGGGTTCAGCTTCTATGGGGGCGGGTGTCTCGGTAGGCGTAGACGTCTCGACAACTTCAGCTTCAGGCGTATTTTCAGGCTTCTCTTCCACATGTGCAGGGATCTGATCCTCGACAGATGCTGCAGCTTCTTCAACAGGTATCGGTGTTTCTTCAACTGGCTCAGATGTCTCGACGGATCCTGGTGTTTCTTCAAAAGTCACGGAATCCTTCTCCTCTTCAGCAGCCGCGGGTGTCTCGACAGCTGCGGGAGTATCCTCAGCCTTCTCTTCCGCAGGTTCTGGAGATTGTTCGGCAGATGCAGCGGTTTCCTCCACAGGCACCGTAGTTTCCTCTGTGGGCGCAAGAGGTTCTTCAACAGGCGTAACTGGCATCTCCTCCTCTTCAACGACTACCTGAGTAGCCTCTTCCTCAGCATGTTCGGAAGTTTCGGCGGGCGCTGGAGACTCTTCCGATGGAATGGCTTCCTGCTCATCTTTCGAAGTAGGTGTCTCCAATTTCTCTGCTGGTGCAATTTCTGAAGTGGCTTCCTTCAACTCTTTGGTAGCTGGTGCTGGAGCCTCGGGATCTGCTCACTGTTAATTTATAAACTTTTGCATAGCCTTATTAGATATACCTTGGGAAGTTTCCTCAGGTGCGGGGGTAGTTTCCTCCTCCACAACGGCCTCTGGCTTATCGTCTTCTTTAGGTCTGTCCTCAACCTCGACCTCCTTCGTTGGCAGACTTTCCTCCACGACGACCGACTCAGAGATTACCTCGGAATCCTGAGCAGCCTCGATCTTTTTCTCCTCTTTCACTGATTCTGGGACTTCGGCGGCGGTATCTGTCGGCTCTAGAGTGGTTTGTTCGGACTCAGTTGGTACAACTGCTTCTTCGGCTTTCGGGGTGTCGTCTTCAGCCTTGAGAGTCTCCTGAACGATTGGACTTTCTCCCTCAGCCTTAGGAGCAGGGGTTTCTTCCGCAGCCTTGGCATTGTCAACCTCAGAGGAAGCGATTTCTTCAACAACCGTCGGAGCCTCATCCTCCTTGACCTCCGGAGTTTCCTCAACCTTGGGGGCTTCCTCCTCCGCGGCCGGAGTGGGTTCAACAATGGCGTCTGGAGCCAAGTTCTCGGCCCCTTGTTCCACGACTTCGGGAACTTCCTCGGCGATAATGGTGGGTTCAGCAGCAGCGTCTGAAGTCGATTCCTCGGCTTCGGGCTCTTCAACGGGCCCTGCTGTCTGTTCTGGTATAGGCTCCTCCTCCTCTGTCTTGGGTGATTCGTGAACAGCCTCTGCGGCGGATGTCTCTCCCGCATTGGCCTCCTTAACCTCTTCTACCGATGGCTCGACCTCTTCAGCCTTAGACCTCTCCTCTTCTTCCGTGAGTTTGACAGTCTCCTCGACAACCGCAGCAACCTCATTATCGTCGATGACGGGGACAGGCGTTTCGGGTTCGTCTTTTGTCGGTGAGATGTCCTCCTCCTTTGTCTCAACTGGGGCAGCTTGTACATCCTCTACTACGGGTGCATCGTCTACGACCTCAGGCTCGAGCTTAGATTCCGTCGTTTCTACAAGCGCCAATTCAGGTTCCATAGTTGTGGAAGTCTCCTCGACCTCGACCTTCTCGGGCTCGGTGGGAGCTGGTGTTTCTTTCTTTACTGCCTCCGGGATAGCCTCAGCCACCTCCCCAGCCACTTCATCGGCCTTTGTTTCTTCGACAACAGCAGCAATGTCCTCAACTGCGGGATCCGCCGTAGGAGGGTGTTCTCTAGCGTCGTCCTTTTCTGGTTCAGGCTGCTGAGACTCGGGCGAGTCGGTGAGCACCAAAGGTTGGATGGTTGACTCGGGCACGGACTCGTTCTCGGTCTTGGCTACCTCGGCAACGGCCTCGGTTTCAGCCACTGGTTCAGCCACTGCTGCAACGTCTTCGATCGGAGGCTCTACTTTGATTGGCTCCTGTGTTATTTCCGGTTCCGTCGACTCTTCATCGTTTACCTGTAGGACGTTCTCGGTTGTCGACTCCTCAGCAGCTAGTACGGAAATGTCGGTTAGAGCAGTATCAGCGTGAGATTCTTCTGACTTAATGGGTTCGTGAGTGTCCGTAGCAATCTCTGCTTTCTCGTCTTCAACAACAGCCGGTGTTTCCTCAGCCTTTAAAACCTTTTCTTCGACCACCGTTATTGGTTCCGTAGTAAGCTTATCGGCGTAGTCTTCCTTCTCTGTTTCTTCCATCGGAGGAGCCGCACCCATTTTATCCGGCTCGGCTTCCAGATTCGACTCTTCGATAGCAGGTACAATTGGTTCTTCTTCGACAGGAGGAGATGCTGGCGGCTCTTCTGTCAAAGGGAGGATACCACTGCCAGACAACGGTGTAGGTGGTAGGTTGTTGTGGGATTTTTCTCCGTCTGGTGTTAGGGGTGCGGACGCATCATCGTCTTCCTCTAGGGTGTCAAGGATAGATGTAGCAGGAGAAGTGGGTGTACCAGGTGCTGTAGACGATGTGGGTGATGCGGTACCATCGCTACTAGCCTTCTTCTTCTTCTTCTTTTTCTTTTTCTGCTTCTTTGCAGAAGTCGACGTGGCAGAAGGATCTGGAGTGGGTAGGCTTGAGGTATCGATCGGTAATGGAACGGGCTGCATCCCAGTGAGTCAAGTTATGGGAATCCACAGCAGCAGGAAATAAGATCATACCTTTTCGGGAGAAGAGACGGTGACAGAGTCGGCAACAGACGACATGTTGCAGTAGAGTATATTAACAATTGGTCCTAGGGGGTGTAGGGTGTGATCGAGGGTAGCTATCGAGAGGTGAGGTTTAGGCGGAGTGATGAATGGAGTGAGGTGGCTGGTGGTAGTTTGGAGAGGAGGAACGATGCCAGAGTCTCACTTTTCCCACCGCTCCGAGTTGGAGTTGGTTGGTGGTTGTTCGTACAGTCGTAAAAGGTGGGGACGGAGGAAGTTGTAAAAATCAAAGTGACTAGATCAAATGACGGTTAGCGGATAAGTGCTGTTCGTGAGAAGGACGAAGGCAGTGCTCTAGTGGAGCAGCAGGTAATGCAAAATGCAACCCACCACCCAGAGACAGCCGACGATGGATGATGCTTGCTTCAATCAGTCAATCGGCAGCAATCCTCAGACAAGATAAATATTTCCCGTCCGGCGGATTCAGATGGGGAAATGCGAGAGGTGGGGAGAGGAAAAGACGAGCAGAGCCGAGCGGCAGGTCGAACAGCAAGTAGCAGCACACCCCCGTCGTTCGTCGCCTACTCAGAAAGAAATAAGACAGACATACCTTACGCAAGCAAGCTGAGTAGGAAGGCAGGGTCTGCGATATTACAGACTTATGTACGGGGCCATGCGAGGGATGAGCTGCAAATTGCTACAGAGTGAAGAATTAATCGGCGGGTGAGAGGCGGTAGAGGTGGAGTCGGTGTGCTATGTATTCTGCAGCGAAGTGTGCGTGACCGGAGTGGAGGTGGGAGTGAAACAAAACAAGCAAGCAACTCTCGCGACAGGAACCGAGCCACTTCTTGACGCCGGGAAACTCCAGGTGCCTTTACTCGCGATGCCATTTACGCCTCTCCATGGAAATTTTCTTGCTTCCACTTGCCTCATAAAGAGCGATACGACCACCAATAAACGAGGTTGAACGCCTAGAACTCAATTGACTTCGTCGCCATCATGAACATCAACACCAAATTGCCCAGTAGTGTTTCAACGACAGTCCGATAGTAGAGCATCACCTGCCTTGGTCGAGCTCGAAACCCGGACCACTGACGTGGACGACAGCGCCAATCTCGGAATCGTAAATCATCTTTGTCGGAGCTGCCCCGTTTCGTTTCTTCTTATCACCCCTCCTCCTCACCCAAAGTCTACAGGTCGTACTTGTATGTTCCTTTCATGGCGCATAATATAGCCGGTCTTAATACTAAGATTAAGCATCCCTTCTCTTGTGCTCTCATCCAACTTGCATGCGCGAATGAACCACGAACCCTGAAATGCCAAGATGAGCTAAGGCCAAGGGTCCGTGCAGACCTTGCCAACCACTCACGCGAGAAAAAACGGTAATTTCAATGCACCTTTATGGAAAGGGCAAACCGGCTAAACAAAACCTCAACTCCATCGAATCACCAACCTCCGTTAACTGTTGCCGTGGAAACTGGAAATGCACCAATAAATCGTATCACCGAGACAGTTGTCTCCTCATCGGATCTCGCATGAAATTCTGAGCCTCTATCGCATCAGATCTGGTGCTACTCCCCTATGAGTTGTCAAGTCCACCAATGCACTTCAAACGTTTATTACTCTCTATAGGGTATCTCCTGCCGATATTCACGCAATTGGATCCCTCATCCGAAGTTCTCAACAATAAAAATTCAACGCATAAAATACTAGGTTGCTCTAAGGAAGCCAACGGATGAGTTTTTCTTATCAACGGGATAATTCCTAGTGGCGGCCGGTAACGGAGAATCTTCACGGCAGCAACTTCCGCATCGCCCAAAATACACCGCGGAACTTCGGGGTATGTAACTTCTAAGGTTGTCATAGGTACATGAACGCCCGTGGACGTTAGGCAAGAGACTATAGGCTGACCATATGTACCTAGAGCTAGTGTGCATATATACCTCGATCATGTCTAACACTACAACATGTGTTGGTATACTCAAGTTCTCCCGGGCTGGGAACCAGGACTGGCGATCTCGATTGGAATAACCAAAATTCCAGCTCGCCACCGCTTGTGGTATTGGGGTTGGCACGACGGCACAGAATCTGGTACTCGGAAAATTTACGAGTTAATTGGATGAGACGGACTTCTAGCGTTGCTATGGTGTCAACATCACCGCCACATTTTCCGGGGTTCCGTCTTGTCGCATCCTCGACAAGCCACAATCCAAAGGTCCTGCATTTAGCTTCTTGTCTGAGTATTTGGTTCAGACCGACCTATGGTGATGCGCTCTCTGGGATCGAGGTTTAGGACTGATTATCATGATCAAGCACTCGCTGGCTTCAGCGACCTTTCACAGATATGACAAGAATGAACTTTAAACCCCTTCGCAACAAGCATTGGGTCTGGCGGGCCATACCAAACTCCAGCCACGTTTAGCTGCCGCAAGGATCCCCAGGAGTTACTCTACTCCTTGCAGGCCGGCTATCTATCCCCTCAACTGGTATAAGTACTGGATATGGCTACACGCCACTAAAGGTTCTGAACGGTAGATTTTGTTAGGCGGTTGAACTTCGCCACGGAGCATCCCGCCAATCGCACGATTACTTAGTCGGAGTTTAGCCGTATTCAACAACAAATATCAGTCGAGGGAATTCGGCAGGACTTTGGAAGTGCTCCTCCAGCAGCTAGCACCCCAGTAGTGAGCGATTACCATGGTGATTAGGGGCTCACTTAACAAGCTCCCCTGCCCAACCCTTCTAGAAGTTAGTACATATTGAAGTTGAATGAAAGGATACAGATCTTTAAGGGGAGCATACGATATTTCTCTAGGTCAGCTAGTCGATGAACAGCGGAATATACTGGGATATAGATGGTGTTGAGAAAATCTGACGAGAAGAGAGAAGGGTAGCAGGCTGAAAACGCGGGAAAGGACAGAAGTGAATTGTAGAAATATGCAGAAGACCTCCCAGCTAGCTGAAGCAGTTCCCAGCGGTGGAAGATACCTCGAGTGAGCATCTGTGATTTTACCCACGATCAACCTGTTAGTCCTCCCGCACTTCATTTGGTGCTGAGGACGGGTCGTGTTTATGACCAGTAAATTTTGTAACTATCGAAAAGTACTTCTAACTCGCTATCAGGACCTTCGAATATTTAGTCGTGTGGCTGAGTCGTCAACAGCTCTACCGTATGTATATACATGTATATATACCGGTATATTGCTACTGCACCGACACCGTACTCTATATATCTCGTGATCTCGTGCTACCAGATGCTTGCATATATTAAAGCTCCTATCTCAGTTTTATAGTGACACTACAGTGAAGAAGCTTGCCTCCGTTGGTACGTCCCGGAGCGAGAGGTAGTGATCTCTTAATGCGTCAATTCCAGACTTATTCAGTTATAAACATCATCCAGTCGTACCACTTCGCGAAATTTGATTCTAACTAGGCATACTAAGTATATAAAACCCGTAAAAGTAACACCGCAAGCAACATCTTCAATACAAACTCAATCACAAACAACCTTGTGCAAAAGAAAGGTCCATATGCTGAGCATCTCAACGCTACAATGCAAAGACTCCCCACTAAACCCGGTAAACGCAAACAGAAGCTATTAAACCTACAGCCAACATTCCTTCCATAGCGTATTCACCACAACACTCGTAAAGCACTAGCAGTGTTGTTGACAGTGTTTTAAAGCATCTGACCCTATCCGAGGCCAGTCTATGCTAAGGTAGACCTGTAGGATAGAGGTAGGCTTGCTATAAGCTAGTCGGGCCGTATCCGCAGTCCTTCATTTCCTGAATCGATCCAGACCTACTCTTTGAAATTGTCCAGTCGCTCGAGCTTGCACTTTCTCCATATCCTTTCGCTCAGGTATCGGAATTCATACATGGTGGTGGTCTACCGTAAAATCTGGATATATCTAATCAATTTGTAGCGCCGCAGGACGCCAGACTCATCGCCCTCATTTATCCATTTCTGAGCTGGGTGGCTTCCATATAGCTCCCCAACTCTCAGGACGAATAAAAGGCCGCCATTAGGGTTAGATATTCCACGTGCGGCGCTACCAATAAACCGGATACATCCAGATTTTACGATATATTTGACCGGTCCCCGGCAGCTGAACTGGCTGCTTTGGAACATTGGTTGATTGATCGACTTATATCAAGGATCCGTCAGCAAGGTCCGACTATAGTGCATACAACGTTGAAGTCCCTGGCGATCTGAAATCAAGTTGTCCATTGAACGGTACCAGTATAGCGTAGATCTGAATGACGATATATTCCAGTGGATACACGTCATGAGGTGCACGAGGCGTCGAGTGCACAGGCGGAGACAGTGTTAACAGTGGTCACGATTGCTCTCTCTTATCTGGCTAGGGACGAAGATGTTTGAGGATCTGGAGCGGTGATGGAGTGACTTGTGCCAATCGGTGTTGTGCTCGCACAACGCGAGATGTTTTGGGGGGGAGGGCTTGGCAGAGCTTCCAGCGACGCTCGTACAGACTCGTACACAAGTAATCGCTGACTTCCATCTGCCTTCTACCTCTTCGCACTACTTACTCTATGCTAGATGTATTCCAAAGCTTTGGCAACCGACTACGGTAGGACTAAATTCATACATTATAGCCTTGGTATAATGACTTAATGTTATTTGCCACCATCAACCAGCTCTGGTAGCTCAGGGGTTAGAGCGGTCGATTGCAGATCGACAGGTCCCTCGTTCAAATCGGGGTCAGAGCTCGTGTTTTTGCTTCTAGCAGAATCGTTTTTGGTAGCACTTCCCTGTAGTCTTCAACTCTTACCCTGGGAGCATTTAACCAAGAGATACCGATATAGAAGATATGCATAGTATTAGGCAGCGTAATTGCATATCTCTAAGCCGATGCTACTAACAACTTTGAAGATGCAACCCGGACAGATAAAACCCTCCCGGCGGCGGGATCTCACCTCTGGCCTGAAACCAATTTCAGCTCAAGCCTGCAAGAATAATTCACTCGAGTAGAGATGGGGCACAGAAACTTGGCCCGTGGTGAACGATATAGTGAAGTACTCTATACAACTTTGCCAATTCCAAATCCTGCGCCTTCACGGCACAGACCAGCGCTTATCGGACCGCCTTCTCCCCCGATTTTCATCTCAACCCCCCCTCTAAACAACATCAACTCGTTTTTCTGGGTACTATTGCATGCGTCAAGCAACAAACTCGTTTTTCAAGAGCCACCCCAACGCCCACAAACGCCCCAGCCAACCCAGATAGCAGTGCATGCTGTAAACCTGCGGCGGTAAAGAGCCAAGAAGCTTAGGATATTCCCATGCAATGGGAACGGAGCAATTGAGGTTCCAGTCTCTGCAGCACCGAGAGGGAAAGACGTACCAAGTTAGATCTACGAGCTCGTAGAAGTTGACTTGGTTTACCTGGTGCTCATAGGCCTTTGGGGTGATAACAGCATGTGCCTTTTACAGTAACAACCACCAAAAGATACTTGATTATTACCACTCCAAAGACTTATACTGAGTACTTCTCGTTTTCTTGACGCCTGCGTAAGATACATGGGGATCTTGAATACAAACACCCACCGCCGGAGTTGGGGTCCGGAAGGAACTATTGGATATCGGGGTGCTGGTTGGTGGGTGCCCTGAACAAATCTAACGGACCAATTGAGAACAGAAATGGCGGTCTGGGGATCTGCTACCATTTTTGGAGTTGTGAGAAATCTCGGGTGGGATGGGTTGAGTCAGGAGGTTGTGATATTGTTTGCTGAGGTTCAAGTCACGTGAGGATCATGTATACCCACTTGGAGTACCCAATCTTTAAAATATCCAGCATAGAGCTTGCCTCTTTGCACAGTTCTATATTGGGCTGGATCCTTCTTGCTCATATGGTCATCTCCAACTTTTTGTTGGTGTATGTACCGTTTCCCCAGACAAATATGTAGAAATAGTATGTGCACGTACGCCTCTCGGCTATTTACAACGCGCGTCCTCCAGCTCATCCGTCGCCCGTAAATATCCGACACAGCCTGCTCGGATTGACTGGTGATTTCGCATCCCTGTGTAAACTCGGAACATACGCGGGCGTCGCCACGTTACTTGGGTACGCAATATCTCTCTTCGCACCATTATCGACCCCCGCGCTTCTTGTCATCAGCGCGCCATTCCACAACACAAGGGGTGAACGATCAACCATACCTCTCCGACTGTTGTTGGGTCAGTTCTATCGCAGCCTGTTCCCCCATCACCTCCGTAACGGCTCTCAAAAACCCTTCCTCAACCGCCTTCATCCTCCGCTGCTTAACTAGACTCCACTTCTCGCGCACGTCCCAGCCAATCTGTAGTCCCCATGCAACCATGATCTCAACACCACCGACCCACCCGCGCCTTAACGCCCCAGAAAATGGCGTGCCAAGCCCGCTTCCTTGATCTAAGTCCGCACCAGCCTCCAGCAGCGCCTCGAGCGCATCCCCCGCACACCCCTTCACCGCGTAGTGTAGCGGCATCAGCCCGACGCCATCGCGTACATCCACCGCAGCGCCGTATTCCAGTAGCAGCTCAACGAGCGCGACGCGATTACGTTCTGCGGCGCGGTGGAGGAGAGTTGTCGGCTGGTCGGGGGTGAGGGAGTTTGGGTCTGCGCCGCCGTGGTCAAGGAGGATGCGGGCTATTGGTGGGGAGTTGAGGGTGACGGCTTTTGCAAGCGCTTCTTGGAGCCGTTCCCGCGGCGGCGTGGTATGCTCCAGGATCCATTGCACGGCGGATCCGCGGCGCTCTTGCACAGCGTGGAGAAGCGCACGGCCAATCGCGTCGGAGACTTTGTCGGGGGTGTAGCGCTTGCGGAGTTCGGCGAGGAGTAGGGCGAGGGTTTCGACGTTTCCGGCTTTTGCAGCGAGGTCGAGAGGCGAGAAGAGGGGGTAGGGCTGTCGCCCGCCTTTTTGGATGTCGAGTGTTGCGCGGGCGGAGAGGAGCTGGGTGATGATTCCGCTGTGGCCGAGGCGCGAGGCGTGGTCTAGTGGGGAGAGCCCGTGGGCGTCGGAAGTATTGGGGTTTGCACCGTGGGCGAGGAGGGTGGTGAGGAGTTGTGGCGATGGACAGGAGGCGGCGTGGAGGAGTGCGGAGGGGTAGGCAGCTGAGATGCGGTGGTAGGTCGGGAGGAGGAAGCGGTGGAGGTGGCGGTTAGTTAGGATCAGAGAGAGGATGGAGCTCGGTGAGAGGTGGGTGGTAATGGAGAGGAGGAGATCGGCGGGGAGGAGCAGCAGCGGGATCGGTTGCTGCGGCGGAGGAGGAGGTGGTGGTCGCATATTTCAATAGGTTGGATGGGTCGAATTGTGCGACAGCAACAATTGAGGATGCTGTTTGTCTTTAAAGTTGTCGATCCCCCCGCTCACGCAAGAACAAAGGGGAGACCAGAGGAGTAAACATTGTCGTCTCGATGGCAGAAACGTGTTTAGAAATGTGTAGAGTGTGAAGTTTACCCAACCACTGAGCACGGTCCACACCCCTCCAAGCGCCTGCGCTAAGAATAGAAACTACCCCACATTGCTGCTGCTTGCTGCTGCTTATGACCGTGGCCCCGCGTCAGGAATAGCAGGCTCCTCCCTCCTCCCTCCTCCCTCCTCACTCAGTGTCTGACTTATCTCTTACCGACACTCTGGACACGAGGGGATCGTCGTGGTGCGGCAGCGGCGAAGAGTAGGACCGAAGGCATGGGAGTGTCTCTGCTGAGACGAGGAGCGAGGTAGGGCACGGAGACGAGGAGCGGCATCTCGTTTTAATATTGCACTTGAACAACTAACTGCACAGCGTGCTGTGTTCATGCGCTGGTCGACGATAGTGCGAGTACGAGTCTAGTATACACACCACTTGATCCGAAGCTGCTGAGTGCCGTCAGTCTGTCGAGTTTATCAAGGGTTCTGCGTATCTGTTAGCTCCCGCGATGCCGATAAGGTAGGCTTACGTTGAGGATGGGGTGGCAGTGGCGGTGACCGACCCGGGCAAATGGAGATGCACGGATGGATGTGTGGCTGGCAAAAAAATGAGCTCTGACCCCGATTTGAACGAGGGACCTGTCGATCTGCAATCGACCGCTCTAACCCCTGAGCTACCAGAGCTGGCATATACTTGCCGTTAACCGGAAATTTATAATGCATTTCAAGCATGTAGTAACTATCCAGGGACATGGTGAATGCCTCAAACTTCGAGCCTAAAAACAACTTTGTTGCGAGTGTCTCTGTGAAAAGTAGTAGAATATCGGACTGTATATTCCACCTGGGGACTCTTCTGTAACAACTCCCAATTAACCTGCAAAATGAAATATATCCATCCCTCCATGCGGCCGGCCTGTCAGCCAACAACCACGCCGAAACAGGGTTTGCATATGCTGCGGTGTAACCCTTCTGCATCCTAAGTATTTATATTTCCGATGAACGGCATACCTATCAAGGGCGAAGCGCTGGAACCTTTTTCCGCGTGAATCATGGAGATCTCTGTGGAGCGGGCAACATGAGTAAAGTAAGCTGCGATTGAAGCGGCAAATATGAGCGGCGTGAACGCGGTTTCACCATCTTGGAGGTATCGTATCGATATCGAGTGCCATGTACATGCGTTAGATACGCGAAATGCATGTGTGGTGCGAAGAAGGCTGCAACTGCTGGCGGATGATCCCGGAACAATCTGGGGTTCATTTCGCATCCCTCATCCTTGCCTGACTGTGTAGCGAAGTATTGAATACAAGTAGGCTCCCTTGAACTTCGGGTTTTCGGAGGCGCGAGTTTCGCCGTGTCCTCGTGGACGGTGTCTTGCATGTGCAGTTGCTGTGATACTTCTTAGTAATTGATTGGCCAATTGGGTGTACTGGTGGTGGTGCTGCGAGTTTGAAGACGTGCGGTAGATAGGCAGACAGACGTGCGGATCGATGGTTGTACTCTGAAGGCTCTTTTGATGAGGAAGGCAGAGCTGCCGTTGAGACTGAATAGTGTTTAGCTCAGCTGAGGTTGTGTTAGGTTGGTGTTGACCCTAGCTGCAGCTGACGCCAAGCCACATATAATGAGGTACTTACTACTTAACTTAGTATTTGCCACTCCTCATCTTGCTCCCTGAATCCTCCCCCAATACTACCTTCCCCACAATACCTCTCGCCTCCTTACTTGTCCTCGTCTGCACTCCACTCCCCCAGAGCTTCTACTTAGACTCCAGCCAGTGAGTATCGTCCTCGCTGCACAACTCCGGCTTCCGGATAGTGCCACGTCAGTGCAGGCGACTTACATCTCTTCAACTACCACCGTCTGCATCTTCTCCCGCTTCGGAAGAGACAACAACGCATCTGTAGATTACCCAGCTCGTACTCAGCTTCGAAGTTGCTGGTGTCGGCTCCCTCGCTAGTGCGGCATTCTGTCTGAGGACGCTGGTAGAGATTGTTTTGAGTTTTGGGAGAAGGAAAGAACGGAGGTAAATCAAGAATAAAAACGAGGTCGACAATTGCCAGAGTATCTTGTGCATGATTTTGCTGCACGAAAAGGTGTGTGCAGCTCCCTTTACATATCAACTGCAGAATTCAATCTATTATTTTTGGGTCCGGTGTTGCACCACGACGGAAACCTGTCGTGTGCGTTTCTCCGTCGTCTCGATCGGGGTGGTATCTCGCTCTGATGAATTAAATGAAATCCACTTGAAGAGAACCCAGGACAAGGCGGGAAGACAGCTTATGTTGAATTCCCCGGATTTATGGTGTGGGGTTCTCGCCTCCTAACGAGCAGTATCTTGATTTGATACCGAATCCGTCTGCCAACAAAGCAGAGGTCCAGGCGTGGGAGCAGCTGGATTCCCGACAGATATGTTTTTGTTGTTATTTTTTTCTCCCTTTGAATACCTCCAATATTCTGGAAATTGCATCAACTAACGAATTTCCCAAGTTTGGACACAAATATCCCGGGCCCTCGGTCAGCTCAAACTTGTCCTTCGGAACAGCTACAAAGCAGACATTCTGTCGTTTCCACAAATTTCTCGCACCCACTTCACCGCGGGCCGGATTATGAGCAGATCTTGTCGGTCACGCCGTCCAAAACCTCCTTACTCTCATTTTCTGAACCTTTGTTGACTTGCAGGATAGGCTTTCTCGTATCTGTCGCCGTCCGCGATTTCTCACTTTCTGTCAACGCATTTACCTGTGCAGAAGTTAGGACGAAGATCGCCGTCTTAGATATTGTTTCAGCTAAGACAGCATCCAGCCACCAAATATTCAAGATACCGGCCCAAAAGTAATTGGCTGCAGCCACTGCCCTTGAACCTACATCTATCCCACTTGCCTACATTGAGTTGAAACTGCAACCCTCTCCTCCCAACCCGTCAAGAAATATGCCTCCAGACAGCACCAACTTTCGTTATTTCAACACTCCGGCCAACACGCCGATACCCCCTTGGTTAGGCAACTTTGTCTTGAAAGCACAGTACGTACCATACCCTATTGATCATCTCGCTATGACTTCCGCTCCCACTAACTCGGGATTTTAGTTGCGGGACTGATCTCTGGCGAAAACCTGCGCGCGACACCTTCACAGCCCCTGTCCTCTACACCTCCTCGCCTAACCACTTCTTCCGCGCCGAAGTCACCGTCCACATCCGGCTCACCTCCGCATTCGAATGGGACCAAGGCGGGCTCGTGATCTTTGCTGGCCCACCACCCGTCACCACTTCCGCCACTGCGCTCCCGGTATATGACCAGCCCCCCGCAGGGAAATGGGTGAAGGCGGGGATTGAATACTACGACGGGCGAACGACGGCATCGTCTGTATCAGCGAGCTCAGACGGTGCAGACTGGAGTTTGATGGAGCTGCCGATGGGGGTGAACGAGTTGAAGGTGAGGTTTGAGCGCGTGGATCAGGCGCTGTGGGTTTGGTTCGATGATGGGTGCGAGTGGAAAAAACTTCGAGAGGTTACTTGGTTCTTTTATGGCGTGGACGAGAAGAATGTGAGGATTGGTGTGTATGCGTCCAGACCGGCGAACTTTGTAAGCGGTGGCCCGTTGGAGGAGTTGGTCGTTGAGTTTGAAGGGTTGGAGATTTATTAGTGCTTTGATACCTTTTTGTTTCTGTAACTTTGCTTGCTTGCATTGGGGGTAGCGTACATATACTAAATCGCGATTTTGTTTTCTGTTATATCAATTTGGATTTGGGGAAAGGGCTTTATGTGGTGGATGATCTGGGGTGTTTGGTTTTGGCTTTTATTACTGGGTTCATGTGTGTTCAAAGGATATCATTATTTTCTACTTTAGTAGGAAAGGGAGTTGTGAGAGGGGACAATATAAATTTATAGCTTTTCCTTTGCGTGCTGTGGTTAGACATGGACTTGCGGATGTGCCCTGGGTCTTTCTCTCTACACAACATCCCTCTGCTTCTATCAACGAACGATATTCGATGTTTTAGTGAATGAAACAAAACCCAACCCCGATGACGTGGACATGGGAAGGTCACTCGGAACAGAAATGATGAACTTGGATGGGTGGCGCCAGGAGACGGGGACTGGCTTGCAAACTTGTGTGAGAAGATCAAAACTTTGACCGCAACCACGATGGGTGGGAACTCATAACTTCAGCAGAAAGCACCGGCATACACGACTGACCCGCCGCACGCACCCCCCCACCCCCCGGCGCAGATCCTTCACAACCTCGCCCTCCTCCGCCCCTGGTCGATATTCCATTAACACACGCCCACAGCCTAGTTGGTCCAATCCTCACAGTATTCCGTGAGAAATATCCCTGTACTAAGTGCCCTGCGATATTGCGATGCTGTGAGCAATTTCCAGCCATTCTGCATGTCGGCTTCTTGTGTATCATGGCATCGGGGCAAGGAATGAGGATACATAACAAAGACTGGCGGGTTTCGATGCTGATTACCGGCACATAGACTAGGGCTCAGGGTTAGTGTGTGGGGTGGTTGATGAGTGCGAATTAGTGATCGGTAAGGATTGAATTAGGGATTATAACCTCCTGGATCAAGTAAGCTGCATTTGCGCGTGTTCGTAAAGGAAATAAAAAAAACGTTCACTATGTCCGCTACGTAGTCATTCGAACTACAGAGATTACACTCAGTCTTATCTCAATTCATCTTTGCTCCACTGTACTAGATAGTGGGGATGATACCCTGTTTGACCTAACAGCAAATTTCGACAATACGAATCTGATATGACAGATCCAAATTATGGAACATATACTCTGACCAGTATCTTTAACCTGTTGCTGTGAGAAATCCCCAAAATTCCATAGCCAGTTAATATGATTTATACCAGAAGTTGATATGTGTATGGTAGGAACCCCCTCTGAGCATCGCTAAATCGTGACCTGACATTTTTTTTCTTCATACAGATCCATTCTGACACCGATACTTGTGTTTTATTTGCAGATATGAGCACCCCGTCTGACACCTGACATATCAATCCTCATTGCCCAGTACAGTATGAATATACTAAACATCCACGTTGGCGATGCCGCCCGGCAGTGGCTGGAAACGGTGGTAGTTCGCACGCAAGGATATAGGTATCACAGCTTGTCCAAGGGTGATTCCAGATTCCTCGGGCTATCTCGAGTTCCCAGTCAACGGAGTACCAATATAGATATTCGACTCCCTCTCAAAAAGACTTCTCCATCACGTATATCCGTATGTTTAACGAGAGGGAATCTGGTAGGAAAGGATTCTCTCTTCGTCAACCCTTGGGCGATAAAGGCTAACAATGTCGAAAATAAGGCGCCTGAACGAATTCGTTAAGGCTGAGTTATTCAGCCCTGCAGAACTATAAATTTACTACTCTATTGTAGGTATAGACCCGTTCCCAGTCCAATTATCTCGATCATATAACCCGTAATAGTACATCTCCCCGATCCCCAACTGCCAACCTTCCACCTAATTCACTTTGCCAAGTATGAACCAAGCCCCGCATACCCCGCATACCCAGTAATCCTATAGCTCTTAGCAGCCAGAGCGCCTCTCCCACCATTCACCAAACAAACCTCACAGAGCTGCTCTAGTTTCCTCAGAGGGCGGCATCTGGTAAACAAACGGTATGTACCTGCTCGAGATCCCCACTGACGCACCAATCCCATTCCACAACCACGTGATATAGCAAGTGCTGAGGTCTCCGCGGATTTGCACCGCATTTCAGCCTTGATTTTGGTGGCGAGGGAGCGCCTAAACCTAAACCTAAGAGTGAAAGATGCACATGAGAGGTGTGAGTTTGCAGATCCTTGGCGAAAGTGCGCAGCGATGTTTGCCTACGGGATTGTCCGTCAGCCAGCAGGTTTGTTTGTTTGTTTTAATCATACTGCGTTTACTCTATCCAGAGTATGGTAGAGCCCGCTAGGTAGGGGAGATCCCCTCCTTCTACCCTCCTTCCCCTTTAACAAACGAAAGCAAAGTGAATGATCGTGAACAGCCCCACACCAAAGAAAGAACGGAAAAAGAAAGACAACTGCTAAATATACGCTGCTTAGCGGCGTGGGAACTTCCCCACCTACGTGGCCGCGAGGAAGTCCATCACCGCTTGATCGCATATCTCCATAGAAAACAGCTCAGATATCTGCATGTGTCGATATTTGCCCGTTTTCCAGCCCGTCGCCCGCCCGACAGCTTTCCAAAGCTCCTGCTGCTCATTTTTCCACCGCCTACAATGGTGAAAGAGGTGTTCCCGCGTCTGGGCCACCCTCCCGCTCGTCATCTCGGTGTCAATAGCGTTTAAGGTACGTAACCATCGGTGCATGTCCACACTTCAGTCGATAGTACCTGGCCGCCAGTGATTTCTTACTTCTCATCGGGATAGGCTTCTGACGCTCAGCCAGTAGGTTTTGAGGAACTGAGGCTTAAATAAACGATTATACAGACTACTCCCCCGGACTCTGATATTATCCCCTACACGCTCGGTTTTGTAGATTGGTTGTAAACTTCTTTCTGGCAATTGGACTTGTCAATCAGCTGAAGTGACCAATGAAAGAGCGCTGGTTTGCCATAGATCGGCGTCTGAACCAATCAGCGATACTCTTATCCGCCACCTGACTTCTGTAAACCAATCTACAAAAACCGAGCGCGTAGGGGATACAAACTACCCTCGTTTTTAAATTATTATACGACTACCCTCCGTGACAAAATACTACCTCTGCCAAAAATTAAAGCTGCTATTATTAATATCTCCAAAATGAAAATATTCCAATGTCTGCTGTCAGTAGGCCAACCAGGTTTGATTTGCATCTTCTAGCTACCTTTCTTCATTGGCCTTCCAAATCGCCTGCACTTTGAATTCACAATCTGCTGCAGTTTTGCAACAAAAGACATTGCGCAACCGGTCTGACTTTTCTAGCCATAGAGGAAAATCACTGTTCATGGCCCATTCGTATACTGTAGCCTTGAAATCCTGGAAACAGTCAAACTCCTGCCCAACTGAAATTGGTACAATTGCATCAATGGCACCACATGGACCTAGGGCGTTCATGGTAGTGAATTTGGTAGAAGCGAGGGTGGTGGTGATGATTTTGACAGTGGATTCGGAGTTAGAGAAAGAACTTCAATATCACGATAAGAAAGGGGTAGACTACCTGTTTGAAAATCATGGTCTGTGCACGGAGGGTAGTCTGTATAATAATTTGAAAACAAGGGTACTGTCACGGGCAGGGCGGAGACAACGGTCCGAGGACCTGACAGAAAATATTGAAGATACACGCTGTAAATGACCTATTTTTTTCGTGATATAGAGGAGCGATGACATGTAGTGCTATAGGCACAGGTTTGAACTGACCAAGGGAAGTTGCGTTGTAAAGGAAAGGTGAGCAATCCCTATGCAGAATATTCGTGCCCTATGCATTTTGTACGTGAGCGTTGTAATTCAAAGCTAGATCTGGCAGATTTTATACCTCAAACCACTCCCAATGACATATAATTCTGGTGATATATAACTGCTCTGACTCTGACACTTGTGTTGTATTTGGAGATACAAACACCTGGCCTGACCTCTGACGTTGTCTCCGCCCTGCCCGTGACAATAGTTTGTATAATTCGAGGGCCCGGAGGGGTAGTCTGAGCTATTTTCTTGAAGTAATCTGTGATTATGATGAAGACGCAGATTATGAAGGTATGCGGATAGCATAAGATGGATGGTCTGTGAACTGGGAACTGAAAGGACCTATGCATCATGTGGCGATAAGCCTGACAATCGGACAGTATAGAATCTCACACTCACAGATACAAAGACTAAGATGATAACTTATACCCTACCCAGTCAGAAGAGCTACCAAGAACCTTAAAAGAGTCCATGGTTTAAGGCACTGTTCGGTTCCTTTGGCAGATGCAGGGACAGCCTGCAAACAACGACAGGCCCTGGCTTCCCGGGGGCCTGGGACTGTCACTATTCCTAGCTAGTGTACTGGCAGCGGCTTTGAAAAGCATAATCTGATCGATTCACAGATCTATAGATGTTTGCAGATTGTGCGATAAACAGCCCCCCCTGGCTTGTGTCGACGCAAGTGGGTATCGCTAGTACTGTTACAAGGAAAATGGTATGAACTGCTAACCCAGAGTACCATCCGCTTTTCTACAGGTTCGGTTGGTTGACTTGTCATCTGTGATAATGGTTGGTTGCATGAGAGTAGAGCAGTGTGGCCTGATTATTATTGACAAACTGGTTATGGACAACCCCTCAAGTTCCTCGACAAGCGTTCGAGCAATTGCCTGTGCGCAGCAATCTTCTTGTTCCTCTTTCCCTCTACTCATGCTGCTCCCACGTTGTGTATGAGTGGCTTTTTATGGCCGCCACACTAAACAATTAGTAGCTGCATGTGCAGGTAGTCCATTCGAGGATCCTTGAACGGAGTGGCTATTTGTAGACCGGAACAACGAAGCTGCGGGGTTGGCTCAATCTTCCACGGCCCGACCCGTGTGCATCACTACAGCCATTGCTGAGATGAATCGAAAAACAGGGGTGTGGAGCAGGGAGTTTTGACCCCAATTTAAACCTCTAGAGGCAGTTGTATCTTCCTTTCTTAATGCTAGATTTCGCTTCCCTCATAGTCTCTGATGGTGCAGCCAATAGATTACCCTTGATAGCACCTCTGAGATTGTCTTTCCCATGTCAAGCAGTATTTAAACCGTGGAAGGCATCCATCACAAGTAACGGAACAGATCCGTGGCTGTAGAGCGGCATTGAGTGTGTGCTAGAATACTACCGATTCCAGAACCAACATAAGCTCCTATCCAATACCTCTCAACTATATCTACCTTACCACCGAGAGCCTCCTATAATAAATGCCTTTCTTGAAAGGAGAAATGAGAGTCAAACCTTTGCTACGAGTTTTTGGTGTAACGCCTGGCCAAGGGATATCCCTTAAGATTAACGAGTAAGCTAGATCGGATGAGAGGAACACAGACAGCCATCAATTTCGGGAGTGCCTCAATGTTACCAATGCAATCACGAATTCTGAGTTGAAAGTGGCTTGCTGTACCGACTTGGGGGTTAACGTGTTACTGGTGTAAGACAACTTTGACGGAGTTGTAGATCTACTGAAGTAGCTAGACCTGCTTAATTTTGTGACGCTACTGTACAAAACAGCAAACCTTGAATTTCTCAACTAGCGCTCATTGGGACTTGATTGTATCTAGTCTGATGCGATTTATTGTAGCTAGTTCCGCATGCGCTACATACAAACTCTAACAACCTCCTGAGGTATCACTCCGCTTTGAGACCTTTCAGCCGCACACAATATCGGATTTCTCTTGGACCGTCGGCTGCAGAATGTTGGTGATGAGCTCGATTTAGCCATCGCTACTTCGCTTCGAATTCACAGTTGTCAATGTCTGATATATGACTCACTTTGCTTTGGTTCCGGGTTCCCACTATTCTCTATCGTTCAAAGTTAAAAGATAATCTCACGCATACGCTGTGATTGGATTATGCACAGGGAGTTGTAGCGTGACCCTTGATTCATCCCGGCTCTGTTTTCTCATGGAATCGAGTGAGTTACTCATAGTACAATAGAGTATTTCCACAAGGCGTGGTAAATTATTCAGTGAGTCCCATATTACCATTCGAGCTTGTCATGTCCGTTTTTTTGAAGGGTTTCGAACAGTCTAATATTCCTGAGAGAAGTTTTTAGTACAAGCAACTACGAGAACCAAACTGCCGATTATGTGCCGGAAGTAATCTGCATCGAGTGAGACTTTGAGACTCCGAGACTGAAAACTGATCACCATTGCCATTTCGTCACCCATCGGTTTCAGCCTCACTACCTCATAAAACTGATTAGCGACTGTCATCAACAAAATTTCGATGAAAACCGGTATAGACCAAAAGTCAGAACCTTGCTCAGGATATGTAGTCTAGAACCTGAACAGCTGTACTTTTTATAGTGTCGAGTAATCACCTCCTGCAACAAACTTTGAAACATCGTGATATCAATAAGAGACAGCAGGCAACATCACGACCGTCTGGACTCGCACCTACCCGCTACCGGCTACGGAACGACATATATATACACTTGAAGATTAAATATTGTAGTATTGGACTTATCCTGGCCGCAATTCGGATATCAATACCATCATGGCATCGCTTTTTGAGTTGTTTTGAACTTAGAATGCACTTTGAACGAGATGTTGAAAGTGTTGATCGAATTCAGGCCTATTCCCGCCTGAGTACCAGCGATGGTATGTACAATCCATAATGAGTATTCACTGGATTCATTTGCTGATGGTTCTACACTGCTTGCTCCATTTGGTAGGCGCGGAATAGCAGTCAATTCCTGCGGCGAGCAAAACAGCTATACACATAACACAGCATAGACTTGGACCACGCCGGGTGAACCGCGTCCACGTAGGCCGGAACCTGCCGATGCGTCTAATACTTTGAACAATATATCGCAAGATCCAAACCAATGCTTTCAGAAGCCTCGACGGGCGGAAGCCAATTCGACGTCTGTTCACGGAAGAAGGGTTCAGACATCAGGAGAGCATTCAGATCTAGGCTACACGCTACTACGAATAGCAAATGGATTTTGAGACTACGTTCAACATCAATAGTTAACCCGGACGTTTGATGGAGAACCTGGGGGATCTCTTCCTGAGACATCTGCCGCATTACAACTTCAGTTTGGGATCCACTACGCATGGTTACAGCAGACGGCAAATCAGTTCCACTCTATTAACACCTTCATATTATTTTTCCAGCTCACGCCACTTTATTTCGGAACCCTAGCCCTGGATTACCGGACCAGTTGTCCGCAAATGATGCATGCAGCCCATGCACTCTCACGCTTCGGGAACGATATCCCACACGGACCACGAGATACAGCTTAATAGCACCTCCCGATTCGTCAGAGTGGCGATTGGCTTGAGATTTGGAAGGAAACTCCAGCGCCATCAGTGCAATTGTGAGATCGATTCGTCAAGGGATTGGATCTCATATCCCTGCGCCTCAGTTGAGCGCATGGCAACAAACTCTAGAAGCGATGGAATTCCGGAGCCAGTAGGTTGTTCAGCCCTACTAGTACATAGATATAGTGCACGAGCTGGGAAAACTATAGCTTCGCGATATTACCCCCGTGGTGTGATTTTTGAGATAATCGGTTGATACATCCAGTGGGAATTAATCGAAACGCAAGCTATGAATATAAAATACAGATCAACCGTCCGGCCCGGATGGGCTCCCCGCGAGCTGTTGGGACGTGTCGTTAACCGCGGAAGCAGGAAGAAAAAAGGCGCCGGCGGCGGCCTTGCAAGACTTTGGCGTAATATGCGTGGTGATCTAGTTGGTGCCCTAGTTTTAAGGTTGCATCGCGGGATGTTTGCCCGACCCATTTGGAAATCTCCAACGATCTGCGACCCTTGCGGTCTAGACCATCGCCCTCCTTCTGGTTCCGAGTATATGTCTTCTGGGATAACTATGCTGCGGAATTGGGGACTGTGACATGCGTCACAGCTGCGACATGGGCTAAAAAGAAGCTTTAGACTCAGTAAGGATTGACTACGTTTCCTGCACATTTGTTTTTGGAATTTATTTCAACCAGCGTTCCGTGTTATTATTACTTCACTGACGATACCAACTGACAGATTACAACTACATTGAACTTTTGTGCCTATTCGCCTGCACGGCAATCCAAAAATTATCCCTTCAGATATCCATTAAATTTTTGACAAACACCCTCCCCACTTGCCGGAGGAGTCTGGACCGTTGGCAGCACAGCACTGTCAGCTTGGAGGTGAACAACGAGTCGTAGTTCTGGGGGAAACATGGAACAGTTGGTAGTAGATAGGATGCATCCGCGCCACTGGACTGGGAGTAATCGGGCTTCGTGCCATTCTGTCGAGAAAAAAGCTAGCAGAGTCAACAAATCTTATGCGACACCTCGTCGTATAAAAGGCCGGCATGCCCGCGGAGGTTCCGCTTCTTGTTGGTCAGAGGAACGACCGCGAGCACACGCATCAGATAGGATTGTCATCGATATGTCCTCTGTTTCACCGCAGTTCAGCAACCACAACCGATCACGACCTGTTGCGACGCGAATGGATTCCGATGCTTCAGGACCGCCTTCGAGAAGTTCTGTGTCAACCCAATCCTCTGGTACTGGAAGACCCTCGAGTACAGAGCGAGGATTATCGAATTTTGATTCGTCTTCGGCACCGCAATATCCACCTTCTTCTTCTTCGGCGCCGGACAGAGTGCAGGGCTCAGGGGCACCTGCATCAGCACATTTGGATCAGACGGCCTTGGCCTCACCAATGCGGACGCTATTGCTCACGATGGCGCCTATAGTCGATATCAATTCCGAGTCTGCAGCAGCACACAAAACTAAAAAGCCTCCTACCGAGTTTTACACGTGGGAGAACCTACCACCTCAAAATCTTGTGCAAGTCTGCGTAGATGCATTCTATGGGGACCGCGGCATATCGAACCTGCTGTGTCCCATACCGGAAAGCGAGGCCTTGGAAATGTTTCAGAGTATTTACAACACTATTAATAACAGTCCAGCGACTCGCGTTTCACGAACGACGAACATGAATTATCGCCTATGCCAGGTGCTGTTGATGGCAGCCCTGGGGTCACAGTATCTGGACTCAGTGACAAGTGACGCCCAAACGGCACTGTTTATAAGCGGAAAGTGGTATCTGGACATGGCCTTCGGGAAGGATGCGAACGACCTACAGCGGTTTCGAGCGAACATACTCGTCGGGCTTCACTTGATTTTCGAAAAGAGAATCATGACTACGGAGTACCTGAGTAAGTAACCCTAACCCAGGTCATGCTTTTTTTTCCGATTCTCAACTTGGACTCTCTCCTAACGTCACGGCCCGCATTTGTTGGGGCATCTCTACAGACCGGGCAATTGCGATCGGACTGGCGCGAGGACTTCACCGACATGGTCCCCCGTCGCGGACGCCCTCGACGACTTCGACGACGAACGCCCAGCCAGGGCCTGCAACAGGCCCAAACCGGAGCGCCGTCGTGGCCGATGTCGAAGTCAGCGACCATTGGGCGTACTGGAAGCGCACATGGCGATCTTTGGTTTTTATAGACGGGTGCGTCTTCTTGTCCCTGTTTGTTTATCTAAGCATGACGCAAGCCAATGCAACCACTGGCTTTAGGAAGTTGGCGGTTTTCGTCGATTTCCTGTTTTCTTGGGTTTCAGCAACCAATTTATGGACAGTGCTGGCCTCCCGTAATTCTGCAATTACTCGTTCACTGGTTTTTTGCGTTCTTTGAACATCATTTTCCTCAACGGCGAAGTGAGCTCAGGATCTAACACTATGGAGGCAAACAGGTGGCTATCCACTTCAGTGGGCAGCGTGCCGCAGATGTTCAAGACGTTCGAACCGATCTCCGAGGTAGGACAGACCGGAACCCCCAACTTTGACTTGATCGAGCATCGACTTTTTGCAAACGCATCGATCGTGCACACCACACCCGATCCCGATCGCCTGGCTAACGAATTGTTCGCTACAGGACTGTGGGCGCCTGCAACCGGCAGAAGAAGGAAGCCATACTGGTGGCGGTAGCAACAGCGACCTGGAATTTGACCTTCACGCCGAGCTGGCATCCCTGGGTGTGTTGATGGGAGCCATCACCAAGGACATTATTTCCCCTGAAACAGTTCAGTTGAACACCGTGCGGGTCTACTCCGAGCGCCTCAAGGCCTGGCACGCCAATCTGCCCGAGGGCCTGACCCTCTCGACCGCTGTGCGCGACCAGTACGAGAGTCCGCGCAAGAACTCGACACTGCTGATCCACTGTGCCTACCTTGGGTCCATCGCCCAGCTCACCCGGCGACTGTTTGTGGAGACTGTCACAGCTCAGCTCGCAGATGCCTCGATAAGCCATGGTGTTGGTGGTAATAATGGAGTAGGAGGCTGCAGTTCTCGAAATGGAGGTGGACCATTAGCCGAAGCCAATGCGACAGCCGAAGAGTTCTCTAAGATGTGTGTGTCGGCTGCTAGGCAACTAGCGACGGTATGCAGCCACCTCCCATTGGCTCTGTTTGCCCAAACAAGAAAAGTGGCCTGATATTTACATGAAGTGATTAATGATGCTGATGATCACCTACCTTAGGTTGTTGGGATGCTCCGTGCTGAAAATAGACTAACTAGAAGATGCTGGCTCATAATGTAAGCCTCCACCACCAATCCATGAATTTTATCAGCTCTTGTATCGCCGGTTCTTGTATCTTCTTGTACCGCTGGTGGCTGTGAAGTGTCGTATCAGAGATATATTTGAGGTGCTTACCGTCTCTTGTATTGCTCTAGCCAATCCGCCTACACCGCGGCCATCATTATCTGTCTCGACGTCTCGCGCCATCGTGGCCGGCCCATGCTTGAATCCGCCTTTAACGAAAGCCTCGACCTCATCTCGAAATGCATAACCACTCTGCAGCACTGTGCAACTTTCGATGCCGTGTCGCAGGGCTACCTGAACATTCTTCTGCGTATATACCGAACCCTATTGACCCCAGAGCCAAGTGTCGCCGCCAAGCGCGCTCGTCTCTACAGAGACCCCTTCACAAGTCCATTCGGGGACCCTGTTTCTGAAACCTACCCTGCGAACGAGGTCATGCTGGATCACATTTTGGAGCTTTTGAAGGCGCCGTATGGCGGTGAGTCTACTATCATTGACCAGGATTTTTTCTCGGCAGGAGGCGCCGCCAACTTCTCTGAGCACTATCGATTCCTTTATACTCCACCGGCCAATGCCAGGTTCAATAACACATTGAATGGAATACAGCTGCAGCAGTCCGTGCATTATCCTCATTATGCGAACCAACATCCTGTACCAGTTTCGCCAACAACGTCCCGGGAAGTCAGAATGGGGAATACTCCTCTGGATCATCAGGCTTCTCCGCCCAAGTACCCGCTTCGAAGCAGAGAAGAGTATGAAGCTTTCTTCAGGAGAGCGACTTAGTCCACTCTTAAGTCCACCCAACACCGGAGTACGTTCGTATGCATACAACTTTAACGATTCTCATTTAATAATACTGGATAATTAGCAGCTCTGTTCCTTTTCTCTGTAATGGCTTCCTTTATGTCACTTTTCTTCCTATGTCTCGGCATGATACATGATAGCGCTGAAAAAGCTACTCTAGATTTTGTCTTCGCAGCCTTCCTGGCAATGTTTGTTGCGCTCCCCACTTTTGGACTTACTAATGATCAATCTTCATCATTCTTTCCCTGCATCCTGCATCCGTCAAGTAAGATACCCAGATTACTTTGCGGTCCGGAATTTTTGTGGAGTTTTTTGGTTTATGTTTGTTTAGGTGTGGGCGCTCCAGGGCGTTGGTATGGTTTCTCTTTCCTGTTCGAATTCCGGTTACGTTTTCTTTTTGAGGAGGACGCATCGTCTGGCGCAGTTCGGGACACGGCGTTTCCTCATGTTTTTGCCTGGTTAGTTGTGCAAGGAAAAGAATGTCAATTTCATATTTGGTCTCGATTAATTTTCGGATAGCGGATATGCTAGTTGCTAGTGATGTCTAGCTGCCAGTGATGCCTAGCTGCTAGTGATGCCCTTCGTATACAATGATTGCAATGTCGAGAGACCCAAGATGCTCATCTCGCGCCGAGTGAATTAGTGGGAAGTCGAACCACGTCGTTTCATTACGTCTCACACCTAGCTCATCAAGAATGACAACGACATACCACTTTAGGCTCGGATGCTAGCTAACCGGCAGAGACTAGCTGGTGAAGCCGTGAAAAGACTAATACCGGATGCCGACGCCGGACGTTTGTATACACATACCGACCCCCGGATCTCCCCAACCTCAACGCCAGCACTCCCAACAGTGTACTGATCATCAATGCATCGCCAGCTGACTGAAATAACCCAGTTTTTCTTTGGTAATCGGTTGGTGGGAAAGTTTTGCAAATACTAATGGTGGTGAAGAATGACCGGAGCTGCCAAGATAACGTGGTTAAAACGAAACTGCAATAGAGGAATTGAAAATTTGACACCGGAACCAGATGCGCAAACAGGAAGGAGTGGAAGCAGATCGGTCTCATGGCTAAAACTTCGCATCTCTAAGATGTAATATGGAAACGACGATCATGACAGAGGATGCTTCTATAGCAGCAATTATACGGTATCGGACCAGGTAGATATATCACGGCCCCAAATACTAGTGCTGCAAGAATAGTTCGGTGTATTGAAATTCGGACACCCCCCCACATCTCAGATGTCATGATACACTGATACAGCGGATGCTTTCATGCTACCCAGTGATAGGGCGGACGTTGAGAAGCCGAAGGATCCGTGGTTCAATTTCCTATCCACACAATTCGTAAATAGACAATATATCCATCCATTCTGCGCCTGCTGCAATGCCGCGTTTTGTCCGTAAGAAGGTTCATGCGTTTTGACTTGGTGGAATAGTTGAGCCAGCCCAGGTTTAATATACCGCACAATTGCAGCACACTCGTATTTAGTTTCTCGGGAACTTGCGGAATGGCAAGTCCTTTCACTGATGTCATCACCGTTTTAGCTAGTCGTCATCTCTGATCTTCGCTGGGAAGCACACGGTCTCTTGTACTTGCGCACGCGATCGGTATCGAATGAACGCGGAAATTACCGTATAATCCCCGAGTTCGGGGATCCAATGTCATTGTTTGTAATATTGTGGTCACAGAAGCACATAGATCGGGGTCCTTCAACACCCTCCACTACGCTTGAATTCGGAGTTGGTAGTGGCGGTCGGTGTGGTGGTCGGTGTGGTGTGCCAGTGTCAACGTCGTGCTGTCATGGGTATCCCCAAAACGTCTGGGCGTAATAGGCAGGCAATACAGTTCAGTTTTGGGGGGTTTCTGACATTTCCGATGTCATAACGCACCAAATTCTGACGAATCACAAGGAGTATCCTAAGCCGATGTCACCAAGCCCTATGTTCGGAGCCGATTGTCTACCATCAAGCGATATACGAGCTAAAACGAAATATGAGGGAAAATATATCATATCGTTAGGTTGCTGGAGGGGTTTCTAGAGTCTTAAATTTGGCAAAATCTCGGTGTGACGTTGATGATGCCGATCTGTCTCGGCGGTGGTATGATTCTGACACCTAGTCAATCTGCAGCACTACAAGCTAGCTAGATGGAACAGAGGTAGAGTCACAGAACTATGAATCTGGGTTATAGATAGAGAGGGTCAGACGGGGCCACCGGGACGTCGACGCGTCCGGACGGCCTAATCAGTAGGAAGTTCAGACCAAAGCCAGGTCAATAGCTGCAAGTTTATTAGGGTGTCCCAGAAGCCTGTCTAATGGTAAAACAGTCGCATCTGGGTCCCTGTTTAAGCCAGATGCATCCAAATGACAAGAACGATATCGCGATGGGCAAATTCTTACCCACAGTTACCCGGGACTCTGGAATTGGTTTCCTTCCGTTAACCGGATTCTGGTGCTCGCAAATTTCAGACTCAGCACATAGCGTGCGCCTGCTTGCTAATAGATAGATAAATTCTGCAGATCCCATCTTCTGCTGCTGTCTTGGGTGGTACGCGTATGCGACCTGGGTTAAATATGCATGCTTGGTCTGGTTGGAGTTGGAGAAGAGTCTGGAATCTTGCGGCTATTGGATGCAGGTACGCCTTTTTTTTTTAACTTCCTTGCAAGTGCAACGGCAGAAAGTCAACAAAATTATGACGGCGGCGGCGGGTGCGGGGTACAGTTGTGATGATCGAGTGACGATCCGGTTAGGCATAGCTCAAGATGCCATCGGACACGACGTCCGAGACCACTTACCCAGGAGTCAACAGAGATGCAGCAAGACGTCTTAGATTTCAAGACTTGACTTCACCCGCCGGAATTATCAACGCGCCCCCAGGGAGGAACGCTTCGGAGTACCCTTTGCCGTGTCACAGGAATTGGCCCTCGCGGATTGAGAGTTGTGAAGTTAGTTAGGGCTCTGGACAACTTAGGATTTTGAAAAACCGGGTGGTGGAAAAAAAGTTCTGATGATGCCGCAAAGACAAGCAGGACATATCTGCTGATGCGTGCATTGCTCCCATCATATTCATCAGCTTCCCCTCTATGCATCCAGGGAATACCTATGCCCAATACCGTCTTTCGCAGCTGTATATTGGGTTTAATGTTTTGTTTTATGTACCTAGCGCTGAGTTGCTAGAGGCGGGCGCTCAATTCTAGTGCTAGAGTGTAACATCCACAAGGCGACTTGAGCTGTCGGCTGGTATTATTGGCTTTCCGTGAGCCCCTGCAATAACTGAGGGCGTGAAGATTATGTGTCTGACAAGCTATAATACCGCCATGTGAATGTTTCCGAGAAAACCGATGGATTGAAATTACCTACATGCTTGTAGGGGCTATGAGGTCGAAATCAGGTGCGGTAGGAATATAATCGCGGATGAACTTTAGGAGATATTCCAAGCGCGCCGAGTGGGCGGTGTCTTGGGCGATGCGGCTGGGTGAATCGGGTAGTCCGTTGTGGTCCGCGGGTGTCAATGATGCTCCACCACAGGCCTAGTAGGCTGGTCCCACTTCCTTAGAAGATGTTTGACACAGAGAAGACTACATTATAATCCGTGTCTTGCCTGCCGTCCACACCCCATCACTCGTACGTGTTACGGAACACTATGTTGCGATATGGGGAAAACCGTGTAAATAGACTTAAGGTACAGAGAGGAAGACTCGAGATATATAGGAGACTTGTGTACTAGCCTTGGTTATAGCTTGTATGAGGTCTGTAACGTCTTAGATCTTATTATGCAACACACCAAGGTGTTTGAACGATGATTAGACTTATACGGGTCAACCGAATAAGATCGCCCCACAATTTTCCAGATGACCGGTTCGAATTCAAAGTAGCCGTAAACGAACCCTGCCACGTAGTTGTAGGTAATGCAATATATACGGGCTGCCATTCTATGTAGCGGCAACATACTGGGACGTACAGTAGCCTGCCATACAACTATTACTACCATAAACCTCTCACTCCGTTCCCGCTGGTGCCATGTTGAACGATATGAACGTAGTCTACATAGACACCGTCGTAAGGCATTCTTCCGCTAGAGATCCTTCGGCCGATCTTGAGATCACTGGTCGTGATTATACCGAGGCTATCCAAAATCTCAAATAATGGCATTACTACTAAGCTAGGTACGGCAAATATATTGTTGATACTACCTAGGAGTGAGTATTCCAGGTGAGTTGAGAAGTGATAGGTAGCCGAGCTTGGGTGGGCAGACTTCTAGACGCCGGGGTATTTTGTACATACTTACATGTATCCCCTACACACTCGGTTTTGCAGATTAGATGTCATATTCGATTCAGGCAATTTCACATGTAGATCAGCTGAAGTGACCAATGAAACATGATCTGCCTCGTCACAGCTAACTGTTTGACATCCCACTTGACCAATCAATGCTACTCTCAGTTGCAGTTTCCAGCTTTATTTTAACCGACTAGAATTCATTCGTGTAAAGGATACATATAATGCAAAAAACTCCCTATTAATATCCATTCACTTCACGGCGAGTTTCTCAGTGTCATTTCGGGGTTGCACCGCATACAAGGAACCGCCCCCGGATAAGACGCCCCATCGGCGGGCAGGTCAATTCCACAGATTGGTGTTCTACCTGCAGAGTCCCGCGAGTGGAGTGATCGTGATGGCATTCTAGACGCTCACCCGCCTAAGAATGGGTTTTCTTTGAAACACTCTATTACCAAAAAATGGGCGTGCTTTGCTAAGCTTGCTATCCCGCGGTACCCGATTCGAAATGTCCCAATTCTTTCCTCCTGATCTAAATAGAACCAAAAATGTTGTTCGCTGGAATGTCACATATACCCACAATACGCCACCTACACGGCCCGGCCCGGCTCGATACAGTACGGTTGGTGGTAGTATAGATATTAAACCCATCCGGGGGACTCCGTATATGGAATGCCCATGCACGGGTTCCATATGGCGATGTCCCATCCATAGATGGGGCGTCATGATGCATCCCATAAAACGGAAGCCTGCTGATGGGGCGATTCTTCGTACCACGTGTAAGGGTAGGTTTCTGGCTCAAGGGAGTGTAGAAGGACGACAGGACATGATGTGTGGTTCCGGACCTGTCCAGGCAACTGGCAATGTATTATCCTAGGCCCTTCAAGGAACTAACTGGTTGCATATATTCTTGCGCAGTATCGAAGGTTTGTCCAGATTGATAGAACTACGTAGTTATAACAGGTCTTAATCTACGGTGCCGGCTTGCGGAAATTCTATAGCTATATTTTCTTGGCCCTTTCTGGAAAACTTATGCTTTGGTTGCTCCCGTTACACCGAAATGAGCAAGGTCTAGAACTGGATTCCACATGTATAGCCCAAGAGTATTTGTTGACGACAATGATGTGACCTAAACCTCCTGCCGGTGGAAAATTATGCCGAAACTGCACATGTAATGCACCAACGATTTTGAGTATTGGACCTTAACGCTGATCTTCTCCCCGAAAGGGTTGATGTACCTAAATAGAGACGTTCCGCATTAGCCCTACACTGGCGTCGGGCCTGCCGAAACCTTAATAGCCATTTACATTCAGTTACAGAGAGTGTGAAATGTTAATTCTTTCCTTACGTATGACAAAGAGGGCATTGAGAGATCACTCGTACAACCGAGCACCACCCGGCAGTGGGCTCTGAGCTAAAATTACTTATTCAGGCCATTTCGACAGCCTACACAACCTCGGCCTGCCATGGCAGTTGAGTATAACACTCCGGGGTTAGCGGCTGACCCGGGCGATCAAACCACAGAAGTAGTGAGCGATACACCAGATTGCACCGAGGCCTCACTACCAGGGATTTCATAGCAAGTACTGGGCAAATATGGATTTCCGTGCCCGGCAGTAGCTCGGTGTGTAGGTTTTCCCGGCTACCGACTGGACTCTCAACTACAATGTAGAGTAAAGATGCCTAGGCTGCGGCCAATACTGGACCAACCCACCCTTTTCCTATCACCGCTCTCATCAGCGCCAAAGAATTTACGAAGCACAATGGCATTTCGCACTTGATGGATCATGTGGCCTTGGTGATAAATATACGGGGTGTGCAATTCCTGAACCTGCGGCATGGCGGGGTAGGGAGATGTTCTACCCCACCGGCTAAGTTTCTCACTTGGCCAAGAGGATGTCCTGTCGACCAAGTCTTGTCTGGTGGGTGGGATTTTTCTTGCCTGGCAAGTGATATATTTGGGGATTTGGATGCTTCCTGGCGGCAAAGTGGCGACAGTGGTGGAGTCTGATGCCACCGGCCTGTGAAAAAATTAACAACCACCTTGAAAGATCAACCACCTATCCTTAGAATAAAATTTATGCCTGCATTTCGTCATCCAATTTCCACTTTCCTATGTCCAAAAAAGGATTCTTGACTAATAGACTGCTTTTGGGCATCCAAACAATTCATCTACCATTCTAGTTAGGCCTCAAGCTGGTTGGAATCTTCTGTTGCCCAAGTGTTTCTAGCAGAACGAGTTGACAATGGCCCAGGTATTGCAGAGTTATATACACAGCTTCAACGCCTGTACTTGCTGGGCAAGAGATACCACCATCATACCGGTGCACCTGCAAAGTATATTACTTTCTAGCTAAGATATCTTTCTAAGGGGATTTGGTCATAGCATGTTATTGCTGGACTTAGCTTATGTTAGCATCAGTATGTGAGACTGTTAGTAAGGCCGTACGTAGCACGCGCACTAACCATTACTCGACCTCTATTTTCATCGCAATTTGGCATACACAATACTACTTTTCATTGTACCTCCGATAGAATAAAAGAGAAGGGGGGAAAGTAATACATGTTGTGCAGGTAGGTCCGGATTCTGGGAAGTAAGCATAAGAGCACGTATTAATTAAATGATCCAATGGGTTCAATATTGCTGACTCTGCCATTCACCTGCGTTTTGTTTGATGTGGGAGAATCGTCACTGAATGGACTCCAAGTCCCTTATGCCCGCCAGTATTAATACTAGTGAAGCGAAGTCTCGAAATCGAATGTGGTACACTGGATCCGGAGTGTGATGAAAATGCGATCGACTAATCATGAACTCTAGAGCCCGGATCCTGGATTATATACACGACGAAGAGAGAAAAGGGGACTTGAAAAATGAAAAAGCCCTAGATCCTTAAAGAAAACAAACGAAATGAGTAATAAAAAATATGGGCCCCAGGCCCACCTCCCGACTCAACGAAGAACTTATTAAAGCTCGTAGATATGAAAGAAAGACTGGACTGTAAACATTTTATATACATCGGCGAACCTCCACCATACTCCTCTCGACCATCGAATCCCTTGACTCACTCCCAACCCCGAGTCCCTTCACAACTCCTGCCCACCCCTTCCCTATACACAGAAAATCCAACATTGCCACCCCTCCCCCCCAATGTCGTGTATTTAGTTTCTCCCAATATCAGAAATGCGGCCAATACTCCGAAATGTCCACAGTCTCATAAGCTCCATCGGGAAGATTTCTGATACTAATAAAACTCTCGAGGACCACGTATATCCGCGCACTGAAGTAGACCAACAGCACAGGGTGCAGCAGCACATGCACCACGATGTGCACGTAGTAATCCACATGCCACTTTTTTGGTAGCTTTTGGGTGATAATCTTAGCGGTGGTGACGATGGCAGGAAGTGATAGGGTTAAACAAGAGATTCGCCATAACAACATCTCCAACAGGCTGGGAAAGTGGCCATTCCACGCGCTGGCGTGTAAACATCCGTACATGATATTGAGGAACGACAGAAGGATGTGGGGATCGCTACGGCCATCGATATCGTTCAGCACAATGTCCATGTCGAAGTGCAAATTCCTGATTCGATTCGTCTGGAGTTCGTCGTCCTGATGATCCTTCCAAAGGAAGCCATTTTTGTTGCTGAAAGCATCATAATCTTTCTTCAGTGCCTCATTTTTTGGCTTAGCGAGTGCTTTCGCCGCGATAAACAATATCTGGATCTCTGATTCTGTGAGGGTGACGGTTTTAGTTTTGTGCCCTTCAATCAGAGCCCGAGGTGTCTTCTCGTTCTGCTTGACATTAATTTTACCCTTCTCATCGCCTAAGGACTGATCTTCCATCGAGGTCTTCTCGCCACCGTCCTCAGGCTCTTTGATTGATTGCGTTGGAAGAAGCATTATAGCATTTTCTTTGCGGTGTTTAGTTCGCCGCCGTGCTCGCATCAAGTCCCAAAGTGCCCACTTGCGGTTATCTTGCGCCTTCCAGTCTTCAGGTGGTGCACCGGCGATTCTCCAGCGATTTGCCAGATTTGCCAGATTTGCAAAAGGGGTGAGGGCGGTGTAGCGTATGTACAGCGTCTCCGATTCTCTTTTGAGCTCTCCCGGTTCGAAGTCTGGTAGGACCTCCTCGTCACCCATCAGACGCACCGTAATGCCTTGTGAGCATCTCATTTCTGCCGCAACAAGGATGCATGCCAAATCCGGGTCGTCGTATACTTGTATTGGTTCTCCGATGTTTAATGGTTTCTTCCACCCTAACCGCAAGTTAGCTTCAGTTCTAGCCAAGTGGAAGGTTGGGTTCATTTACAGAACCAGTACATTATAAGCGCAATGATCACATGAAGCAATGTATTGAGCTCGATCAGGGTGATTGGCAAGCCCTTCAGCTTCCGTAGGATACATTGTATGACCATCCATGCGGCTTGAACACACACTAAGAATTTAGCCAGAAAGTCCGCTTTACCTTTGTCCAATATCGTCGCAGTATCCACGCAGTCGGACTTCAATATGTTCAAGTCTAGAAGGTATTCAAACCCCTCGGGTGTCAAGGTACACTGACGGATATCTTGGAAATGAAAGTTAGCAAGCTGGGCAGAACGTGGGGGAACATTTCTACTCACGGTCTTCTTTGGTAGGGTCTTTTTTGGCAATCGTTACACCGCCCATGACGATGAAAAAGCTACACTATTTCTCATGCCTTGTTAGCTAGTGCTATATAGATTTTGTGGGATTAATGGGACATATACGTACAGTCATTGAGAACGCACGTTCCTGCCGATGTCGCAATTTTCGCCATCTTTTAACGAGGGACTTGGACTGTTCGCTTCCTGTCAGTTCTTGGTTTCCGTATCTGTTCAAGTGGAAAACATACAATCCTTTGCCTTAAAGGTAGCGTCTCCTGCTCTAGACCCAGGGGAGCATCAGGTTCTCGAAATTTAACTCGCTGGTGCAGGTCATGGCTTTTCTGCCATTGTTCGAATGATGAGGCTAAAACAATCTCGGGACAAAAGAGCCCGATGAAAACCCATAGGAGTTTGCGCCGAAACTTTTGTGTGGCATTGGCGTTCGGATCGACATTTAGGTGCACGGCTGTAGGGCACATTATTAGTCGAATTTGTCTAAAGCTCCAAACCAGATCAATACCCACCGGTCCAAACGCAAAGACCAAGGGTCAAGACACAAGAGAGCATAAGACCAGCAGTCCCTCTACCATTCGGGCCCCGGACCCAAGAAGGTTCAGCATCGATTTTGCTATTGTTCAAGGGGGCTACGACAGATGGTAGCCCAGATGTGGGACAGACTACTAAAAAGAATAGAAGATAATTGAAATAACAATCCATGAGGAATCACTCGCATTTGTGATGTAAACTCGTAAGGCCTGACTCTGGGCGCGGTATTGAGTATTTAGAAGTTTCCGAGTTCTAGTTGCCTCGTTGAATCTGTCAAAATTGACGGTAACCACAAGCGTGCCAATTGTGTTGATGTTGAACTGCGTCCAATAAGAGTTACAGATGCATTCACCAACGAACTTGCAGACAGCGCGACTAGTACTGATCAGCTTTTCTGGGTGTCAATATTTCTTTTTCCTTGTTATCGACGTGGATATATGACGATCGCGCTTGTACAAATCTGGAGCGACAACAGCTGGTTTTGCAACTTTGTAGGAATAGGTATTCTGTGCTGGCTCCAGTACTTTAAATTTCTCTACTCTAGTGAGACAGCCTTGGTCCTAATTCTCAATGAAACTAGTAGAGCGAGAAATTGGGATTGTTTCAAGATCCGTCACCTCGTTGAAGATCTGTAGCGAGATACAGTATGTTGTACAAGACATCTAGCAAACGGAATAAATGTGCAGATGCATGAGAAGAAAAATGCCGCGGGACAGTATGGTGGTCAGAGTGAGACATCTCATAACGAGTAGGGCTGAATCCCGATCCTCCACAACGACAAACCTGATTGCAACTTTAATGTACTTAGTAAGTACTAAGTAGGTAATGACAGAAGAGCGAGCCGAACGAACAGAATGGAGACCAGAGGTTTGGCTTCTAGATTTATACCAGCAACAAGATACTATACTCCAACTCGCATAAGCTATCCGGGAATGCACGAGGATCCTCGACCCTGTCGCCTCGCTATGGTTTTAGTACAGTGCTTATCGAATAAATACGGTATTCATGCATGGAGAGAGCGAGGATTCTAGCGAAAGGAACTTGAGATGAACTCTCTAAAAAACATGAAACGGCAAGGTACGTCTTTGGTGTTTATTGGACTTTGAAAATCTGTCACTTGTACGTACCGGTGATTGGATTGCTCTCGTGCCCAGACTTTTTCGCCTCGCTCGCAAGGGAAAGTCTGGTATACGAGAGCAGATTGGATTGGGTTGGGTGGTAGAATATCGTTATGATGCAGCTAGCTTGTTCTGCAGTAAGAGCCCTATGAAGTAACAGATTCTATCTGGAAGCCTTCATAACCTTTCTCTCAGATACAGACACGAATGGATGCTTTAAACTCGCAAACCTCAGAGCCACGTATCATTTCACAGATCTCCATTAGAGCTTCACATGTCACTTCATTTGACACTCTAATACCATCCAACGCGCCATGACCAGCAACGTCAGGTTTGGCGATGAGACTGGCAAATTAGCACCTCTTACAGTGCATACAAACCTCATAACCCCTACTCGGCAAAACCCCCCCCTACGCCTCAGAAACTTTTGTGCGGGATGTATTTACATTCTTATCCACACACCAGTGCCTCCACTAGTGGTTTTGAAACCTACGGCACCCATTCGAGTGGCTTACACCAGTCAATAAGCAATCTTGCTGAGATTACGAGGCCGTTTCTCTTTCCTCGTTCCCGCCAGTTGCACGCAGCCACTTCCCGAGATTGTAAGTATCCACGGTCACGTGATGGGCTACGCGTAGGCCACCCGTTCGTGTTGTGATTGTCGTCTTTTTTATAACATAGATTCTGCTAGTGCGGTAGATATGCAGTAGATGCTCGTGGTTAGACGTAGCTTATTTTGCGATACTGGGATTCGAAGATATCTAGATTAGGCTAGTGAAGCTATGTCAGCAACGCTTCGTGTAAGCGGGATTTGAGAGAGATAGAGGTGGTATACCTCTGTCATTGCCGCAATGAAGGCGAAGGGAGAAGTCGGATTCCTGGTTAAGGAAGAGTAAACGTATTCTGGGGTTCCTGATTGCAATCGATTGCGCGGGGCGCTATAATGAAGACGCCGAGGTCTGGCAACTGTGATCGGGAATGAGGGTAGAAGGGACAATGAATAGGTAGTCACACGGACCCCTAACCAGTGCAGACATGCTGTTTTTCGGTATCTAGGGACTAGGAGTACCCCGCTATCGATGCATCTTGAGTACCCGTAACTACACAGTAAATATATGGCTCTGAAATCTAGGATTACATGACGAAAACTATAAAAGACGAAAGACAACGGTTAATACTTCCTTGGAATGGAATGTCCACCCTCTTCTGCGATCGCATAGATACACTCATATGACGGCACTCGCTTTCCAGAGTCTCCCTGACCACGTTCGATATGCTCTCTTATCGTGGTACCTATCGCAAGCAGAAACTTCCCTGAACCAACCTCTAAGAGCCCCACTTGAGATCGTGGTTAGTCTGTACAGTTCATGATTAAGGATACATTCCCTTTCTGAACAGGAAGCATGACCAGGACCTCTCGCTTTTCTTCTCCTTGGGCATATATTCCTTGCAATCTCCGTAAAAAACCCTCAGATGTCTTCCTCCATCTTCCGGTCTTGTTCCACCGTACAATGGAGTCTGGACTTGCTAAGGACTTGCTGTGGATGAAAAAGGGATAGTTGTTGGAGCGGCCGAGTAGAAAGGAGGGCAAGTTGCTTTCAATACTTGAGAATGCTTTTGTTGTTTGTTCATAATGTTATTAGTAACCCAGTTCTGTGTTTGGCCATTCTACCGCTGCCTTGGGTTGCAAGAAGGAAGAGAAGGAGAAAGAGAGGGTGAGAGATATGAGGGCAAGTGGAACGTCACGGTAACCTTGGGTATCATTGTTGAATGCAGGGCTAACTGATCTCATGAATATGATGTATTCGTTGAATTTACTAACGGATAGATAGCAGATTTTGCTCCAACCCTAACATCACACGCTAGAGGAAAAGTGGCTCTTCCACCCGAACGAGAGTGGGTAGTTCACTTGGGATTAGAATCGGGCCTATTGTTGAGGAAGAGGTGAGGTACTGCAAGAGGGTGCACCAAATGTTTGGCCGAGGGGCTGGAGACCTGATATTATACGGCTTCAAAAGTCCTGCAGCGAAGATGGATACTGGCGATTGGTACCGTCACATATATCGGAACTCCGCCTGGGTTAGAAGGGGAAGAACCCTGCCAAGACACCAATCAACAATGTAACTTCAACTTCATCCATCACGCTCTTTCTGCTACTCTCCTCACTAACACCTCTTAAGTTTACCAGACAATTAAACGAGCTAAAGGTATTTTCTTTCGACTCATTCCTCGATACGCCGAGTGGATAAATAACTAAAAACACTAATAGCTCTCCATCATAATCAAACCAACTTTTACGATGAATAACAACACGACTCGAGCTGGCGAAAATCCCTTTTCCAAGCCGGTTCCCATCCCCAAGAGCGTTTTCGATCCGACCAAATATGGAAGACCCACCAGCCAACCTTCTCGTGTCTCTTCCGGTCCCCGCCCTGTTGTCTCTACTTCTATTTCTCCACTATCGATCCATCCTGACGTCTCAACCTCTCTTCCATTTTCACATCCTATTGAGAACAGTGCCGAAGATACCCCTCCTGCCGTTTCTGCAGTTCATATAGCCCATCCTACCCTACCCGCTAGTTCTCCCGAAAACAGTACCAAAACTACCCTCCCTACTGCTGTTTCTACTGTTTCTACTGTTCCTGCAACCCGGTCTGTTCCATATTTGGAAGCCAATGTCAATACCTCCGGATTGAAGTTTTCAGCCTGGCCTATTGCCGAGACCCGAGCTCGCGCGCCCAGCCAAAAGCGCACCGTCATTCTCAGCGGCCTTCCGCCTTCTGCTACACTTGCCGATCTTTCTGCAATCTGCGCAAAGACCGGGGCCATCGAGCGTTTCGAGTTCAAGGACAATGGAAAAGCGCTCGTGCACTTTATTGACCAGCAACAGGCGGATCAATTCCTTGCACGCACTACAAACGGTCTCGAGTACAAGAAAAACGTCGTCTTTGTCGATCCATCCAATCATGTCGATGTTCTCCCAGGAAGGGTTCGTGAGGCTGTCGAGCGTGGAGCCCGTCGTATTATTCGCATCGTTGGCATTGAAGACGTGAAGCAGCTCAAGATAGCACTCAAGGAGCTCGTACCTTCTACCGATCTGGATTTGCTACAAAATAAGAGTGAGGATCAGGTGTTGCACGAGATGGCCGTTAGCTTTGGCGCGTTTGATGTACAGTTGGCGGCGGTTCGAAAGAACGCGGCAGGATACAAGGAAGGTCGAGTAGTATTTGGAAAGATTGATACTGCTTTGAGGGTTTATAATGCTATCCGGCAGCTGGTCGCGACCGAGGGATGCAATATTACCTATGGCGATGATCCGTAGGTTCTCCTTTCCTCCTCCTCCTCCCCGGGGTAACGACTGATGGCTTGCTGCTTGCCTTTAGGTGTGAGACTTAGGACTAGCAAAATCAAAAACTTTGTTTGTACGGGTGATCTGTAAGTTTCTCCCTCGTCTCATTTACCGCTTCTTTTTGGATGTCCTATTGGCGATCTAAATGCGCAATGTCTGACAAAAACTAGCAGATCAAAGAGTTGTTGTAGCCTTCTGGATGTCTGTTACATGTGTAATTCTATGGTTTAGGCCCTATGGGATGTACTAATATGGAGATATCGATTACTTCTAACGAACATTGATGACGCGATCTGTTTGAATGTTTCATCTCTGGGTGTTTTTTCTGCTTTTCGTCAACGTCTACTTCACTGCGTGGGTCTACTACTGACGATAAGGTGTTTTGTATTCCACTGTACTACAATTTACACATATCTTCTGGAATAGAGGGGGTAGGGGATTATCTGTACTCGTACTATATGGAGGGCTATACGCTTCTGTACGCCATCGCTTTCCATTCACCTTTTTGATTGTATATATTTATATACGCTTGAGCATAATCAATTTCGATGCAGTCGTTTTTTTGGTTCAGCAAGTAGAGCAATGACAGCGGCAATACTCAACGAGTGTTGCAAATGTGAAGCGGAAGAAGTCTGTTGAACTATCTAAGGGAGAATCTCTGTCTTTATATACAAGAGAGCCAGGAGCTCTGTGGAAGTTTATGGAAGTTCATGATTGGAAATGCTAGTGGCGAGTGAAAACTCGTGTATGAGTCCGCAGCTTGTGAGTCAATTCGCCGACTTTCAGTGTATCGGCGACTTCCTTCCAGACCATATAGTAACAACGAGAAAACGTGAGGTATAAACATGGCGCCTATGAAGCTGGCAACTCAATCATACATTCTTCAAAGCGACACATTCATAAATTTGTAGTTTTATGGGTACTATGGGCGGATGGGTGAAGTGGGATGGGTATGGGTGCACTCATTTATTCCCCCTACACCACCACCACTACCACAACGACGTTGGGGTTTCCACCGCATCCTCGCTCCATCAACTCCAACACAGCCAGCACCGCCAGCACACCGAACTTATCCCAGCATTATAGAAACGCAGATTTTTCGAGATCTCTCACCGAAACAATCGTTGAGAACAACGCACTGCCAAATCCCTTGCAAACATGCCGCTGCCTCTCATGAGCTGCTGGGCTCAGTTTCTCGTCCGAATCGCGAGCCCACCATATCTTCAACTTTGCTTGTAAACAATCCCGTTGGTTCGACTCTAAATTAGAAGCTATATACTTAATCGTTAGGGCTTCTCTGCTATTCCATGTTCCAACCACTATCCACCACATGCACATCTAGAAAACATGAATAGCGGCGATCGTTGTCACCAACGCCGTGCTAGTTGATTCCTTATACTTCTACGTTGGAACTAGTACACCTGGACTCCCCCTGCCTCACTTCACGTCATTCACAGTGTGCACATCCAGTGTTTCCCTGACCTGTTCCGCAGTATGCTCACTAGACATTAATAAGGAGGTTTCAGGTCGGACGGGAGAGAGGCTTTAGATTCTACTGCGGATGCCTAGCTTGCTTTTCCGTCTGGTATTTTGTTCGAACGACTCTATTGGAGCTAAAGGTGCAATCATGTCGGGAACCCAGTACAGGTGAAGTCATTAGCTGAGTGGGTGCATATAAGAAGACAGTTTCTAAGGTGAGGGACCTCGGGGATCGTCACTACTACATGTTAGAACTTTTGAAGGGCCAATGGAAGGCAATAAATCACCAGTCCATAGATTACGCAAGGAGGCCTTACACTTTGCAAACAGCTTAATTCCTCGCCCCTGATGCAGCCTTTTTTCACAATAGAAGCGTGTTTAAATACTCTCGTCATCCCATGAGTCGCCCAATTGATAGCAAACCCCCAGGGGTTGAGAAATGTCCCGGATATCGTTGGAATAGCAATGCATGTCACAGCTGGAGAGGCAAAATATTGGTACCATTATATCTTTGCAAACTGGCGTGAGCTCATCCTGTTGGAGGACATTGTCGCAGGCTACGCGCGTTCCACGTTCCGAAATTATAGGGGGAAATTTCCATCTCGAGAAGACCCAATTAGATGCGCTGATAACACCACACACTCTTTTCAACGTCCGAAATCGCTCCCAAAGCGACTGATCGTTGGGAAACCTGCACCCATCGTATCCGCAGAACGAAACCTTGGACCGCAAGTAAAGACACAGCTGAAACTTTGCCCGCATACAACCACAGAGATGCGCACTGTGTGTTGGCACTTCAACTAGTTTAATGAGTCTGGGTGATTGTATTGTTCATGCACTTCTGTGAGTACTTCTCATGTAACGTTACTTCGGCCATCAGTTGATTCCTGGTCTTCTCTGCTTAACTCATAGCAACTTTTGTAAATGGGTTTTCGCTCCTCTCTGTATGTTCTATTCTCTTTAACGCTCGACCCTATTCTTGCACGACGTTCGAATAATACTACTGTCAAACCATGGGTTCTGGAACCAGACGGGCGTGGTACATTTGAGCTACTTCGCTCATGTGTTCTTACTCTTTCTCTATGCGGCTATATTGGTCTGTTGGAAGATTATGATACAACAAGTTGTTGATTCCTAACGATTAGCTGTGCACCTAAGGTGGATCTGACAGCTACAAAGAGACGAATGCTTAAGTGGAGGGTGTTGTGGTTATTCGTTTCACTAAATTGTCTTACTTAGCGCCTATCAACAATGGACCTATGCCCGTCCATTTCACCATTTCACAAGCGAATTCAACGTAATGCGGAGCTTTCACTGCTGCAAGATGATAGCAACTTGGCGGTCCATACAATGATCGTAGGTTCAGACGACTTGGCGACTTTAACTGAGAGCGAGAAACTAATACTCAGACCAAACAGTCCACAAGTATGGTGCGAGAAGTCCGACATTCAAAAGACGTCGTCCCAAACTCCACAGCCGACATAACCCTAGGTGTACACTGATTGTATCATATAATCTCATAGTTGATAGAAAGATAACAATTGGTTGATTATTTGTGATGGTTAATGGTTAGTGAAGTCATCGCGAACGATTATGGACATGTTCTGACACTTGGCGGATTCGAATATCTTATGTACTTGGGATCACTGGAGCAACCCTTGGATACACCAACAATTTGGACAAAGGCGAGACGGAATCTCTTGCAAGCTTGCGTCCAAGCTGCATAGATGGCTCTGCAATGCATTTTACAGCAGTTGAACGACTTACACATCACCCTAACGGAATTCAATATACAAATTCATGTATTTTATACATTAGCGATGTACTTTTGCTGTAAGTCAGCCAATTATTCCTTGTTCCCAGCGAAATATAAAGCATTCACAAAGAGGTAAGCTAACGAAGAGGGTTAGGGTGGAAGACGCCGTTAAATATTGGCCAAACCATACAAATACATGTAAACTCAGATCTGGAGCACATCCTCATCGCAGCAGAGATGCGATGCTTGCTAAGTATCATAGTCCGGCTGATGGGTAATGACAAGGAGGTCCTACCAGATTTCGAACCGAGAGCTGAGAAGAGAATCAGAGGCACTCTACCGGCACTACTTCGTCCTCCTAACATCTTTCATCGAACTGGCGTATTCCTGGGAATCACTAGCACCCCACCTAAAGATTGGAAGGCGATATATAACTGCGACGACGACATTATAGTGTTGGTTCCCATGCAGTCGATCAAAGAGTCTGGGAGCGATGATGTGGAGAATACTTATATGGATTGGAAACCTCGGGCTTTGATTGGGAAACTTAGAACTATCGCCCTTACGTAACGAGAGATTGAGATGGTTTTTACCGCGGCTAAGTTAGTTGCCAAGGAGGAATACCGACAAGTCAATCGGGATTATGACAAGGGTGACAGACATCTATGGAAGCTAGATTATGAGGGAGCCGTGCCATAAATTTGTTGTTTCCCGCGGATATAGCGTGTTCTGAGATCCATAGCCTTATATCTTGCTATCATTTCTCAATTTGCTGTACTATAGTAGTTACGCGATCATATAGAATACACATTTCCCTACCTTCATCAAACAATCTATCTAGAAGTACTCTTGTTTAGCGTTAGTCTTACCCGCTATTTTTTGTTGCAAAAATTTTGATTCAGAAGGTACCGCGCGAGGTTTACTTACATCGCACAACGTGTGGCTAGGTTTATCCCCCTTGCTATACTATGTGCATTCTTTCCTGCTCGGGTTTTCTTGGTTATGGAGCCTTTCATTAGCATTCGTAGCCTTCCGGAAAAGGCATATGAGATGATTAGATAGAGTCAATACTAGCCGCACGTTTGAGGAGGAGTTATCTATACATAGTGATTATTTTGCCCGATTCTATTAGCGCTGTCGAATGTTCTGGTTTCTAATTTCATACGTTTAACTGTTTCCCCATATGTGGCGCATCTGACGAGTACAGCCATTGCTGAGATGAATCGAAAAACAGGGGTGCCAGATTTCGCTTCCTTCATAGTCTCTGATTGTGCAGCCAATAAATTACCCTTGATGGCACCTCTGAGATTTGTCTTTCCCATGTTAAGCAGTATTTAAACCATGGAAGGCAAGATCTACGAATTTTTCGATTCATCTCAACAATGGCTGAACTTAAAAGCTAGAAACAAGGGAAGCATAGATTCACTAATACTAAGATGAATGCAAAGTTGCGATCGTGCCACGTGCCGCGCTAGCCACAAAGTTATTGAGTGATGAGTGTGAAAGGGGGATATTTCGAGACTATTGGAAGACTTCAAATTGCAAATCCGTGCTGTTGCATTATTATGGAATAGTGTGGTATGTACTGTCAATGTTTCAATAGACTAATAGCAATCTACGATAGTGGCTGGAAGATATTGTCATTGTAAACAGACTCGCGTTCTGGCGGGACCGTTTAAACGGCCGTAGAGGGGGCGGAGAGCAGATTGTGCATGTGGGTAGGGCAGGTGGAGCGGGCGCTACAGAGCGGAGCTCCATCGCCACCATACTCGTTTTCCAGCATCGTCAATAGAGTTATATATATTAGGTAATGCATAAGGTATCTATCTTAACCGTCAACACAATTAATTAGAACTTAGAGAATCTGCATTCACTCGCACACACACGGGGGGATAAACGGTAATATGACAACCTGATACCGCTATATGGGACCTAAAACCGGTTGTAAAACGCCCCTTTTTGGCTCGGTACGACCAAAAGCGTCATGAGATTATACCAATTAAATACATTCTCGTCCAAACCCAGCCTTAGTACGAAACTCCCACCCACAACCGAGAAGTATCACCGTCTCTAGTACACGTATCTGAAGTTGTAATTCTCCCGATCTGTCAAATCCTCAAACGAATGTTTCAAATCATCATCCTTCTTCGCAAGCCCTTCAGCGATAAACTTATCCTTCCTGGCATTCTCCTTAATATACCACCAACGCAAGAATACCAGTGTCGAGAGCAGAAGTGCATAACATCCCAGATGCGTCGAGAAGGCGATGAAGTATCGGGGGGCATCCCAGGCCAAGAACACCTGCGGACCGACTTATCGGGAAATTGCTTAGTTACACATTCAAGCTAGGCGGAGGAATTTGCATGCGCACTGGAATTCCCGACAGCCCAAGACACAAAGTTTATCGCTACTACACATGTCTTTTTGGTCTGTCCTGCAACATTCCGGGACACGAGAGCTAGCCCGATAGTTGCACAAGCCTGAGCTGAAGTTAGCGGCCAGAAAAAGCGAAGATGAGAAAGCAACGAACCCAGAACGAAAGGCAAACGTAGTAAGAGATGAGCAAAATGACGCTGCGGCCCCTGCTGGTATCCCTAACTGTCATGAGAATAACGCTGCCCCCAATTGCCCTAGTCCCTACAGTTAGTGGCAGCTTCCATTGCTAGAATATAGGACGACTAACGGAACAACAGAGCAAAACATGACGATCGTATTCTGCTCGGTCTTCTTTACCAAATATGCCGACCCCATGAGAACGATGATGATATAAACACCAAGCACCATGGCCAATAGCTGCGTTTGAAGAAGCGAGAATTTGAAGCTCTTGATGACGATGTTTGCAAATGCTCCAAGACCGGAGGTGGGAAGGGTCGTTAGGAGTTGAATGAGGGCAAAGCACCAGGCTGGTAGTTGGAGATTAGTTTATGCAACCCAGTGCCGGAATTATGGCTTGCTACTGACTTTGAGGGTCGCAGAGCGCTTCGATAACCTGCTCCTTCCGAAACGTCTTATTCTGAATTCCAGTTTGGTTATCGCGGACACGCTCAACCATCAACCTCTTGTCCTCCTCCGAAAAGCATTTCGCCCTCATCGGAGAGTCTGGCATATAGAAGAACACAAAGACCCCCCAGAATACTGAGCCAATGCCGTATGAAATGAAGAGCGCTTGCCACGAAAGGAGCTTTGCAGAATCAGGGATGTTGGAGAATGAGTACGCCAGAAGCCCACCTGTAACGGATCAGAATCCATCACACGAGATGCTGGGATACCACACGACTTACCCACGATCTGTTGTCCTCCATTCATCATGTACCAGTATGTAACAGTTTGAGCTTGCTCTTCTCGCCTATACCACATGCTGGATAGCATGATGAAACTTGGTTGACAGCAAGCCTCGAAAGTACCAAGCAGCGTTCTCAAGACCACAAGGCTTCCAAAATCTTTGGCAGCTGCATGGAGAGCCAGAACAGAGCCCCAGAGCATGATGTTTATTGATAGGTATTTTGCAATCGGCACACGTTGGATTATCCAATTTGTGGGATATTCGACCGTCAGCACGGCGAGGTATATACAGGTTGTCAACCAGGAGTACTGCCAGTTGCCATGTCAGTAGCGCAAAAGAGACATATGATTGCATCCCCACGTACTTCTTGAGCCACTAGATGGGTATCCTCCCTGATTCCCATGATGGATGCGAACGACATCGTTCCCTTATCCAGCGTCTGCAGAAAATACGTGAATATCATGATTGTCAACACGCGCTTGTCAATCAATCGCTTTAGTCGCTTATTGTCCTCTGCCGAGATGTCGACACGGGATTCGGATGAGTATTTTGCGACTTCAGAGTCGACACGGCTGAAGTTGGTCTGGTCCTTCTGCTCATCTTCGCCAGGGATATCACCATCGAGGTGGATGTCGTAGTCGATCTTGACGGTCATGTTTGCAGGATAGGTGGCCACAGAAAAGGAAGCAAAAAATTCTACAGGAAGGGCAGCCCTGGGTGTTTATGAACTCGCGCCCCGGGCCCCACAATCTAATCTTCACGGTTGGTAGGTTTATGCGCTTCTAGCGCGGATAAATGATTCTTATTGGGGTTTAGTAGACGACGACAGCGGCAGTTAAATCGTCAAGTATTCAATCCGAGTCTTAACCGGAATGAGAGGTGGATGCCTTTCCAATCCCAGAGTTTCATACATGGGTGTATCGCCCGATAGTTACGCAGTTCTCCCCGATTTTTTTTAGCTAGCCTCCGCATTCCTAGATTAATAATCTCCGCCTGCTACCCCGCTTCCACCCGTTACTGCTTCGGCAAAAGACGATCGTGGGAGCTGCTTTACAAGATGTTGTACATATATCAGATAATGCTAAGAAAGTCCGCAATACCTATTCACCTCCAATACCCCACTCACTAATCATGCCAGCTACCGCTCACGGCTTCCACCAATCCACCATCCACAAAGCGATCAAGCTCCTGATCCACAACCTGGTGTACCTCAATGACACCACCGGCGAGTTCCTACTTAAGCTCGAAGACGGCCGTGTAATTGATACCAAGGGTTGGGGTGAGAATAATTGGGAATGGACCCACGGTATCGGGCTGTATGGGATCTGGCAATACCACATCCTCACCAACGACCCGGAATCGCTGCAGATTATCGAGGATTGGCTCCGCGAGCGCTTCGCAGCTGGTGGGACTACAAAGAACATCAACACCATGGCCGTGTTCCTCACTCTCGCCTGTCTCTACGAAAAGACAAAGAATCAGACGTATCTCCCCTGGCTCGATGCGTGGGGTGAGTGGGCAATGTATGACCTAGAGCGCACCGAGTACGGCGGGATGCAGCACATCACGTATGTCCCCCTCCCCTCCCCTCCACTTCCCGTCGCCCCCGCCTCCGCTGATCGGGGTGTAGATATCTCACCCCGAACACACAGCAGCTTTGGGACGACACATTAATGATGACGGTGCTTCCGCTCGCCAAGATTGGGAAAGTTCTGGACCGCCCGCATTATGTAGAGGAGGCAAAGCGCCAGTTCTTGCTGCACATCCAGTACTTGTTTGACGCCAAAACGGGTTTGTTTCATCACGGATGGACGTTTGAAGAGGGCGGGCACAACTTCGCGAATGCCGCTTGGGGCCGCGGTAATAGGTGCGAGTCTCGGCGGCGGCGGGGGTTGTCGATAACTGATACGATATGTATATGTGTAACAGCTGGATTACGATAGCGATCCCCGAATTCCTCGACCTCCTCAACCTTCCCCCCTCCGACCCGCTGCGGCTGCATTTGGAGTGTACCCTCCTCTCGCAATTCCGCTCCTTGCGCAAGCTCCAACACTCCTCGGGGCTCTGGCACACAATCCTCACAGACTCGTCGGCACAATCGTACCCAGAAGCGTCTGCGAGTGCCGGCTTCGCGTTCGGCATGCTCAAAGCCGCGCGGAAGCGCTACCTCCCCATTGCAGCTGGCGGAGGGGGGGATGAATTTACGGCAACCGCCGTTCACGCGATACAGGCATTGCTAGATAATATCGACCCGAACACCGGGGAACTAGGCAACGTCTCGTTTGGAACCCCGGTGTTTGCGACAAAGGAGGAGTATTTTAAGGTCAGGATTACCGCGACGCCGTACGGACAGAGTATGGCTATGCTTGCATTGGTCGAGTTTTTGAGAGTGTTTCTATAATGAAGGAGAATCGGGATGGTGAGTGCAGCGCTAGCGCAAGGTGTTAACATGAAAGTGGAGAAATATATATCAAAGATGTACTTACTCTGCAGGTTTATCTATGCACATCCTCGCATTGGGGGACTGTCGTTGCACGGTGCAGTAGTGGGGATATGGATATGGATACGCGCTATATTAATACCTCCATATTATAGTCTGATCATCGATCAATTGAGTGATTTCCAATATCTGTATCGTCCGATTTTATACAACTCTACTCCATGGGTAGTTATTTTTGTATTTAGGCTTGCCTAGCTGCCGTCGCACTAACGAAGCACTAAGACTTACACCTCCACAGTATCATACGGCGCAGGTTAAACGACGTCTCCGCATCACCCAAAAACTCCCTGCCCGTGCGATCTCAAATGCTGTGGTCTGGACTCGCTATGAAAAGCAATCAATTCTTTACTTCCATGCTCTCGAATTAAGATATCCAATATAGAGCCCTATTTGTTTTGTTTCATACCCCTACAGAGTTTTGCTTATTGGCTATAGATTCTTTGTTTCAAAAAAGTTGAGTTATACAGTAGACGGTCAACGGCTCCTCGTCCGCCGACAGCGGGCGACGCCTTAAAACCTAAAATCCAGTGCGTGCGGAGTCTCGGGAACCTAGCTTCTGGAAGTTGTAGTGTATTATGAAACTACAATATATCAGTGCCTGGTATCCCTCTTGAAACCTGAAGCAGATTTTAGGTTAAGGGCGCCGTTTGATAGCCTGTGCCTTTCCTACGCCGCACGCGTTCCATTCCGCTTTGGAAACTGCGCCCCTTGCAAACTTTTCACGTTAACAAAAAAGACAGCATTTTGTGCCATACCCGGAAATAAGTTTTCCAGCATAACGTCCGATCCCCGACTGATTGGGTGAAAGTTGGGCAGTCTAAGGCCGGCCGCGCGTTTGAGTAGGAAGGTCGTCAAAACTGCCGTTGCTTTGAGCATACCGTCCCCGGCTTCCTGGGGGCGGATGATTGGATAAACAACTGCAGCCATTTATTGCATCGTCCAAGCCTCCGCTAGCTTCCGTTCAGAGTGTTAGCTACATGAGAAAAGACGTCCCATGAAAGACTGGATTGGGTTGGACTCAAGATAGGCCTGCGTTTTTGAATGTTAACTGGGAAACTTCTGTGCTTCGAATGTCATGCAGGTCTTCAAGGCTACCGAGTACAGAGTACCTTTGTAAGTGTAAAGCTGCACTTGTAGAGATCAGGGGTCGTTCTGATCCACACTGCCATTCGCTGTGAAGTTTCATGCTGCCTCCAGTGCAACGGTAATTGTGGGTCGATAGAGAGGGACTGGGAATGTAAGCACAGATAGAACTACATATTCTTGTACGTTGCATTCAATCGTGTTGTCCCACCAAGTCTCAGGTCTTGCAGGCACATGAGGGCAGGCGAGACCTACCTATAACGACCATGAGATAAGATAAGACGAAGCTTAGTCTGGGCTGGTGTGATCTCATCTCGTGCGTATCACTAGTGCTTGAAGTGGAGTTTTGCTAACATGTACCTTAAGTACTTAAGTACTATGCCAAAAAAACCCCCGTTTATTGATATGACTGCAGTGCCACATTTACCCAAGTGCAGCATGACTCCCAGGGTCCAGTGATTGTAGCATATTACTAAATTTAAGATTCCAATTACTGGGGAATAGCTCAAAATACCAAAGTAATACAAGATACCAGCAAATATGACATTGTAAATGATTGAGTATTTAGTTGAATGGGGTAATATTGGTCAATTGAGCAGCATTGAGCATTTGCATAGATGTGGCAGGCATTCCACATTCTTGTCACAATGATGTGACAGTAATAAACCAGTATACCTACAAATAGCCCTAACATGATGTTATGTTCAGCAAACTATTTAACTCAATCCATATCATTTTGAATATGACAGCAATCCAGCATCAATGTGGCATCAATGTACTATCTAATGTGGTCTTTTGTGTTATATTATTGTGAAACTGATTTCACATTTAAAACAATTGATATTGTTGTAAATTTTGAAATACTTCATAAGTTTAGTTAATGTATACATCTATAAAGAATTCAACATTAATACAGCATTAACTTAGCATCAATAAACGGGGCTGTTTTGGTACAGTAGACAGGCAGTACGGCGGCCGGTTTGTAAAGCCGAGGTATGCAGACGTGCATGACTGCGGCGCGGAGGAAAACCCCACAGCAGCGGTGCGGCAACGAACTGGCTGAGAAACGGCCGTTACTTGCCAAACGCCGGCCGAACGGCAGTACCCGGACATGGCCATTCCACTCTCGGGTGCTCCCTCCTTCCACCGGCAAAGCCTATAGCCGGACGGATTGTTGGACGCCGTGTCTTCCATAGTCTCCCAGTAAACATGAGCTGATGCGTAGTTTAGCCGGTGCAGCAAACAACCAAGGTTCGAATCCTGTGCCACTCTCCTGCCTGCCATGGCCAGAAAAGCCATCCATACGATGTCGTGCGATTGAAGATAGATAATAGGCTAAGCCGGATATCTAGCCCTGGCCCTCGTCCAAGTAGAGCAGCATTAGATTTTACCAGACGCGTCTGAAAACTCTTCCGACTTCTCATAGCTGTACGTATCGTCAACGAGAAGAGGCATATGGAACTCCTCGACAAAGCCACGAAGGACGAACGGTCAAGGTATCCTACGGACATACACAAAGTATCATCGAAGCGGATGTTTGTCCCCGATATATCCACTGCTCGGACTTTTAGCAATCCCAAATAGACGAACTATTATCCTGAGTTCTCCGCAACGGATGGTGAAGCTGGAGGGAAATGAACTGGGGGATGTTGTGGTATTGGTCGTTGGCGTCTTTGTTGTTGTCATAGTAGTGGCGTCGTAATTTTTGGGAGATAGGTTACTGTGGTCGAACAAGACACAAAGTAACCATACATCGAGACACATTACTCAATGCTCACAACACTTGACCTCCCACAACACCACGACGTCAACAGCAACAGCAACAGCAACAGCAACAGCAACAGCAACAGCGACTCTGAATCTAGGTCCAACTAGGCTCTCTAAACACTACCACCAATCGCCAATTCGTTCTAGCATCACAATTCACTGTGGCAAGACATTTTCAGGCTCAGTGTGTGCGACACGGGAACTTAGAGACAGGCCTCACAGGGCTTCAGAACCAATGTTTCCCTCAGCTTCTCTTATTGGCGCATGTGGCAAAAATCTTTACTTTGCGCCGCATATACCTACCGATTCGGACCTCTTTCGGTGCGTTCAGACACTTTTTGTCAACTGCTCAAGGATCAATTGCCTATCAATTACGGCTGCAGTTTGAGGAACCCCAGACCTAAAACAAGAAATCTCTATCTCCTGGGAAGCCCTGCTGGGTAGATCCATATGAAGCTGGAAATATTGGAGGAAATTGGAACATGAGCCACTGTGAGGACTATTATCCACTCTCTGTGTGCTTCTGCTCCCTTGTCGCTGGTTATTCGAGGGACGGTCTGTCGGAATGCTCACCGATATCTAAAACGTAACACGGAGTTAACAGCCTGTCCCCACAGAATTCGCCACCACAAGCGAGGGCGAGGCGTGAAGAGCCAGTTCTTTGGGAATATCCTCGCTTGACTGGGAACTATGAATGAAGACCTTTTGAGACATTACCAGGATAGAATCCCAGGGGGACAATTCATCACCCCCAAAAGGCGGTCCGGCACTGGGAAACGGCAGAATATCGGTGGCTCGGAACAATACGATAATCTTGAGAAGTGATGTAAGAGTTTTTGCGCTGAGTCTGTACCTCTATCCAGAGAGTAATATACAGGTTGATCTGTGGATTTGATTGGGCCGCTCGCTCAGGGGACCCTCTCCAATGCTGGCGTTGTCGAAAGCCGTATGCAAATTCTGGCTATCGGAGCATCACGAGTGACACGGCGCGGAACGCACCGGACAGCCGCGAACAGAAGCGCCTACGGTGGCTGAAATCTTCGTTACCCCCCAATCATGCAGAACTACCAGTACCGCCCACTTCCCGAATGCGGAAACACAGAAGGTATGGCTGATCCGAGAATCATGCTAATTATATATGTTCAGCAGGGCCGGAGGCGAGAATCTTCGGGGCGCATACGCGGCTTTTGACAAATTTAGCGCCCCCGCGGAAAGTTTGGCGGGTTTCTCGCCAATGAAAGTCTATTCGGCATGCCGACCCGGAACAACAGCTCAAACTCACAATCGGAGGGGAAGTGTTAGCCTCTTCAATCAGCCCCAGCGTTTTGAGAAACAATACAGGTATCACCTCACTGATTATATCATTATATCATATGGTGGGAATACGGGCGGAGAGGTACCATGCCACTCTGTCAGTCAGACTCCAACGTCGCACCGCGAGATGAAAGGCAAGGTAGAGTGCCAAATAGTCTGTCAGTTTAGCTGCCGAACAGTCCTCCGCCAAACAAGCGTCTTATGAAGCCCATTTTGAGCTCTTACCGAGCGCCCCCACTGATACACGAGTGTCGCTTCCTTGACGATACGTATACTTGGTACTCATCCCGGATGTGCTCCAGTTATATTTCAGCAGATGATTTCGGCAGTACAAGGCCTTCGCGTTCGGGGTGCTTATGCATGAGTATTAGGCTCGATCTGGAGAACGGTTGCAATGTGCATCTGTCATCCGACTCCACAATCCTGGATGCTAGCATCGGTGGTGGCTACCAACTCTCGCCTTCAACTTTGAACGCCCCGCCCGGGCGCATTGTACGTTTGACTCCAAGGCACCAGTGCAGTTATGCAATTGCGAATGCCGAACATCGGTGAATCAAGGCCAACCACTTTTAACGGAGTTTCGGAAGTGTATGAAACTCCGGTGGGTGCATCGTGCTCCACACTTCCAGAAACATCCCTCATCGAGATGCGTTCCAGAATCTGGCAAGGGTTGCAACACGCTGGAGTAAGCCACGTTATAGGCCTCCAGCCAATCAAACTACTTTGACGTCTCACATCACCCCTACAAGAGTTGCATCGGGCGTAAAAAAACAAATTATAGAAATACCTTTGGTTTTGTCGGGCTTGTGCTTCTATACGTTGAAGAGTCAGCTCCTCTGGATGGAGCGCCTCACGATTACTATTAGTCTAGCTTTGGCGCCCGTCTCTGAGGTGGATGCATTCACTTGCGAGCAGAGATGCTCTAAATGTTCATGCAATATCGCGCGTCTGTGCTGAATTGAATTGATGATCACGGAGGATAGTGAGCGTTCATTTTCGAGAGTAAATAATTACTCTATATTGGAATTTTTAATGTTCCAGACTTTTGGATAAGTTAAGATGCGATACGCGTCATGGATTTAGATTGGCTAGTCCTTAATTAATCTAGTACTCTTTGGCTCTATAAGGCTGTGAATAGCGATTCCGCACCCGTTATTAACGGTACTTGGCACTCTTTCCCATATTCCTCAAAGCGCCGACTTCCGAGACATGCCAAGGTCAGCGGCTTCGTAAGCACCGCAAGATGCATTCGTCCATGACTTGAGTGAGCTCATTTGCTATGCAAGGTACCCATTTGTGGCTTTGGATTTTATATTGGGATTGTCGCCGCGATTGCTTTATGCCAGAGACGCTCGGGGTGTGGCAAAAACACATGTCCGAGACACGCCCGGGAGCTACCCAGGGAAACGTCGGAAAACCTAACATTAGAGTTCTTCTAGTTGAGGAAACGGCGGATAACAGGGAAGACAAACTGTGGATACCATCATTAGTTACAAATCCAATAGGAAGAGCACGGGGAATAACCTTTCACAACTTTCACAACTGCCGAAAACCCCCTAGGAGGATGTTATGGATCATCCTAAGTTTTTCGTCAATGGAAGCCACCAGTTTCGTGGTAACTCCGCGCTGTAGTTTCTTATGTTTTCCACTTCGACCCGTCACGTCGGGACGCAGTAAGCTCCAAGGAATGTCAAGAGGAGGCGAAAATGTGGGACGGTACCTGCATAAACGACTATTGTGCACTTGTTAGCATTCTGGAATGTCGAGAGGTAATGATGTGCAGAATACCAAGAAAGCAGCCTAAGACACCATTTGTGCACATTTCCTGCTTGATGGGATGTCATCTAGAGGAGGCAATATGGGACAGCGTCCATCAACATCTTAAAAAATTGGTCCTAGAGGCCCCAGCGACCTTACACCACAGCTCGGACTCAATTATCTCTACGTGATTGGAGCCTGATTAACCCTCAAGCCGCTGGTAACTAATCTAAAACTCGACAGTCTGTAGAAAAGCACACAGCCAATAAAACCGGTGGGACGTCTGGTAATGAACTGTTGAGGCGTTCATCCATTTCCGCCACGCCATGACTCTCCCGACTGCTTCCTAGTTACTAAAGACTTCCTATCGGTATAGCAGTTTTAGAACGCAAATAGAAGACCCAATAGAACTCTTTTCCACATCATGCTGTGCCGTTGATTCCTTGGGAGAGCTGGGACTAGCTGGGGTGTGGAAACTACTCTAGCTTCCGGCGATATCTTTTCTAATGGCCCCAAGCTTTCTACCGAATCCTAGTTCTATAACACTTTGTTATAGAACTCACACCACTTCCTATATCGTCGTACAGATCCACTCGGCTCTTTAGACAATGGGAAGCCCTCCACTGTCTTCTACGCCTGTCACCTCCATTTTGACCTGCCAAGGTGGCGGGACGGGAATCGACAAATACGTAACCTAGCAAGGAAGAGATACCGTGTCGATTTTGAGGTATGGAAGATGCGTTGGCCGGGCGGATGACAGCGAGACAACGCCCGAGGATACTACCCGGGCCGTATGTGTTTCTGGTTTCTGATTCGAGTTGTTGGGACGTACTGAGGCGTGTGAGGGCGTAATGTGGTTGTGAACCATTAGGAGCTGAGTGCAGAGAAGAGCGGAAACCGCCAAGACCCAACACGCGCAGGGGCACAATTGGCATCCGAGTGGTTCATTCATTCTTTTTTTTTCTCGCGAAGTGCATTTCAAGAGTTGTACATTTCTTGGCGTCGCGTTGGCAACGGGTCAATTGAGATGCATTGCGTTGATGACAGGCACCGCCCGAACACATCATGTTGCTCAGGCACCAAATCGTTAACCGCCAGTCGAATGAATAATTGCAAGGCAGATAGCATCTCGTTCGTTCGCTTGTTTCGTAGAACGGGCCGACTCACATTTTGTGCGGTGAAGATGTGATTATGAGGATGATGTAACATTGAGCTCGCGTGGTTCGCATGGGAGGTGGGGGGGTGTCATGCTGTGGTCAGGATATGAGTGAGAAAGGCACAAAAGTACCGTTCCGACGGGCGATAGAACGGAAAGTAACTCAGCAACGCACGGTGTGTGCGGCTTTAGGTTGTTCTATGTTTGGCGCACACCTGGGCATGCCATTGATCCACCCGCTTCGCTCACAAGGAAACACCAACGTCCAACAAGATGTGAGGGCGCCCCCCTAGAGGAGTAAGGAATGGAACGGGGCTTGCGGCACTCTGGTACCTCGTTTCATCTCCGCGCGCGCCCTTAATGTGAAGCTGGAGATATAAAATGACCAACTCCCCAGCAACCCAGGGCCTGACGAACAACACGCAATCACTGCAATACCAACACATTCGCTTCAATACGTTCAGTTTCTTACGACCGTTTCTAATACAACATACGTACTCCATCCTCCGATAAATAATCTCGATCAACCAAACGGAAATACTATCATTAATAAACATCTACACACCGCTATCGGTATTAATACATCACATTGCGCCTCTGTCAAATATCCAGCCACAATCAGCAAAAACCACTGCTGCGAAACAAACAAACACTATCTACCACAATGTGCATCCGAATCACCGAAATATACGCCGTCTGCAAGTGCACCTACTACGTCCACGGGGTCGACCCCTGTCAAAGCGTGGGACAGCACGGGCATCACGTTCAAAATAAAAAGGTTCTTGTTGGATACGCCTGCACACGACACACGCCATCCGATCATCCATCTTCTCGAACGATGACTTCTCCTTCCCCCCGGATTGGGATACTCCCGGATTCACTGGGCACGAACTCATCGGTGGGGTCTTTTTACCGGTAGTAACAAATTCGGCGGATTTGAAATTGGGAAAACGAATGCTCGAGGGCTAGAGCCCCGGCAGCATTAAACGGAGCTATCTTTTATTATTATTTTTATTTTTTGGGGCTTTCGGGCTGCGGCATAATTTAAGGATATGTCTTGGAACGGCATCGAGGTTCGGATATATGGAAGGGGATGGCCGGAGTTTTTTGTTTTTTTGGGCAGTCGGGCAACTGGTTTGTTCATTTTTTTGTTTTGGGGGGTGCCAGGGCATACTTAATTCTGGCTTGCTTTTGAGGCGTTGTTTGCATATGGTGGTGGTTATTTAGAGGGTACGGCGTTTGTTCGTTGGCCTCGCTTGAGGAAGCGGTAATGCGGTTTGTATGATAGGGGTTTAGAGGCTTGGGTTTTCTTTCGGCGTGTTAGCTACAAGGGGTGTGAGTTGGTAAATAGATAATAGAGGTTTATATCGTACCAATATGGCGGTCGCGAACTCCGGTGGGTGAAACGTCCCCGACAAAGTGCACTTGCGGCCGCCCGAGATCGCCGACGCTTCTGGTTCGGCGCGATGCAACTACGGGAGGTTTTTTTAGACGCAAAGTTGTTCCAAACCGAGCAGTGAGTCGCCGACGTTTCATGGGCTGCGTATTCGACCAACCGCTCCGGTGCTGAGATGAGGATGTGCATAACATGCAACTGTCGAGTAGAGTTGTACAGCACCGCTTATTCGAAAAACGCTGGGCTCGGGCCGAGTTTCTCCGCCGTGATTATATTTAATCATCCCTACCCTCGCAACCCATGTGGCTAGGGTATGTTACAGCAGGTTCCCCACAGCTTCGATTGTACCACCGCTGGAACTGCTACTTCAGCCCATTCGTCGAGATACAGCTGAGACAATAGTGTGTGTATCTATAGGAGTAACAGTGGACTTTTATACCCATCGTGGAAGTGCACGGAAGACTTCCCGGCAGATCACCATCGCCTCGATCAAAATAGCAGCGTGTCAAGTGATGACATACGCGAACACAGCCTCCCAAGCCCCATCACTTGTCCGCGTCATTCTGCGACACGGACACCTTCTTGTGCGCCCGATTAATATTCCCCACGGAACGACCACCTCCAACATCAAACATAGCATAGTCCCACCATCCAGCCAAGATGCCCTCACCCAGCGACGAGACTTTCGACGACGGTGCTTCGGGGGTTAGTTCCCCTCCCCCTCCCCCTTCCCGACGTCGCATCTCCGCCCCGCCCCGCATACTACTAGTATCTATCTATAGCTGACAGCAAACCGCTTCTTTCCGCACAAGTAGAATGAAAAGCACAGCGCACGGATCCCTGCCTGCGACCTGTGTCGGGAGAAAAAGGCTTGCCGCCCCAGCCAGCACCGCCGGAGTCGCACAGGAACTGACCGAACGCAGGTACGATGCGGACGCGAAAAACCGAAATGCCAGAACTGTGTGGTCTGGAAATCTAGCTGCACCTATTCCGAGCGGCAGAAGCGAGACAATGAGGCGTCGCGAAAGTATGCTTTTTTCCCGACGTGGGGGTGATGATGCGAACCAGTAGGCTAAAAAAAACAGTGCGCAGCGCTTTGAAGAAGTCAATGAACGTCTCGATCGCATTGAGAGTACTATGGCGCGTCTGGTGACAGCGCTGGAGTCCGCGCAGCTACGATCGACGCCCACAAGCCCCGCTCCACCACCGGCACGCCCACAGAATAGACTTCGCGCGCCACCAGAATCGGAGTCGAAGAACTTGCTCGTGGCGAATAAGCAGGGGGATCTGCAGTTTCTTGGACCATCGTCCTTGCTGTCAATTACTAGTGAAGCAGAGACGCTACTGGAAGAGCGATTGAAGGCCAGCGAGGCGGCGGGCGGCGGCAGCGCGGCAGGAAGGGCGGAGCAGAGCGAGGCTATAGGTGCGCTAAGGAAGCTCAGCAATATCTCGTCGAAGTCGGCGAATTTCTTTCTGCACTATGGACACAAGGAGTTGCGGACGGGGGCAGAGAACGCGGGAATGGGGATGCCGCCGAGAGAGGAGGCGGATGTGTTGGTGAATGGTTCGGTTACTTCTTTAATCTGGCGGAGAAACAATCGGGCTGATCTGTGGGACGTGGGGTAGAGTTCTTCAGTAAGATCCACCGTTGGTTCCCAATATTCGACGAAAAACGGTTCCGGCTTGATGTAGACAGCTTCTATAAGAACCCCGAAGTTCTGGGAAAGGACCGGGCATGGCAGGCGTGCTTCAATAATGTGTTGTTATTTGGGCTTCACAATCAACTCGCGACAATGACGGCAGAGGAAAAAAAGAGGAAGAATATTGATGACAATGATAAGAGAGTTAGCACGTTCTTTTTTAATGCGTGGTCAGCTATCGATGATCTCGAAGTGTTTATCGCTCCGAGGTTGAGGAACGTCCAAGCTTTGATGAGTGCAGTGAGTACTGGTCTTTGATATTTTGGAATTCTGGTACTAATATCCTACGAGTCTGTTTGCGCTATTGAAGTTTCAAGACCAGGTATGAATGCCGTGGAAGCTCTGTAAGAAAGCTCCATTAACGGGCGCGCAGGTCTCTGCTGGTCTCTCTTGTCCCAAGCCGCGAGTACTGCGCAGGCAATCGGACTCCACCGCAAGAGCAGTCCCTCGAAATACATAACCACAGCACAACTGGAAGAACGCAAGTATGTGTTCTGGAATGTATATATACTGGATAAATGTCTTAGCCTGTCATTCGGACGGTCCCCTTGTCTCCCAGACTATGGTGAGCGTCGCTAACCGGATTTCGCTGCACATTACTAATTTTGAACCAGACTGCGATGTTGAGATGCCAGAGCCAGACGGTACTCGTCCATTCTACCGGAGCTTTCTCGCTCTCCTCGCCCTCTCTAAGGTCCAATCCGAAATCTACATGCGCCTATACTCCGCATCCGCCTCACGGCAAACCGAAGAAGAGCGTGAACGCGCCATCAAAGACCTAGACGCTGGCCTCCACGTCTGGTGGAGCGAGTGGTCACAGATCTTTTCGGAACCACGCAACAGCGTCGCCGACTCATTCGAGCACATTGAGTTGCGCTTCAGCTACCACAACTCAATGACGCTTGTTCACCGCATGGCACGCCCGGGAATGCCCTCGTACGGCTGGAGCGACGAACAATGCCTCGAGAACTCGCGCGCTGCAATCCGTATGATCAACGGCGTTGTGGCTGAGGGCTCGGAGGTAGCATCGAGCGGAATGCTATTATGGTATTTCTCCCTCTCCCCCCGACAACCCGCACTAACATCTCAGGCTATTCCAATACTACCCCTTCACTTCCTTCTTCGTCCTCTTCTCTGCCATCATCCGCAACCCCAGCGCCCCCACAAGCAACAGCGTAGACTACCCACTCATGAAAGGCCTCGTCTCATACCTAAGCCAAATGAAGGCGCAAAACGAAGGCGCCGCAAAACTCGTCTCAATCGCATCCGCATTCACCCACGTCGCGGGAACCTTCTTAAAGAACTACTTGAAAATGACGAAACAGCAGCACCCGCGCTCCGCCCCCCAGAAACGCCGCCGCGAGGAACCACCACCACCCCCTCCAGTGGAAGACGTGTGGATCCGCCCCCCCACCCCCGCTGCGGCATATTTCACCCCCACTCCTCCGCCACCACAGGTGTTTGTGTCCACACCCTCGACGGATACAGATACAGACCAGGGTATTGTGGATCTGCAACCAGCGTCGTTTTTGAGATGGCCTCCGACGGTGCCAGAACCACCACCCACTACCGCAGCAACAATGGAGGAAGAGGCGTTTAATATTGACCTTGAGGCGCTGATGGCGGAGCCGGGGGGTTTTCAGATGCAGATGGCGCAGGCGGCGGCGGTCAGGGGGCCACTCGAGTTTGATTGGTTTAGTTGGGATGGGCAGTTTGGTTTGTGAATTAGCGAGCGGAGGGGAGGGTGGGGAGGGTGGGGAGGGATGGGGAGTGTATTTTTAGTAGATGTATATCTCTTTTCAATGCTACTCTGCAGATGAATCAAGAAACAATAGAGAATTCTATAGGTGATGTTCTATGAAGCAAGATGCATTTCCCACGACTTAGAGTCATACCACAGATCGAGTGATGTTGCTATAATCATTGGGTTCGGCCCTGGCATATGCACATAACCGGTGACTGCCTCGAGCAGAGCCCCGAGTTCAAGTTGTGGCTTCCCCAACCACTAACGCTGCACAACAGAGGGGCTATAGGTCACTTATCTCGTCCTGTTGCAGATATGGATATCGATCGTTAACCTTTGTAAGGCTTATGGGCTTTAGCTGGGCTGATAGGGATGAGCAGTGCTGATGGTCATTCAGGAGTCAGCTGGATATAGGCAGCTGATTGTACATGCATGCGTATAAGCATACACAGAATACTGTATATATGAGTATACAAGCTCCTATGTAGATACAATCAATTACCACATCCAACACGTTCGCCTCAGCTCAGACCGCGTGATGTACAGTGCCGACAGCCTTCAGAGGTGGTGGGTGCAGGATGTTTGGTGCAAAGTAAATGCCAAGCAAGCGAAGGTGTGAAAAGAGGCCCTTATTTAACTATTACCCGCACCGCGATCTTCTCCAAGGAGTGAGTGCTACTCTGCGACTCAGAAAAGAGGGAAGCTGGCCATGGAGAAGTGCGAACATCACTCGCTTACTTCCCAGGAACCTGTGATCGGGCATACTACTATACGGGATATAGGTTATGTGGTTAAACGTTTCGTAGCCTAGTATCGACAATTTCTCGTCTGTAGCATATAGAGCCGACTATGTCCGTAGTACTATAGAACTCCTTAACCCTCGTACCCTTCACCAAGCGCGGCCAAAATTGTGTCATACAGAGTGTTTAGGAAGTCAAGTTGGGCTGGTTTCCATTGATGGAGGGACTCGGGGTAGGGGAAATATATTCCGAACACTCTATAACATGGGGTTATGGGTTCGCGGTGATGGGTGCGAAATTGTCCGACTTCACTATGGAGATTTTGATTGATGTGCTCATGAGGGATTTACATGCCCGCCCGCGACGGACTAGCTGGTCGGTTTGGCCCGCTCAGGGTATCCCAGCGGGACCTTCCAACAAGCGCCATGTTATTACACTAGCTCAAAATCTTATTATGGTAGGGTAGCCGCTATCGGCTTTAGTAGTACCTAGAGACGTGTTGGCTTGGGGCTGTCAAGGCTGGAGATGGCCACGGCTGGAGGCTTTCTGTCTGGAATCCAGTCTCTGATGTTGAATTACTGATTGCTAGAGATGCTTAATTGTACTTTCTAAGAGGGCCACAAGGCCATATATACGGTACGAATATGTACGTACTTATCTAAATGTAGAGACGGCTGAACTCCGTCAGCCCGTATCAGAGCCATCTCCGTCAACCCGTATGAGAGCCAGCCCAGTCAGCCCGTATGAGAGCTGAGATCTATTTATGCAAAATCTGAGTCTGAGTGATCTGTAAGTGATAAACCATGACTCAACTTGCGGATGAATGCTATGGCTAAAATCATTGACTTCACAAGAAGTGATCTTTTAGTTTAGCTAGCTGAAAGTGGTGCTAGAAACACTATGTGACCAGAATGTAGGTTCGAAACTTGCAGCGTTGTAAATACCAAGGCCCCAAGGCTGGAAATCTATCCCCTTTTTACGAACTTGTTTTTGATCCTATGTAGCAATTATGTGAATAAAAATATTAATTCAACATTGCTCGAGAACTTCTCGATAGATGCATTAACTACCTTGTAATAAGAATCTTTTTGATCAATAATATAAACATAATAATTCGGTCCCAAACCCCCTAAAGTCTTCAGTACATGAATAGCAATGATGAATACTACTTACGTAGGGTTAACCGTGCTAGTTCGACTGTAATCAAGTAAACTATAACGAAGAAAGCTGCAGTAATTATGAATTCAAATACGGAAGTACTGTTTCACGAAGATCATCAAGTTGCCTTGTCTGCTCACTGATGCGAGTGACTGTCATCCTCCTCATAGTTTGGGTCATATAGACTCACCACACCTTGCTTGATACGAATAACCAATGTATGCTATTCCTGTAGCTTTTCATCCCGTCACTTTTTGAGCCGCTGGGGTGGTTGCCGATAATGTTGCTGATTGGGAAGATGGTGCCTGGCCTTGACTGGAGGCAAGGGGTTGAGGTGAGGATTGTCAGAGATACTGTAATTGTTGAGCTCAACCTCCAAGTTTTCAAGAGAGTCATACTCCTGAGCCTTGACATCCTCCAAAAGAGTCTTTCTTGGCTCCTTGTTGATATAGACGCAGGTAAACAAAGATGTCTGACTTGTCATTGAGGGCTGCTGAATAATCTGCCTATTCAGAGGTGTGTGTAGAGTGATTAAAAGTTTGGTTAAAGTTCAAAGCCATGGTGGTGTTGATGTTGGTGTTGTTGGTTGGTCGGCAGGGGGAATGAACGCGAAATACTCTACTAATGCTTCCTAGCTACTTCTCAAAGCCACACGATAACGTTTGAAGTCATCGGCACGCTTAAGACTTGTTTAATGCAACTTCAGTTGGTGGATAACAGGTATATAATCGAAGGACCGCAATGCTTTGTTTGTGTGTAGAATCATGCCTTTTTGCATTTGGGATTTGGGCATTACGTCAAGTCCTGTAACATCTGCATCGTCCACGAAGTTGCCGCAAAGGGCGACTGATCTCGCTTCTGGATCGACTTCTGCACGATTGGCGCGTGAGCTGCCTCGTAGCGGCTGACCCATGCCTAAGGCGGCTTCATGTACCGTAGTCTGAGCTGTATCTAATGGCCCACGAATCTGTGGGTTGACCGGAGGTTGCCCAAGCAGCCAATCACCCCAATACTCGAAAGAAATCCCTTCGCAATCTATGTGGTACGACCGTCAGATGAGTTGCGCTAAATGACGCAAGGACCGAAAGAGTAGGATGCGGTTTTCGTTGCTAAGAATGTCGCGGCGACAGAAAGTACTGACTGTAGGTGATGTGAGTGGAGATAATCCCAACGACACATGCCTGCGACGTCCTTTTTGACGAGTATGAATGAGTGATGGCCAATGTAGCCGGCAATCCCGACAGTGTTCTACCAGCACCTTCACCTTCTTCCACCTCTTTTTCCACATAGTATTAAGCACCTAGGCAACTGCTGCAAGATCTCTAAGCCTCGAGCGAGATCTATCTCATATCCCAAGACTGCAAACTGAGATAGCAAACGAGACGAGACGACTCATATGCAACACTAATGGGAACATCACAATCCCACTCAAGACGTTGAATGGAATCGCGACAGCAGAAGAGAAGGCCGAGTATTGATAGGAGGGGGTCGAGGATTCGCGGCGGCGGTGTGGGAGATGGTGAATATATGGGGGCGGTGGTATGGATGAATAGAGAGACTTCTCCTACGGCCAAGGTAGAAAAAAAGGGGCTCAGTAATAAAAGAGGGTCGGGAGTAAGCGTATATGCCGTTAGGTATGTTCAGACGTAGTCGACCCCAGACAAAATGGAATCACGTGCTCAGGGTCGAGTAAATCCATCAAACACACAGGCTAGCACGGTGAAAGCGCGGCCGGCTGGGTGCGAGGCAATCTTGGAAGTTCAGACGAGGCGAGTTGCGAAGGCATGCGAAGAGCCATCTAGAACAGTAACTGGAACAGGGAGAGAGCTCGTCATTTCTTCATGACAGTGCGGTGACAACCCCACGTGTACCCTAAACCCTAGCGGACCTCCGACGTTTTATAAACCTCTCTTGTTTCTCGCCACGCTTCTTAACCATACCATATCACGGCAAGGAAAGACCACTTGGTCATCCTCCACCTTTGCCTTTCGAAAAAGACCAACCGGTCACCCTCTGCCACTTCGCCTTCCATTCTCTCCTTCCTTTCAATTTCGCTGTGCTAAAACGAGACTAGCCCTAAAGTTGTGGGTGAATTATATGTATCAAACCCGCACAGTTGTCTTTCGTCCCTCAAGCCACTATATCTACCTTAAATGTGCGCGTCACGCTGACCTACCTATCACGCTAACCACGGCGCAACAAGAATACCTCGACAGCTTCCCCTCCGCACCTGGAATAAAATCATCCAACATCATTGGGATTAGATGGCATAAGATTGCACGACTACTTTGTAAACCCAGGTGGCTTGCCCATGAAAGTCTTTTTCCAGAAAACCTTTCCAGTACAGACTGTTGAGATCAATCGAGTACGAATAGAGATATTGAATTGACTATCGTACAAAAGTGGTAGTCTAAAGAGCAAAGAGAGAGAAAGACAGGCAAATATATATGGGAAAGAAGAGGGCATACTCGGCGAAGCCGAGTATCATATCCGGAGACCGATGCCGAGCATCGCTGCCGGGGCTAGCCCTATTTCTCGGCATGGGGGCTGGTGGCGGCCCATGGGGGCCGCAAGCCATCGGGCCAAATCCCGTGCCAACACAGACTCAACGTTATTAATATATGCCAAATCGCCTTTTCGATACTCAGAACAGAAACGGTGGCGAAATACAAGGACATCTGGAAAAAAATCCTTGTTACCTTGTCAGAGATATCGTACCTCCGAAGATCACCCCAATCCCAATATGGTGGTCCTCAGTGCTGCCCAAATAACAGCAGCCACTGAATTAGCCAATGTATTTGAGGATGGAGATCAAGCTGCAATCACGACTACAGTTGCCATGCTGACAGATACACTCATTGAGCAGGATCTGGATGGTGTTATGATTTCGACAGCCTACCCGTTCATGCGGCGGCTGTGCAGTCCATTGACTTGAGCACATTCAGCTTCAGAAAACCGTCTGGATTTTCCCACGACCTTGCTGTGATAATCTTTACGGCCAGATTTCTTACCATGCGGAGAGTGCATGCAGAGTGCCAAGCGAACCCAGTAATCAAGACACTGTCTAGATACCCTAAAATACATAAGAATTTTTTGGTACCGGCCAAACCTTGCTCGATTGGATAGGTAACCAAGATCCTTGGGTTGGCGATGGGCTGGTAGTCTGAGGAAGGAGGAAGGCCTGCCGTGGCTTGGACTTTGGACCACTAAGGCTTTATCACCGCCGGGAGAGACATTACTGCTGTCAGGGTGGAAGAAATTTATTCCAAGACATAATGGCGAACAAATCGATCGGTACATAGGGTTAGAGTTAGGTTGGTTTACACAGCTCGTCATGTCTTCAGCGCCGAATCCGTCAATGACCGTTAACTTTCCGCCCGTTGGATTGAAGACAAGGTCAACTACCAGGATAAACCTAGATGATTTGCTATTCGCAGTAGCAGATACATCGGCAACCTTGCAGTCCCAAGGAATCGTGTTGATAATCTCTGGGGTGAGCTGAGTGAGGCCTGACTGTAGACGGTTGGTCTTCGTTCCAGAGTATGAACATTCTGTCAGTACCGGCACTGACATTCCCTCCACTGCGAGGAGCTTCAGAACCTCGTTAAAAAGTTGGGCCTTTTCTACTCGAGGGTCAATGCAAAATTACGACTTCGTCGGATGTGTAGGTCTTTGAATCAAGGCCAGCGAGGAAATCAACTGGGGATTGAATAGCAGAACGACCTTTGGTGGTCATACCACCAACGGTTATCTTATGGCCTTCACCACTGTCCTTAATTTCATATTGACTTGTTCCGGAATGGTCATTGGAAATGTGAAGGTGCAATCGGTTGAATTGATCATATTCACTGTCATCAAGGTTTCGTAAATTTCCAGACAGCCTCCGGATAAATAGTCCATTCTATTGCACTCTCATTGCTGTGCTCGAAACTCCCGCGACGTCTCTAATCATTACCAATACCGTACTAAGTGAGTCGACCTATAGCTGTGGTAGATTACATGCAGGTTCGGTGAACACTTTTGAAGAGCGGACATTATGAGTATTCCGATCTAGAGGTTTTAGTCAAGACAATAAAGCACTGAATCTTAAGTGTGGATATTTTGGTCGTGTGGCTTCCAGAGTTCCTAAGTAGCCATGCCCCTCGCCACTCTTTTCACCTGGAGCGTCCATATAATCGGTCCCAAAGTAATCCCTAAAGCCGTGCTTGAGTTTATGGACTCGTTCTTCACCGTCCTCTAAGACGACACGGCCCAATTCCGAGCCCCATATTCGAGAAGAGTATTTTCCAGCCCGTGTCTAGCTATAAAAAGCTAGAGGGCATCACACAGCGCTTCAGTGTTCCTAAGCGGCCTGCACGTGATTTAAAAAGCCCCCATCGGCCTGCGTAAGCCTTGGTCTGGTTGATGGATGGAATGCGGTAATGGCAGGGCTACGATGATTGAGTTGGATATCTTAGTGTAGGCTGCAGAGTATCTTTCGAACAATATATGCTGTTTATGCTTTGTTCCGCCAATAAAGCCTGCAACCGGAAAAGCCTGCAACCGGAAAAGCCCGCAGGCCGGCCGGAAAAGCCTGCAGGCCCGGCCCGGCCGCTTAGGAACACTGCAGCGCTTCACATACTTCCATCGCTATGCCACCATGTTTAAGTAGCGCGCAGAGTCCGGAAAAGTCTTTCGTCACGGTGCCCTCGTACGAATCGATCGCGAGGCAAACGGCTTCTCGTACCCGCTTCACGTCTAACTAGGCTTTAGCAGCTAGACCGGCCTGATCTGCTTTGGTGCTCTCCAAGAGGGCCTTCGGATCTTTATGCTTGTTGTCTCTATATTGACTACGAATAGAGGGCTCTAGCATCATACTGATGGTGCCGTAAGCTTTGACGTAGTTGTTCTAATACCGCTCCCTCCCGGTCAGAAATCGATCAAACTAGGTCATATATGCCGAATCGGTAGATTTAGACTTGAAATCGTAATCTAGCGAGCTGGGATCCAGTGCAGTGGGAGTTATAGTTGCAGTACTTGCAGCCTAGGTATTCGCTCTTCGCCAGTGAATATGCGCCAAAGATTGAGTTGTTTCAAAACATCTTTGTATTTACATTCGGCAGTTGTGACCATTTAGTTTAATGGCAGAGAAGGTTGGGGTAGCCATTTCGATGTCGGCGATCGGAGAGCGGAGAAGAGGTCGAGAAGAGACGGAAAACAGGCGGAAGATGTGGCGTTTAGCACTTGCAGTGTCAATTTCTGCAGATGATAGAGAGGCGACCTGTTAAGAGCTCATAACCTGTTGAGTTTGGTACGGAACAGTAGCGAGAGGATGTACGATCAATTGTAAAGATACGCAAAAAGTAATATACAAAGTGCTGTCGTGGGGGTAGGGCAAAAGCTCTTAAACGGTAACCTTAAATCAACTCCACTAATCGCCTCTTCATTCATAGCGCACGCCATCGAACAGATAGCCAAGGCCATAGTAACCATGGCGCTTTGCGGTTGCCAAGTACATGTTGTATGGCTCCAGTGATCCTAAACGGCTTGGCCTGGCCTCTGCTAAGAGCGGCTGGCCTGCAAATATCTAAAAAGCCTGCCGGCTGACCGAGCCGCTTATGAACACTATACCGCTCTGGATTCTGTAGAGCTAGATGGGGAGGAGAGCGAAGAGGAAGGATGCCATGGAACTTTAGAATGAGGTAGGATGTTTTTTGGCTCTCCCGTATTTGACGACATTGCTCCTTCGCGACGAATATCATAAGCCGAATTGCGGACCGTAGGGATAGTTGGCGTTTCTGTCGGCAAATGGTATAGCTAATGGTTAAAATCATGGAATTAAGAAGCCATCTCTTAGATTAGCTGGTTGAACATGGGCTAGAAACACCGACTTGCGGGTTCGAAATCTACAGTGTTCAAAATATCAGGCGCAGGTTTGAAATCTGCAATGTTTAAGCAGTGCTAGGCTTAAAACCTGCTATAATCGCTTTTTTTGCTCTCTCTTATGTACACCCGACCTATTTGCCAGATATGGACAGTCGTTTTATATTTCCTGAGTGATTTCTCACGAAAGTACCAAGCTAATATGGAATGAACGTTTAGCGTTGATAGCTGAACATGGTGCCAGACACACCATGCTGCAGGTTTGAAACCTACAGCTCCCAATGGTACTACAAACGCCAGTTTCTCAGGTTCAAGACCTGCAGCAGTAGCTCTTTTACCACTCCTTTTCTTAGCTATTGGAGCGCTGTGTTACTAAGGCCGCGGGTGTAAGGTTGTACATAACATCTTGCTCCCGTGCCCAGACTTTTTTCGTTCTTTAATCTGCGAGGAGAAAATCTGGGATCGAGAGCACAAACACTATCATGAACCTAACGGTAGGGGAACTGCCGCAGCTTCATTCTTGTGCCTGAGAAGATGTATGGTGGCTAAAATCACTGCGTTGGCAAGAAGCCCCCAGGAGTTAGCTGGCTGCTACAAACACCAGTGCGCATCAGGTTCGAAACCTGCAGTGTTTGAAATCCAAGAAAGGTCGCAGGCTTGAAACCTGTAGTTATCACTTTTGAGTCGCTTGACAGATTTTGAATGAACCGGTACAGCAATACCATTATCTTGTCTCGTGTATATAAGTATCTTGTTGCTTGGCCCGACCTGACGCCGGGACCTAATAATATCAGCCAATCGGTTTCTACCGGCTCTTCCCGGGCCAACCTTATTTCTCTCCACGTGCTGCGACGTCACCGTCAACCCTCCCACAACCTCAAGCTCAAGCTCAAGCTCAAGCTCAATCTCTCAACCTCAACCTCGACCCCAATTCAAGCTCAAACTCAACACCATGAAGCGCTACATCCTCGAAGGCATTCCCACCCCAATTCCCCTCTCCCTTCAAAGCTAAACCCAAAAAGCCGACGGCCTTCCCGGTCCCGTCGTATCACCCTCCAGTACCTCTCCCCCTCCGTCGCAATGTTACTACTAACCCTCCTCCTTCTAGCCCCCACCGTCACCTCCACCCCCCTCCGCCTCCTAACCTGGAACCTCCGCTACGACTTGCACCCCGACACCATCCCCGTCTCCGAAACCGTCTCCTCCCTCCCCACCTGCATCCCTCCCGACGACTCAATACCATACTACATGGGCTTCCGCGAAGCTCCCTGGTCCACCCGGCGCATCACCATCGCGCGCGAAGTCGCATTCAATAAACCCGCTATCATTAGCGTGCAGGAGGCGCTAGCCCGGCAGGTATCCGATCTATCCATCTTATTTGGACCAGAGTTCGCACACATCGGTGTTGGTCGCGAGGACGGGAAGGAAAAAGGCGAGTTTGAGGCGATATACTATCGTACCAGCGAGGTGGAGTTGGTGGAGTGGGATACGTTCTGGTATTCCCCCATCTGCAGCTATGTCGCGCCGGCTGCAGCTGACGAAGTAGGCTTTCCCCGACACCGTTCGTGCCCTCGAGGTTCCCCGGCGCGGGAAGCTTCCGTAGCGCTACCCGGGCTCGGTTCCGCGCAAAAAATGGGGTGTTTACAGTGCTGTGCACTCACTGGGACGAGAAATTGGATGCGCAGCGACGGCTTGCAGCCTCCCTGCTGCTACGGCGGGGCGCACACGAGGCGGCGGTAACGGGTGCGCCCGTATTTATCCTCGGCGATTTCAACTCGCCGTCGACGGGGGAGGATAGCGGGGGGTATGAGATAATGATTGGGGCGCGGGCTGCGGTTCCGATTAACGATGAGTTTGCGGAGAGGTATGACGGTGGGAAGGAAGGGTGGGTTTTTCGGGACTTGGCGGTGGAGACGGCAGCGATTGGAAGGAGCGGGCATCATGCGACGTTTACCGGGTTTAAGGAACATCAGGAGATGGATTTGAAACGGATTGATTTTGTGATGGCGGGTGGAGAAGGGTGGGAGGTGGAGAGGTATCGGGTGGGGGAGAATTTGTGGGATGCAGATGCGATGGCGAGTGATCACAGGCCGGTTTGGGTGGATGTTGTTGTGGGGGAGTAAGGGTGGTTTGGGTGATGCAGGTGTTGGAGGTGTTTGATTATGGTCGTGGGTACTAATGATGATCGAATTACATACAACGAATTCACTCTTGATTAGAAGATCTTGGTTCAATAAGTATGCTGGCCTGGTGGAGGTCACGCGGGCAAATGCTGTGTCCGTATTCCATGTCGGCAAAGACAAGCTTCTGCAGCCGGATAGCTACTTAAGTGCTTAGTATGATCTCGCCCCTATTCGAATTGACTTCATGATAGCCAGTCAACATACAACTCACTATCATGCACCTTAAGAGCGCAGTATCTGGCACTCATGAGGGTGAAGACTTCTGTAAAGACTTCTACTAAAGTCTATATTTTCACAGCCCGGACTTCAAGTTGGACTCATGGCAGCACTCAAGTTCCGACAACAGACCACATGTGGACATGTGGGATGTGCGCATGTAAAACCCGTGGACACTTCGAGGAAAGTCCAGCTCTCGGGCCCATCTAGGTAGCTAGCTTTATCTACAACATTCGCTTATTACAATCGTGCTAGTACGACTAAAGTACAGGTACCACTGCTCCAACACGATATACTATAGCGAGAGCGAGGCTTCGGACGTAAGTACCATGTAACAGAGTGCTATTATTCATATGGTGTACGCAGCTTTAAACCTACAACTCGGAGGTAGGAGAAACTAACCGTCATTAGCTAGAAACTGTGAACTCTGAGCATATTTTCGGGATTAAATTGAGCTTCGATAGTACCAGTGACCACTTGAGCGATTGGTGCTTCAGTGACTCTTCTATGACTTCTATATACCTTCTTATAATTCTCATCCCCCAAAATTGCATGACTATAATATGCTTCCAGAATCCTTTAAGTGGGAGCCCAACAAGCGGGGAACATGAATTAACTCCAAGCTACTGGCATACCATGAAGCCGAAACTTTACTTGAACATCATTCTTCCGTATACATAAAATAAAGCCATCCCAGATTCACTACCAGGCCCCTAGAATAGAAACTGCTCTGTAAAATTGTAGAGACCCAAGTACTGTATCACGGTACAGAGTGAATAATTACAGCTCTCTCTGTTTCGCCTGCTACAGCTCGCACAATAATATCTCACCACCGGCAGCCTCTGACATGTAGGTTTAAAACTGCGTGCACCATACGACATGTGTCTTTTTCGATTCTTATTGGTCAGAGTTCTGTGGCTGATGGCTGATTGTGGCATCAAATTGAGATTAATCTCAAATCCAAAATCGCCACCCCAATTAAGTTGATGAGTTTTCCTCGGATCACAAAATATTCTATACACTAAATATGCATAAATTGGCCTTCTTTCACTTCATGGTCTCCGATTTATGATACCTCAAATATTCATGACAAAAATGCCCTAAACGCAATGTTTTTATGCAAAAAACACTTTGTGATTGGAGCAAAAATCAAGACAGGGATTTCAGCCACAAAATGGCATGTAAGTAGACTAGAGTGGAAGTCACTAAGCCACAATCCTCAGTACTCTAGAGGACAGTTGAGCGTTCTTGCTAGGTACCGGTGCAAATAAACTTCAGAAGTTTTTCGACCAACAGTCCGTGGATGAATTAAACCGAACTTGTAGTTTTGCACACGAGGCTCGGGCTAACTAGTCTCGGTAGCCATTCAATCTCACCCACCAGGGACCACGCCACCAGATCACCCGGGTATCCAGACTTTAAGAGGGGTTGGTTAATGATTTATTACTAGTATACCTCCAAAACTCTTCTTATATCACCACTATAACATCCCACCGTAAGCATAGCTCAATAAGATCAAGTCAGCCAATGTTACCACCCACCTCCAGTTTCCATGCTTCAATCTCGTATTAAGTTCAGAAAGCTAAATACAAAGGAATGAACAGCTTGCAACCTCATACGCTTCATAGAGCATCACTCGCTAGTATTTAATTACGTCTATCATGATAGGTTTTAGCCTTTGTATGGCCGGAGATGAGTCTCGTATGGCCGGAGGCGAGTCTCGTATGACCGGAGATTGCTGTCGGGCTGAAGGCATTCAGCCGGGTCTATACATAAATGCGTACGCACGCATTCACACTTGTACTCATATATATATATGGCCTTGTGGCCCTCTTAGATAGTATACAATCAAGCTTCTCTATCATCTCTACTTTGAAAAACGCTGCAGACATTTCGTCTCGTCAAATATACAATCATTATATCTCCTAAACCCCGGGAGCACCCAGATACGCTCAGTGTTCGAAACGGGCCCGGCCGACTCGCGGGCTTTCGGGCCGGTAATTTGGAAGCCCGCGCTAAGGGGGGCCGGCCGGGCTTATAGTTTGAAAGCCTCCGGGCCGGGCTGCAT